>Ga0163153_10000852_pt1 | contig 50586 bp, 48 predicted proteins | sample OliLakLV19MP6IB1_FD_148629 | JGI IMG/M metagenome (GOLD analysis project Ga0163153, IMG submission 148629) | Freshwater microbial mat bacterial communities from Lake Vanda, McMurdo Dry Valleys, Antarctica - Oligotrophic Lake LV.19.MP6.IB-1 | ecosystem: Environmental > Aquatic > Freshwater >... | reverse complement strand
ACCTAGTGGGAATGCGCGCATAACATGTGCCCTGGGGGTTCGGTCCTGCACCCGCGCGACCCATCCCACCACACTACACTTGGGAGAAGGACGATGAGCTTGAACGTCACGCAGAAGCTGATCCAGTCGCATCTGATGCACGGTGACATCAAGCCCGGCGAGGAGATCGGGATCCGCATTGACCAGACGCTCACCCAGGACGCCACCGGCACCCTGGTGATGCTGGAGCTGGAGGCGATGGGCCTGGACCGGGTGAAGACCGAGGTGAGCGTCCAGTACGTCGACCACAACATCATCCAGGAGGACTACAAGAACCCCGACGACCACCTTTTCCTGCGCAGCGCCTGCCAGCGCTTCGGTGTTTGGTACTCGCGGCCTGGCAACGGAGTCAGCCATCCGTGCCACCAGGAACATTTCGGCAAGCCGGGCAAGACGCTCCTCGGCTCTGACAGCCACACGCCGGCGGGCGGCGCGATCGGCATGCTGGCCATCGGCGCCGGCGGGCTGGAAGTAGCGTTGGCCATGGCGGGCGAGCTGTTCTTCACGCGCATGCCGCAGATCTGGGGCGTGAAGCTCACCGGCCGGCTGCCGGACTGGGTGAGCGCCAAGGACGTGATCCTGGAGATGTTGCGCCGCCACGGCGTGGACGGCGGACTGGGCCGGATCGTCGAGTACTACGGACCGGGGCTGGCAACGCTGAGCGCGATGGATCGGCACGTGATCGCCAACATGGGCGCCGAGCTGGGCGCGACAACCACCGTCTTCCCTTCCGATCAGGAGGTGCGCCGCTTCCTGCGCGCCTGGCAGCGCGAAGAAGACTGGGTCGAGCTGGTCGCGGATACGGACGCGACCTACGACGTGTACGAAGAGATAGATCTGTCCAGCCTGGTGCCGCTGATCGCCATGCCGTCCAGCCCGGGGAACGTGCGACCGGTCCGCGAAGTCGCGGGCGAGCGGATCTACCAGGCGTACATCGGCTCGTCGGCCAATCCAGGCTACCGCGACTTCGCCGTTTCCGCGATGATGGTGCAGGGTCGGCGCGTGAACGACCGGGTGTCGTTCGACATCAACCCCACCTCCCGGGCGCAGCTCGAAACGCTGGTGCGCGATGGGCACATCGCCCACCTGCTGCACGCCGGCGCGCGGCTACACCAGGCCGGCTGCAACGGCTGCATCGGCATGGGCCAGGCACCAGCCACGAATGAACTCTCTTTGCGCACGGTACCGCGCAATTTTCCCGGCCGCTCCGGCACGCGCGAGGACAAGGTGTGTCTGGTCAGCCCGGAGACGGCCACGGCGGCGGCGCTCACCGGCGTGATTACCGACCCGCGCACGCTCGGCATCCCCTACCCGCGCATCGCCGATCCCGACAACCCGATCATCAACCGCGAGATGTTCATGGCGCCGTTGCCGCTTGAGGCGGCGCTGCAAGTGGACCTCGTGAAGGGCCCGAACATCGCTTCACTGCCGACCTTCGAGCCGTTGCCAGATGAGATCGAAGTGCCGGTTCTGCTCAAGGTGGCGGACGATATTTCCACCGATGAGATCATGCCGCCAGGCCTGCGGGTGCTGCCGTTCCGCAGCAACATTCCCAGGATCGCCGAGTTCTCCTTCGACAGGCTCGATCCCACGTACGTAGCGCGGGCCAGACAGGTGAAGGGCCACGTGGTGGTGGGCGGGAGCAATTACGGCCAAGGCTCGAGCCGCGAGCACGCCGCGCTGGGCCCGCAGTTCCTCGGGCTGCGCGCAGTCCTGGCCAAGGGCTTTGCGCGGATCCATTCGCAGAACCTGATCAACTTCGGCGTGCTACCGCTGACCTTCGTTGACCCCGCCGACTATGACGGCATCCAGACCGGCGACGTACTGCGCCTGTCCCACGTACGGCGTGTGCTTGCCGCGGGGGGCGAGCTGGTGGTCGAGAACGTCACACGCCAGCAAAGATTCCAGGTGCGTCACAGCATGTCGCCGCGGCAAGTGCAGTTCCTGCTCCGAGGGGGATTGATCAACTGGATGAAAGAGCGCCTGTCCGGCTCACCCGAGTCTCGCGGCGCATGATCGGCCGCGTGGGTGCGTATGCGGCCACGCGTCCCGGCCGCCCCCTCACACCCCTCGCCCCATGATCTTCGTCGACACCGGTGGGCATACCGACGCCCACCTCACCCTCGCACTCGAGGAGTACGTTCTCCGGCACAAGATGGCCGCCGACGACCTCCGGCTCTTCTCCGTCCACTCGCCGGCGATCATCATCGGCCGCAACTAGAATACGGTCGAGGAGATCGGCGCCGATGTCGTCGCGGCGCGAGGCATTCGCGTCGTGCGGCGGGTCTCCGGCGGCGGCGCGGTCTATCACGATCTCGGCAACCTGACATTCAGCTTCATGACCCGTGATGTGAGCGGGCGTGTCACCCAATACGACAAGTTCAACGGTCCGGTGGTCGAGGTGCTGCGCGAGCTCGGCGTCCCGGTGGAGATCAGCGGCCGGAACCACATTCTCGCCGACGGCCGGAAGATCTCCGGCAACGCGCAGGTCGCGACGTCCGACCGCATGTTCAGCCACGGGACCCTCCTGCTGGACTCGGACCTCGACGACGTGACCGCCGCGCTCAGGCCGAAACCCGGCAAGATCGAGTCGAAGGGAATGAAGTCCATCCGCAGCCGCGTAGCGAACATCAGCGAGTTCCTGTCAGCGCCGATCACCGTGGACGAGGCCGATTGGCGCGCCGCGGGGGAACTCCTCGAGTCCAAGTACGGCACCTGGGCGTGGAACTACGGCCAGAACCCCGCGTGCAACGTCCAGCGCGCGCACCGCTTCCCAGCGGGCGACATCGACGGCCGCCTCGATATCCAGCAGGCCCGCATCGCCGGACTGCGCATCTTCGGGGACTTCATGAGGCGCGCCGACGTGCGCGCGCTCGAGACACGACTCTGCGGCCTGGCGTTCGAACGGGACGTCGTGGCCAGCGTGCTGAGCGCCGTGAATCCGACGGACTACTTCGCGACGTTAGTCGGGAGGACCTGCTGAATATCCTCTGCCCCTGAGCGCGCGGGCGTCGTCGCCTGTGCATCAGGGGTTGCAGTAGTCGCAGCGTCCCGTGGGCGCTGCGGTCACATCGGTGCGGCTGCGCGGGACGCGGTGCGCGCATTTGAGGCAGCCGTAGACCTCGGCGCGGGTCGCGCGCGTGGGCGCGCCGCAGTCCTCGCACGGCAGCCCGGCGATGCGCTCGACGATCCAGAATCCCGGTGCGCCACAAACCGGGCAAGGGGAACAGAGTTTGCGCGCCAAGTCCTCGGCAGCCAGGCGGATGTTATCCATGCGCGTGGGGTTGGCATGCGCGCGCATGTCGGTCTCGATGAAGACGCGCAGGCTTTCAGACGGCCTGAGCGCTTGGGCGAAGGCCTCGGTCTCTTCCCAACTCGCCGTGAGCACATGGGCGAAATTGGTCCCGCCTTGCGCGATGCCGACCACCTCGATGCCGAGCTCGTCGTCGATCCAGATCAGGAACTCCACGTTCCAGGGGAGCATGCCCACCATCGGGTCCGGCCCGAACGAGCCCTCACTTGCGAGCCCGATCTGCAGCCCGGAAAGCTCCATGCCGATGCGCGCCTTCTTGCGCGCCGCCTCGAGTTGCGTGCCCGCACGAGAAACGTCACGGGTGAACGTGCCCAGGAGATCCGTGTCGTAGCCTGAGACCAACTCCACTCGACAGCCGAGCGACGGCTTCAGCACCGACGCGACCACCCGCTCCTTGCCGTGCTGGGTGAGCAGGGCGACCTGCCGGCCAAGATAAACGCCACCACTTGAAGTCATTGGTACAATCCCACAAGCGGTAGCAGGCTCACCGTTCCTGACCGCGGCGCTCGCCTTCGCTCAGCACGAACGCGAGCAGCGCGGAGACTCGCTCGTGTCGCTCGATCGGATGCCGAAGCGGTAAATCGGCCCGGACCTTGTATCGGTTCCGACGACCGCGGCGCATCCTCGCAAGATACCCCGCCGCTTCCAGGTCGGCGACGATGCGTTGGACGGCTCGCTCCGTAATCCCTACGAGGTCGGCGACGTCCCGCATCCGCACGTCGGGTTCCCGGGCAAGGCAGAGAAGGACGTGCGCATGGTTGGAGAGAAATGTCCAAGCTACGCCCGTCTCTACCCTCCGCCGAGCTATCGTCTTCTCCACTGCCGGCATCTTGCGGCCTATGCGGGCTACAGTCAAAGGACCACCTCCTGAATGGGGTTGACCGTCATTGCCCCCTTGCGCTTCGGCTGCGTCATACGTCATTATTTACGCGACACACATGTCGTATGTCAAGCGTCGCATGTGAAGATGCCCCCGATGCTTGTGCTCCTTCTGATTCGAAGTGCGGATGACCTGCCCTCCGCCGGCGTTCAACATGCAATCGACGAGAATAGTTCACAGCAAGGAGAAAACCGATGACCGTGCCGTCACCCCGTTCAGAAAACAAGGTCGTGACCGTCATCCCTGGGGATGGCGTGGGCCCCGAGTGCGTGCGCGCCGCCAAGCGAATCATCGAGGCCACGGGCGCTGCCGTCGCGTGGCAAGAGCAGCACGCGGGCGCGAGCGTCTTCCGGCAGGGTATCGCGTCCGGCGTGCCTCAAGAAACCCTCGAGTCGATCCGCAAGACCCGCGTGGTGCTGAAGGGGCCCCTGGAAACGCCGGTCGGGTTCGGCGAGAAGAGCGCGAACGTCACCCTCCGCAAGCTGTTCGAGACCTACGGCAACATCCGACCGGTGCGTGAGCTCCCGGGCGTGCCGACGCCTTACAGCGGCCGCGGCATCGATCTCGTGGTCGTCCGCGAAAACGTCGAAGACCTCTACGCCGGCATCGAGCACATGCAGACCCCGGGGGTCGCACAGTGCCTCAAGCTCATCTCGAACAAGGGTTGCGAGAAGATTGTCCGGCTGGCGTTCGAGTTCGCCATCTCCGAGGGACGCACACGCGTCCACTGCGCGACGAAATCCAACATCATGAAGCTCACCGAGGGGGCGCTCAAACGTACCTTCGAGAAGGTGAGTGAGGAGTATCCGGGAATCGAGGCGCAGCACATCATCATCGACAACTGCGCTCACCAGCTCGTCATGAAGCCCGAGCAGTTCGAGGTCATCGTCACCACGAACATGAACGGCGACATCATCAGCGACCTCACCTCCGCGCTGGTCGGCGGACTCGGCTTCGCGCCGTCGGCGAACATCGGGAACGATGTCTCCATTTTCGAGGCGGTCCACGGTACGGCGCCCAAGCACGCGGGCCAAGACGTGATCAACCCGACAGCCGTGGTGCTGTCGGCCGTCATGATGCTCCGGCATCTCGGCGAGTTCGACGCGGCGGCGAAGATCGAGCACGCCATCCTGGTCACCCTGGAGGAAGGGAAGGTCCGTACGGGTGACGTGGTCGGTTACGACAAGTGCGCCTCGACCACCGCCTTCACCGATGCCGTCATCGCGAACTTTGGTCGCACCTCCGAGCGACACCAAGTTCGGGCCTACACCCCGATCAAGCTCCCGCATATCGATCCCGCTCCCGATTTCGTGAAGCCGGAGAAGCGACGCGTCATCGGCATCGACATCTTCGTGGAGTCGGCCCTTCCGGTCGAGGCGATCGGGAAGAGCTTGGAGCATCTCGCCCTGGAAACACCGGTCAAGCTGAAGATGATCTCCAATCGTGGAACCAAAGTGTACCCGCCCACGGGCGCGATGACGGACTGCGTGGACCACTGGCGCTGCCGGTTCATCCTTCGGGACCCGACTGGCGACCTCGCGGACTCCGCCATGTTCGACCTGCTCCAGCGCATCGCTGCGCAACACCGCTGGATGCACGTCGAGAAGCTGCAGGAGTTCGACGGGGTGAACGGGTTTACCATGGCGCAGGGCGAGGACTGAACTGAACCCTCCTCTGCTGATGGGCAAGGCCGACGACATCGAGCAGGCTGCCCGCGTGCTGCGCGCTGGAGGCCTCGTGGCCTTCCCCACCGAGACCATCTACGGCCTCGGTGCGGATGCCGAGAACGTCGGCGCCGTCGAGCGCATCTTCGCGGTCAAGGGGCGGCCCTCCACGCATCCGCTCATCGTCCACATCGGCGGCGCCGATCAGCTCCGAGATTGGGCAGCGGACGTGCCAGAGCCTGCACGCCTTCTGGCCGAGCGCTTCTGGCCTGGTCCCCTGACGCTCGTCCTGTGGCGGAGCCACCGCGTGCCGTTCGCTGTGACCGGGGGGCTCGAGACCGTCGCGTTGCGGGTGCCGGACCATCCAGTCGCGCTTGCGCTTCTCTCGGCGTTCGGTGGCGGAGTCGCGGCGCCGTCCGCCAATCGCCTTGGCTCCGTCAGTCCCACGACGGCCCGCCACATTCGCGAGGACCTGGGGACCGACGTCGCCCTCGTCCTTGACGGCGGTCCCTGCGAGGTCGGCGTCGAGTCGACCATCGTCGCTGTCACGGGCGAGCAACCAGCCATCCTTCGGCCGGGTGGCGTGGCGCGAGAAGATCTCGAAAGGGTGCTCGGGCACCCACTGCCGATGAGGTCGAACATTCCCATCCGGGTCCCGGGCCATCATCCGTCGCATTATGCCCCACGGGCAAGGGTCATCCTCGTCGAGCCCGACGAAGTCGTGGGTGAAGTGAGCATCTGCGGGTGCAGGGTGGTCGAGTCGGTGCCCTTGTTCCCCCCGCGTTCGAACACGCGTTCGAACACTCTTCTGGCACTGGACACGTGGTGCTTCTGGTCCCCGAGTCGATGGCCGAATACGGGCGAACGATTTACGAGTTGCTGCGGGAGTTCGACCGCCGCGGCTGCGACGTCATCGTCGCCTCACTACCTCCCCGAGAGGGACTCGGTCTCGCGATCGCGGACCGACTCCGCCGTGCGGCAGCGAAAATCTGATGCCCCGGGATTTCTTATACACTTGTGTTGACGAATAGCCTAAGTCGTGCTACTTTGCTCAGAATGGGTTCTTCCTCCGTCCCGCTTGCCGGCTTCAAGGGCCTGCGCAGCGACCTGCTGGTCGCGCTGCGCAAGGAGCAGCCGCTGACGGCGAAAGAGTTGGGTGCGCGCTTCGGCCTCACGGCCAACGCCTTCCGTCGCCATCTGAAGGAATTGGGCAACGCCGGGCTCGTGCGCTTCCGCCGCGAAGTGCGCGGTGTCGGAGGGCCGGTGTACGCCTACTCGCTCACCGAACAAGGCGAGCAGCTCTTCCCGCGCTCCTACGCGAGTCCGCTCGCCGATGCCCTCGAAGTGGTGCGCGCCGAGCAGGGGAGCGAAGGGGTCGTCCGCATCTTCCGCCGCCGGTGGGGGGCGCTCGCCGATGCGGCCAAGCCCGTGCTCGCCACGATGCCGCTCGCCGAACGGGCCCGTGCCGTCGCCGCGATGCTCACCGATAACGGCTACATGGCGGAATCGGAGTCGGCGTCGCCCCACGCGGTGCTCATCCGCACGCACAACTGCGCGCTGCGCGACATCGCGCAGCAGTTCCCCGAAGTGTGCAGCGCCGAGGTGGCGTTCATCGAGGACGTGCTCGGCACCGTCGTCGAGCGGCGGTCGCACATGATGCACGGCTGCACGTCGTGCGAGTATGCGGCGCACGAAGCCGTGCCGCCGAGCGACATCACGCCAATGAGGAACGACCAGTGACGTATGTAATTACCCAAGCCTGCATTGACACCAAGGACAAGTCCTGCGTGGACGTGTGCCCGGTGGATTGCATCTACGAGGGGCCGGACATGCTGTACATCCACCCGGACGAGTGCATCGACTGTGGCGCGTGCGAGCCAGAGTGCCCGGTGACGGCGATCTTCCCGGACGCGGACGTGCCAGCGGATCAGAAGCAGTACCTGAAGATCAACGAGGACGCTTTCAAGAGCGCGACGCCGCCGCAGCTGCCGGTGCGCTGAGATGCGCTTCGACACTGTCAAGGGAACCTGAGACATGCAGAACACCGGTCCGCACCATGACCACGCGCCAAGCGCGTCGTCCCAGCCTTCCGCCGGTCCTGACAAGCTGCCAGGAATCAGGCATGTCATCGCGGTGGCCAGCGGCAAGGGCGGCGTGGGCAAGTCCACCGTCAGCGTCAATCTCGCGCTCGCGCTTCAGCAACTCGGCGGTCGCGTCGGGCTCCTTGACGCGGACATCCTGGGCCCGAGTATCCCCGTGATGCTGGGGCTTTCCACCGGCCGACGGCCCGAGACGACCGCGGGCCAGAAGATCGTCCCCGCGGAACGACACGGCCTGAAGACGATATCGATGGGCATGCTCACCGGGGACGACAACCCGGCCATCTTGCGCGGACCGATGGTGGGCAAGTACCTGCAAATGTTCATCGGCTCGGTGCAGTGGGGACAGCTGGACTATCTGATTATCGACTTCCCGCCCGGAACCGGCGACACGCAACTGACGTTGGCCCAGAGCGTTCCTCTGTCCGGCGCGGTCATCGTGACGACGCCGCAGGATGTAAGCCTCAAGATCGCCCGCCGCGGGCTGCGGGCGTTCGAGACCCTGAATGTCGCCATCCTCGGCATCATCGAGAACATGAGCACCTTCACCTGCCCTCACTGTGGAGAGGACACCGACATCTTCCGCCGTGGCGGCGGGGAGCGGATGAGCCGGGAGCTCGGCATCCGATTCCTGGGTGCCATTCCGCTCGACGCCGACATCGTCACGGGTGGGGACGAGGGGCATCCGATCGTGGCCGGCAAGCCGAACTCCGTCGCAGCCCAGGCTTATGTCGCGATCGCGACGGCGCTTGCCGGTCGGCTCGAGGCGCTGCCCACGACGGCGATTCCAGCATTCGTCTGGAACTGGGAAACGAACGAGGGTGAGCCGGCCTGGGTGGAGAGATCGGTCCAGCCGATGGGTTCTCCAACCACCCCCGTCGGTTTCCGTCGGCGCGATGCGCGCACGTTGTCTGTGCTCTGGGAGGACGGGCGCCGTGACGACTTCGATGTCCGGGACCTTCGACTGGCATGCCCGTGCGCCCTCTGCGTCGAGGAAATGACCGGCCGGGCCGTCCTCGATCCACAGAGCGTACTGCCGGACGTGGCCCCCCAGACGATCTCCAGCGCCGGCAATTACGCCATCATATTCCGCTGGAACGACGGCCACAGTACCGGGATCTACACGTTCGATCACTTGCGGGCCCTCGCGGAGCGCTTCGCCGCCAAGGTGGTGGACGATGTTTGATGTCCTGCCTCTCGACGAGACGATCACGATCCCGCTCACGATCCCGATCACGATCCGCGCCGAGACGTCCGTCGCCGATCCCGACACCTGCAAGTTCGCCGCAAGCCAGACGGTGCATCCGGGCGGTCCCTTCTTCTTCCACGCCAAAGAACTGGCCGCTGGTTCACCTCTCGCCGAGCGGTTATTCGCGCTTCCCGGCGTCGCCCACGTGCTCGTTACCGAAAACGTCGTGGCGGTCGGGAAGCACTCAGGCGCCTCGTGGTCCGCACTGAAATCGGAGATCGGAACGGTCATCCGTGCGCAGCTCGTCTCAGGGGTACCGGCCATCCGCGAGGCCCCTCGCACCGCAGGAGCGTCGGGGCGCACCGATGCCGAGGTTCGCACGGTTATTCAGGAACTCCTGGACCGGCAAGTCAACCGTGCCATCGCGGCCCACGGCGGGAAGATTTCCATTGTCGACGTGACGGACGGACACCTCTTTGTCACCATGAGTGGCGGGTGCCAGGGATGCGCGGCCTCGCAACTGACTCTGCGACGCGGGTTCGAGGTCAAGGTGCGTCGGGTCGCACCGGAGATCGTGGACATCGTTGACACGACGGACCACACGGCGGGGAAGAAGCCATTCTATGAGCGTGGACGAGCAGACCTCATGAATAGCGACGAGACCGTCCAGCCTGAGGCGAGAGGGACGGCCGACCGATGACCGCGCCTGCCCAGCGACACCGGCCGCGCGTGGTGATCGTCGGCGCGGGCTTCGGTGGCCTCGCCGCCGCGCGCCAGCTGGGCCGCGCCGACGTCGAGCTCACGGTCTTGGATCGCACCAATCATCATCTCTTTCAACCACTGCTGTATCAGGTCGCGACCGCGGCGCTGGCGCCGAGCGACATCACGGGCGCGATCCGCCACATCCTCCGCCGTCAGCGCAACACCACGGTGTTGCTCGCCGACGCTCACGGAATCGACACCACCCGCCGTCTGGTACGCTGCCACAACGGGCTGGACGTCCCATACGACTACCTGATTCTGGCCACCGGGACGCGTCACTCGTATTTCGGGCATCCGGAGTGGGAGGCGCACGCCCCCGGACTGAAGGGGATCGAGGACGCGACGGAGATCCGCCGGCGCTTCCTGCTCGCGTTCGAGCGAGCGGAGGCGGCGGAGACCGCAGACGAGCGGGACGCGTGGCTCACCTTCGTGATCGTCGGTGCCGGGCCAACGGGGTGCGAGCTCGCGGGCGTGATGCAGGAGATCGCACAGAGCGCCATGTGGCAGGAGTTCCGCCACGTGGAGACGCGCGACACTGCCGTCATCTTGCTTGAGGCGGGTGAGCGGATCCTGCCTTCGTTCCCGGCCGGGCTCGCCGCGCATGCTGCTCGTGACCTCGCTAAGCTGGGCGTGGACGTCCGGACACGGTCCGCCGTAACGCGCATCGAGCCGGACGCTGTCTACGTCGGCGACCATCGCATCCCAACTCGCACCGCTTTCTGGGCGGCGGGAAATACCGCGTCGCCGCTCGGGCGGGCGCTCGGCGTGCCGCTGACGAAGAGCGGCCAGGTGATCGTGGAGCACGACCTCTCGATGCCGGGCTATCCGGAAGTCTTCGTGGTGGGGGACCTCGCGCACGCGTTGCAGCGAGACGGCAGCCCGGCCCCAGGCGTCGGGCAGGCGGCCATGCAGGCGGGGCGCACGGCCGCACGCAACGTGATTCGCGCGACCCAGGGCCAGCCGAGCAAGCCGTTTCACTACGTCAACAAGGGTGACCTCGCCACGATCGGCCGTGGGAAGGCGGTGGCGAACCTGTTCAACGGCCGTATCCAGGTCGCCGGTCGGGCCGCGTGGTGGCTCTGGCTGCTCGTTCACATCACGTTTCTTATGGGCTTTCGCAACCGCTTGAGCGTGCTGCTGCAGTGGGGGTATGCATACCTCACGTATCAGCGCGGCGCGCGGCTCATCACCGGCCGACCTCGCTACGGCGGCGCGGTGGACTACGACCCACTCCCGTACGCCGCCAACGCGCCTGCCGAGGCATCGGTCGACGCACCGCACCCGTTGTCCTCGAAGTTTGGTACAAGGCGTTCCCGACACACTCCTTCTGTCGCCGGGACAGCCGCTAACAACCCCCTTGGTGAGGATCCTGAATTCAATGTCCGAACATAAAGCGACGATCACATGGGCGCGTCACGGCGTCGACTTTGGCTACAAGACGTATCCGCGCGACCACGTGTGGCGTTTCGAGAACGGCGTGGAGGTGCCGGCATCTGCCGCGCCCGCATATCTCGGCAACCCGCAGCGCGTCGATCCCGAAGCGGCGTTCGTCGCGGCGCTGTCGAGCTGCCACATGTTGACATTTCTTGCGCTCGCTTCGAACAAGGGATTCGTCGTCGACAGCTACGACGACACCGCGGTCGGGCATCTGGAGAACAATGCGAACGGCAAGTTGGCAGTTACCCGTGTGGAACTGCATCCGAAGATCGTGTACAGCGGCGCCAAGCAACCGACACAGGCCGATCTCGACTGGCTGCACGACAAAGCGCATCGCGAGTGCTTCATCGCCAATTCGGTGACGACTCAAGTCCGCGTGGTGGCGGCTTGAGGAAGCTCTCAGCACATCTGAGCGTTGATGCAGCCGCTTGGGCTAGGGTATCAAGACCACCCTCCCCACGGGTTCACCCCGTGTTCGCGCATCGATTCCCCTCTGGAACTCATCAAGCGGCAGGGTGCGATCAACCACCGTCGTGACAACTCCGCGTGAGACGCGATCGACAGCCTGGTTGAGCTCCGCGAGCGTGTTCCCCACGAGTCCCATGACACTCGCCTCAGAAATGACGAGCTGAATGGGATGGACAGTGTAATGCTCTTTCGAATAGCCGATGAAGACGAGCCGGCCCCGCTTGGCAATCGCTTTCGTACTCTCCTCCATCGTGGCTTTGGTAGCGACCAGCTCCATGACAACGTCCGCGCCGTGCCCTGCCGTGGTATCGCGCACCCGCTCGGCAACGGAATCGGCCGTCGCATTGATCGCGTGAGCTGCTCCAAGAGACAGCGCTTTCTCGCGTTTGGCGGGTGTCCGGCTCACCGCGATCACCTCAGCGCCGGCGCGGGAGGCAAGTTGGACGATGCCAAGCCCCACCGCGCCGATCCCGTATACCAGCACGACGTTCCCAGGTGAGACCCGGGCCAGGTTCATGGCGTGGATCCCTGTCGTGACGCTACCCCCTATCGGCGCCGCCGCCACGTCACGCACGTGGTCGGGAAGGGGGATGCAGTTGCCGGCCGGGACCTTGAGCGCGCTTGCAAATCCGCCATCCGAGATGAACCGTACTCTGCCTGCAGCGCCCCACACAGGTTCTCATCACCCACCAGACAGTGCCGACACCGTCCGCAGCCAACGTAGTAATAGACGATGACCCGATCCCCTTCTCCGACGTTGGTCACACCGGCTCCGACCTCCGCCACCCGGCCGACCACTTCGTGACCGAGCGTCACTGGCTGTACCCCCAGGTTGAGGAGGCCGGACAAGAAGTTCAGCTCCCTATGGCAGAGACCAGCTGCCTTGACCTCTACGACCACTTGGCCCGGTCCAGCCGTCGGAGCGGGAACTTCCTCTACCTTCAACGGCTGCTTGGGCCCATGGTAACGAACGGCGCGCATACTTGGGTCTGTCCCGATCGTAGTTGATAATCAGGTGATGCCTCTGGGGTGAGCGGTCAGCGTCAGCGCTCGAGTGGTGGATAGGGGCACCGAGCGCGCAGTGCAGCAAGGGGAGGGACTCGCGGGCGTGCGCTATGGTCGCGACCGGGCCGCCGGCGTGCCCACGCGGGGGGGGAGAACCAGCCGCCGGGGAGACCGCCGAACGCCCCCGCACCGCGGCCAGCTCCCCCGGACCGTCCACCAGCCCCTTGCGCGCCGCCTACAGCCGCACCACACTCACCCGACACCGATTACGTTTCCTATCCGGAGAGCTTTCGCGGGCACCGACGAGCACAAGTACATCCAAATGGCCGAGGACGCGATGGCACAATCAAAGATGATGGCTGGTCATTGAACATGTCCCTTGCCTCAATTCACAACTCTTCGTTCGTCCGCACTGCGGGACACTTGTGGCGTGAAGGAACCGAATCACAATTCCTTGATGCGATTCGTGACGGCAGTCTGCCACAGGACGCGTTTCAGCGGTGGCTGGCACAAGATTACCTGTTTGCGAAAGGCCTGACGACTTTCCAAGCGATCACCGCAGCGCGAGCCCCACGTTCGGCGCACAAGGTGCTAATCGCCGGGCTCGGTGCGATGGACGCCGAACTGGAATGGTTTGAACAACTGGCCAAGGAACGCTCGCTTGACCTGAACGTTGAACACCATCCAACCTGTCAACGTTATGTTGACTACCTGATCGCGTCGGCATACTCGCAACCGACCGAGGTTCTTTTAGCCATTCTTTTTGGTGTGGAAGTTGCCTACCTGTGTGGCTGGAGTGCTCTGGACGCATCTGGCCCATACGCCGAGTTCGTCGCTCGCTGGTCCAACGACAACTTTCTCGCCTACGTCCATCAGCTTCACGACTCCTGCATTTCCCACCCGCACGATTCGCAACAGGATCAGTTCAACGAGGTGCTTCGGCATGAACGCGACTTCTGGCAAATGACTTATGAGGGATAGATGTTGCATCAAAAGTTGTGGGACCAGAATGCCAAATGGGCGGCTGACTGCCTGAACCATCCTTTCGTGCGTGGCTTGGGCGACGGCACACTGGATACAGAAGCCTTCCGAAGCTACGTCGCTCAGGACGCATTCTTTTTGCAAGCGTTTGTCAGGGCTTATGCGTTGGCGTTGGCGAAGATCCAGAACATGGAACATGCTGAAGTATTCCATGGCCTCATCGGAGGCGTCTTGGACGAACTCAAGTTGCATGCCGGATATGCAAAAGAACTCGATATCAAGCTCGACACTGTCCGGCCCTTTCCAGTGACGTTGGCATACATCAATTTCTTGATGGCACGCGCTTGGCACTGTGAACTTGCCGAGATTCTCGCTGCGATGGTGCCCTGCATGAAGCTGTACCATCACATCGGGACATCGCTTCTGCCGCAACTTCACCCGACTCATCCTTACAAAGACTGGATTCACAGCTATTCCAGTTCTGCATTTGAGGTGCTTTGTCGGAAGCTTGAAGAACTCCTGGACCGAATCGCGACAGACACACCAGCAGTCCGAGATGCATATCGATACGCGATGCAGTGCGAAGTCGAGTTTTTCACAGCACCGTTGCAACAATCATGATTATCATCATTTTCGAGCGTGGGCAGTTTGCCGGCGGTGTGATGTTTCGAGTATTGGGTACACTGTTGGCAAGAAAGATTGCATCCATGCGCGAGGTGATATTCAGTTGCCCTGTACCCCAATTCGACGAGGCACTGTGGGTAGCGTAGATTTACTACCTAACGGAGGGTCGTCGGATGGAAACGCATCGACGGAAGGCGGATGGACGGCGGGTTTTCACCCCGCAGTTTAAGCAGGACCAAGTGGCACGGGTCGAGCGGAAGACCGGGCTACCTCGCGGTCGGACGGTTACCCCCCCCCGCGACGGTCCAGCGCGGTCAATCCCCGAGCCGCGCTGAGGGGAAGCTTACGAGGGCCTTGAATCGATAGCAGGGGCGGGACTCGTGGCGAAGCCCGAGGCCCAGATAGGTTTGCAGCGGAGCGAAAACCATAGCAGGGGCGGGACTCGAACCCGCGACCCCGGCATTATGAGTGCCGTGCTCTAACCAGCTGAGCTACCCTGCCGTGTACAGCCCACAAATCTACCGGCCCGGGCCCCCACGCTCAAGGCGGGCCGGAAACCACCGCCTCCCGCTGGATCCGGTACACGAACTCCCCTTCCCGGAGCATCCCCCATTGCTCCCGGGCCAGCCGCTCCTGGACCGCCGGATCGGTCAGGATCGCCTTGAGGTTCCGCTCCAGGGAATCGATCACGCGGGTAAGCACCACCACGCTGTCGCGCTCCTGGGTGGCGTCCCGCTTCAGCTTCCGGACATCCAGGATGCTGTACTCGCCACCCACCAGGCCAAAGATCAGCGCCAGCACCACCACGGCAAGCGCCAGCCAGCGCCCCGTGGTCACAGCGGGTACAGGTCCTTCCCCGGATAGTGGGCCAGCTCGCCCAGTTCCTCGGCGATCCGCAGCAATTGGTTGTACTTGGCCACCCGGTCGGTCCGGCTGGCGCTGCCGGTCTTGATCTGCCCTGCCCCGGTGGCCACCGCCAGGTCGGCAATGAAGGTGTCTTCAGTTTCCCCCGAACGATGGGAGATGACGACCCCGTAACGCGACCCCTTGGCCAGTTCAATGCACTGCAGCGTTTCGGAGAGGGTGCCGATCTGGTTCACCTTGATCAGGATGGCGTTGCCGGTGTCCTCCTCGATCCCGCGACCGAGCCGATCCACGTTGGTCACGAAGAGGTCGTCGCCCACCAGTTGGCAGCGCTCACCGAGCTTTTCGGTCAGTAGCGACCAGCCGGCCCAGTCGTTCTCATCCAACCCGTCCTCGATCGAGACGATCGGGTAGCGGTCGCACCAGGAGGTGTACAACTCCACCATCCCTGCGGCGTCCCGGCGGCTCTTGTCGCCCTTCTTGAAGACGTACTCGCTGCCGTCGTACAGTTCGCTCGCCGCCACATCCAGCGCAATCGCGAGGTCCTTTCCCGGCTCGTATCCCGCCGCCTGCATCGCCTCCATCAGGAGATCCAGCGCGGCCTCGTTGCTCGGCAGCATCGGCGCAAAGCCACCTTCGTCGCCCACCGCGGTGCTGAGCCCCATCCGGGTCAGCACCTTCTTCAAGGCATGGAAGGTCTCGATCCCCATCCTGAGGGCGTCCTCGAAGCTGTCGGCACCGATCGGGACGACCATGAATTCCTGGGCGTCGACGTTGTTGCTGGCGTGGGCGCCGCCATTCAGGATGTTCATCAACGGCACCGGCATGACCCTCGCCATCGGCCCGCCGAGATAGCGGTACAGGGGCAGCCCGGAGTTTTCCGCCGCCGCCCGCGCCACCGCGAGCGACACCGCGAGGATCGCATTGGCGCCGAGCTTGCCCTTGTTCGGCGTGCCATCGGCATCCATCATTTCGGCGTCGACCAGCAACTGCTCGGTGGCGTCGATCCCCTCCAGGCGCGGGCCGAGGACGTCGTTGACGTTGCGGACCGCCTCGAGCACCCCCTTGCCGCCGTAGCGCCCCGCGTCGCCATCCCGGAGTTCAGCCGCCTCGTGCTCGCCGGTCGAGGCTCCACTGGGCACCGCAGCCCTCCCTCGCGCACCGCTGGCCAGCACCACCTCGGCCTCCACGGTGGGGTTGCCACGGCTGTCGATGATTTCGCGGGCGTGTACTTCAATGATTGTGGACATGGGGGCGGGGAATGGGGAATGGGGAATAGGGAATGAGAACGGGTGTCGGGTGTCGGGTGTCGGGTGTCGGGTGTCGGGTGTCGGGTGTCGGGTGTCGGGTGTCGGGTGTCGGTCCGGAAGGTGGGCGGATTGGAGCAGTTGTCAATGGTTGCTCGGTGGATGGGAGCCGCCGCCACCTGGCACCCGAAACCCGGCACCCGCTATTCCGGTACCCCCATCCCCAACAGGGCCACCCGACACTCCTTGCTCAGCCGGTCCCGATCCTCGTAGCCCAGTCCGGTAGTCAGGATCGGCTGACCGATCCGGATCGTGATCGGCACCGGCTTGGGAGCAATGCTGCCCTTGGGCATGCTCTCGAAGGCACCGAGCACCGCCACCGGAACCACCGGGACCCCGGCCGCTATGGCCATGACGAACGGTCCCCGCTTCAGCGGCATCAACTTGCCATCGGTGCTCCGGGTCCCCTCGGCAAAGACGATTGCCGAAGTGCCGGCCCGGATGTCCTTCGAGGCGGCGTCGTAAGCGGCAAACGCCGAGCTGGGCTTCTGGCGATCGATCGGGATGTGGCCCGAGGTCACCATCGCCCTTCCGAAGACGGGGACTTTCTCAAGCTCGCGCTTATAGATGAAGCGCACGCTCCCGGGCAGCCGCGCCAGCAGGACCCAGATCTCGATATGCGAGACATGATTGGCCACGAAGACGTACGGCTGCCCCGGGATCAGCCGGTCCAGCCCTTCGAGGCTGGCCCGGACCCGGTTCCAGCGCAGCATCCCTTCGGCCCACCGCTGGTTGACCCGGTCGTAGATATCGCCGGGATGATGGCGCACCCCGCGCAGCGAGAGGAAGAACAGCCGCACCCCGACCCACACCGTCAGGACGGTCACGGAGACGACGAACCGCAGCGCCCGAATCACGTGAAGTGACTGAAACTGTCCAGAGTCACTGCGGTGCCGCCCAGCATCAACTGGGCGCCCTCCCCTTCCTCCACGGCGCCGATCCGCGTAAGCGCGACGCCGGTCTGGCTGGTCATCGCCGCCGCCTCGCGCTCCGTGAATATCGGGGACATCGCCGCCAGCAATTCATAGTCCTCACCGCCTCTCGCGGCCAGGAACACGGCGGCGTGAGGGTCGTCAAGCGGAATCGATGGATGCAGCGGGACTCGATCCAGCTCGACCCGCATCCTGAGCCCGGAGGAGGCTGCCAGGTGGGCCGCATCGCCGGCCAGGCCATCACTGAGGTCGATCATGGCCCTGGCACCCGCCTGGGCCAGCCATTGGCCGGCTGCGAGCCGGGGGTAGGGACGCGCAAAGGCCTCGCGGGCACGGGGATCTGGCTCCCGACCCTCCTGCCATGCCAACAGCGCCGCCCGCGCCCCGCCGAGCGCACCGGTTACCCAGAGCCCGTCACCGGCGCGGGCTCCACCCCGCCCCAGCCAGCGCCCGGTCGATCCCACCACGGTCACCGCCAACTGCAAGGTGGCCCCGGCGGACAGATCGCCGCCCAGCACTGGCGCTCCCACCGCCGACGCCGCGGCCCCGGCTCCGTCCATCAGGGCTACGACATCCTGCTCCGTCAGCCCGGATGGCGCGGTGAGAGCCACGAGGATCCCGGCGGGGTCGGCGCCTACCGCCGCCAGGTCGGACAGCGCCGCCGCCGCCGCCCGCCAGCCCACCTCCGTCAGCGTGAGCCAGTCGCGACGAAAATGGACCTCATCGACGCTGACATCGGTGCTGATCGCCAGGAACCCGCCGTCGATGGGCACTAGGGCGCAATCATCCCCCAGCTCCGCAGCACGCGGGCCGAGCATCGCGGCAATGGCGCGGATCCGATCAAATTCCGCCCCGGCGCCGAGTGCGCTCATGACCGCCTCGGCAGGGGAAGTTCATGGAGGATCGGGAATCTCCGCTGGCCCGCCGCGATGCGTTTCCGCTCCCATTCCCGCCAGAGATCGGGCAGGCTGGCGAGAAAGTCCATGGGACGCAGCGCCCTGGCACCAGTCCGCCTGGCGGCAAGGTCTGCAGCGCCGCCCAGCGCCTGGGCAGCCATCGCAGCGGCGTCGCGGGGCGGCAGCCCCTGGGCCAGGAATGCCCCGGCGAGGCCAGCCAGGCAATCGCCGCTTCCGCCGGTGGCCAGTCCGGGATTTCCGGCCGCAATGGTCAGGGTCACGCCAGTCCCGTCGGCCACGACGGTCGGCACCCCCTTGAGGAGCACCGTGACACCCGCCGCGGCGGCGGCGTCTGCCGCCGCACCCCACGGATCGACCGCGGCCACCGCAGCCTCGGCGGGAAAGAGCGCGCGAAACTCTCCGAGGTGGGGGGTCAACAAGACCCGACGTCCCAGGCAGGCATCGCGCAGGTCGGCAATCCGGCCCTGGAATGCCATCAATCCATCGGCATCAACGACCACGGCGTCACTGGCGCGGAGTGCCGCCAGGACCAGGTCGGCGCGGTCGGGCGCCCGGCCCAGCCCGGGACCGATGACGACCGCATCGGCGCGAGCGAGCAGCGCCTGGACCTGGGCGGTCAACGGCGCCCCGAACTCCTGTGGGGCAAGCTGGAGGTCGGGCTCTGCGGTGGCCAAGACGGCGGCACTCGTGGCGGGCGCAACGACGTGCACCAGGCCGGCGCCCGCCGCGAAGGCAGCCCGGGCGGCAAGTCGGGCCGCACCAGTCATCCCCGTATCACCGCCAACGACCACGACACGGCCCCGGGTCCCTTTGTGGGCGTTGGTGGGAAAGGGTGGCATCAGGTGGACCAGGGAGTCCACCGTAGCGAGGGTGGGCCACCCCGGGTCCCGGGCCGTCAGACCGATATCGGCCAGCACCAGATCGCCGCATTCGTCGCGCGAGAGGAGATGGCCGCGGCGATAGCCGCCGAAGGTGATCGTCATCGCCGCCCGGAGGGATTCGTGGCATACCCCGTCGCCAAGATCCAGGCCGGTGGGGCCGTCCACCGCTACGATCGGCAAGTCCAGGTCCTCGATGCGATGCATGATGCCCCGGACCGGACCCCGTGGCGCGCCCCGTGCGCCGGTGCCGAGCAGCGCATCCACCAGGACTCCCGCGGCGGGCCAGGGACCATCCCCGGCCACCTCCCGCACCCCCTCGGCGCGCGCCAGCGCCGCGACCGCCGCATTCAATGGAGTGGGATCACCACCGACCGGGGCGACCCAGCACGGAATGCCCATGGCGTGGAGCGCCCGGGCCATGACCCAGCCGTCGCCGCCGTTGCTGCCGTTCCCGGTGGCGATGAGCACACCTTGCCGGCAGGCGGGACCGAACCGATCAAGCAGGATGGAGGCGGCCGCCCGACCCGCCGTCTCCATCAACACCCGGGTGGGGATGCCAGCGGCTTCGCTGGCCGAATCCCACTGGTTGGCCTGCGCTGGTGTGATGACGGGGATTGGAGGCATGAGAGGGACGCGGGAATGGGGAATGGAGAACAGGGAACGGGGGTGTGATGTGGGGGTGGTATCACCGCGGCGCCCTGCCCCCGCTGCCCTAGTCCCTATTCCCCGTTCCCCATTCCCCGCTCATTTGGTGGACTGCCCGATGGTCCGCCCGAAGCTGATTTCCCCGTTGTCGATCCGGAGATTGAACCCGCACTCGGGGTTGGTGCACACCCACGCCTTGTAGGTGATCGGTGCCCCGTCCCGGCCATAGTCCGACAGGGGAATCAGGGTGCCTCCGTCACACTTCTGGCACTGCGGCCACTCCATCCGCTCTGTCATCCGCAACCACTCCTTCCCGGCGTCCGCCGCCGCGTCAACATTGCCCGGGCTCGCCCGACCAGACATGCGCCTCGCCAAAGGCATCGGCAAAGTCATACCGGCCGGCAAAATCCTCCTCCCGATCCCCGGGCTGGGTCACGAGGAGGCCTACTTCCACCAGGGTGAACACGATCCGTCCGAAGTCATCGGTGCGGTGCACACCCCAATGTTCCAGCACCGTGCGCGACATCGGGCCAAACTGCTCGATGGCAAAGTCACGGCAGCACCAGGACAGCTCGTCCCCGGATACATGGCGGCGGGTGTCGAGCCTGGACTGGAGATACTCGATGCTGGCCAGGATGAACAGATAGGCCCGCTCGTGGTACCGGTCGCCCCGGGCCCGGATGCGCTCCATGACCTCGGGGGCGAACTGCAGCTCGTTCATGCGCCGTACAGCGGGAAGGCGTCGGCCAGGGCCCGCACATCGCCCTTGACCTTCTGGCGTTCGCCGTCGGATCCCGCCGACAGCGCCCGATCGACCAGTTCGGCAATCCGGTCCATTTCCATCAGGCCCATGCCGCGGGTGGTCAGCGCCGGGGTCCCCAGGCGAATGCCGCTGGTGACGAACGGGGACTCCGGGTCGTCCGGGATGGTGTTCTTGTTGACCGTGATGTCCACCTGCCCCAGCAGCGCTTCGGCCACCTTGCCGGTGAGCTTCTTGGGGCGCAGGTCCACCAGCATCAGGTGGGTGTCGGTGCCGCCCGAGACGATGGCGAAGCCGCGCTCGGTCAGCCCCTGCGCCAGGCGCTTGGCGTTGGCCACCACACGGTGGGCGTAGGAGCGGAAGTCCGGGGTGAGTGCTTCGCCGAAGGCCACGGCCTTGGCCGCGATGCTGTGCTCGAGCGGGCCACCCTGGGTACCTGGGAAGACCGAGCGGTCGATCGCCTTGGCCAGGTCGGCAGTGCAGAGGATCAGGCCACCGCGCGGACCGCGGAGGGTCTTGTGCGTCGTGGTGGTGACGATATGGGCATGGGGAACCGGCGAGGGATGCACCCCACCCGCCACCAGTCCCGCAAAATGGGACATGTCCACCAGAAGAGTGGCCCCCACTTCATCGGCGATGCTCCGGAACGCCGGGAAGTCGATGATCCGGGCGTAGGCGCTGCCGCCGCAAACAATCAGTCCCGGCCGGTCGGCCCGGGCCTGGTCGCGGACCTGGTCGTACTCGATCCGGCCGGTGGCCGGGTTGACCCCGTAGTGGGTCGCCTTCCAGATGCTGCCGCTGTGGTTGACGCTGTGTCCGTGCGACAGATGCCCGCCGTGCGGAAGGGACATGCCGAGCAGCAGCCCCCCGGGCGGCAGGACGGCCATGAAGGCGGCAAAATTCGCCTGGGCCCCGGCATGGGGCTGCACGTTGGCATGGTCGGCGCCGAAGAGCTGCAGCGCCCGCGCGATGGCGAGCCGTTCGACCTCGTCGACCACCTCGCAGCCACCATAGTACCGCTTGCCGGGATACCCCTCGGCGTACTTGTTCGTCAACGGGGTGCCGATGGCGTCGATCACCGCGCGCGAGGCGAAGTTTTCGCTGGCAATCAGCTCAAGTCCGTGACGCTGCCGCAGCAGCTCCCGGTTGACCAGGTTGGCAATCGCCGGGTCTGCATCGCGCAGGGGGGCATTGTGCCGCAGCGTCACACTTCCTCCGTTTCAATCTTGGCAATCCGGCGGTCGTGGCGACCACCGGCGTAGGGGGTGTCCAGCCAGGTCTTCAGGATCTCGATCCCCTCCGCCTCGCTCAGGCAGCGCGCCGGGAGAACCAGGATGTTGGCGTCGTTGTGCTCGCGCGCCAGGCGGGCCACCTCGGGGGTCCACACCACCGCGGCCCGCACGCCGTGGTGGCGATTGGCCGCGTACGACATCCCCAGTCCGGTGCCACAGAGCAGCACCCCGCGGCGCGCGGCGCCGCTGGAAACCTGCTCGGCCACCGGGTGGGCGTAATCCGCGTAATCGGAGGACTCGGCGCTGTGGGTGCCGATATCCTCTGGCGCGTAGCCCAGCTCACGCAGCGTCTCCACCAGCCGGTCCTTGAGCTCCAGGCCGGCGTGGTCCGATCCAATCGGGATTGTTTCAGCCATGGGTTCCAATCTACGGACCTTGCGGTCCGGCGTCTATGCGATCCAGAGTTTCCGAAGCGGGGCGATCGAGGCGATCCGCTCCTCGGCAAGGCGATCCGCTGCCAGATAGGTGGGAATCCCCTGCTCCGCCGCGATGGCGAAGACTCGCAGCGTGGTGTCATAGATATCGCCCGCCTTTCGGCGCGACCGTTCCGCGCTCCAGCCCTCGAGTTCCCCGTACACGTTGATCAGCCCGCCGCCGTTGACCACGTAGTCCGGGGCGTAGGTCAGGCCCTGATCCTCGAGGGCGTTGCCGTGCCGCTCCTCGGCGAGCTGGTTGTTGGCACCTCCCGCCACGATCTCCACCTTGAGGCGCTTGAGCGTCTCATCGTTGATGGTCGCGCCGAGGGCGTTGGGGGAATAGATATCGGCCTTCTGGTCGTAGATCACCTCCGGGGCCACCGCCATCGCCCCGGTCAGCTCCGCGATCCGGGCCACCTTGGCGGCATCGATGTCCGTCACGATCAGCCGGGCGCCTTCCTGGTGCAGCATGCCACAGAGGTGGGACGCGACATTGCCACACCCCTGGACCGCCACCGTCTTCCCGGTCAGGCTGTCGGAGCCCCAGCGCACCTTGGCCGCCGCCTTCATGCCCATGTACACCCCATGGGCCGTGACCGGGGAAGGATCTCCGGACCGGCCATGCAGTCCAGCCACATGCTCCGTCTCCGAGTGGATGTGTTCCATGTCGGCCGGGCTGGTGCCGACATCCTCCGCGGTGACGTAGCGCCCGCCGAGCGATTCCACGAACCGGCCATGGGCCCGGAACAGCGCCTCGCGATCGGTGCGCTTGTTGTCGCCGATGATGACCGCCTTGCCGCCGCCCAGGTTCACCCCTGCCACCGCGGCCTTGTAGGTCATGCCGCGGGCCAGCCGGAGGGCGTCGGTGATGGCGGCCTCGGTGGTGGCATACTCCCAGAACCGGGTCCCGCCCAGGGCGGGGCCCAGCGTCGTGTCGTGGATGGCGATGATCCCGAAGTACCCGGAGGACGGGTCCGACGAGATGACCAGTTGTTCGTGGTGGTACTGGGTCATTGCCTGCTTGAGGTCCATGGGTGGTGTCCCTGTATGGTGATGTGTCAGTTCTAATGGGACGGGAAATAGGGAATGGGGAATGGGGAATCGGCTTTCGTGGCTGAGACCCCCGGCTTTACCGCGGCCTCGGCTCCCAGCGACCCCCCAGACGGTGTCCCGCATTCCCTATTCCTATTCCCCGTACTGATAAAACCCCTGCCCACTCTTCCGGCCCAGGTGGCCCGCGGCCACCATCCGGCGCAGCAGGGGGCAGGGACGGTACTTGGGGTCGCCGAGGCCGTGGTGCATCACTTCGAGAATGGCCAGGCAGACATCGAGGCCGATGAAATCGGCCAGCGCCAGCGGCCCCATCGGGTGTGCCATGCCGAGCTTCATCACAGTGTCGACCGCCTCGGGGGTGGCCACGCCTTCCATCACGGTGTAGACCGCCTCGTTGATCATCGGCATCAAGATCCGATTCGCCACGAATCCCGGATAGTCGTTCACTTCGACCGGAGTCTTCCCGAGCGCGGTGGCGATCGCCAACGTCGCCTGGGTCGTGGCATCGCTGGTGGCATGGCCGCGAATGACCTCAACCAGTTTCATGACCGGCACCGGATTCATGAAATGCATCCCGATCACCTGCGCTGGCCGCTTGGTGCGCGCCGCGATTGCGGTGATCGAGATGGAGCTGGTGTTGGTGGCGAGGATGGCGGTGGGATCGGCGGCAGTGTCGAGGGTCTCGAAGATCTTGAACTTGAGGGCGGGGTTCTCGGTAGCCGCCTCGACCACCAGTTCCGCGCCCGCGACGGCCTCCAGCGCGGTCGCGGTGGCCACCAGGGCCAGGATCCGTGCCGGCGCATCCTCCGCGAGGGTTCCCTTCTTGACCTGGCGATCCAGGTTGGCCCGGATCGTTGCCAGGCCTTTTTCCAGGGCCGCCGGGGCCACGTCCACCAGGGTCACTCCCCAATTGTGCTGGGCAAAGACATGGGCAATGCCATTGCCCATCGTGCCCGCGCCAATCACTGCCACCCTCTTCATGCCTGTCTCCCCTGCTGGACTCGGCGCACCACCAGGGTGGTCATCGCCAGAAAAATGAGTGTCGCCAGGATACCGCCTTCAGGTCCAAACGCTCCGCCGGTCAGCCAATCAGGTCCGCCCGGGGCGTAGTCGAGCCAGGGCATGTTCAAGGGGACCCCGCTGACTGGAGCCGCCAGCGCCGCCAGGCCGAGATTCCAGCCCAGGTGGGCACCCGTCGCGGTCCACAGCCCGCCCGGAAGATAGAAGCATGCGCTCAGGAACACCCCCGCAAGCGTGATATTGGCGAGGGCCAGCCACGTCACCCCAGGGTTGAGCAGGTGCGCTGACCCAAACAGTGTGGCAAGGAGGATGGCGGCGCGCCACTTCCCGATCACTCCTGCCAGCAGGACCAGCGGGACCCCACGGAACACCACTTCCTCGGCCAGCGCGGCCGGCAGGAGGACCGCACCCGTCCTGGTGGCGGTCCAGAGCCAGTCGAGCTGGCTGCCACCGTCGAGGCTCCAGAAGGCTCCCCCCGCGATCACACCCGCCCCGAGCGCCACGAATGCCGGTGCGGCCCCGAGCCCAACACCCAGGAGGAGCGAAGGCCAGCCAACGCCGGCCGGTGCCCACCGAAGCTCTCTCCGGCCCAATCCCGCCCCGCGAATGCCGATAGCCCAGGTGGCTGCGCCGAACGCCAGGAGCATCGCCACCGACTGGAACAGCGCATCGGAAAGCGTGCTGCTGACGGGAGAGCCCAGCAGGTCGAGCGCCATGTAGGCCGCGACCGACAGGACCGTCCCGGACGCGAGAAAGGCGACCGTCCAGCCGATCGCCTTTGTCGGGTTGACCGGCGACGGCACCGCCGGGGCAGTCAACGGCCAGCGCGGAGCCGGGGCGCCAGGAGCAGGACCACGGAGGCAGCGAGGCCGATCTTGAGGAGATCGCCGGTCAGGAACGGGACGAAGCCGGCGTCCCAGGCGAAGCCGGCGTCGCCACCGAGGATGGCGAGCCACGCGGCACCCCCAGCGTGGATCACCACCATGGCACCGATCATGGCGGGGACCATGGCTCGCAGCCGCTGCACTCCGCCCAGGGCGGCAACCCACGCAGCAATCGGGAAGGCCAGGAGATAGCCGCCCGTGGGTCCAAAGAGGTGGGCAGCCCCGCCCCGTCCCATCGAGAAGACCGGCAGGCCGGCCACGCCGACCGCCAGATAGGTGACCAGTGCCGCCAAGCCCATGCGGGTGCCGAGCAGGGCACCAATGGCAAGGACCGCCACTGGCTGGAGGGTCATCGGCACCGGCGTGACCGGCAGCGGTACCGCCACCTGGGCCGAGACCGCCATGACGGCAACGGCAATCGCCAGGCGAACGGCGACCGTGGCCGCACGCAGCTGGGCGGTGGGGAGACCGGCAGTCCCGTGTTGTCCATGATGCATGTCAGAGTGCCTCGACCGAGAGGGCAACGGCATTGCCGCCACCGAGACAGAGTGTCGCGAGGCCCGTGGCGGCCCCGCGGTCCTGCATGGCATACAATAGGGTGGTCAGCACCCGGGCACCACTGCATCCGATCGGATGTCCCAGCGCCACGGCGCCGCCGTGGACATTGACCCGGTCCCAGTCCCAACCCAGGGCGCGGCCGTCGGCGAGCGCCTGAACCGAGAAGGCTTCGTTCGCCTCGATCAGCCCGTAGTCCCCGATCGCGGTGCCGGCCCTGGCCATCAGGTTCTGGACCGCGAGGATCGGCGCAAAGAAGAGGTCCTTCGGCTCGCCGCCGCCGGTGGCGTACCCGGTGACCTTGGCCAGCGGCGTCAAGCCATGGGCCCGGGCAAAGGCGAGCGAAGCCACCACCAGGGCGCTGGCCCCGTCATTGACGCTCGGCGCGTTGCCCGCCGTCACCGTGCCGTCCTTCTGGAACACCGGACGCAGCTTGGCCAGCGCCTCGATGGTGGTGTCCTTCCGCGGCCCTTCGTCGGTATCGACTGTGGTGGTCCCGGCCCGGGTCTTGACCTCGACCGGGACGATCTCTGCCTTGAACTTGCCGCCCTCGATGGCGGCCACAGCCTTGCGATGGGAATGGAACGCGAACTCGTCCTGGTCCTGCCGCGACACCCCGGCCTTCTCGGCGGTGTACTCGGCGTAGGCCCCCATGTGGACATTGCCAAAGGAGTCCCACAGCCCGTCATGGACCATGCCGTCCTTCATTTCGCTGTTGCCCATCTTGATGCCGCTCCGCATCCCATACACATAGTGGGGCGAGGCACTCATCGCTTCCATGCCGCCCGCCACGACACACTGGGCATCGCCGGCCTTGATGGCCTGGGAGGCGAGCATCACCGCCTTGAGTCCGGAGCCGCAGACCTTGTTGATGGTCAGTGCGGGAATCGATCCGGGCAGACCGGCTTGAATCATCGCCTGCCGGCCGGTGGCCTGCCCCGCCCCGCCCTGGAGTACATGCCCCATGATGACGTCATCGATGGCCGCCAGATCCACGCCCGACCGCCGCACCGCCTCGCGAATCGCGATCGCGCCCAACTGGGGCGCGGAGAAGCTGGAGAGTCCGCCGAGATACTTGCCAACCGGGGTCCGAGTGGCGGAGAGGAGGACTGGGGTGGTGGAGTCGGGCAATTGAGAAGCTCGGGAATGGGGAATGGGGAATCGGGAATGAGGAACCAGACTCACCCCGTCAAAGGGGTACGCGCCTCAAGAGTTCAAATATAAGCTACCCACATCGCTCGACCTTCCCCCACCACTTCCCATTCCCCATTCCCTATCCCCAATTCCCCGCTGTCACGGCACCAACGCCCGCTCCTGCACTTCCCGACAGACCTGATCCAGGAACTGCTGCACCGGCATGACTTCCTGCTTGTTGCCGGCGCCCCGCACCCGGAGGGCCAGACTGTCGGCGTCGGCCTCTCGCTGCCCGATGATCGCCATGTAGGGCACCCTGTGCACCTCGGCATCGCGGATCCGGTAGTTCAGCGTGTCGTTGCCGTCATCCAGCACCGAACGGATCCCGGCATCGAGCAGCCGCTCGTGCACCGCGCGCGCGGCGTCGGCCTGGGCGTCGGAAATCGGCAGCACGCGCACCTGCTCCGGCGAGAGCCAGACCGGGAACGCCCCGGCAAAGTGCTCGATCAGGATGGCAATGAACCGCTCGAACGAGCCGTTGACCGCCCGGTGAATGACGACCGGCCGGTGGTCGGTGTTGTCCTCTCCCACATAGCTCAGGTCGAACCGGTCGGGCGCGGCATAGTCGAGCTGAATGGTGCCCAGCTGCCAGGTCCGCCCGATCGAGTCGGCCACGTCGAAATCGATCTTGGGGCCGTAGAAGGCGCCATCGCCGGGCTTGAGCTCGTAGGGCAGCCCGGTGGCTTCCAGAGCCGCCCGCAGCGCCGCCTCGGCGCGGTCCCACATGGCGTCCTCACCGATCCGCTGCTCGGGACGGGTGGCAAACTTGAGCGTAGCGGTCAGCCCGAAGGTGTTGTAATAGCCGAGGATGAAATCCACCAGCCGCTTCACCTCGTCGGCAATCTGGGATTCCAGCAGGTAGATGTGGCAGTCGTCCTGGCTGAATTGCCGCACCCGTGTCAAGCCCGAAAGGGCGCCGCTCACCTCATTGCGATGGAGCACGTCGTAGGTGCTGTAGCGAATCGGCAGCTCGCGGTACGAGTGCTTCTTTGCGGCGTAGAGCAGGTGGTGGGACGGGCAGTTCATCGGCTTGAGCGACATGTCGTGCTCGCCCGACTCGTTGTCGAGCACCATGAACATGTTGTCGCGATACTTGCCCCAGTGCCCCGACAGCTCCCACAGCCCCTTGTTGTACAGCAGCGGGGTGCGGATCTCCTGGTACCCGCGGCGCTGCAGCTCGCGCATGTAGTCGTTGAGGGCGTTGTAGATCGTAGTGCCGCGGTCGGTCCAGAACGGCGCGCCCGGGGCCCACTGGTGGAACATGAACAGGTCCAGTTCCCGCCCCACCCGGCGGTGATCCCGCTTGCGGGCTTCCTCGAGGCGGTGGGTGTAGGCAGCCAGGTCCTCCTTCTTGAACCAGGCGGTGCCATAGATCCGCTGCAGCATCTGGCGCCGCGAGTCGCCGCGCCAGTAGGCCCCGGCGGTCGTCAGCAGCTTGAAGTGCCTGAGGCGGCCGGTGCTGGGGACGTGGGGCCCGCGACAGAGGTCCACGAACGGCCCGTCGGTATAGACCGTGATGGTGTCGTCGTCGCCGAGCTCGCTGATCCGCTCCAGCTTGAGCGGGTCGTCGGCAAAGCGGTGATTGGCCTGGTCCCGATCGACGACCTCGCGGACGAACGGATGGTCGGCCGCCACCACCGCCTGCATCCGGGCCTCGATCTGCTCCAGGTCCTCGGGGGTGAAGGGCCGCGGCACCTCGAAATCGTAGTAGAAGCCATCCTCGATCGACGGACCGAACCCGATGGCCGCCTGCGGGAACAATTCCCGGACCGCCGTGGCCAGGATGTGCGCGGCGGAGTGCCGCAGCAGGTCCAGGGCCTCGGGGTCGCGGTCGGTGACGATCGCCACCACCGCGTCGGACCCGAACGGACGATCCAGGTCCTGGAGGACACCATCGGCCGTGACGGCCAAGGCGGCGCGCGCCAGCCCCGGCCCGATGGCGGCGGCCAGGTCGCGGCCGGTGCTTCCCTCCGGCAATTCCCGGACACTGCCATCGGGCAGCGTCAGTCGGAGGGCACTCATGGCTGCAACTCCATCTCGATCGGGGTGGCCACCGGGTCCACGTCGGGCCCGTACCAGAGGAACAGGACCAGGCCAGCCCCCACCAGGAGGGCCAGGAGGAGCCAGCGAATCAGGTTGGAACGGGCGAGAGCTGCGGGTGTAGGAGGCATCTTCGGCAACCTGTGCATTTCCGGGTGCGGACGGCCTGCGCGGCGAGCCGTCGGGTGATTAAGTTAACGTCATGCGATGGGGTTCTGCACGTCTTGCCGCGCGCCTTGCCAGGCCTCGCGATAGTGGGTCCACTCCGATGTGGGCGATCACCGGCTTCGTCGTGGGCGCCGCCACCGGATGGCTGCTCGGGGAAATGACCGGCGGAGTCTCCCGCGCCAGGGTCTCCAGCTACCTCACCGCCCGGAAGCAGCCCCGTCCCGAGCCGCAACAAGCGTCGGCACCACGGACCCGGATCCAGGCGGCACTCGAAGCTGACGCTGAACTCGGCGGGCTGAGCCTGACTCTGGTCCCCGCCGGACGGGCCGCCATCGAGCTGCATGGCTGGGTGCCTTCCCGGCGGGTTCGGTCCCGGGCCACCCGGCTCGCCGCCGTGGCGGCAGCTCCAGTTCGCCTGGTGGATTGCCTTCTGGTGCGCGGCGAGGACGACCGTCCCGCAGCCGAACCCACACCGACGGCCGGCTCGCTTCAATCGGCATGACCTCAGCCCTGCCACCGCAATTTGATCCTCGATCGCTCGAGGCCAAGCTCTACGCCTGGTGGGCCGACCAGGGGCAGTTCGCCCCTGCCGCCGAGGGCGACCCGTACGTCATCATGCTCCCGCCACCCAATGTCACGGCCCAGCTGCACATGGGGCACGGACTCAATCAGGCCATCCAGGACACCCTGGCCCGGTTCGAGCGGATGCGCGGCCGCGCCACCCTCTGGCTCCCTGGCACTGACCACGCCGGCATCGCCACCCAGAACATGGTGGAGAAGTTGGTGGCAAAGGAGGGCAAGACCCGATTCGACCTGGGGCGCGAGGCCTTCGAGCGCCGGGTCTGGGACTATGTCGGCGAGACCGGGGCCACGATTCTGGAACAGATCCGGGCCATCGGATCGAGCTGCGACTGGAGCCGCACCTATTTCACCCTCGATCCCGATCTCTCCCGGGCGGTGCGTGAGGTCTTTGTTCGCCTGTTCGAAAAGGGGCTGATCTATCGCGGCAAGTACATCATCAACTGGTGTCCGCGGTGCCTGACGGCGCTCTCCAACGAGGAGGCCGAGAAGGTCGAGACCGATGGCCGGATCTGGAAGCTGCGCTATCCGATCGAAGGTGGCGGTACCATCCCCGTCGCGACCACCCGCCCCGAGACGATCCTCGGCGACAGCGGAATTGCCGTCCACCCGGACGATCCGCGCTACGCCGGCCTGATCGGCCGGATGGTGCGGGTCCCGGTGGCCGATCGCCTGGTGCCAATCGTCGCCGACGAGGCCGTCGACCCGGAATTCGGATCGGGCGCCGTCAAGGTCACCCCGGCACACGATCCCACCGACTTCGAGATCGGCCGGCGCCACCAGCTCGAGGCGATCGATGTGATGGCCGACGACGCCACGATGGCGGGCCCGGTCCCGGCGCGGTTCCAGGGGCTGGACCGCTTCGTGGCGCGGAAGCAGATCGTGGCCGAGTTCGAAGCACTTGGCCTGGTGGAGGGGGTGGACAACCACCACCATGCCGTGGGCCATTGCTACCGCTGTGACACCGTCGTGGAACCGCGCCTCTCCGACCAGTGGTTTGTCCGGATGGCACCGCTGGCCAAGCCGGCCCTGGCCGCCTACCGGGATGGACGCCTCAAGTTCATTCCCGAGCGCCGGGGCGAGGAGTACGCTCAGTGGATGGAGGGGATCCGGGACTGGTGCATTTCGCGCCAGCTCTGGTGGGGCCATCGGATCCCGGTCTGGTACTGCGAGGCGCCGGGTTGCGGGGCCATTTCCGCCAGCCGCACCGACCTGACCGCCTGCGCCACCTGCGGCGGCCCCGCACGGCAGGACGATGACGTGCTCGACACCTGGTTCTCCTCCTGGCTGGTGCCCTTCAGCAGCCTGGGATGGCCCGACCAGACCCCGGACCTGGCACGCTATTACCCCGGTGACGTCCTGGTCACCGCCCCCGAGATCCTGTTCTTCTGGGTGGCCCGGATGGTCATGGCCGGCTGTGAGTTCATGGGTGACATCCCATTCCACACGGTGTACCTCCACGGCACGGTCCGCGACACCCAGCACCGCAAGATGTCCAAGTCCCTCGGCAACGGGATCGACCCGCTCGATGTGGTCGGGGCGTACGGCGCGGACGCGTTGCGCTACACCGTCATCGCGGGGACGGCGGTCGGCACCGACCTGATTCTGGACCACGAGGACATCGAGGGCTCTTTTGCCCCCGGCCGGAACTTTGCCAACAAGCTCTGGAACGCGGGGCGTTTCATCCTGGGCAGCCTGACCGAGGTCCCCCGACCGCTGGCGGGCACCCACCCGAACGTGGTAAGGCGCGAGGAGCTGGGCCTGGCCGACCGCTGGATCATCGCCCGTTGCGATCACGCCGTCCGGGAAGCGACCGCCGCCTACCAGAAGTTCCGCCTCAATGACGCCGCAACCGCAATCTATCACTTCCTGTGGAGTGAGCTGGCCGACTGGTACATCGAGCAGGTCAAGCCGCGCCTCTCTGGCGACCAGCCCGGCGGCGATGTGGCCCGGGCAGTCCTCGCCGCCACCTTCGATGTGGCGCTCCGGCTGCTGCACCCGATCATGCCGTTCATCACCGAGACGTTGTGGCGGCGCTTCCCTGGCCGGGCCGCCCACGCCTCGTTGGTCACCGCCCCGTGGCCGCTTCCGGATCATCGGGCTATCGACGCCACCGCGTTGCGAGAGTTCGCGGCCCTGCAATCGCTCTGCGGTGCGGTGCGCTCCATCCGGTCCGAATACGGTGTGCAACCCGGCGCCACCGTTTCCGTGACGCTCGGCAATGTGGGCCAGAGCCTGCGTGCGGCACTCCGGGTGGAGGAGGGGACAGTCCGGCGGCTGGCCCGGGTCTCGACCCTGACCATCGAGGACCAGATCGTCGCGGCGGCGGAAGGCGGAGGCCATGCCGTCCTCGACGATGGAACGTCCGTGACGGTGCCACTTGGAGACCTGGTGGATGTGGCGCGCGAGTGTCGTCGGCTGGGCGAGGAACTCACCCGCCTGACGGCCCAGGTGGAGTCGCAGGAACGGAAGCTTGGCAACGAACAGTTCGTGGCCCGCGCCCCGGAGGCGGTGGTCGCCAAGGAGCGGGAAAAGCTGGCCGCCTGGCGCGAGCAGGCCACCGTACTGGCCACCAAGCGCGAGCGACTCGGTTGCCAGGGGTGAGGCACCTGGCATGGCGGTGGTCACTCGCCGGCGTGCTCGCCGCCGTTTCCTGCGCCAAGATGGGGCCGCCACCGGGGGGGCCGCCCGACCTGATCGCCCCGGTCCTTCTGGCCCGATTCCCAGACTCCAGCGAAGTCCTCCCCAATTTTGACCAGGACGCCGAGTTCACCTTCGACGAGGTGATCTCCGAGGGGACCGCCCCCAATTTCGGCCTCGGCAACGGCACCCTGGAGACGCTGATCCTGCTCTCCCCGTCCAACGAAGTCCCGGTCGTCCGGTGGCGGCGTGACAAGATCACCGTGCGGCCCCGCGGGGGCTGGCGCAACGGTCTGGTCTACCGGATTGAACTCCGACCCGGCATTGCCGACCTCCGGACCAACCGCCTGGAATCGGGCACGGTGATCACCTTCAGCACGGGGGCCGTGCAGCCGCGGACCACGCTCACCGGCATGGTCGTGGACTGGACCACTCGGCGTCCGCAGGCCGGCGGTATGGTGGAGGCGATCCTGATGCCGGACAGCCTGTCCTATCGCGGATTGGCCGACTCCACCGGCACCTTCAGGCTCGGCCCGCTCCCCGCCGGCGAGTACCTGGTGTACGCCGGCGTGGACCAGAACCGGAACTTCCGGGTGGAGCCCCGCGAGGTCTTCGACAGCGTGCGCGTGGGACAAGGGGAGGTTTCGGTGGGCGAGATCTGGGCCTTCCGGCATGATTCGGTGGGACCGCGGATCCAGACCTTGGCCCTCCGGGATTCCGTCACCATCATCCTGACCATGAACCAGATGATCGACCCGCGCCAGACCTTCCTTCCCAGCATGGCGCGGGTGCGACGGCTCCCGGATTCCACCGAAATTGGTGTGGTGGCCATCCACCCGCCAGCCATCTTTGATAGCCTCTTTCCCAGCCAGGCCCTGCTGACCGGCGCCGACTCGGTGCGCGCCGACTCCGTGGCGCGAGTCCGGGCCCGCGCCGACTCCGTCCGGGCCGACAGCCTGGCGCTGGCCGGGGAGCGCGAAGCACAGCGGCAGGCCCTCGATGCCCGGCGCGGCATCGTCCGGCGTTCGGACATCCCGACCCCCACGCGTCAGCTTGAGCCGCTCACCAGCCGCCCCGCCCTGGTCGATCGATTGCAGCTTCGGGTGGACTCGATCCTGGCGCCCGGCGGACGCTATATCGTCGAGATCAACGGGATCCGGAATCCCAATGGCGCGTCCGCGCCGGGCCTTCTGGTCCTGGTCGTGCCCGACCCGCCGCCAGTTGTTCCCCCGGCCGACTCCACGGCGGTCCGCCCGGATACCGGGGCGGTCCGGCCGCCCGGCACCATCCCTCCGAGCCGCACCCGCCGATGACCGATCCGCGGCGCGGCCTGCCATCGGTTGACCGGCTGCTTCGCGAGGAGGGGATGGCTGCCCTGCAGGAGCGCCACCCGCGCCTCCTGGTGGTGCAGGCGCTGCGGCAGATCCTCGAGGCGGTGCGCGACGGACACCAGGCCGTACCGGAGGATTGGCCGGTCGCGGTGGCCGCAGTGCTCGCCAGCGGAAACCTCCCCTCGCTCCGCGCGGTCATCAACGCGACGGGGGTGGTGCTCCACACCAATCTCGGTCGCGCTCCCCTGGCTCCATCCGCCATCGCGGCCGCCGTGAACGTCGCCCGGTATGGCACCCTGGAATTCGACCTGGCCACCGGCAACCGGGGCAGTCGGCAGGACCACATCGCGGGCAGCCTCGCCCGGCTGAGCGGCGCCGCGGCGGCGATGGTCGTGAACAACGCCGCGGGTGCCCTGGTGCTTGGCCTCAACGCGCTCGCCACCGGGCGGGAAGTGATCATCTCCCGCGGGGAACTGATTGAGATCGGCGGATCGTTCCGCATCCCCGACATTCTGGCACGGAGTGGTGCCATCCTGCGCGAGGTCGGCACCACCAACCGGACCCACCTGGCCGACTATGCCAGCGCCATCACCCCCCAGACGGGGGCCATCCTCACCGTGCATCGCTCCAACTTCGAGCAGGTGGGGTTCGTCGCGTCGCCGGATGCCCGGCAGCTGGCCGAGCTGGCCCGGCAACGCGGGGTCCCGTATATCCACGATGTCGGCAGCGGCTTGATGCTGGACCTGACACCTTGGGGACTGCAGGGCGAGCCGATCGTGCCGGTGGCGGTGGCGGGCGGCGCAGACCTCGTCATCTTCAGCGGCGACAAGTTGCTGGGCGGGCCGCAGGCCGGCTGCCTCTGCGGGTCCGTCGATGCGGTGGCAACCTGCCGGCGGAATCCGCTGGCCCGGGCCATGCGCGCCGACAAGATGACCCTCGCCGCGCTCGAGGCCACCCTGGCGCTGTACCGGGACCCGGCCACCGCCCTGGCAGAGGTTCCGGTCCTCCGCATGCTGACCGCCGGCGCGGCCGAGTTGGCAGGGCGGGCCGGCCGGCTTCAGGAGCAGCTCCTGCCACTCCCCTGGCCCGCCACCCCGCCAACACTTCTGGCCGATTTCAGCACCCCGGGCGGCGGCTCCTTTCCGGGCACGGAACTCCCCACCACTGTCGTGGGCCTGGACCCCGGTCCGCTTGGCGCCGACGAACTTTCCCACCGATTGCGATTGGCGTCGCCGGCCGTCGTGGGCCGGGTCCGGGGTGGCCAGGTCCTGCTGGACCCACGCACCATCGCCGACGAGGAGATCGCCGGGGTGGTTGCGGCGACGGAGCAGGCGCTGGCGGGAGGGGTCGAGTGATGACGGCGCATCCACCGATTGTCTTCCTGGACCGGGACGGTACGATCATCGTCGACTCCGGGTACCTGCGCGATCCTGCCGAGGTGATCCTGCTCCCCGGGGCAGCCGCGGCGGTGGCTCGCCTCAACCGCGCCGGGATCGCAGTGGCCGTGGTGACCAACCAGTCCGGCATTGCCCGGGGCTGCTTCGACGAGGCAGCCTATCGGGCGGTGGCCACGCGGGTAGACCAGCTCCTGGCCGAGGCCGGGGCGCAGATTGACGCGACGGCGATGTGCCCCCATGCCCCGGAAATCAGCGGCCCCTGCGATTGCCGCAAGCCGGCGACCGGCAACCACCGACAGCTGGCGATGGATTTGGACCGCACCGTTCGGGGAAGCTGGTGCATCGGGGACCGCCTCAGCGATGTGGAGCCAGCGCTGGCGCTGGGTGGGACCGCGGCCCTCGTGCGTACCGGGGAGGGCCGGCACCACATCGGTGCCGCGGCCCGGGCCGGATTCCGCATCTGCGATGACCTGGCCGCCGCGGTGGCGCTGATCCTGGGTCCGGAAGACCCCGATCAGTTATAATTAGAGGTTATGGCCGTTCGCATCGCTGTCTGCCTTTCGGGTCGGGGCAGCAACCTCTCCGCCCTCCTGGACGCGCTCCCCGCCGGGGGCGACGTCGTCGTGTCGCTGGTCATCAGCAATCGCGAGAACGCCGCCGGCCTGGAACTCGCAGCCGGCCACGGTATTCCAACCCGCGTCCTGGCGGAGCCGGGCGATGCGTCGGCGTGGCTCGCCGTCCTGCGTCGCCATGAGGTGGACCTGATCGTGCTGGCAGGATTCCTGGCCTTGGTTCCGGCCGGCGTGGTCGAGGCCTACCGCGACCGGATGATCAACATCCACCCGGCTCTGCTGCCGCGCCACGGTGGTCGGGGGATGTATGGCCGGCGGGTGCATGCCGCGGTCCTCGCAGCCGGCGACACCGAAACCGGGGCCACCGTGCACCTGGTCACCGAGGAATACGATCGCGGCCAGATTCTGGGGCAAGCGGCCGTGCCAGTGCTGGAAGGTGACACCCCCGAATCGCTGGCCGCACGCGTCCTGGGCGTGGAGCATCGGCTCCTGCCGGCGGCGGTGCTGGCCGCCGGGGCCGCCGGCCACCCCGTGCCATTCAGTCTGACACCGCAAGGATCTGCCGTGAGAAACGTGCCATGCCCCGCGCCCTGATTTCCGTCAGCGACAAGCGCGGTATCGTCGGCTTTGCCCAGGGGCTCGTGGCCCTCGGTTGGGAGTTGGTCTCCACCGGCGGGACGGCTGCGTCACTCCGCAAGGCCGGGGTGCCGGTCGTCCCGGTCGAGGAGGTGACCGGGTTCCCCGAAATCCTCGACGGCCGGGTCAAGACCCTGCACCCTGCCGTGCACGGGGGCCTGCTGGGGCGGCCGGACGAGCCGAGCCATCGCGAGGCGATGGCCGCCCACGGGATCAAGCCGTTTGAACTGGTGGCGGTGAACCTCTATCCGTTCCAGGAGACGGTGGCCCGGCCCGATGTGGCCGACGAGGACGCAATCGAGAACATCGATATCGGTGGGCCGTCGATGCTGCGTTCCGCCGCCAAGAACCACCAGTACGTCATCCCGGTGGTGGATCCCCGCGACTACGACACCGTCCTCGCGATGCTGCGCGATGGCGGCCTCCCGATCAGCGCCCGGCGTTCCCTCGCCGCCAAAGTCTTTACCCACACCGCCGATTACGACTCGGCGGTGAGCGGCTGGCTCACCGCCCCGGAGGACGGCCTGCCCAAGCGGCTCAACCTGGCGATCGAGCAGATGCTGGTCCTCCGGTACGGCGAGAATCCGGACCAGCGCGCGGCGCTGTACACCACCGAGGAACCGCGCGGCATCCACGACATGGTGCGCCGGCAGGGCAAGGAACTCTCATTCAACAACCTGCTCGACGTGGAGGCGGCGACCACCGCCGTCTCAGTGTGGACCAACCGCCCCGCCTGTGCCATCATCAAGCACACCACACCATGTGGCATTGCCCTGGGCCGGAATGCGGCTGACGCGTTCCAGCGGGCCCGCGCCACCGACCCCGTCTCCGCGTTCGGCTCGGTCATTGCCTTCAATACCGTGGTGGATCGCGCCGCCGCCGAGGCCATCGCCAACCTCTTCGTCGAGGTGGTCGTGGCACCATCGATCCAGCAGGAAGCGCTGGAGGTGTTTGCCGCGCGGAAAAACCTCCGGGTCATCGAGCTGCCAGTGTCAGCCGGCGCCGGCACCCTGGACTGGAAGCGGGTCCGCGGCGGGTTCCTGATCCAGGACCGGTTCACCTTCGACCCCTCCGAGTCGGAGTGGCGTTTTCCGACCGTGCGGAAGCCGACCGAGTTGGAACTGGACGATCTCCGGTTCGCCTGGGCGGCGGTGTCGTCGGTCAAGTCCAACGCGATCCTGCTGGCGCGCGACTCCCGCGCCATCGGCATCGGCGCCGGCCAGATGAGCCGGGTCGATGCCGCATTCCTGGCCGTGCACAAGGCTCGGCAGCAGGGCCATGACACCGCGGGGTGCGTGCTCGCCTCCGACGCATTCTTCCCCTTTGCCGACGGGCTGGAGCACGCGGCCCAGGCCGGGGTCGCTGCCGTGATCCAGCCCGGAGGCAGCGTCCGTGATGCCGAGGTGATTACCGCCGCCGATGCGGCTGGCATGGCCATGGTCTTTACCGGGAAGCGGATGTTTCGGCACTAGTGAAGTGAGAAGCGAGAAGTGGGAAGCCAGAGATAGGCAAGCAGGAAGCAGCGGGCGGTGAGAGGTTGGCCGGGTGAGCCACGCGGTGGGCCGCGCCACCCACCAGGTACTGACGGAGGAGCGGCTGGTGGCTGCTCCCTTTTTCTCTGAGGACTGCATGGATTCCAGCATCCCCCGCACCCCCCCGCCCTACGGTTGGGCCGCCCTCGTCTCGGCGGTGGTGCTGGCCATCTACATTGCCACCCTCGGGCCCACGACCGCGTTCTGGGACACCTCGGAATACATCGCGGCCGCCAAGGTACTGGGCATCCCCCACCCCCCCGGCAATCCGCTCTTCGTCCTGATGGCGCACGTCTGGGGACTGATCCCGATGGTGAGCGACTATGCCACCCGGATCAATCTCTTTGCCGCCGTGACCAGCGCCCTCTCGGCGGGTCTCTGGTTCCTGGTGGCCGACCGCTGGATGCGCTCGGTGGTGAGTTTCCGGCCGGCCCGGCTGGCGGCAGCGTTTGCCGGCACCTTGCTCGGCTCCACGATGTGGACGGTCTGGAACCAGTCCACCGTCAACGAAAAAGTCTATACCCTCTCCCTCCTCTCGATGGCACTGGTCATGTGGTTGGCGGTGCACTGGGCCGACGACCGGCCCGGGGCACACCGGGACCGCTGGGTCATCCTCATTGCCTACGTCATCGCGCTCTCGAGCACCAACCACCAGATGGGTGTCCTGGCGGCGCCCGGGGTGGCCGTCTATATCCTGATGACCGACTGGAAAGTCATCACACGGTGGCGAGTCCTGGTCGGCGTGGCGCTGGCTGTGGCCATCGGGATTTCGATCAACTATCTCTTCCTGCCGATCCGAGCCGGGCAGTTCCCGGCGATCAACGAAGGCGAGCCGATCGGGTTCTTCAGCAACGCGCTGTCCGAGGTCCTGGGCCGGGTGCAGTACGCCAAGCCCTCGGTGTTCGAACGGCAGGCGGAGCTCTCCTCGCAGGTGAGTAACTATCTCCAATACTGGAGCTGGCAGTTCGGCCGGGACTGGCCCACCTTCTCGAGGCTGCTGACCCTGGTCTTCTCCGCCATCGGACTCACCGGATTGATGACCTTGATCCAGAAGGATCGCCGGGCGGGACTGGCAGCCCTGACCATGTTCGCCACCCTGACCGCCGGGCTGATCTTCTACCTCAACTTCCGGTACGGCTTCTCCATCGACCCCACCAACACCGGGCTCGATCGCGAGGTCCGCGAGCGCGACTACTTCTTCATCTGCTCGTTCATCTACTTCGGGACGCTGGTGGCGGTCGGGTTTGGCGCCTTGATGCAGCTGGTGGCGGATGGACTGGCCCAGCGCATGCCTGAAGCCAGGCGCTGGGCCACCGCCAGCCCGATGCTCCTGCTCGTGGCCCTGCCAATTGCGGGCAACTGGTCCACCGCCAGCCGCGCCGGCGAGTACGTGGCCCGCGACTTCGCGGTGGACCTGCTGGAATCGGTGGCGCCCTACGGCATCCTGATCACCGCCGGCGACAACGACACCTTCCCGCTCTGGTACGCCCAGGAAGTTGAGGGCGTCCGTCCGGATGTGACAGTTGCCAACCTCTCGCTCATGAACACCGAGTGGCACCTCAAGCAATTGCGGCGCCGCCCCACCGAGACCTTCGACCCCGCCCGCTCCATCCCGCTCTGGCAGTCGCCGACCGACACGCCCGACCATCCCCTTGGCACCGTGGATTCCACCGGCTGGGTCAAGCCCGCCGCTCCGGTGTTCACGATGACCGAGGCGGAGCTGGCCAGCCTGCCGGAGATCGAGCGCACCCCAGCCGGCGCCCGGCTCCAGGTCGGCGGGATCAACCAGGCGATCGAGGCCCAGGTCCTGACCCGGCAGGACTTTGCCACCATCCTGCTGATCCGGGACAACCTCGGCAAGCGACCGATCTACTTCAGCTGGAGCGCGGCGGGGTATCCCGACCAGACCTTTGGACTCACCGAGCACCTCATTTCCGAGGGACTGGTCCGGCGCCTGGTCTCCCAGCCGGTACAGGAAACGGGGTCGGTCATCTTCTCGCCGAGCGTGGGCTTCGTGGACGTGGCCCGGACCCGCGAGCTGATGTGGAACGCCTACCGCTGGGAAGCGGCCGCGCGGCGGCGGCCGCGCGGCTGGGTGGATGTGCCGAGCGGCTCCATTCTCTCGCTGTACGCACTGACCTACGCCTCCGGCGCATCCCTGCTCCGTCAGGCGGGCGATTCCGCTCTGGCCGCGCGCGCCGACTCGGTCGCCACCGCCATCCGGGACAACATCACCCGCGGCTCCCAGTACCCCAACGACCGGCGGCCGCCGCGCTGACGGCTCCCGTCCGCCGCTCCCCGTCACGCCCCAGCCCCCGCCAGGCGGGGGGACGCCCCGGCTGCCCGACCGAGGCCGCGGACCAGGTCCTCCGCCAGGTCGCGAACATCCTCGATCCCGATCGACAACCGCAGCAGTCCATCGCTGATTCCGGCCACGCGGCGTGCCTCCGTGCTCATCGATGCATGGGTCATGGTGGCCGGGTGGGCAATCAGGCTTTCCACCCCGCCCAGGGATTCGGCCAGGGTAAACCACCGCAATCCCTCTACGAACCGGCGGGCCGCCGCTTCCCCACCCCGCAGTGCAAAGCTCAGCATTCCCCCGAACCCGTCCTGCTGCCGGCTGGCGAGCGCATGCCCCGGGTGGGAGGTGAGGCCCGGGTAATGGACCGCCACCACTTCGGGGCCGGCCTCCAGCAGCATCGCCAGACTGGCCGCGTTCTCTTCGTGCTGGCGCAATCGCGGGTGGAGCGTCCTGATGCCCCGCAGCGTCAGCCAACTGTCGAATGGCGCTCCCGCCAGGCCCAGGCAGTTGCACCACCAGGCGAGTTCCTCCCCCACGGCCGGGTCGGCGGCAACCACTGCGCCGCCAACCACATCGCTGTGACCGTTCAGGTACTTGGTGGTGGAGTGGATGACGATATCGGCACCGAGCGCCAGCGGGCGCTGACGGGCCGGGGAGAGGAAGGTGTTGTCCGCCACCACGAGGGCGCCCGTCGCGTGCGCCAGCGCGCTCACGGCTCGGAGATCGGTGATCCGCAGCAGCGGGTTGCTCGGCGTCTCGATCCAGACCAGCCGTGCCCCCGCCGTGATGGCCCGCCGGGCCGATTCCACATCGGTCAGATCGGCAAACTCCACCCCGAACTGCCCCCGGGCCGCCAGATGCACCAGGGCGCGGTGAGTGCCGCCATAGCAGTCGTGGGCGGCCACGATCCGCTCCCCCGGCCGGACCAGTTGGAGCACCAGCGTGGCCGCCGCCATCCCCGATGCGGTGACGATGCCGCGGGCGCCGCACTCCAGTTCCGCCAGGACGTCGGCCAGTTCCTGGCGGGTCGGGTTGCCGGAACGGGTGTAGTCGAAGTCGCGCTTCTGGCCAAAGCCGGCAAAGGAGAAATTGGCCGAGAGGTGGAGCGGGGGAATCACCGCGCCGTGCTGCGTATCGGTGGCGATCCCGCCCCGGACGGCAATGGTCTGGCGTGGTGCCGGCTCAAGCATGTGGGTCATCGGTGTCCTCCAGGGCTAGCGTAGTAGAAAGGATCCGGGAAACGGCGTCCACTTCAGTCAGGAACGCGTCATGCCCGGATGGAGAGTCGATCAGGTGCAGTTGCACCGGGCCAGCCAGGCGGGAGGCGAGCTCCCGCAGTTGCCGCAGCGGAACGATCGCATCGACCCGGTTGCCGACCAGGGTAACCGGCAGCGGGATCCGTTCCGGTGCGACGTGATGGATATCGAGAGACTCCGACAGCGCCAGATATCGCTCCACCGTGAACTGCGCGGCGAATCGCCGGCCCTGGTGATCCAGGTACGCCGCGACCGCCGTCTCACTCCGGCCATCACTCGCCTCGAAGCGAGTGGCAAACTCCCCCGCGCTGCGATAGCTGATGACACCAAGAGCCCGGGCCAGTTCCAGTGCCTCGCGCTCACGTCCGGCCGCCACCCCCAGCCGGAGAATGCGCCGTTGCACGAGGCGGACAGCGGTGGCCATCGGATCGCTCTGGTGGGCGGCGCAGAGCACCACCAGCTGCCTGGCGCGGGTGGGATACAGTTCGCCGAACGCCAAGGCGACCATGCCGCCATACGACGCGCCGACCACGGCGTGGGCGCGGTCGACACCGAGCTGATCGAGCACCTGCGCCACGACGCGGGCCTGGTCCTGGGTCGTGACAGTGCGTCCTGCCGTCACGATGTACTCCACCCCGATCAGGCAGCATCGTGCCGGATCCAACGCGCTTCCGGCCGAGGCCACCGGTTGCCACCATCCCGGAGTCGGATCCCCTGGATGAGCCGCCACATGGGAGGTCGCCGAGATTCCACCCAGGACCACCACAACGGGATGGGCGAGGCTGCCGATCACCTCGAAGTCACGGGTCCGGCGGGCACGAGTCCCGGTGTCCATAAGTGTCGTCATGCGGCTGCCGCCGCGTCGACCAGATCACTCCAGATGGCGGCAGCGGTCGGAGCACCCCCGGCACCGGGGCCGGAAAGCGTTATCGGTGCTCCCCAGCCGAGTTCGATCTCCAGGCGGTTCTGTTCCTCAACGGTCTGGCCAAGGGCGGAATCAGCAGGCACCACTTCCGGCCGGACGGTCGCGGCAATCCCCGACCCACCGAGCCGGCACTCACCGATCAGGCGCAGCCGTCCGCCACGCTCCCGGGCGGACTGGACCATGGCCGCCGCGTGATCGGGCAGTCCGGTTCGCTGCACCTGGATGGAGCCGGGATCGACACCCCAGGCCAGCCAGGCCAGGATCGCCAGCTTATCGGCTACATCCCGGCCGTCGAGGTCACGGGCGGGGTCCGCTTCGGTCAGGCCACGCGCGCGGGCGGCGGCGAGTGCCGCCGGCAGTCCATCGCCCCCCTCGAGCCGGGTCAGGATATAGTTCGCGGTGCCGTTGAGGATGCCACGGAACGACCGCACCGGCTGGCCCGCCAGCGCATGCCGGAGCGTCCTGACCACCGGCACGCCGCCCCCGACCGACGCCTCAAACCCGAACCACCCCCCGGAACGGCGAGCCAGATTGGCAAGCTCCATCCCTCGGGCGGCGACCATCGTCTTGTTGGCGGTCACCAGCCGGCCGCCTCGACCGAGCACATGTTCCGCAATCTCGGTGGCCGGAGACATCCCGCCGATCACTTCGATGACGACATCGGCCGGGGTGCGAAGGAAGGCACCGAGGTCAGTGGTCCACCGGTTGCCCGGCAAGTCGAATCGGGGCGCGAGCCGCGGGGTACGCACCAGGACTCGTGCCACCGTCACCGGCCGTCCCGCCACCGTGCCGCCATCCAGGAACCGCTCAAGCAGGGGGCGCCCGACCGCGCCACATCCAGCCAGCGCCACCCGGAGCGGTGCGGGGGCGCTCATCGTTCCCCCACCTGATCCGAAGCGACGAAGCTCCCCTCGGGGGAATGGATCGATGCCGAGTATCTCAGGACCCGGAGGGGGAGCCGGGCGGCCGCGGCCACCTGGGCGGCACGCGGATGCACCACCTCGGCGCCGTCTCGCGTCATCTGCACGAGGTCGTCATGCCGCAGCGTCCTCAGGCGGACTGCACCTGGCACCTGGCGGGGATCGGCGGTGTAGACGCCGTCCACATCGGTGACGATCCAGCATTCGATCGCGCCGAGTTCGGCGGCAAGAAAGACCGCGGAGAGGTCCGATCCGCCGCGGCCGAGGGTCACCAGTTCCCCGTCGTCGCGAACCGCCTGGAACCCGCTGATCACGGGGATCTGCCCCTGCGACAGGAGGGCGAGGATCGGCGCCGGGACCAGGTGAACGGGAACCGCCTCCCCGAACTCCCCGCTGGCGCGGATCCCCGCCTCGCCGCCGCGCAGGCTCACCGCGGGCAGGTCCAGCGCCAGCATCGCCGTGGCCAACAGGGCGGCGGACAGGTCCTCGCCGGTACCAAGGGCACGGTCTGCCTCGCGGCGGAGGGCGGGAGAAACTGTGGCGGTGGCACCGGCAGCCCGCAGCCGCTTGAGCAGCAGATCGGTGGTCTGGCCGGTGGCGCTCACCACCACCACCAGGTCGTGGCCGCGACGCCGCAATGCGCGGACCCGGCGCGCGGCGGCGCGAATCCGGCTGGCGGTACCGAGGGATGTACCCCCGAACTTGATGACGATCGTGCCCGTCGCCTGGGCTGCGGAATTGGCGACAGTGGGGTCGGGTGCCTGGACTGCGGTGCTCATGGTACTCCACGGATACAAGGTGAAAAACGAAACGCCCCGGCCATCTCGCTGGGAGGAGGCCGGGGCGCGCTGCCGAACCGATCGGCGTTGCTGTTGGTTACGCTGGCGTGCGCAAACCCCCGGCCTTTGCTCGCATCAGAGCAATGGTCATCCTGCCTCGCATGCTGGCGCGCAGGGTGATGGCAACGAACGTGGGGGCCATGTGGATCCGTCCTGAAAGAAGAGCCAACACAAAAAACCCCGGGGCATGAACAACATGCCGCCCGGGATCCGGTCGCACTTTAGCATTTATTTTACGTGGCTGCAAGCAGCGGCAAATGACCACGGGACATCGATTGTGGGTCCAAGCTATGAACCTCCCGAATAACTGTCAAGGGTGGTTGCGCCCCCCACTGGTGGATCGACGAGTTTCGTAACAGCGATCCTTCCCACCTCCTGGTCGGTCGAGGGGACGAGGCATCGGCGGCCCGATTAGATTCCCGGCGCTTCCGGCGTGGTGGCAGAGTGGTTGAATGCACCGGTCTTGAAAACCGGCGAGCCTGAAAGGGCTTCGTGAGTTCGAATCTCACCCACGCCGCTGGTTCCCCCCTTCCTTCCCCAAACCTCACCCTCACACCGCGAGCCTTCCATGCGCCTCACCGCCGCCACCCTCACCGTCCTGGTCCTGCTGGTGGGCTGCGCACCAGAGGAGCCGCCCAGCCCCCAGGACCAGTTCTGGGCCGCGCTCGAGGCGCTCTGCGGCCAGGCCTTTGGCGGAACTGTCGCAGAGGCCCCGGCGGGAGACACCACCTTTGCCAATCGGGCGCTGGTGATGCACGTCCGGGACTGCCAGGAAGGAGAGATCCGGATTCCGTTCCACGTGGGCGAGGATCGCTCCCGCACCTGGGTCATTTCCCGGATCGAGACCGGGCTCCGCCTCAAGCACGACCACCGTCATGCCGATGGCAGCGAGGACGCCGTCACCCAGTACGGCGGGGACACCGGCGACTCTGGGTTGGCAGGCAAACAGGAGTTCCGGGCTGATTCCCTGACTGCGGCGCTGATACCAGCCGCAGTGACCAACGTGTGGACCATCGAGGTCGAACCGGGGAATCGCCTGGTCTACGCCCTCCGTCGCGAGGGAACCGACCGCCGGTTCCGGGTCGAGTTCAACCTGACCACTCCCATTCCCGCCCCCCCTCCGCCCTGGGGCGCCACCGCGCCCTGACAGCTGGCACACTCCTCGCCATTTAGACGTTCGGGAATAAGACAGTATCCATGGAGGAAGTGTCAAAATATTGACACAACCACCACCGAAACGGCTAACTGGCGGGATTAAGAATGTCAGGAATTGTCCAGCGGTTTTACTCGATAGCCCTCCTCGGTGCCCTCGCCACGACGGCGTGCGCCGCCGTGGAACCGTCCGGCCCATCCCTCCCCGCCCTGGCCCTGAGGATTGAAGCGCCGGCGCACTTCCGGTCCTGGTTCAGCCAGACCGAAGCGTGCAGCGGCCTCTCTGCGACCTTCCAAACTGTTGAGTGGTATGTAGTTCCGGGCGTGAACAGCTTTGAGGTCGAGGGAGCCGACCGGGTCGGAATGTGGCAGCTGGTGGAGGGGAAGTCACAGATCGTCATCGCCGGGAACTACCTGGACCATGAGATGGTGGTCAGCCACGAGATCCTCCACCACCTCCTCGGTCGCGAAGGCCACCCGAACGAGATGTTCGTGGAACGCTGTCAGCTGACCTGGGATACCTGGGCGCTGCGACAGACCCCAAAGACGGTCGCAGCCCGATAACCTGTGGCATCCTCACAACGGGGTGGTGCGACATGGAAACAATCGTATGTGGACAACCTGCCACACTGCCAAGGCCAACGGTTGCGCGGTTGAACGAGGCTGCGTGGCTAACAGTTATCAACATCAATCAGTCGAGTCCCACGCGATTCGGGGCCATGTTGATAAACATCCTACCAGGATTCTGGTCCGCCGACCAATTGACTTCATATATAAATGGCCAAATGGCAGAGTGAAGTGAAGTTATAAACTTTTCCACAATCCAGTTTCCACCCTCCAAAATGGGAGTGTTTCCCCGTAGACAATCTCCCAGCTGAGTGGATTCCCCTTCCCTGATTTGGGTCATGTGGCGATCTTGGCCAAGCCCCATGGAAGATTCCTCTACCCTCCTCCGCGATCTCGCCGTCGTCCTCGGCGTCGCCTCGGCGTTGATGCTGCTGGTTCAGCGCTTCAGGCTCCCCATTCATGTCGGCTACCTGCTCGCCGGGATCCTGATCGGTCCCAGCCTGCCCCTCCATCTGGTGGCCAACGAAGAGCGGATCCAGACCCTGTCCGAACTCGGGGTCATCCTGTTGCTCTTCTCCATCGGCCTCGAGTTCAGTATCCGAAAGCTGGTGCACCAGGGACCGCGGATCCTGGTGGCCGCGACGGTGGAAACCGGCGCGTTGTTCACGATCGGGATCCTCCTGGCACTCGCCTTCGGCTGGACCCTCACCGAGGGGGTCTTCCTCGGGGCGGCGATCGCGGTGGCGAGCACGATGATGTTGTCCCGATCGCTGGCGGACCACCCCCCGGACCGCAAGCTCCGCGACCTGACCCTCGGCATCAGCATCGTCGAGGACCTGGTCGCGATGTTCATGATCGCCGCCCTGAGCGCCCTGGTGGCCGGGCAGCAGGTCACCGGCCTCCTGCTGGGGCGCACCCTGTTCGGGCTCGGTGTGTTCGTGGTGACCGTGGTGGGGGTCGGACTCCTGGTCATCCCCAAGCTGATCCGGGCGGTGGTGCGGCACGAGCGCATGGAGCTCCTCCTGATCACCTCCCTGAGCCTCTGTTTCCTCCTGTCTTGGCTGGCGCACGCGGCTGGTCACTCGGTGGCGCTGGGGGCCTTCATTGCGGGATTCCTGGTCAATGAGAGCGGGGCGGGCCGGGAAATCCGCGAGATCGTCCGGCCCCTGCGGTACCTCTTCGGGGCCATCTTCTTCGTCAGCATCGGGATGCTGGTCGAGCCCGAAGCGATGGCGGCGGTCTGGCCCGCCATCCTGATCGTGAGTGCCGTCGTCATCGTAGGAAACACCTTTTTCGTGGCCGTGGGCTCCTTCCTGGCCGGGTTCGGGGTCAGCACTTCGGTCCGGGCTGGCTTCTACATGTCCCAGATCGGCGAGTTCGGCTTCATCATCGCCGCCATGGCCGCGGCGGCCGGCTCGACCCGGATCTTCCCGGTGGTCGTGGGCACCTCGATCCTCACCGCCACCTTTGCCAACGTGCTGGTCGGTCGGTCGCAGTCGGTGGCCAACTGGATCGACCGCCACATGCCCAGGACGTGGCAGACCTATGTCTCGCTGTACAGTTCCTGGATCGACGCCCTGGCCCATCGTCCGCGGCGCTCGGGGCAGCGGAGCGCTGCACGGCGCCTGGCCGGTTTGCTGGCCCTGGACGCCGGAGGCCTCGCGGTGGTGGTGGTCGTCACCGCGCTGATCCGCGGCGAAGCGGCGAAGGCGCTCGGCGACCGGGTGGACCTGGCCCCGACCGCGGCCAACCTGGCGATCCTGTTGATCGCCAGCGTGCTGGCCATTGTGCTGCTCGCCGGCGTGTTCACCACCGGACGACGGCTTGCCATGGTGCTGTCCGAGCGCGCCCTGCCGCCGGTGGAACACGGCAAGGTCGACCCGGCCCTGGCCCCGCGCCGAGTCCTTCGGGCGACGCTCCTGCTGGGCATCGTGCTCGCCGTCCTGCTGCCGGTGGTGCTGATCAGTCTTCCGTTCGTCCCGGCCTACGGTGGCCCCTCGGTGCTGGCCGCAGTCTTTGTGGTGCTCATGGTTTCCCTTTGGCGGGCGGCCAGCGACCTGGCCAGCCATGCCCGAGCCGGGGCCGAGCTGGTGGTGCATGTGCTGGCCCGGCAAGGGATGGCCCAGGAAACTGGCATGTACGAGAAGGTCGAGGCGATGCTGCCCGGTCTGGGCAGCGTCAAGCCGGTGAAGATCGAGGCGTGGAGCGTGGCGGCGGGTCGTACCCTGGGTGAACTCAACCTCCGGGGCCGGACCGGCGCCACGGTGGTTGGCGTCTCGCGGAACGGGGGGGAGATCCCCCACCCCAGCGCCCGCGAACGCCTGGAACCCGGCGACCTCGTGGCCCTGACCGGCAGCCGCGACGCGGTGCAGGCGGCCCAGCGCGAACTGGAGCGGCGCCCGCCGTCCTGACCGCAGGGTTGCCGGGGGAGCCCGCCGGTGCGAAGTTTCCCCGCTTGCAGGAGCGATGGCCGAGAGGCTGAAGGCACCGGTTTGCTAAACCGGCATAGGGTCAAAAGCTCTATCGAGGGTTCGAATCCCTCTCGCTCCGTGGTGGCGGTGGACAGGTGCCGGGTGGCAGGTGCCAGGTGTCGGGGGCTCCAGCGACGGGCCCCCCTCGCATTCCTGACCAATCCCGGTCGTCCCCCGGCACCCGCCACCCGAAACCCGGCACCCACCAGCTCATGCCCCCACGCGTTCGCTTCGCGCCTTCCCCCACTGGCTACCTCCACGTGGGCGGCGCCCGCACCGCGCTGTTCAACTGGCTCTACGCCCGCCAGACCGGTGGCGTCCTGGTGCTCCGGATCGAGGACACCGACCGGGAGCGCAGCTCCGACGCCCACACCCAGGTGATCCTCGACGGACTCTCGTGGCTCGGCATCACCTGGGACGAGGGTCCGCTCTTCCAGGGCGGGTTCGGGCAACGGCACCAGGCCGACGCCCTCCGCCTGCTCGAGGCCGGCAAGGCATACCGCTGTTTCTGCACCAGGGAAGAGTTGGATGCCCAGCGCCGCGTGACCAAGGGTGGCCGCGAGGCGTTCCGATATGACCGCCGGTGCCATCGCCTGGCACCGGACGAGGTCCAGTCTCGGTTGGCCCAGGGCGATCCCTTCGTCGTCCGTTTCCTGATGCCCTCCGGCGAGATCGCCTGGGAGGACGCCGTCCACGGCAGGATCAGTTTCCAGGGACACGACCTCGACGACCTGGTCATCCTCCGCGCCGATGGCACCCCGATCTACAACCTGGCGGTCGTCTCGGACGACATCGCGATGCAGATCACCCACGTGATTCGTGGCGACGATCACATTTCCAACACCCCGAAGCAGGTGGCGCTCTATCGCGCCCTTGGGGCTCCGGAACCGGTGTTTGCCCACGTGCCGATGATCCTGGGGAGCGATGGCAAGAAGCTCTCCAAGCGGCATGGCGCCACCGCAGTGGGCGACTATCAGGACCAGGGCATCTTCCCCGCGGCGATGCGCAACTTCCTGGCCCTGCTGGGGTGGAGTCCGGGTGGCGACCGCGAGATCATGAGCGAGCAGGAGATGACGGAGCTCTTCTCGCTGGAGGGGATTCAGCGGAAGCCCGCTGTCTTCGACACCGCCAAACTGGAGTGGATGAACGGCCAGTACCTCTCCGCGCTCGATGCGGAGCTGCTTCGCGTCCCGGTGGAGCGCCAGCTTCGAATCCTCGGTGTCAACGCGGAGGGCCGGGATCTCCTGGCCCTGATCGACGCCGTCAAGACCCGGTCGCGGACGATCGTTCACGTGGCGGAGCAGGTGGCGGTCCGGATCCAGGGGCCGGGGCCCCGCGACGAGAAGGGCGACAAACTGGTGGCCAAGCTCGGCGATGCCTACGCCCGAAACCTCGGGCTGATGCGCGAGGCGCTGGAACCCCTCTCCGACGCGGAGTGGAATGCCGAGATGATCCTGGCCCGCCTGACGGCAACTGCGGAGTCCCACGCCCTCAAGCTGGGCGATGCGATGCAACCAATCCGGGTGGCCCTGACCGGCGGCACGGTGAGTGAACCGGTCAACGAGCTGTTGGCCGTGGTGGGCCGCGAGGCGAGCCTGCGCCGATTGGTGGTGCCAGCCCCCTGATCGGCGGCACCGTCGCCCCCCTCCACGCCTGCAACATACCCGAGACATCGACAGCCCCCGCAGCACCGAATCGGTGCCCGGGGGCTGTCGCATGCTGGCCGACTCAGGATGCGGGCACTGCCCGACCCAGTGAGCGGGTGCGCGCTACGGTGCGCCGACCGTAAACGTCACGGTCTTGGTGCCGGTGGCACCCTGGTTGTCGGTCACCGTCAAAGTTACGGTCGGGGTGGTGCCAACCCGGTACGGGAAAGCTACAATCTGACCCGACTGGCCGGATCTTCCGGTGGCGGTCCACGAGTACGTGGCGATCGTTCCATCGGCATCGGTTGACGACGACCCATTGAAGGCACAATCTGCCCCGACCCCATCCGAGCGGATCACGCATTGGAAGGTGAACGCAGCCACCGGACTCTGGTTTACCGGCGGCGGTGGCGGCGGCGGCGGCGGTAAACC
>Ga0163153_10000850_pt1 | contig 50638 bp, 51 predicted proteins | sample OliLakLV19MP6IB1_FD_148629 | JGI IMG/M metagenome (GOLD analysis project Ga0163153, IMG submission 148629) | Freshwater microbial mat bacterial communities from Lake Vanda, McMurdo Dry Valleys, Antarctica - Oligotrophic Lake LV.19.MP6.IB-1 | ecosystem: Environmental > Aquatic > Freshwater >... | reverse complement strand
TTCTCCCTCTCCCAAGGGAGAGGGAGAACGTCCCCCCCTCCCTTGGGAGGGGGCGGGGGGAGGGTCGAATCTCGAACTCCGATCCGGTCACCGGCCAGGCGGGATGGTACGACGTGCGCGTGCGCATCCGCCCGGCCGAGGCGGGTGAGCCCGCGGAGACTTTCCCGGAGTTCGAAGCCATGGGCGCGCTGCCGGGCACGCAGGCCGCGCTGCCGGCGTGGCTCGCCTATTTCGCGGGAAGCAAGCGATGACGCAGCTCGCCCTGGTGATCGACCTCAACGTCTGCGTGGGCTGCCACGCCTGCGTCACGAGCTGCAAGGAGTGGAACACCTCGGGCATCGCCGGCACGCTCGCGGACCTGCGGCCCTACGGCGAGGATCCCTCGGGCACTTTCTTCAACCGCGTGCAGACCTTCGAGGTGGGCGGGTACCCCGACACCCAGACGGTCCACTTCCCGAAGTCGTGCCTGCACTGCGAGGACCCGCCGTGCGTGCCGGTGTGCCCGACGGGCGCGAGCTACAAGCGCGCCGAGGACGGGATCGTACTGGTGGACTATGACAAGTGCATCGGCTGCAAGTACTGCGCGTGGGCCTGCCCCTACGGCGCGCGCGAGCTCGACGAGAAGCAGAAGGTGATGACGAAGTGCACCCTCTGCGTCGATCGCATCTACGACGCGGCGCTCCCCGAGGCCGATCGCAAGCCCGCGTGCGTGATGGCCTGCCCCACCAACGCGCGGCTCTTCGGCGACGTCCACGATCCCGATTCCGAGGTCTCCAGGGCCATCGCCGAGCGCGACGGCTACGCGCTCATGCCCGAGTGGGGAACGAAACCCGCCAACCAGTACCTGCCGCGCCGGATCACCGAATGCGCCCCGCCTACTCCGTCGTCTTCCTCACCACGCTGATCGGCGCGGGCCAGGGCCTTTTCCTCGCGCTATACGCTGCCGACGCCGCCGCGGCGCTGGGCTGGACGCGCGCGCCCGCCCGCGATTTCTTCGTGGCCGGCGCGGCGATGTCGCTGGCGCTCTCGGGGTTCGGCCTGCTCGCGTCCTTCTTCCACCTCGGGCGCCCGGAGCGCGCGTGGCGAAGCGCGGCCATGTGGCGCACCTCGTGGCTGTCGCGCGAGGTGATCGCGCTGCCGTTGTTCATGGCCGGCGCCGCGGCCTGGGGCGCCGCGCATTGGCTGGGGTGGCCCGCGGCCACGGCGCTGGGCGCCTTCGCGCTCGCCGCCTGCCTCGCGCTCTACTGGTGCACCGCAATGATCTACGCCTGCATCAAGTTCCTCCAGGAGTGGGCGAGCCCGATCACCGTGGCCAACTTCTTCGCCATGGGCGCGGCCTCCGGCTTCACGCTCGCCGTGCCGCTCGCGGCGCTCCTCGCCCCGCACCTGGCCGCGCCCCTGGGCGCCGCGGCGATCGGCCTCACGCTGCTCGCGCTCGCCACGCGCCTCGCCTCGCTCGCGCGCAACGCCTCGATCCGCCCGAGGTCCACGGCGCAGAGCGCGATCGGCGTGCATGCGCCCAGGGTGGTGCAGAAATCGATGGGCTTCATGGGCGGATCGTTCAACACGCGCGAGTTCTTCCACGGGGTGACGGCCGCGCGGATGCGCGCCATCCGCACGGCGTTCCTGCTCCTTGCCTTCGCGGCTCCCCCCGCGGTGCTCGCGGCGGGGCTCGCCGGCGGCTCGGTGCCCACCCTCGCCGCCGCTTTCGCGATCCAGTATTCCGGTCTCCTGCTCGAGCGATGGTATTTCCTCGCACAGGCGAACCACCCGCAGAACCTTTACTACCAGTGCATCGCCTGAGGAGATCCCATGCCCCGATACGCATTCGGAAAGACCGTCGCCACCAGTTACGAGGAAACCCTCGAGCGCGCCACCGCGGCGCTCGGCGCCGAGGGCTTCGGCGTCCTCACCGAGATCGACGTCGCCGCCACGCTGAAGAAGAAGCTCGGCAAGGACATCGCGCCCTACAAGATCCTGGGCGCGTGCAACCCGCAGTTCGCGCACCAGGCCATCGAGCTCGAACCGCAGATCGGCACGCTGCTGCCGTGCAATGTCGTGGTACGGGTCGAGGCCGGCAAGACGATCGTCGAGATCATGGATCCGGACGCGGTGCTCTCGCTCGTGGAGCGTCCCGGCATCGCGGGGATCGCGGCCGAGGTGCGCGCGCGCCTCGAACGCGTGCTCGCCGCGTTGTGATTCGCGCCCTGCTCACCGCGCTCGTCCTCGCGGTTGCCTCCCCGGAGGCGGCCGCGGCCGGCGTCGCCGGCGACGCCGCCCCGTGGTGGGCGTGGCCGCTGGCGCTCTTTGCGGTGTGTTTCCTGCTCGGCATCGTCGCGGTGCCCGCGGGCGTGGGCGGCGGTGTGCTGTTCGTGCCGATCGTCTCCGGGTTCTTCCCCTTCCACCTCGACTTCGTGCGCGGCGCGGGCCTGCTGGTGGCACTCGCGGGTGCGCTTTCGGCGGGCCCGCGGCTGCTGGAAGGCGGGCTTGCGAACCTGCGCCTCGCGCTGCCTTTCGCGCTGGTGGCCTCGGCGAGCTCGATCGGGGGCGCGATGCTCGGCCTCGCGCTGCCGGCGGCCGCGGTGCAGGTGGCGCTCGGCGCGACCATCCTCGGCATCGTCGCGATCATGGCCTCGGGTGAAGAACTCCGAATATCCGGTCGTCACCGCCCCGACCGCCTGTCGCTCGCGCTCGGGCTGCACGGCATTCTCGTGGACAACCGCACCGGGCGCGCGATCGAATGGCACGCGCACCGCGCGCCCCAGGGCCTGGCGCTCTTCGCCGTGATCGGCGTGCTCGCGGGCATGTTCGGCCTGGGGGCGGGATGGGCGAACCTGCCGGCCCTGAACCTGGTGATGGGCGTGCCGCTGAAGGTATCGGCCGGCACCTCGGGGTTCATCCTGTCGCTGGTGGACTCCTCGGCGGCGTGGGTCTACCTGCACCAGGGCGCGGTGCTGCCGATGATCGCGGTGCCGTCGGTCGTGGGCATGATGCTGGGCGCACGCATCGGCGCGCGCCTCCTGCACGTCCTGCGAGCCTCCGCGGTGCGCAAGCTCGTGCTCGTGCTGCTTGCGTTTGCCGGCGTACGGGCGCTCACCAAGGGGCTCGGATTGTGGAACTGAGGGACAACGCCATGAACGCCACGACCGTAGCCCGCAAGCTCACCCTCGCGCTCGCCGCCGCCGCCGCGCCGCTGCCGCTCGCCCTCGCCCTGTGGGTCGTGCAGCCGCAGGCGGCGCTGCTCGTGCTGGGGGTCGCGCTCCTCGTCGCCGCCCTGGCCGTGTTCGCGCTGCTGCGCAGCGTGCGCATCGGGCTCGACTCGGTGTTCGCGGGCGCCGAGGACGCGCGCCGCCTGATCGCCGCCTCGCGCGACGAGGTCCGGCTCGCCGCGGGCACCATCGGCGCCGAGGCCGACAGTGTCGCGCGCGGCAACCGCCACCTGTCGGAGCGCACCGAGGCGCAGGCGAGCGCCTTCGGGCAGGCCGCGGCGAGCATGGAGGAGCTCGGTGCGAGCGTGAAGCGCAACACCGAAAGCGCCCGCGCGACGCAGGGCATCGCGCAGCGCGCGGGCGAGGCGACCGGCAAGGCGATCGACGCCGCGACGCAGGTGATCGCGCGCATGGAATCGATCCGCGAGGCGACCGCAAAGGTGGCCGACATCGTGGGCATGATCGACTCCATCGCGTTCCAGACCAACATCCTCGCGCTCAACGCCGCCGTGGAAGCGGCGCGCGCCGGCGAGCAGGGACGCGGCTTCGCGGTGGTGGCCACGGAGGTGCGCAGCCTGTCGCAGCGCGCCGCGGGCTCCGCGCGGGAGATCAAGGACCTGGTGGCCTCGGCCGCGTCCCAGGTCGCCGAGAGCTCCGAGGTGGTGGACCAGGTGGCCGAGGCGATCGCGGAGATCAACGGCCGCGTGGCCGAGGTGAACGAGCTCATGAACGCGGTCGTCGCCGCGGGCGCCGAGCAGTCGGCGGGCATCGTGCAGGTGGGCCGGACGATCCAGGAGATGGAGCGCGCCACGCAGCAGAACGCGGCGCTGGTGGGCCAGGTGGGCAACGCGACCGAGTCGCTCTCCGCGCAGGCCGCGCGGCTCGCCGCGCTGGCCGAAGGGGCGGGGAGCGCGAGCCACGGCGCGCACGTTTCCCGGCCGGGTACGCGCGCCGGCGGCCGGCCGTTGCGCCCGGCCGTGATCGGCATCGAGTCGAAATGACGCCCGACGCCGCGCAGCTGCGCTACGCCCGTTGGCTCGGCTGGGGCACGCGCACGAGCTTCGCCGTGTTGGTGCTCGCCTTCGGGGCCTACGCCACGGGACTGATCGATCCGCACGTGCCGATCGAGATGCTGCCGCGCCTGTGGGCACTGCCCTCGGGCGAGTTCCTGCGCGCGACCGGCGCGGCGCCGGGATGGGGCTGGGCCCGGCTCGCGCACCGCGCCGACATGCTCAACCTCGCCGGCATCGCGCTGCTCGCGAGCTGCTCGATTCCCTGCCTCGCGGCGGTGATCCCGGTGTTCCGCGCCTCCGGCGAGCGCGCGTTCGCCGCCATCTGCGCGCTGGAGGTCGCGGTGCTGCTGTTCGCCGCCTCCGGCGTGCTCGCCGGCGTGCACTGAGGTGGCCTACATGAGCCTCGAGGCGTGGTTGCGCGAATTCGGGCCCGACGCGCTCGCGGTCGTGGGGAGCCTCGCCATGGTCGCGGCCTACTACGCGGCGCTGCTTGGGCGCGTGCGCCACGACCCGCTCTGCACGATCCACGGCGTGAACCAGCTCGCGCGCACGCTGTGGGTCGAGCATGTCATGGCGAACCCCGGCAGGGACGTGATGGCGGTGCAGACCCTGCGCAACTTCGTGATGGGCGCGAGCCTCATGGCCTCGACCGCGGCGCTGCTCGTGGTGGGCACCCTCACGCTCTCGGGTCAGGCCGAGGGCATCTCGCGCACCTGGCACGTGTTCGTGGGGTTCGGATCCGGCTCGCCCGAGGTGTGGATGCTGAAGGTGTTGTGCCTGCTTGCCGACTTCATCGTGGCGTTCCTCGCCTTCGCGATGGCGGTGCGGCTGGCGAACCAGGTGGCGTTCATGATCAACATCCCCGCGAAGGACGCGCCCCCGTTGCTGTCGCCGCGCAACGTGGCGCTGCGCCTCAATCGCGCCGGCAACCATTTCGCCATCGGGCTGCGCGCGTACTTCTTCGCGGTACCGATGGTGTTCTGGCTCTTCGGCCCGGCGTTCCTGGTGGCGGCCACCGTGGGGCTGGTGGCAGCGCTGCACCGGCTCGACCGCAACCCTGCCCTCTCGGCCTGAAGGCCGCGGCGGGCCGCCGGGCGGCTGCGCTGGCGGGCGCGTCGGCGTACGCCATCGGGCATTCGAACGCGCGGAGCTTGATCCTGGACAAAAGCCGGTCGAGGCTCCGGGGCTAGCATGAATCCATGTCGATTTTGCCCCCTCTTGCCGACAGCCTCGCGCCGGACGCGGAACGGGCACGCGCCGCGCAGCCCTACTGGAATCCCTATTTCGTCGGCGTGCTCCTGGGCGCCGTGCTCCTCGCCTCATACCTGGTGGCCGGCCGCGGGCTTGGCGCGACCGGCGCGTTCTCCTCGGTGGCCGCCTGGATCGCGAGCGGCGTCTCGCCCGAGCACGCCCAGGCGAATCCGGTCCATGCCCGCTACCTCGCCGACGGCTCGCCGCTGACCGCGTGGCTGGTCTTCCTCGTCATCGGCGCGTTCGCCGGAGCCGCCCTGTCGGGCTGGATGGCGGGGCGCGCGCACCTCGCCATCGAGAAGGGCCCGCGGATTTCCAACGCCGGTCGCCTGGCGGTCGCGGCGGGCGGCGGCGTCCTCGCCGGGATCGGTGCGAAGATCGCGATGGGCTGCACCAGTGGACAGGCGCTCACGGGCGGGGCCATCCTCAATGCGGGCAGCCTGGTCTTCATGGGCGCCGTTTTCGCCGCGGGTTACGCGGTCGCATGGATCCTTCGCAAGGAGTGGCTCTGAATGTTCCCCCTCTCGTCCACCGTTGAGCTTTCGGCCGTCGCGACGCTCGCGCTCGCGCTCACCCTGGGGTTCGGCTTCGGATTCGCGCTCGAGCGCGCCGGCTTCGGCAGCGCGCGCAAGCTCACCGCGGTCTTCTACTTCTACGACATGTCGGTCGTGAAGGTCATGTTCACGGCCATCGTCACCGCGATGGCGGGCCTCTTCCTGCTCTCGTGGGCCGGGGCGCTGGACCTCGCCGAGCTCTACGTCGAGCCCACCAACTATGCGGGCGCGGCGATCGGCGGGCTCATCTTCGGAGCCGGGTTCGTGATCGGCGGCTATTGCCCGGGCACCGCGATCGCCGCGTGCGCCACCGGACGCATCGACGGGCTCACCTTCATGGCGGGCATGCTGGGCGGGGTATACCTGTTCGCCGAATTCCTGCCCGGGGTCGATGCATGGGCGCGCGGCACGGCACGGGGCGAAGTCACGCTCACCAGCCTGACCGGGCTCTCGATGGGCTGGTTCGTGCTCCTCTTCATCGCGATCCTCGCCCTCGCGGGCTGGGGCATGGGAGCGGCCGAGAGACGCTTCGCGGGCCTGCGCCCGTAGTGCGGCTCGCCGCCGCGATCGCCGTTGCCGCGGTTTCCGCCGGGGCGCTCGCCGCCGAGCGCGTTGCGCTGCTGCCCGGCCTGGGCGCGTACCAAATGCCCGCCGGCTCGCGCTCGCCGCAGGTGCAGCGCTACTTCGACCAGGGCATGGTCATGGCCTTCGGCTTCAACGCCGGCGAGAGCGCGCGCGCCTTTCGCGCGGCCACGCGCGCCGACCCCGCGTGTGCGCTCTGTTGGTGGGGCCTGGCCTGGTCCCTCGGACCCACCATCAACGCCGACATGGCGGCCGACGCGGCGCCTGAAGTGGCGCGCGCCCTGGCACGGGCGCGCGCCCTCGCACCCGCCGCCGGCGCGCGCACCCGCGAGCTCGTGCGGGCGCTCTCGGCCCGGCACCCGCGCGCCGCCGCGCCCCAGGCGCTCGACGAGGCGGGCTACGCGCGCCGCATGAGCGCGGCTGCGAGCCGCCACCCGCGCGATGCGGACCTCGCGTTCCTTGCCGCGGAAGCGGTGATGAACCTGCATCCCTACGATTGGTGGGGTCCGGGGGGCCAGCCCAGGCCGTGGACTCCCGAGATCGAGCGACGGCTCGAGCAGGCGCTGGCGGCCGCCCCGGAGCACCCGGGCGCGCTGCACTACCGCGTGCATCTCTACGAGTCGTCGGCGCAACCGGCGCGCGCGCTCGCCGCGGCCGACCGGCTGCGCGACCTGGTGCCGGGCTCCGCACACCTGTTGCACATGCCCGCGCACATCTATATGCGCACCGGGCGCTACGAGGACGCCATCGCCGCGAGCCTGCGCGCCATCGAGGCCGACCGGCGCTACCTGGCCGAGCTCGACGCGCAGGGTGCCTACCGCGTGGGCTACGCCGCGCACAACCACCACTTCCTCTGGGCCGCGGCGGCGATGGCCGGACGCAGCCAAATGGCGATCGACGCGGCGCGCGCGGCGTACACCGTGGCGTGTGGCCCGCGGCCCGGCAACCTCACCACCGCGACGCTGCAGCACCTGGCCGCGCTGCCGCTCTACGCGCTGGTGCGCTTCGCGCAGTGGGACGAGATCGTGCTGCGCACGTTGCCGCCGGATACGCGCGAGCCCTATCCGCTCGCGGTCTTCCACTTCGCCCGCGGCATCGCATACGCGAAGACCGGCCGGCTCTACGCCGCCCGTGTGGAGCTCGCGCGGCTGGAGGCGATCGCCTCCGATCCGACGCTCCTGCAGGCGAAGGTGAAGAACATCAACACGGCGTCGTCCCTCGCAGCCATCGCGCGCCACACGCTCGCCGCCGAGCTCGCGCGCGCCGCGGGCGACACCCCGGGGGCGATCGCATCGCTGCGCGCCGCGGTGGCGCTCGAGGACGGCCTCGCCTACGACGAGCCGCACCTGTGGCTCGCGCCCACGCGCCACGCGTTGGGGGCCGCACTGCTCGAGGCCGGCCGCGCCGGGGAAGCCGAACGCGCCTACCGCGAGGACCTCGAGCACTACCCCGACAACGGCTGGTCCCTGCACGGGCTCGCGCAGGCGCTGCGGGCGCAGGGCCGGGGCGACGAGGCCGCCGCGGTGGAGGGACGCTTCCGCGAAGCCTGGCGCCACGCCGACTTCTCCCTCGATCTCCGGAGCGCGCCCCGAAATGGGGCTCGGCCGCGCCTTTGACCTATATCAGTATCAACTGATGTAAAGAGCGTCAAATGGAGCTTGTGGGAAGGAGCCATTCCGGCTCGAGGGTCCCCGATGCTCCCCGTGTCGCGCAGGCGCTTCCTGAAGATCACCGCCGCCACCTTCGGCGCCGCCGGCGCCGCCGCGGCCATCCATTCGATTCCGTCCCTTGCGCGCGCCGCCGCCGCGCCGGGCGCGGTCACCACGATTCCGACCTTCTGCGAGATGTGCTTCTGGCGTTGCGCGGGAATCGCGCACGTGCGCGACGGCAAGCTCTGGAAGTTCGAGGGCAATCCCAAGGACCCGGCGAGTCGCGGTCGCCTGTGCCCGCGCGGCACCGGTGCCGTGGGTGCGTTGTCCGACCCGGACCGGTTGCGCCAGCCCCTCATCCGCGTAGGCGAGCGCGGCAAGCAGCAGTGGAAGACGGCGACCTGGGACGAGGCGCTCGGGTATGTCGCGCTGCGCATGAACAAGATCAAGGCCGAACACGGCCCCGAGTCGGTCGCGATGTTCAATCACGGCATCGGGCAGCGCTTCCCGCAGCATGTGCTCAAGTCCTGGGGCGCCATCAATTTCGGCGCGCCGTCCTTCGCGCAGTGCCGGGGCCCCCGCGACATCGGCTTCGCGCTCACCTTCGGCACCGGACTCGGCTCGCCCGAGCCCACCGACATCGCCAACACCGAGTGCCTGGTGCTCATCGGCACGCACCTGGGCGAGAACATGCACAACACCCAGGTGCAGGAATTCGCCCACGCGATCGAGCGGCGCATTCCCATCATCGTCGTCGATCCGCGCTTCTCGGTGGCCGCGAGCAAGGCGAAATACTGGCTTGCCGTGAAACCCGGCACCGATATCGCGCTGCTGCTCGCGTGGGCGAACCTGCTGGTGACCGAAGGCCGCTACGACCGCGAGTTCGTCGCGAAGTACGGCCATGGATTCGACAAGTTCGCCGCCGAGATCAAGGACTATACGGTCGAGTGGGCCGCGAAGGAGACCGGCGTGGACGCCGGATTGATTCGCGCCGCCGCGCGCGAGTTCTCCTCGCACCGGCCTGCCACGCTCATCCATCCGGGCCGCCGCGTGAACTGGTACGGCGACGACACGCAGAGAAGCCGCGCCATCGCGCTCTTGAACGCGCTGCTCGGAAGCTGGGGACGCCGCGGCGGCCTGTATGTGCAGTCCGGCATGAAGATTCCCCCCTACGGCTTGCCCGGGTACCCGACGAGCACGAAGCCGCTCGCGGACAATCCCGACGGCGCGAAGTACCCGTTCGCCGACGAGGCCGTCACCACCGGCATCCGCGAGGCCACCCTGACCGGCAAGCCGTATCCGATCAAGGGCTGGTTCGTGTACTCGACCAACCTGATGATGGCGCTGCCCAACGAGGCCGAGACGCTCGCGGCGATCCAGGCCCTGGACCTGCTCGTGGTGGTGGACACCATCCCGAGCGAGATCGCGGGGTACGCGGACGTCGTCCTGCCCGAGAGCACGTTCCTCGAGCGCCACGACGAGCTTCTCGTTGCATCCGGCCGGCGGGGCTGGACCGCGCTTCGCCAACCCGTGGTCAAGGCGCCGCACGACCAGAAGCCGGGGTGGTGGATCGCCAAGCAGCTCGCCGCGAAGCTGGGCATTCCCGAGTGCATGCCCTTCGACCACATCGAGCAGTACCTCAAGGTGCGCATCCAGAAGGCGGGACTGTCCTGGGACGAGCTGCGCCGCGAAGGCGTGATCCTCGGCGAGCCGTCGCCCACCACGGTCGAAGAGGGCCTGGTGCTGGAGTTCGACACGCCCTCGAAGAAAGTCGAGTTCTACTCCGACCAGCTGAAGGCGAAGGGCTTCGACCCGGTGCCGCGCTACACGCCGCCGGAGCCGGCGCCCGCGGGACACCTGCGCCTGGTCACGGGACGCGCGCCCATGCACACGTTCAGCCGCACGCAGTCCAATCCTCTGCTGTCCGGCCTGATGAAGGAAAACGAGGTGTGGGTGAACGCGGCGACCGCAGCGAAGCTGGGCCTGAAGAGCGGCGAGTACGTGATGCTGCGCAACCAGGACGGAGCGCAGACGACCCGGGTGCGCGTGAAGGCCACGCAGCGCATCCGCCCCGACACCGTCTACATGGTCTATGGGTTCGGCCATAGCAATCCGATGCTCAGGAGCGCCTACCGGAAGGGCGCGAGCGCCGCGACGCTCAACACGCGCTACAAGGTCGATCCGCTCATGGGCGGTACCAGCATCCACGGCAACTTCGTCACCTTCGTGAAGGAGGCCTGAGATGCCGCGCTTCGGAATGGTGATCGATACCCGCAAGTGCGTGGGCTGCATGGACTGCGTCGTCGCCTGCCAGACGGAAAACGACGTGCCCCAGGGCTACTGCCGGGACTGGATCGTGACCGAGGTCCGCGGCGAGTTTCCGCGGCTCTCGATGGAGATCCGCTCGGAGCGCTGCAACCATTGCGACAACCCACCGTGCGTGGACTGCTGCCCCACGGGCGCCAGCCACGTGGAGCCCTTCGGCAAGACCGTGCAGGTGAACGCGAGCCGTTGCATCGGCTGCAAGGCGTGCGTCGCGGCCTGCCCCTACGGCGCGCGCTTCATCCACCCCGACGGCTACGCCGACAAGTGCACCTTCTGCCTGCATCGCGTCAAGGAGGGCAAGCTGCCCGCGTGCGTCGCGGTCTGCCCGACATCGTGCATGCACTTCGGCGACCTCGACGATCCGAAGAGCGCGGTAAGCGCGCTGCTCGGCAGCCGCAAGTGGCACACATTGCTTCCGCACGCCGGCACGAAGCCCCGCATCTTCTACCTGGAATGAAAGCCACGGCCGTGTTCGAAATCACCTCCACCCGCATGAACCCCCTGGTCGATCCGCAGCTGCACGCCTGGGGCTGGGAGATCCCGGTGTACCTTTTCTTCGGCGGCATGATTGCCGGGATGATGATCCTCGCCGGGCTCGCGATGCTGCGCCTGGCGCGCGGCGACGATCCCGAGCGGTTCTTCTCGGTGCAGACGCCGTTGCTCGGCTTCGTGCTGATGAACGTCGGCATGGGCGCGCTCTTCCTGGACCTCACCCACAAGCTCTACGTCTGGGCGGTGTACCTCACGCTGCAACCCCTGTCGCCGATGTCGTGGGGGTCCTGGATCCTGCTCGTCGTGTATGGCGTGCTGATGCTCTCCGCCCTGGTGCGCATCCAGGATTCCTGGCCGTGGCTCGCGCGCAAGCTTCCCGTTCTCGTGCGCCTGTCCGATGCGATCGCCGGCAGCCCGGCGAGACTGCGCGCCCTGGCGTACGCGAACGTCGGCCTCGGCATCGCGCTCGGCATCTACACCGGGATCCTGCTGAACACCATGGTCGCGCGCCCGCTCTGGAATAGCGCCGTGCTGGGCCCGCTTTTCCTCTTCTCGGGCCTGTCGGCCGCCGCCGCGATGGTGCATCTCGCCGTGCGCGTGTTGCCCGGCCGCCCGGCGCCCGACGGCGCGCTCGGCGGCGCCTTCGCCGCGCTCTGGCAACCCCTGGGCCCGCGGCCGCCCGCGCCCGACACACAGCGATCCCTGGTGCGCGCCGACATCGGCTTCCTCGCCGTCGAGCTGGTGCTGATCGTGCTCCTCGTGGCGGGACTCGCCACCTCGACCGCCTCGCACCAGCAGGCCGTGGGCCTGCTCTTTTCGCAGCCCTATGCCCTGGTCTTCTGGGGCGGCATCGTGGTGCTCGGCATCGTGGTTCCGATCGCACTGCAGGCGCTCGAGCTCGGGCACCGCATTGCGCACACCGTGCTGCCCGCCATCCTCGTGCTCGCGGGCGGCTTCGCGCTTCGCTGGGTCCTGGTGAACGCGGGCCAGGCGAGCCATTTCGTCACCGCCACCGGAATGTGAGGGGCGCTGGCGCATGAATCCCCGTACCGATCACCCCAAGGAGCACACCATGAAACTGCGAATTCTTGCCATGACGCTGGCGCTGGGTCTGGCGCCGGGCGCCTTCGCGCAAGCCCCCGAGACCGCGAAGCCCACGATTTCGAAGCCCTGCATGAACTGCCACCAGGCCAAGCCGGGGCAGATCCAGGGCGCGTTCGAGAGCGTCGCCTTCAAGTCGACGGCGATCCAGATGAAGATCGACGCGGCGACCGAGATCGTGCGCTTCGATCCGAAGACCGTGAAGGTCATCGACGCCGGCGATCCCAGGCCGGCCGAAGCCCTGCGCGATATCCGCAAGGGCCACGAGTCCCGCATCGAGTACACCGAGAAGGACGGCGTCAAGACCGCCACGCTGATCTCGTTCAAGGGCCCGATCAAGATCGCCCCCGAGAATCTGGTCACCTACGCCGACGTCGCGAAGCTGGTGGCACTGGGTCCCGAGAAGGGCGGCTACGTGCTGGTCGACTCGCGCCCGCTGCCGCGCGTCCAGGAAGGCACCATCCCGACGTCGATCAACCTGCCGTTCACGACCTCCGGGTTCGACAAGCTCGCCGCCGAGCGCCTGCCGGCCGACAAGGCCACGCGGATCGTCTTCTTCTGCCAGGGCGTGACCTGCATGCTGAGCCCGAACTCGATGCGGCGCGCCGAGGCGATGGGCTACACCAACGTGCGCGTGTATCGCGAAGGCTGGCCCGAGTGGACGAAGAAGAACGTGGGCGTGCTCGCGGCCGCGCATCTCAACGACACGTGGATCGCCAAGGACATTCCCCACATTCTCATCGACGCCCGCCCGAAGGCGGAAACGCTGGCCGGCTCCGTCAAGGGCGCGGTCGCCATCGGGCCCGCGCAGGTGAAGGCGGCGCTCGCGAAGTTTCCCGACAAGGCGCTCAAGGCGCCGATCATGGTGTACGACGCCGACGGCGGAAAGGCAGCGATGGACGTGGCGATGGCGATCACCAGGGCGGGATACGTCAACGTGAACGTGATTCCGGGCGGGTTCAATGCCTGGAAGGCCGCGGGGCTCCCGGTGCAGGCCGGCCCGCTCGCGGGCGCCGTCGCCTACGTGCCAAAGCCGCGGCCCGGCGAGATCTCGATCGCGGAGTTCAAGGGCCTCGCCGGCAACACCCCGGCGGGCACGCTGATCCTCGACGTGCGCAACAGCGACGAGGCCAACGCGGGAATGATCAAGGGTGCGAAGCTGGTGCCCGACGAGGAGATCCTGGCCCGCCTCGCGGAAATCCCGAAGGACCAGCGAATCGTCACCCATTGCTCGACCGGCGTGCGTGCGGAGATGGCCTACCACAAGCTCAAGGACAAGGGCTACAACGTCGCCTTCGTGATGGGCGATATCGAGATCGACAAGGCGGGCAAGCTCACCATCGCCGCCAATTGACCTGCCTCAAACCTTCATTCCGGCGGCCAGCCTAGAATGCCGGGACGTGCATCGCCATTCCATGGAGAGATCCGATGAAAAGCAAACTGCTTGCCGCCCTGCTGACCGGGGCCCTGGGACTCGTCCCCGCCGCCGCCCTCGCGCAGGTCAAGGCCGAGGCCAAGGCCGAGGCGAAGACCGACTGCGCGGCTGCCTCGACCAAGGCGGCCGAGTGCACCAAGGCAAATTCGACCACGGCAGAGTGCAAGAAAGCGACCGCGGCGCACGCGGCGTGCACCAAGGCCGCGCCGAAGAAGAAGGAGAAGAAAGGCGGCTGCTGAGGGCAGCGCCGGTCACTTCTCCCTTCTACTTCCGCAAGGCCTGAGGGCGGCCGTATTGCCGGACTGCGAAAATCGTCGCAACTACAGGTCGAGCGTGAGTCCGTCCGAATGCGCACGGGAAACGCAGATGCACATGAGGGCGGCGCGGTCACGTTCGGCAGCCGTCAGCGCCTGGTCGCGATGGTCCGGCGAACCCTCCACCACCTTGACCGCGCAGGTACCGCAAGTGCCGGCGCGGCACGCGGCCGGCGCATCGATACCCGCCGCCTGCACGGCATCGAGGATCGTTCGCGAGGCGCTCACATCGATGACTTTGCCGCTGCGTCGCAACGTGACTCGTACGGGCTTGTTGTCGGATCGAATTGCCGCCGCGAAGCGCTCGAAACGGATGTGCTCCGGCGAAATTCCCAGATCGATTCCCGCCATGCGCACCGCCTCGATCAGCGGGCCGGGACCACAGACGTAAAACACGCTGTCCGGTGCCGCGTTGGCGACGACCGATCGGACATCGAGCCTCTCGCCGGCATCGGCGAGGTAGAGCCGCATCGAATCTCCCAGCGCCGATCGAAGCGGCTGCGAGAATGCGGCATCCGCCATCGAGCGCGCGGCAAAGTGCAGGCTCACGTTGCGACCGTCCCTTGCCAATGCGATTGCCATGGAATGAATCGGCGTGATGCCGATTCCGCCCGCAATCAGCACCACGGGCCGGTGGTCTGCGTGCAGCGCGAAGTCGTTGCCCGGCAAGCCGCACCGCAGCGTCGTGCCCAACTGGTAGTCGCGATGCGCCGCGAGCGAGCCGCCCTGGCCGGCCTCATCTTTCTGCACTGCAATTTCGTAGCAGAGCCCGCCAGGTGCGGCTGAGGTAATCGAGTAGCGGCGGGTGCCGTCACGCATGTTGGTGCCACCGCCGGCGGCAAGCCGCACCGGCACGTCGATATGGGCGCCTGGAGTCACGGGCGGCAGGAGCGCGCCGTCGGCCGCGCGCAATTCGTAGCCGCGCACACGTGGCGTCAATTGGCGCATGCCGCTGATCGTCAGCGCCAGCGGGCCGTTGCCGAGCACTGCAGGCATGGCGGGCTGCGAGGCACCTGCAATCTCGGCTTCGGTAAACCGCGGCGTGATGTGTTGCGGGCAATTCCAGTCGAATGCCTCGACCGTGATAATGACGCCGCGCTGCACCCGTGCGCGATAGTCCGCCGATTCGAGCTTAACGATCATCTCGGGCTCCTCGTCCAGGCCGACGATGCGCACCCGCCCCAGTATCTTCAGGCGGGCGCGATTGGGATAGTCCATGAGGATGAGCGACACGCAATCGTTATTGGCGAGGTTGCCGACGCTGATGTATTGCATGTTGCCGCGGAAATCCGCGTAGCCCAGCGTGCGGCTGTCCAGGACTTTCAGAAACCCGGCGGGACCGCCACGGAATTGCACATAGGGCCAGCCGGTTTCACTCACGGTTGCCTGGTAGAAACTGTCGCGGGCGGCGATAAACGCCGCCTCCCGGGCGCCGAGGCGGTCGTTTTGCGCATCGACATCGTCGAAGGGCGCGTAGTTCTCGCGACTGCCCATGCGCGATTGCATGTCGCGGACGGCGGGCGTGAATGCAAGGTTGGCGTACGCGTGCGGCATGAGCGATCTCGAGAGGAAAGGTCATTGGAAGGCCCGAAGCCGGCAACGAGTGGCTTCGGGCGTGGCTGCTACTGTGGGTCAGGCCGCTGCGCGCACGTTCGTGCCAAGCAGTTCGACTTTCGGGAAGTCGATTTCCACGCGAGTGGCCTTGCCGAGGATGTTGGTGAAGATGTTCAGTGCCACCACCGTGATGACTTCGACGATTTCAGCGTCGCCGAGGCCGGCGTTGCGCGCGGCGTCGAATTCGCCGGTGGTGATCTCGCCCATGTTGGCGTTGAGTGCCTTGGCAAAAGCGACAACGGCCGCTGCCTTGGCGTCATTGGACGAGCCTTGGCGGTTCAGCGCCATCTCATCGTTGGTGAGCCCCGCGCCGCGGCCGATGGCCGTATGCGCGGAAACGCAGTACTGGCAGCCATTGCCCTCGGCGATCGCCAATGCGATGCGCTCCTGGGTCGGCTTGCCGATGCTGATGCTGCCGAGCGCACCGTACAGGCCAAGGAAACCTTCGAGCGCCTTGGGCGAGTTGGCCAGTACGCGAATGAAGTTGGGGGTGACGCCGAGCTGCGCTTGCACTGCGTCGAGCAGGCTCTTCGCTTCTCCGGTGGCGGTTTGCGGGTTTACGACTTGAACTCTTGCCATGATGATTCTCCTGATGGTGGGTTGATTGGATTGATCGCAGGGGATGATCCATTGCGATGGAAATCATTCTGGCGATTGTCATCAGGTGAATAAATGGAGGCAACAACATTTCATTGCTGCAATAATTGCAGTAATATGTTTTGCATGGACAAGCTCTATGCGATCGGTGCCTTCGTCAAGATCGTCGATGCGGGCAGCATTACGGCGGCGGCCGGGGCGCTCGATGTTTCGCAGCCCTCGATGGTGCGGACGCTGGCAGCGCTGGAACGCGCCCTGGGTGTGCGCCTGCTCAATCGCACGACGCGGCGCATGTCGCTCACCGACGAAGGCCGCGACTATTACGAGCGCAGCCGACAAATACTGGCGGCAGTGGAAGACGCGCAGCTAAGCCTCAGTTCGCGCCAGGTGGCGCCGCGCGGGCGCTTGCGGATTGCTTCGTCGGTTTCGTTTGGCCGGGCGTTTGTCGCGCCGGTGGTCGCCGAATTCCTGCAGGAACACCACGAGATTCATATCGAGCTGGTGTTGCTTGATCGGGTTGTGGATCTGCTGGAAGAGGGGATGGATATCGCGGTGCGTGTCGCACGCCTGCCGGATTCGTCGATGATTGCGCACCGCATTGGCGACGTGTGGCGCGTGATTGTGGGAAGCCCGGCGTTGATCAAACGCACCGGCCTGCCGAAGAACCCGGCGGACCTGCGCGATAAGCGTTGCGTGAGTTTTACCGGCGTGGTCTCACCGACGCATTGGGATTTCGGCGAAGGACGCAGGCCGATGCAGGTGCCGATCAAGAGTGCGCTTGTCACCAATCAGATCGATGCGGGCGTGATGGCCTGCGTTCAAGGCGTCGGTTTCGGACGCTTTCTGGACTATCACGTGTGGCCGGAGATCAAGGCCGGCAAGCTCAGGCGGGTACTCGAGAAATTCGAAGGTGAGCCAATTCCCGCGAGCATCCTCTATCCATCCTCCCGCCAGCAATCGCCCAATGTGCGAAGCTTCGTCGGCTTTGCCCAGCAACGGCTCCGGGAGCGGCTGCTGAATTCAGGCGGCTGCCGTCCTTGAGGAGCAAATCAGCAGCCCGTGCCCACCCGGTCTGAGCGCGCCTGCCTGCCGATCGCCCTGCCGCTGCCGTTGGCTGCGTCATTTGCCCGACGGTCGCTGCTTGACTGCGCGCAATCGCCGCCCGGTATCCTGCGGCGGAGTTGATCGCCGTCAACGGGAGCGATGGTGGCGGGGCCAGAATCGACGGATGGACATGAGAATCACGCGTCGTTCGTTCATCACCGCCGCTGCGGCACTGGCCGGCGCCACGGCCCTGCCCGTCTCGCGCGCCGCATCGCTTTACGACCGGCAGCGGCTGCGCATCCCCGATCTCCTCGACGCGCGCAGCCTCGGACAGTCGATCGCGCTCGAAGCGCGCGCCGGCGCGACCGAATTCTTTCCGGGCGTCGCGAGCCCCACACTCGGGTTCAACGCCACCTACCTCGGCCCGACGATCCGGGTGCACTCGGGCGACGACGTGCAGGTCGCCGTCGCCAACCGGATGCGCCAGGCCACCGCGGTGCATTGGCACGGCCTGCTGGTTCCCGGTGAACTCGACGGCGGCCCGCACCAGCCGATCGCCCCCGGGGCAACGTGGCGGCCGGTGCTGCCCGTGCGCCAGCCCGCGGCGACGCTCTTCTACCACTCGCACCTGCACCACGCCACGGCCGAGCAGGTCTATTTCGGCCTCGCCGGCATGCTGATCGTGCGCGACGCCCCTGAGGCGGCGCTCGGGCTTCCCTCCGACTACGGCGTGGACGACCTTCCACTCATCCTGCAGGACCGGCAGTTCGAAGGCGGGCGCCTGGTGATGCCGGGCGGCATGATGACCGTGATGAACGGCGCGCGCGGCGACACCCTCCTCGTGAACGGCACCGCCAACGCGTACGCCCCGGTGCCCGCGCGGCGCGTGCGCCTGCGGATCGTGAACGCCTCCAACGCCCGCGACTACCACCTCGCCTTCGACGACGGCCGGGCGTTCCACTGGATCGCCACCGACAGCGGCCTCCTCGCCGCGCCCATCGAGCGGCGCGCGCTCTCGCTTTCGCCCGGCGAGCGCGCCGAGATCCTCGTGGATTTCTCCGATGGCGCCGCGACCACGCTGCTCACCGGCCCCGATCGCAACGCGCCGATGATGGGGATGATGGGCCGCAGGCAGGGCCCGCGCTCCGATCTCTGGACGCAGCCGGTGCTCGCCTTCGAGGTCGGCCCGCCTGGGGGCGCGCCAGCCGCGTTGCCCGCGCGCCTCGCGGCCCTGGAGGCGTGGGACGCCTCCAGGGCCGTGCGCACGCGTCGCTTCACGCTCGACATGGGCATGGGAATGATGGGAGGCGGCGGCATGGGCGGCATGGGAATGCGCGGCGGTGCGGGCACCGGCGGCGCCATGGACATGTTCTCGATCAACGGGCGGGCGTTCGACATGGCGCGCATCGACGAGCGCGTGCGCCTGGGCGACCTCGAGGTGTGGGAGGTCGCGGGCGCCATGATGGCCCATCCGTTCCACATTCACGGCGTACGCTTCCGCGTGCTCGGGGCCGAGGGGCCGCAGGGCGCGGGCTTCAAGGACACGGTGCGCGTGGAGGCGCCGGCACGGCTCCTGGTGCGCTTCACCCAGCCCGCGATCGCCGCCGCACCCTTCATGTACCACTGCCACATCCTCGAGCACGAGGACCACGGGATGATGGGCCAGTTCACGGTCGCCTGAGTTGTTGCGCGCACATACCGCGCATCACATCGCGGAAATCGAGAATCTCGCGCCGGCCAGCAGATCACGTCGGGCCAGGTGACGCGCCCTTTCTGTGCCAGAATTCGAAAACAATTCACCCTGGCCACTCTGATTTTCTACCTTTGATTTTTCAGCCGTTCAATCGAAGCGTGTTGTACTTATGACGTGGTGGAAATCAGCGACCACGGGTCGCCTGAAGTCCTGGCTCTGGCCTATTCTGGCGCTCGTCCTGGCGGCACTCGCGGCGGGCGTTTACGGCTGGCACGGCAAAGCGGCGGAAGTGGTCAGCGTCACGTCCGGCCCGATCCAGCACTCACTGGTGTTTTCGTCTCGCGTGGCGAGCGTCGCGCGGACCGATCTGGCGAGCACGCTGACGGCGCGTGTGGACAAGGTGCTGGTGCGCGAGGGTGATAGCGTCAAGCGCGGGCAATTGCTGGTGTCGCTCGACGACGACGATCTGCGGGCGCAGTTGCGGCAGGCGCAGGCGGCGCTCGCGACTGCGCAGGCACGGGTGCGATCGCAGTTCGAACTCTCCGGTCCCGTAGCGAGGCAAGGCATGGCGCAGAGTCAGGCGAATCTCGACTTCGAGATCGCAGAACTGGAGCGCACCCGCAGCTTGCATGCGAAGGGTTTTCTCAGCGACGCCAAGTTGCAGGACGCCGAGCGTACAGTCGCCAGCGCTCGCGCTGCATTCGCCCAATCGAGTTCGCAGGCTGCGACAAACACGAAAGGCGGCGCGGAAGCGCAGACCATTCAGGCACGGCTGATCGAGGCCGAAGCCGCCGTGCAAATCGTCAAGACAAGGCTCGAACAGACGAGCATCAGCGCCCCCTCTGACGGCCGGGTGATCGTTCGCAGTGTCGAGATTGGCGATGTCGCTCAGCCGGGCCGCAAATTGCTGACGCTGGCGACAACGGGCGAGACGCGGCTGATCGCGCAGATTGACGAGAAAAACCTGAGCTTGCTGCGCGAAGGCATGCGCGCTGTGGCCTCGGCCGACGCGTTTGCGGACAACAAATTTGAAGCGGAATTGATTTACCTCGCGCCGTCCGTGGACGTGACGCGCGGCACGGTGGAAGCGTGGCTGCGTGTAGCCAAACCACCGTCGATTTTGCGCGACGACATGACGGTTTCGGTTGAAGTGGTCACGGCGCAGAAAGCCGATGTGTTGACCATTCCGGCGAGCGCGCTTCGGGAGGCGGGTGAGCGGTTGTTTGTGCTGACGGTGGCCGACAGGGTGGCAACAGAGCGGGACGTACGCGTCGGCGTACGCTCGCTGCAGCGAATCGAAATCGTCTCCGGACTGACTGCGGGCGCGCAGGTTGTGATCGATGATCGTATTCGCGCCGGGCAACGCGTACACGCGGTCGCTGCGCCCGACATTTCGTCGTCGCGCGCCAAGCCGGCTGGCGTATCCATGCCGGGGCCTTAGTGCAAAGCTTCACGGGGCCTTTCGATGCGTTTTGAATTGTTGCTGGCGCTGCGTTTCCTGCGCGAAGGGCGTACGCAATCGGTGCTGATTGTTGGCGGGGTAATGGTCGGTGTCGCGGTGGTCGTATTCATTTCGGCACTGGTGATCGGGCTGCAAGCCAACACCATCAGCCGCACGCTCGGCGCGCAGGCGCACATCGTCTCAAAGCCGATCGAACCCGTTGCCCGAGTTCAGGTGATTGAAAGCGCGGGCACATCAAATATTGCCACGCTGCAAGTCGCGCCACGTAAGGTGCGTTCCATCGATAACTGGCAGAAAATCATCGCCGCTTACGAAGACGTACCCGGTGTGGTGGCGGTGTCGCCGATGGCCTCGGGCGCAGCGATTGCGCTACGTGGTGAGGGGCGCAACGCGGTGACGGTGTTCGGAATCGATTTGCCGCGTTATGACCGCATTGTCGATCTGTCGAACAAGTTGGTGACCGGCAAGCTGCGACTGGAAGCGGGTGAAGTTCTGGTCGGCACCGAACTCGCGCGCGACCTGGGGGCCATCGTTGGTGACCGGATCACGATTTCAAACGGCAGCGCGGGAGCCAATGACGGTGACCGCTTCCAGATTGTCGGCACGCTGGATCTGGGCAACCGGGATCTGAGCCGTCGCGTAGTGTATCTGCCACTGCATGTGGCGCAGAGCTTTCTCGGCCTGCCCGGTGGCGTGACCTCGATAGATTTGCGCGTTCGCGACGTATTCGACGCGGAGAACGTCGCCGGAGATGTATCGCGAGTGACACCGCTGACGGTCGAAAGCTGGATGAGCAGCAACAGCCAACTGTTGAGCGCGCTCAACGCGCAGTCGGCCTCGACCGCCACCATTCGCATCTTCGTGTCGATCGTGGTGATGCTGGGGATCGCCAGCGTGCTGGTGGTTGCTGTCGTGCAAAAGACCCGGGAGATTGGCATCCTGCGTGCCATGGGTGCCTCGCGCGGGCAGATGATGCGGGTATTTCTGTTGCAGGGATTGCTGGTGGGCCTGGTGGGCTCGATGCTGGGTGCGCTCCTGTCGATGTTGATGGCGTTTCTGTTTTCCACGCTGGTGCGCGACACCGATGGCAACGCGTTATTCCCGATCGACGTGACGTGGCCACTGTTGCTGGTCGCCTGCATCACGGCCAGCGTTTGCGGCGTGTTCGCCGCGATTGCGCCAGCCCGACGCGCAGCGCGGCTAGACCCCGCGCTGGCGATGCGGGCATGACGGTGCCGTCCGGGAACGTATTGCGGCTTGCAGGCATCCACAAGTCATACAACATCGGTAAACCCGTCGAGGCGGAAATTCTGCACGGCATTGATTTGACCCTGGCGAATGGCGAATTCACCGCACTCGTCGGGCCGTCGGGGTCTGGAAAAAGCACCCTTCTCAATATCATCGGATTGCTCGAAGCGCCGACCGCCGGCACGGTCGAAATTGCCGGTCACCCGGTGAGTTACCGTGACGACGACAATCTGACGCGGCTGCGGGCGGCGAGCCTCGGTTTCGTGTTCCAGTTTCATCACCTGTTACCGGCCTTCAGCGCGCTGGAAAATGTGCTGATGCCGCAGTTGGTGAACGGGCAGGGCAGCACCGCCGAAACGCGCGATCATGCGCTGGCGTTGCTGGCGTCCGTCGGACTCGCGGGCGCTGAAAACAAGAAACCGTCGGAACTCTCAGGTGGCATGCAGCAGCGTGTGGCCATCGCCCGCGCACTGTCGATGAAACCCGCGCTGGTGCTGGCCGATGAGCCTACGGGCAATCTCGACACCAAAACGGCGGCCGACATTTTTGTCATGCTGCGCAAATTCAATCAGGACTTCGGCACCTCGTTCCTGATCGTGACCCATGACGCGCATCTGGCCGCCACCTGCGACCGTCAGGTCACGCTTGCCGACGGGCAGATTGTTGCGGACAAACGCCGTGCTTGAGGCGCACGATAATGTCCGTTGCACCTACATCAGCTACGCGCCGGGTCGGGTCGCGACGGTGATCACTTCGGCAACGCAGATTGCATCAACACGCCGTAGGGAATCACAAAATCGGTCGGTTCCGTGCCGGCTGGGCGTCCGTTTCCTGCATGGTCACCCCCCCGCCGTGGTGAACAGCACCACCACGCTCGCCGCCAGCGCGACGTCGCAGCCGCGCGCGGCCCACGCGAGGCGCGTGACGCGGCGATCGCCCACGCGCAGCGGCTGCTCACCCCAGATGTACTTCCAGAACCGCAACTGCTGGTCGCTGTGCTTGGGCAGCATCGACTCGAGGCTGCGGATCGACGGCCGGCCGAGGCCCTCGAACTCGAGTGGATGGCGCGCGCGCAGCGTGCGCAGCAGCGCGCTGCGGCAGGCCCAGCCCCCGGCCATCGCTGCGAGCAGCACCAGCACGGCGGCGGCGTTCATCGCTAGAGCAGCATGCCCGCGGGCAGCGGCACCTGCAGCACGAAGCGGAAGATCGAGTAGAGGCCGCCCAGCACCACCGCACCCGCGGCGACGTAGGCGAGCGCCATGCGCGGCGTCCAGCGGTCGTAGTTCGCGATCACGAGGATCGCGGCGTACGCGACGATGCTGGTGGCGAGGAAGCCCACGCGCTCGAGCAGCATCGCCCACGCCACGAACACCACCATCAACGCCACGCGCCGCCAGGTGGACGCAGCGGGCGCCGGGGCCGCGGCCTGCGGGCGCAGCAGCGCCACCGCGATGTACGCGGCGGACAACACCATCATCGTCACCGCCATGGTGCGCGGGAAGACCGATCCCAACGCCGAGAAATCGCGCGAGTACCACAGCGCGAGCGCGCCGATCACGATGAAGAACGCCGAGCCGGCGATTCCCGGCAGGTCGCGGCGCGTTGCGGATTCATTCATTGGTCGGCCCCCTCGCGCGGCGCCGCGCGGTGAGGTACGGGTAGAGCAGCCCGAGCAGTATGAACGCGATGATGCCGATCGAGATCGGGCGCGTGAAGAATTCCGCCACCGGCTCGCCGCGCGCGTTGCCAATGAGGTAGCCGCGCACGAACCCCGATTCGGCGATGGTGCCGAGGATGAGGCCAAGCACGATCGGCGATGCGGTGAATCCCGCGCGCCCCGCCAGCCAGCCGAAGATGCCGAGAAGCACCATCTGCTGCACGTCGTGCGCGTTGTTCTGCACCGCGAAGCTGCCGACGATGGTGAGGAACGCGACCGAGGGCACGAGCAGCGCCTTGGGTATCGAGACGATCGACTTGAACGCGTAGCGCCCGATCACCAGCCCGATCGGCAGCATGAGCAGCGTGGCGATGAACAGGCCGTAGATGAAGGTGTAGACGATTTCGCTCTGCTCGCTGAAAAGCTGTGGGCCGGTCCGGATGCCCTGCACCAGCAGCGCGCCGAGGATCACCGCGTCAGGCGGCGTGCCCGGGATGCCGAGCACCAGCGTGGGGATGAAGCCGCCGCCGACGGTGGCGTTGTTCGACGATTCGGTCGCGAGCACGCCGTCGGGCTCGCCCTTGCCGAAGCGCTCCGGATGCTTCGAGACACGCTTGGCCTCGGAGTAGGCGACCAGCGAGGCGATCGAGCCTCCCGCGCCGGGAAGGATGCCGACCACGGTGCCGATCACCGAGCTGCGCGCGAGGTTGAGGCGCGAGCGCCATGCGATGCGCAGGGCTTCACCGAGGCGCAAGCCCGCGACCTGGTGGGTGAGCCTGAGGTGCGGGTCCGGTGTGGCGACGAGGTCGATCAGCACCGGCACGCAGTAGAGGCCGATCAGCGCCGAGACCACGTCGAAGCCGCCGAGCAGCGCCTGGAAGTTGCCCACGTAGCGGATGTCTCCGCCGACCTCGGCCACACCGACGGTGCCGAGCAGCAGGCCCACGCACGCGCCGATGAGCCCGCGCAGCACGCTGCCCTCCGAGAGGCTCGCGATCAGCGTGAGCCCGAATATGGCGAGCCAGAAGTATTCAACCGGCCCGAATTTGAGCGCCACCTTCGCCATCGGCGGCGCGAGGAACAGCAGGAACGCCGCGCCCACCAGCCCGCCGATGACCGACGCGAGGCACGCGAGCGTGATGGCGAGGTCGCCGTCGCCCTTCTTGGCCATGGGGTAGCCGTCGAAGGTGGTGGCGATCGCCGAAGGCGTGCCGGGGGTGTTCAACAGCACCGCGGAATAGGCGCCGCCGTAGATCGCGCCGGTGTAGATCGCGCCGAGCGCGATCAGCGCCGACGACGGCGGGATGCCGAAGGTGAAGGGCACCAGCACCGCGATCGCCATCGTCGCGGTGAGGCCCGGGAGCGCCCCGATGATGGTCCCGGCGACCACGCCGCCAACAGCCAGCAGGATGTTGAACGGCGTGAGCGCGCCGAGGAGGAACTCGATTCCGGGCATCGCCAGGCTACTTCTTCGTGATTCCCATTTCCTTGGCTATGGCCTCGTACTCCTTCTGCTGCTTGGCCATGAACGCGTCCATCTGGTCGAGCCCGATGTCGACCATCGCGAAGCCCTTGTCCTCCATGCTCTTCACGAAGGCGGGGTCCTTGTTGACCTTGGCGATCAGCTCGGAGACCTGCTTCTGCAGCGCCTTGGGCGTGGTGTTGGGCACGGCGATGCCGCGGTACGCGCCGCTCACCAGGTCGTAGCCCTGCTCCTTGAAGGTCGGGCAGTCGGGCAGCGCCGTGTGGCGCTTCTCCATCGCGACACCGAGGCAGCGCACCTGCTTTCCGAGCTGCGCGCCGACGGTGGTGTAGCTCCACGCGCCCGAGACGTGCTTGCCGAGGAGCGCCGTATTGGATTCGCCGGTGCCCTTCGACGGGATGTACGTCGTGGTGATGCCCGCGAGCTTGTCGAAGCGGCGCTGCGCGAGGTGATTGGCCGAGTTGGTGCCCGAGCCGGTGAAGGTCACCGTGCCGGGGGCCTTCTTCGCCGCGGCGCTCAGGTCCTTGAGCGACTTGTACGGGCTGTCGGCGGGGACCATGATCGCGTCGGGCGTGTAGTGGAACCAGTACACGTTGGCGAGCTCGCTGGTCTTGTAGCCCACGTCCTTCTGCAGCGGCTGCAGCACGATGTGCGGCAGGTTGGTGCCGATGATCGTGTAGCCGTCGCCGGGGACGCTGTTGATCTGCGACCACGCGGCCGCGCCGCCCGCGCCGGCCTTGTACTGGATCGCCACCGATTGGCCGGTGTAGGTCTTGAAGAACGGCTCCTGCAGCCGCGCCGAGACGTCCGACTCGCCTCCGGGGCCGAAGGCGATGATGTAGTTGATGGTCTTCTCGGGATACGCGGCGAACGCGACGCCCGCGGCCATGGCGGTGAGGCCGATGGCGCCGGCAAGAGTCTTCGCAATCCTGTTCATGAGTGTCTCTCCTCGTTCTGATTTTTCCGGACTGCCGCGGGATGCCCGAAGGCGGCGGCGATGGAACGCCTTTTGTCGAGGCGCGCGTGATGTGCAGCAGCCCGCTATTTTACGCCCCTCGGGCCACAAGCCCAACCCCCGCCCATCGCGCGCGGGGCTACGCGCTCGGCGCCTTCCTCATGCTGGCCGCGACAGGGGCCGCAGCCGCCGAATAAAAAAAAGCGACCCGAACTCCCCTCCGCACAGGCGGAAACGGGCGCTTGGTATTAAGATCCGACCATGCCTGACGACAAACACGCCCAACCCGGCATCGCCACCGTCGAGAAGCGCGTCGACGCGATCCAGGCCGTCTTCGAGGCGCGTGGACTCGAGCCCGCGCAGGCGATCGACGAGCAAACGCACCAGGTCGAGGAGCAGTGGCTGCCGCGCAACGGCGCGCGCGTTGTCGCCAAGGCGTGGAGCGATCCCGAATTCCGCAAGCGCCTTGTCGCCAACGGCAGGCAAGCCGTGGCGGAGCTCGGCCTGACGATGCCGAAGCACCACCGGCACCTCGTCGCTCTCGAGAACACACCTGCGGTGCAGAACGTGATCTGTTGCACGCTTTGCTCGTGCACCGCGTTCACGATCATCGGCCTGCCGCCGGACTGGTACAAGGACCTCGAATACCGCTCGCGTGTCGTGCGCCAGTCGCGCACCGTGCTGCGCGAGATGGGCCTCGACCTGCCCCCGGAGGTGGAGATCCGCGTCTGGGATACAACCGCCGACACGCGCTACATGGTGCTGCCGGTGCAACCTGCCCACACGCTCGGATGGCCCGAGGAAAAGCTGGCGGAAATCGTGACGCGCGACGGCATGATCGGCGTCGCGCGGCTTTAGGTCGGAATCCATGGACGGAATGCACGATCTCGGCGGCAAGCAGGGCTTCGGGCCGGTGCGCTACACGCTGAATGCGCCCGCCTTCCACGAAGCCTGGGAAAGGCGCGTGAATGCGCTCTACTCGTACGCGGTGAGGCTCGGCTACTTCAACATGGACGAGTACCGCCACGCCATCGAGCGCATGGAGCCGCGGCATTACCTCACCGCGAGCTACTACGAGCGCTCGCTCACCAGCCTGGCCACGCTGTGCGTCGAGAAAGGCATCGTGACGCGCGAGGAGCTCGACCGTCGAGCGCAGGGCACCTTCCCGCTCGCTGCCGCCAACGGGCCCGGCCGCACCAACGTCGCCACGCGCGAACGTTTCCAGCCGGGCGACCGCGTGCGGGTGCGCGACGACCATGTTCCGGGCCACAGCCGCATGCCTGGCTACATCCGCGGCAAGGTGGGCGTCGTGGTGGGCGAATCGCCGGCGTATCCCTTCCCGGACGCGCACGCGCACTGCGTTGCCGCCGCCGACGAGCCGACCTACGACGTGCGCTTCCGCAGCGAAGACCTGTGGCCGAATTCATCCGATCCGGCGCTGGTGCACGTGGGCGTCTTCCAGAGCTACCTGCAGCGCGCCCAATGACAACGACCCGGGGGAGAAACGCCTGCTGACCCGTATTCCGCTGGACCGGGTCTACGGCGTGACGACGGCCGAAAGCTCGCCTGCGCATTCGGACAGACCGGCGCCACGCGCATCGCGGCGACCAATTACTTCGGGCAGGTCAGCGCCGCGCGCTCAGCCCGTCGCCGCCTTCGGCAGTGCCCGGCGCCGCGCGCGGCGGAAGAGCCAGAAGCCGATCAGCAGCACGATCGGCAGCCAGGCGAGCCAGGCCTCCCGCAGCGCGTAGTAGACCAGCGTGATCGCCGGCCCCGACAGCATGTAGAGGCGCTCCCCTTTGGTCAGCCTGCCCATGAATCCGCCGTAGATGGCGGCCGCCAGCATCAGCGTGCTGACGCACAGCAGCACTGTGGCGATCAGCGTCTCGGCGGTGTAGTTGGGAAACTGGAGCGAATTGGGAAAGGCAACGAAGAAGAACGGCAGCAGCATGCAGATGCCGCCCAGCTTGAAGGTCTCGTAGCAGGTGTGCTTGAACGATCCGCCGGCGATGCGCGAGGCCATCATCACGCCCACCGCCACCGGCGGCGTGAACGACGAGAACACCGCGAAATAGAAGCCGAAGAAATGCGCCGCCAGCGGGTTCACGCCGACGTCGATCAGCGACGGAATCACCACGATTGCCGCCAGCGAGTACGCGGCGGGTGTCGGCAGTCCCATGCCGATGAGCATGCAGATGGCCATGCCCAGCAGCAGTGCCAGCTCGACGCTGTTGCCAGAGACGCTGATCATCAGTGCCGCGAACAGCGTACCGAGTCCCGTGGTCGTCAGCATCTGGACGATGATGCCGATCGCCGCCAGGATGACCGCCAGCTGCGCCCCCGCGAGCGCGCCTTCGCGCAGGCCCACGACGATGCGGCCGATCGACGGCCGGTAGCGCCGGGGCCGCAGAAAGCTCAGCGCGACGATGCTGACGATGCCCGTGATCGCCGCCATGCCCGCCGAGTAGCGCAGCGACAAGAGAACGACCACCAGCACGATCGACGGCAGGAATCCCGGCAGGATCCAGAGGATCTTCTCCCAGTTCACCTTGTGGCGCTTGAACGGAATGCTGGGGGACGCCTCGATCAATGCGTAGACGCCGATCGTCAGCGTGAACATGTAGAGGAAGGCTGGCAGGATGGCGGCGGCAATAACTTCGACATAGGAAATGCCGAGAATCACGGCCATCAGGAAGGCGCCCAGGCCCATCACCGGCGGGATGATCTGCGCGCCGTTGGCGGCCATGACCTCGATCGCTCCGGCCTGCTCCTTGGTGAATCCGCCGTGGATCATGGTGGGGATGGTCATCGAGCCGGAGAGCGCGATGCAGCTCACCGTCTGGCCGGTCACCATGCCCACCAGCGAGCTGGCGGCGATGCAGGAGTAGGCGACCCCGCCGCGCACCAGGTTGCCGATCGCCTTGCCGACCTCGTCGAACATGTCGAGCACGTTGGTGCTGGTCATCAGCCCGCCGTACACCAGCAGCAGCAGGATGGTGTCGGCAGACAGCGGGATGAAGGTGTAGACGCCGCGCGGCCCGCCCATGCCGGCGAGATAGCTCATCACCAACTCGGGCGAGAATCGGAGCTCGACCACCGGACTGGGAAAAAGGTGGCCAAGGCCGAAGTACAGGGCCGCCGACAGGCACACGACGGTGAGCGCGGTGCCCCAGACCACCCAGTTGAGACCGAACACCGCGACCAGCAGCATGAGGCCGATGTAGTACTGGAAGCCGGTGAGAAACGGCTGGCTCAGCTCCAGGTCCTGCGCGTAGAGATACAGGTAGGTGGTGGAGACCAGCGAAGCGAGCGCCATCAGGCCGGCGAAGATCAGCCAGGCCGTTCGCCGTCCGCCGGTGCTGGTGCCGCCACGGTAGATGGCCGTGTGCAGCGCGATCAGCAGCAGCACCGCGCCCAGGTGCGCAGTGTAGTGCTCCATCGCGTTGTGCAGCGTCCAGAACAGGGACACCGCGCTGTACAGCACCGTGGCCAGCGCGACCGCCGTGTAGAGGTGTTGGAGATGGCGCAGGAAGCGTGGAGCGGTGGCGGAGTTCATGCGCCCTTCTAGACTGGCGGATGCGGTTTGGGCAGCGGGCCGCGGCGAGGAACCATTGCCGCCGCGCGCGGCAATGGTTCCCCGTGCGGCGACGTCGATTGCCCGCGCGGGGGACGGGGTCTCGAATGCAAAGCCTTGGGTCCTACTTGGCCAGGCTCAATTCCTTGTAAGCGCGCATCGCGCCGGGGTGGACCGCGTCCGGCGTGGTCCGCGCTGCCGCGGAGATGCTCTCGGGCGTCCAGATCTTGCCCATCGCGTTGTACTGGGCAACCACCGGGCCCATCTTCACCCACAATTTCGCCATCTCGTAGGCAAGGTCGTTTGGGAACGACTTGTGCGCCGTCAACAGCAGATAGTTGCCGATCGTGGTCACCTCCTCAGGCTGTTGCGGCAGCGTGTTGGGCGGGTAGACACGGACGTGGAAGTTGGCGCCGGTCTTCTTGTTGTAGGCTTTGATCACCGATGCCGGAATATTGATGTAGCGGAACGGCCGGTTGGACGCTTCCAGCAACTTGAAAGGGCTGGGCTGTATCGTGGTTTTCAGTCCGTCGCTGGAGAACATCGCAATGGTGGCGATGTCGGCGCGCCCGTCCAGCATGGCCTCGACATTGGGGTCGGTCCCGAGCATGTTGAAGCTTTTCAGCTTCTTCAGCATGCCGGTGCCGTCCAGGATCATGCGCGGATACATCCCCCATTCGTTCTGGGTGATAAGGCCCGCGGCCACCCGCTTGCCTGCGAAGTCGTCGAAGGTCTTGATGCTGGGGTCGGTGGTGACGAATACGATGCCGGTCACGCCCATGACGCCGATGATGCGGAAGTCCTTCGCCGCCGCCAGCGGCTGCGGATAGTAGGGTGCGAGCCCGGTGTTGGCGGCCCACTCCAGGACCGAGCCCGATCCGATCACCGTGTTCTTCCAGAGCTCCGGGCTTTGCGCGAGGAACTTGACGTTGTAGTTGAAGCCCGGCGTTTCCACCGCGATCGGCCGCAGTGAAGGATGGTTCTCCGCGGCCCGGGTCTGCAGGACAGCCCAGGCGTTGTACGGTCCGGAACCGGCGGGCGATAACAGGACGGAGACCTTCTGCTCCTGCGCATGGGTGGGCGACGACAGGAGCGGCGCCGCGAGGCCAAGGAGCGCAACGATGCCGGCGATCGGTTGCAGCAGACGCCGGCGAACGGTGCGACGCACGCAATCGCGGGCGGCGGCGGTGGGGGCAAGTGCGGTCATGGGTCTCCCTCGACAAGTTGGGCGGCGGATATTGAGCCAACAAAGCTTGGCGATGGTCGCCTCGCAGATGCAGGATATCTGTCAACTTGTTGACACTCGTCCGACTCCCGCGGCACATAGTAAGATGGTTGCAGCGTTCAACGGAGCACGCACTCATGGCCAGTGGCAGCGTTATTCCGATCCGCCGCCCGCGCGGCGCAGCCCGGCCGAGCGCGCAGCCGAGCACCCGGCAGCCTCCGAGAACCGGGATCGCTGCGCCTGCGCGCGCCTCCGCGACGCTGTTCGCGGCGCTCCCGGCCGAGGAAAGGGAACTGCTGCTCGCGCGCTGCACGCGCAAACGCTTTGCCAAGGGGGCCCCCATCTTCATCCAGGGCCGCTTGCACGTCGCGAACTTCATCGTCGAAAGCGGTTTGATCCGAACCTACTACACCTCGTCCACCGGCAAGGAGGTGACGTTGGCGCATTGGGGCGAAGGCGACCTGATCGGCGGCCCCAACTTCCTCACCTCGGATACCGCGCACGTATGGTCGGCGAAGGCGGTCGAAGAGGCGTCGTTGTGGGCGATCGCGGCCGAGGACCTGGAGGCGCTCGTTCACCAACGCCCGCTGATCGCGCGCTTCGTCATCGATTCGATGACGGTGAAGCTGTTCTGGGTGTCGTCGCTGCTGCAGGCGTTCGGGACCCAGTCGGTGTTTCTGCGCTTGGCGCACCTGATGCTCAAGCTGGCGGACATGTACGGTGTGCCCACGCGCGGCGGCATCGTCATCCGCCACCATTTCACGCAGGAAGACCTGGCGAACATGGTAGGCGCCACCCGCCAGTGGGTCAGCACCACGCTGCGCCACTTCCAGCGCGACAAGATCGTGCTCTGCCGCAAGCGTTACCTGGAGATTCAGAACGTAGAGCTGCTGCGCCGTCTGGTGGGCGAGGGCGGCCATGACGAGGGGGATCCGGCGGGCCACCGCGTGTCAACCAGTTGACAGACGGCACGCGGGACGGCTCGCATGATGTTCGCTCCACCGAGCCGAACATCAAGGAGTACACCATGGCCAAGACTTTGCTTTTCGACACCTGGGGCACGCTTGTCGACAACTACTCGATCGCCGACGTCATCGAGCCGTATGTATTCGAGGCCCATCTGGCGCAGGACATCGCGCAGGACTGGCGCTTCCAGCAGAAGTGGGCGATGTTCTACACCACGCTGGCCGACAACTTCGTCATCCATCCGGGCCTCAACGAAGCCTGTCTGCGCTGGGCACTGGAAAAACATCACATCACGCTGCCGGAGAGCGCGATCAAGGACATCAACAGCCAATACCACAAGCTGCGCGCGTACCCGGACGTGATCGAGGCGCTGAAGTCGATCAAGGAGCAGGGTCACACGGTGAAGATCGTCGCCAACCCGACCAAGAAGATGATCGCCGACCACAGCAAGTTCGCCGGCACGCTGCCGTACATCGACGAGATCATCAGCAGCGGCGAGGAAGCGCAGGCGTTCAAGCCGTCGCCGAAGGTGTTCGAGCTCGGCATCGCCCGTGCGGGCTGCCCGAAGTCGGACATCCTCTGGGTCACCGGCCATTTCTGGGAGATCGTCGGCGCCAACCGGCAGGGCCTGAAGACCGCGTGGACCAACCGCGCCCGTCTTCCGATGCTCAAGATCGGCGTGACGCCCACCTACACGACGATGACGCTGCTCGAACTGGCCCAGGCTCTGGCCAAGGAACAGCGCGAGCCGCGAGCCGCCTGATCGGAACCGGGCCGCGGCACGACGCAGCTTGTCGTGCCGCGGCCGGCGAGCCCTTTCGGTGTGGATCTCGCACTCGGCCCGGACTTCTTCGGCGAGGGTTATGGCGGCAACTAAATACGGCTGAACTTCACATTGGTTGACGCGGCCGGTATCCGACGTGCAAAGGATGCTCAATGTACAAAGTCCTGCTGTTCGACACCTGGGCAACTCTGGTTGACAACTACTCGATCGCCGATGTGATCGAACCCCATGTCCATGAAAGCCATCTGGCTCAGAAAATTGCGCAGGACTGGCGTCAGCAATAGAAATGGGCCATGTTCTATACCACGCTCTCGGACTCCTTTGTGCCGCACCCGGGCCTGAACGAAGCCTGTCTGCGCAGATCCTCTGGGTGACGGGGCATTTCTGGGAGATCGTCGGGGCCAGCCGCCAGGGTCTGGCGACCGCCTGGATCAACCGGGCTCGCCAACCCAAGCTGAAGATCGGCGTCGAGCCGACTTTCACGGTGCCGCACATGCAGGCACTGACCGGCAAGCTGGCGCAACTCGTCAACGGTAAGTGAGCGACAACCGGCAGGCAATGGCAGCACCCGAGAGCGCTGCCGCGGGGTCGAGAGCGCAATCATGCTGACTATCGTCATGTTCGCGCTGCTGGTCGTTTTCATCCTGCTCGGCGCGCCGATCGCCTTCGTGATGGCCATTCTGCCGATGGCCTACATCCTCATCACCGACGCCGTTCCCATGAGCGTCGTTCCCTATCAAATGTACGACTCGCTGGGCAAGATCCCCCTGATCGCGGTTCCGCTGTTCCTGTTTGCCGGCGAGCTGATGAATCGCGGCGAAATCACGAATCGCCTGCTTGAGCTGAGCCAAGTCGTGGTCGGCCGGATACGCGGCGGGGTCTCACAGGTCACGGTGGTGCTGTCGATGCTGTTCGCGACCCTGAACGGGTCAGCGGTCGCATCGACGGTGACGATCGGCAGCATCATGATCCCGGCAATGAAGCGCTCGGGGTACAGCGCCAGCTATTCGGCAGCTTTAACGGGGGCTTCGTCGACCATCGGTGCAATCATCCCTCCGAGCTTGCCGATGATCATTTTCGCCAGCGCCACCAACTTGTCGGTGGGCCGTCTGTTTGCGGCGAGCGTTCTACCGGGAATCCTGATCGGTCTGATGTTCATGGCAATCGCCTACTTCGTGGCGGTGCGCAACAACCACGAACGTAACGACCAGTCCTTCAGTTTCGTGCGGCTGCTGCGCGCCTTGCAGCGCTCGGTCCTGGCGCTATTGCTGCCGCTGCTGCTCTACTTCGGCATCGTGTTCGGTATCGTCAGCGCGACCGAGGCCGGCGCCTTCGTCGCATTCCTCGCATTCGTTATCGGGAAGTTCATCTACAAGGCCTTGACCTGGAGCGACGTGCACGGCGCGCTGAAACAGACGGTGCGCAGCACCGCCTCCATTTTCCTGATCATTGCCGCGGCGGGCCCGTTCTCGTGGCTGCTGACGCGGCTCGGGGCACTCGATGCGCTCGAGGGTTTCCTGCTGAGATTCCAGGACGACAAACTCCTCTTCGTCCTCGTCTTCGTCGGAATCATTTTTATCGCCGGCATGCTGATGGACATCGTTGCGAACCTGCTGATCCTCGGACCAACATTGCTGGCCGCCAGCGATGCTGCCGGACTCGAACCGACGCAAGCGGCACTGGTGATCTGCGTCGGCTTCATCCTCGGCACCATCACACCGCCAGTCGGCATCTGTTACTTCGCCGCGGCGCGGATCGCCGCCGCAAAGCTCGAGGCGGTCGCACGGGCGCTGATCCCGTTCATCGCCGCCGAAACACTGCTGCTGTTCCTGATACTCGCCTTCCCGTGGCTAACCCAGTGGCTGCCGAAGCTGTCCGGCTTCTGAGAAAACCATATGCGCGCGCTTATCCGCCAACTGGACGACCTGCTTGCGAAGATCATCGAGCACACGTGTACGCTGCTGATGCTGATGCTGACGCTGCTGGTCCTGTACGCGGTGCTCATGCGTTACGTATTTCTCGCCCCTCTGTTCTGGGGCGACGTCACCGCAGTCCTGATCAATACTGCGCTCGTACTCCTTGGTGTCACGATTGCCGTTCGCAACCGGGAACTGGTCGCGATGCAAGCGCTGTACGAGATTTTGCCGAGGCGAGCGGCGCACGCGCTCGAGGCGCTGTGGAACCTGCTGATCCTGGTGTTCGCAATCCTCTTCGCCTGGTATGGGTATCGGGCGGCGCAAACCATTTCCGGCCAATTCTGGGAGCTCGGCATGCTGCCGCGCAGCTATCCGATGATGATCATGCCGGTCGCGGGCACGCTGCTCGCATTTGCCAGTCTGCGGATTCTTGCGCAGGATTGGGGACGCCTACGCAGTCCGAATGTGGATGCCGCATCAACAGAGGAGATTTCAGATGAAAGGAAGTGACGGAAAAGCCCTTCAATCCGCTGCGATCGGGCTCAGCGCGCTGTTGTTCGCGATGCAGGCACCAGCCGTTCTCGGTCAGACGAAACTCACGCTCGGAACTTCAATGACGCCCGTGATTTCGCTCGCCACGATGCTGACCGGGCACCTGAAGCCCAAGCTCGAGCAGGCGAGTGGCGGCAAAGTGAAGCTCGACATCCACCTGCGCGGCGCGCTTTGCAATGAGGGAACGTGCATGGACCAGGTACGTCTGGGCCAGATCGACATGGGAACGATCTCGACAGCGAACTACGGCGGCTACGGCACCACCTTCGAGATCACCACACTGCCGTATCTTTTCAAGGACCAGAAAAGCGCCGAAAAGGTGTTCAACTCCTTCCTGGTCGACGCCTTGAAGTCCGAGGCCTCCAAGAAGGACGGCATCAAGGTGCTCGCTGTCGTGCCGGTGCTCGGATTCCGCAACCTGCAGTACGCAGGTGATGTGATCCGCAAGCCTGAAGACATCGCCAAACGAAAGTTTCGCGTGACCACTTCGCCGCTGGATGGCGGACTGCTCAATGCCTGGGGAGCAACCGCGGTTCCGATCGCATGGGGACAGACTTACGACGCGCTGCAGACCAAAGTCGTCAGCGGGGTCTACGTGCAAACGCCGATGTATCTTGCGATGAAATTCAACGAGGTGGCGCCGAACATCACCCAAACCGAAGGCGCCTTCACCCCGATGCTGATCTTCATGGACCAGAAGCGCTTCGATCGCCTGCCGGCCGACGTGCGTACGGCGATCGATAAAGCCGCCGCCGAGGTGCAAGCCGACAGCTTCAAGATCGACGCTGCCGGCACCCAGCAATGGGAAGAAAAGCTGAAGGCCTCGAATGCGAAAGTCTACAAACCTACTGACGACGAGATGAAACTGTGGCGCAAGGCTGCCGCGAAGTCGTGGCTTGCGGGCGCGGGACGATACGACAAGGCGCTGGCGAAGAAGATCCTGCAGGCGCAGCCCGGGCAGGAGGACCTGATCGCCGAGCTCATGGCCATCGGGGCCATTTAGCGTTAGCGCTGTTATGAACTTGCAAAATTTCCTCTCGCCGAAACAACTGGAGACCCATGAAGACGCAGCGCATTCCATGTTACGAACCCGGCAGCGGCAACGAGAAGTCTGATGCCGCGCTGGCCGAGATGAGCAAGATGTTCGGCGGCTACACACCGAACTTCCACAAGGTGCTCGCCAACAGCGCGTCGGTCGTGACCGCGTTCGAGGCGATGCGCCGGACGCTGCAGGGCACCAAGCTGCGCGCGATCGAACGCGAGATCATCGCTCTTGAGGTTTCGCGGCGCAGTGACTGCGAGTACTGTCTGGCCGCGCACAGCAAGTTTGCGCGTGTATTCAAGATGCCCGAAGAGGATCTGGAGGCGCTGCGATCGGGCCACCCGATGGCCGACCCGCGCAACGCGCTGGTGCAACGTGCAGCGCAGCGCCTGATCGACACCCAGGGCAGGCTGCCCGATTCCGAACTGGCCGGGTTCCGCTCAGCCGGTCTGAGCGACGGCGAACTGATGGAGATCATCGCGGTAATCGGTTGGTACGTGATGTCGACCTACGCCAATAACCTCGCGCACACCGAAGTCGACGCCTACTGGGCAAAGTAGGCGGCGCGCCGGCCATCAACCTCTCTGCACGATTTTGTCGCTTGACTTATCTGGCCAAGGAACAGCGCGACCCGCGAGCCGCCTGATCGGAACCGGGCCGCCGCACGACGACGAGTTCACCAGCGTGGAATTCTGCTTCTCGGCCCCGCCCAGCGGGAGCCGTTCAAAGTCATGGGGATCGCGAAGGGGATGCCGGGGCCGCTGCTGGGCTTGCAGTCGGCCCGGCACCTCCCACTGCAGGTGCGTGCCCGTCGGGCGAAGCCGCGAAGTGCACCGTTCGAGTCGGGTACGCAAACGACAAGCCCCGCGCCGCGAAGCATTCGAAGATCGCCAGGTTGACTTCCTGCTGGATGTCCATGAAGGCGTTGTAATCGGGATCGAGCACGTAGTAGACGATCTCGAAGACGAGGGCGGAATCCCCGTACTCCTTGAAATGCGCGCGGTCGAAGCGCGTTTTCGCGCGCGCCCTGACGATGGACTCCAGGATCCCCGGGATGGCCCGAACGTCCTCGGGCGACGTCTCGTAGGTGACGCCGATCGTGAACAGCACCCGCCGGTCGCTCAGGCGCTTGAAGTTGCGGATGCGGCTCTTCAGCAGCTCTGAATTCGAGAAGACGATGATTTCGCCATCGAGGCTGCGCACCCGGGTGGACTTCACGCCGATCCGCTCCACGGTGCCGCGCATCGAGTCCACCACGATGAAGTCCCCCACCACGAAGGGCTTGTCCAGCACGATGGACAGCGACGCGAACAGGTCGCCCAGGATGTTCTGCACCGCCAGCGCCACGGCCACGCCGCCGATTCCGAGCCCGGCCACCAGCGCGGTGATGTTGAAGCCCATCTGGTCGAGGATGAAGAGCAGCACGATGGCCCACACGACCACGCGGGCGGCGAAGCCGAGCAGGGCGAGCGCGGTCACGGCGTCGCCGTCGACCGTCCCGGCCCTCGTGCGCCGCTGCACCCATCCGCGGATCACGTGCGTGACCCACAGGCCCGCCTGCACCACCAGGCCGGCGATCGCCACGATCTCCAGCGCGCGTTCCAGCCGCGGCTGCAGCTGGAGAGCGCTGGAACCCACCATCAGCGCGAGCGGCAGGAGCAGCCAGAGCCGCGTGGCGCCGATCGCCTCGGCGGCGCTCTCGCCCGCGGGCATCGCGGCCCTGCGCGCGATGGCTCCCACGATGCGCGCGGCCGCGAAGCGCATGGCCAGGATCGCGAAGATCACGCCCGTGGCGATGCCGAGCGCGACCGCGAAGGCGATGGGCTCGTTGTCCTGCAAGGCTTGCCAGATGCGGTTCATCACGCTCCTTTCGGGTGTGCGTCATGGTTGGGGCCAAGGGTTGCCATCAGCATCACTCGCTAGCTCCCCCGCTTCGCTAACCAGATTCCGGTGAGCACCACGGCCCCGCCGATGAACTGCGCCGGGCCCACGGCCTCGCCGAAGAGCTGCCACGCCACCAGCGTCGCCACCACCGGCTGGATCAGCAGGCTCACCGACGACAACGAGGCAGGGAGGTGGGCGAACGCGTAGGCGATGAGCCCCTGTCCCACAACCTGGGTCACGAGCGCGAGGCCCACCACCATCCACCAGCCGTTCGCCGATGCGGGCCAGAACGGCTGGGGCGAGAAGAGGGCCACCGGCAGCAGCGCCAGGGCCGTGATGGTGGTGCTCCACGCCATCAACCGCGCGGTGGAAACGCCCGCGTCGCGCGCCACCTTCACGGCCAGCATGTAGCCGGCGTAGAACATCGCGGTGCCTGCGGCAAGCGCGTCGCCCAGCAGTCGCGTGCCGCCGATGGAGAAGTTGGGGCCGACCAGGATGAACATCCCGGCGATCGCCACCACCATGCCCGAGAGGAAAGTTCGGGTCACGCGGTGCTTCCAGATCCACCACCCGGCAAGCGTCACGAAGATGGGCGTCAGGTTCAGGAGCAGCGTCGAGTTGGCGACCGAGGTCCACATGATCGACCAGTGCCACAACCCCAGGTCGGCGGCGAAGAAGAGGCCGGCGGCGAGGAGGGCACCGAACGGAACTGTGCCCCGCGCCGGATCCTTCGACCGCACGTGGAACGCCCACCACCACAGCAGCGGCAGGGCCAGCGCCGCGCGCCAGAAGGCGCTGGCCGCGGGGCCGGTGTCGGCGAGGCGCACGAAGATGGGGGCAAAGGCGATGCCGCAGCCGCCGGCGAGCAAAGCAAGGAAGGCAAGTCGGCGCATGGAGGTGGCTATCATAACGGGCCATGCCCAGCGAACTCCTCTCCGCGGTCATCCTGCTCACGCGGCTGGTCGATCGTCCATCGCGGGGTCTGCGTGGCGGCGATCGCGGTGCAGGTGCTGGCGGCTTCGGGGGTGTTCGGCGGTAGCCCCTGAGTCCGCCCTGCGCCTGCGCTAGGATTTTTCGCGCGCTGCCTTGCGCTCGAAGAACGTCGCCAGGGCCTGCTTGTGGTCATCGGTAGTCGCGACGAGGGCGCGAAGCGCCGCGTTGATGGCGATGCCGGCCTTAAGGTCGTGCCCTTCCGCTTGATTGATTGCCATCTTGCCCAGCATGAGTGCGGGCAGGCTCCGGGTCGCGATGCCCCGAGCCATCTCGCCCACGACGGTGTCGAGCTGATCATGGGGCACGACCTGGTCCACCAGACCGATGCGCAGGGCTTCGCTCGCGTCGAGCTTCTCGCCGGTCAGGATCATCTTGAGTGTGCGGCTCTTTCCGATGATGCGCGGCAGCAGGTACGTGGCGCCCGCCCCCGGGAATACCGCGAGGTCCATCTCCGTAAGGGCGAAAGTGGCGCGATCGGAAGCAATGCGGAAGTCGCAGGCGGCCGCGAACTCGCATCCGCCGGCCAGCGCGAACCCGTTGATCATGGCGATGACGGGCTTCTCGAAGTCCTCGAGCGGCCCGTAGAGGAAGCGACCGCTCATGCGCAGCTCCCAGTCCTCTACCGCACTCGACTGAAGTCGCTGGAATTCGCGCAGGTCGCGCCCGGTGCAGAAGCTGCGCCCGGCGCCGGTAACCACCATCACCTTGATCTGTGAATCGCGCCGCGCATTCGCGAAGGCGTCGAGCAGCTCCTCCGTGAGCTGCACGTTGATCGCGTTGAGCACCTCGGGCCGATTCAAGGTCAAGGTGCACACGCCGGCCTCCACCGTGCGTAACAGGTGCTTGTAGTGGGCGCTCATGCGTATCCCCCGGAAATCGAAAAGTCCCTGGTGAAGCCGGGCGCGGGGTTCATGGCGCGACTCCGGCGCGATACTTCGGGCCCACGGTTGTGGCGAGACGTCGCTGCAGTCGCGTCGGTCCCTCCCAGGCCTTCGGCAAATCGGCAGCGAGCGTCAAGCTCGTCGACCTTCGCCTTCCAGCTCATGTCGCCAGTTCGAGGATGGCGACGACCTGCCCCTCGGCAACGGGATCGCCCTCCTTCACCAGGATCTCCTTCAAGGTGCCGCTCGCCTCGGCCATGATCGGAATCTCCATCTTCATCGACTCGAGGATCATGATCGTGTCGTCCTCCGCGACCTTGTCGCCCGGCTGCATGACGACCTTCCACAGCGAGCCGGTGATCTCGGACTTGATTTCCTTGGTTGCCATATCCTTTTTCTCCTCCAATCGATCGTTGCAAATTCGAGCTCAGATGACGCCCTGCGCCTGCAGGGTCTCGATCTCGGCCTGCCCGTATCCCAACCGCCTCAGGATGCGCTCACTGTGCTCGCCGCGCGCGGGTGAATCCCGCTCCCAGGGGCAGCGCAAGCCGCTCATCGAGAACGGCAGGCCGAGCGCGATGCCCCCGCCGCCTTCCCGGCGGCGCACCGTGCCGCGAGCGACGAAAGCAGCATCGGCGAGCGCCTCCTCGGCCGTGTGCACCGGCGTCACGCAGCAATCCAGTGGCCCAAGGATGGCGAGCCACTCCACCGCGTCGCGGCGCGCGAAGGCCTCCTGGAGAACGCCGTGCAATGTCGCTGCCGCCTCGCCTGTCGCACCGTGCTGGGCCTTGAGGCCGGGCATGCCCATCGCGTCGCAGAGCACATCCCAGAACTTGCGCTCTTGCGCGCCCACGGCAAGGTAGCGCCCGTCGCGCGCGGCATAGATGTTGTAGCGCGGGACGCCGCCGGTGTGCGAGCCCGTCCCGCGCTCATGCACGGCTCCCGACTCGTTCACCTCGGCAGCCGGGAGCACGCAGTGCGCCATCACGGCATCGGCCATGGAAACATCGATGAAGCGGCCCTGCCCCGTCGCGCGCGACTGCACAAGCGCCGCGAGGATGGCCATGGCGGCAGTCAGCGTGCCGCCGAGGATATCGGAGAGCAGGAAGCCCGGGATGACGGGAGGTTCGCCGGCACGGCCCGTCTGGTCGAGCACTCCGGCGAGCGCGAGGTAGTTGATGTCGTGGCCGGCATCGTTGCGCCGCGGCCCGTCCTGGCCGTAGCCGCTGATTGCGCAATAGACGATCGAGGGGCGCCTCGCGCGCAGCACCTCGTACCCCAGGCCCAGGCGTGCCATGACGCCGGGTCGGAAGCTCTCCAGCACCACGTCGGCGCCGGCGAGCAGGCGGAAAAAAACCTCGCGCCCCGCCTCGGCCTTGAGGTCCAGGGCGAGGCCCTCCTTGCCGCGGTTGGCCAGGGCCCGGATCGCCGGGCGCACGTAGTCGCCCACCTTCGGGTCCTCGATCTTGGTCACGTGCGCGCCCATGTCCGCGAGGTGCTGGGCACAGAGCGGTCCCGGCAACAGCCGCGACAGATCGAGCACACACACGCCCTCCAGGGGCGGCGGCGGAAAATCGGTCGGCGGTTCGCTCACGCGGCAGCTAGAGGATGAAGTTCTGGAATCTCTTGAGGGTCCGGATTGCACTGCGGATGTTCTCGCGGCGCATCTGCTCGGCAAGCTCGGCGTCCCCCGAGCGCATCGCGCCCACGAATGCGCGGTGCTCTGCAAGCCCTGTGGCGGCGCGCCCCGGCAGGATCTGCACGCGGCGCATGATGACGCGGGTCTTCTCGAGGATGCTGTCGAGCATGCCGGCGAGGACCGGGTTTTCGGCGGCCTCGATGATCCTGCGGCGCAGCCGCTCGTAGGCCGTGAAGTAGCTCTCGACGTCGCCAGTCTCGAGCATCGTCTCCAGCGGCCCGCCGGGCGCCAGCATGTCCACCCATTCCTGCCACGTCTCGGGCGGCGCCTTTTGCGTGGCGAGGCGCACGGCCATTCCCTCAAGCGCCTCGCGCGCGTCGTAGATCTCGAAGACCTGCGAGAGGTCCAGGCGGGTGACCAGCGCTCCGCGGTTCGGGATGCGCTGGATGAGGCCGCGCAGCTCCAGCTCGGTGAGCGCCTCGCGCACGCGGGTGCGTGACACGGCAAACTCCTCGGCAAGCTGCGCCTCCGAGATCTTCGAGCCGGGGGGGATCACGTGGCTCGAGATGCGCGCGCGCAACGCCGCGACGATGTCCACATCGGGCCTGAGGGCCTTGCCAGAACGGGCCTTCTTCACAAGAGCACGGGCTTTCAGAGAGGTCGGACCCGTCAGTATCGCGGGAAATCCGCCAGAGGGCGTCCCGCCAGCTTGCGGATGTCCACGTTCAGCAGGCACGGGCCCTTCTCGAGGGCCATTGCGGCAAGGACACCGTCGAGCTGCTCCGGCGCATCCACGTGGAAACCCCGTGCACCCACGACCTCGGCGAATCGGTCGTAACGGGCGTACGGCAGGTCGCAACCCACATCCTGGCCATACTCGTTCAGTTGCAGGCGCTTCTCGATGCCCCAGGCGGCGTCATTGCCGACGATCACCTTGATGGGAAGACGGCGTTCCACGGCGGTGGCGAGCTCCCACGAGTAGAAGCCGAAACCGCCGTCGCCCGTGAAGATCCAGACCGGGTCGTCCGGGAATGCGACCTGGGCGCCGATGCCCAGCGGGAGCGCGCCGCCGAGGTTGCCCATCAGAACCGCGTCCATCCAATGTCCAACCCGATGCGCGCCAAAGTATGCGCGTGGCCAATGCACGAAGTCCCCACCGTCGATCATGATGGCGGAACGCTCACCGATGTGCTGCTCGAGGCTCGCGCAGACCTGCAGGGGGTGCACCCCCTCGCCTGGGGCAAGCTCGTCCAGGCGCTGCGCCCACTCAGCCTTGCCAGCCGCGAAGGCAGCACTCAGTTCCTTGCGCCAGCGCGCGTGGGCGTCGGAGGGTCCTTGCTGCTGCAACCGCGTGGCGAGCGCTTCGAATAGGGGCCGGACGGGCCCGGTAAGCGCAATGTCGCTCGCGCGGGCGGTGCCGATCCGCGCCGGATCCGCATGGACCTGCACAACCGTGCAGTCTGGATCGAGGAGCTGGGGCCCTCCGAAGCAGGTGTGGAAATCCACGTGCGCGCCGAGAAGGACAACCACATCGCAGCGCCGCAACTCGCGGAAGGTGCGGTTGAAGATGGGATCCGCGTAGCCGAACCCCAGTTCGCCGTCGTCGGGGACCAGGCCGCGGGCCTGGTCGATGGTGAAGGCCGGCAATCCCGAGAGGCGGACCGCCTTGCGCAGCGCATCTTCCCCGAATGCGGGCCATGCGCCGGAGCCCACGACCAGGCAAGGGCGCTCAGCGCGCGCGATCGCTTCCGCGGCGGCATCGAGCTCGCGATGCTCCACACCTGCCCAGCCACTCTCGGCGCGGGGCAGCGGCCCGACGTGATATCGACGGCCCGCGTCGGAGGCGCGCGCCGCGAGGACATCCACGGCGACGGAAAGACTCACCGGTCCCGGCGTTGGGGCCGAGGCGATGCGAAAGGCCCGTGCAACCGCTTCGGCGAGGTGCGATGCCTCGGGGACCTCGAGCGCCTGCTTGGTGACGGTGCGCACGATGTCGGCCTGGTGCAGCACCTGCTGTCCTCCGCGCTCGCGCTGCACGATCGGCGTGAGGCCCGAAAGCACCACGACGGGAGAAGCCGCGCTCTGCGCGACCGCCAGCCCGGTCACGGCGTTGGTGTGCCCGGGACCGCCGGTGACGATCGCCACGCCGGGAAACCCCGTGGCACGCGCGAAACCGTCGGCCATCTGCACCGCGGCCGATTCGCTGCGCACGCCGATGATCTCGATGCCGTAGATCGCGCAAGCCCGGTAGAGCGAGTTGACATGGTCGCCGCAGACGCCGAACGCCTGCTCGACGCCGAGGGCCTTCATCGCCCGCGCGATCTCCCCGGCGCCGCTGCCCATGACGTCATGTGAGTCCGCCACGGCCAAGCGGGGCTCACGCCGCGTCATTTCTGCACTGTCGTGTTGGTCTTGCGCAGCACACCACCCCACTTCTCCTGCTCGACACGGATGTAACTCCTGAACTCGGCCTGCGAGTTTCCGACGGTCTCGAGGCCGCGCTGCAGCAGCTTCTCCCTCACGTCGGGCGCCTTGAGGATGCGAACGATTTCGGCGTGGAGCTTGTCGACGATGGGCTGCGGCGTACCGGCGGGAGCGAAGAAGCCGGTGAACGCGATCGCGTCGAATCCCGGAACTCCGGCCTCGGCCACGGTGGGGATCTCAGGCGCGATGGCGGTGCGTTGCGCGCCGCTCACCGCGAGCGCCCGGAGCTGGCCCGAGCGGACCCGCGGGAGCGATGGCGGCACGGTGTCGAACATGACCTGCACGCGGTTGCCCAGGAGGTCCATGCTCGCCTGGGCGCTGCCCTTGTAGGGCACGTGCAGCATATCAACCTTCGCCATGTCCTTGAAGATCTCCATGGCGAGGTGCGGTGCCGACCCGGTTCCGAGCGAGCCGTAGCTCAGTTCGCCCGGCTTGCTTCGCGCAAGAGCGATCAGCTCCTTCACGTCCCTGGCGGGAACGTCCGGATGCACCAGCAGGATGAAGGGCAGTGGCGCCGCGAACGTGATGGGCTCGAAATCCTTGAGCAGGTCGTACGGGGGCGTGGGGTGCATCATGGGCACGATCACGCCTGCGCCCGTCGTGCCGATCGTGATCGTGTAGCCGTCGGCTTTGGCGCGTGCGGCCTTCTGCAGGCCGACGATGCCGCTGCCGCCTACCACGTTCTCGACCACAACCGGCTGGCCCCAGGACCGCGTGAGCTGCTCGCCAACCGTTCGCGCCAACAGATCCGAGACGTTGCCGGCCGGGAACGGCACGATCAGCGTGATCGGCCTCTGCGGATAGTCGGCGGCCGGATTTGCCATTGCGACGCCGGTGGCGGCGAGCGCCGCGACCGCGACTGCCTTGAAGAATCTCGTCATGGTTTGCCTCCTTGGGGTCTGTGGTGTGCGGATGGCTTCAAGCGTGAGGGGCCGTGCGGACGATGACGGTCTTGGCCTGCGTGTAGTGATGCAGGGCCTCCAACCCCTTCTCGCGACCGAAGCCACTGTTCTTGTAGCCGCCGAAGGGCGCCTCGACGCCGATCGGCTGGTAGTCGTTGATGTAAACCTGGCCAGCCTGTATGCGTCCGGCCATGCGATGGGCGCGCGCGACGTCGCGGGTCCAGACACCCGCCGCGAGGCCATAGGGCGTGTCGTTGGCGATGTGAACCGCCTCTTCTTCGTCGCCAAAGGGGATCACGCAGCCCACCGGGCCGAAAATCTCCTCCTGCGCGATGGTCATGCTGTTGGACACGTCCACGAAGAGTGCGGGGGCAATGAAATATCCGCCCGCGAGCCTGGGATCGGCGATCTTCTTCCCGCCGCGGACGAGGCGAGCGCCCTCGGCCAGGCCGATTTCCAGGTAGCGCTCGATGCGGCGAAGCTGCCGCTGCGACACGACCGGCCCGATGTCGAGATCCTCGGTGCCCGGGCCGATGCGCACCTTGTCGAGTTCGCGCGCGAGCTTCTCGACGAAGGCATCGACGCAGCCCCGCTGCACCACGAGGCGCGTTCCGGCTGAGCAGATTTGTCCGGAGTTCAGAACGAAGGCCTTGCGCGCGAGAATCGCCGCTGCGTCGAGGTCCGCGTCGTCGAAAACCACGAAGGGCGACTTGCCGCCCAGCTCCACCGTCACGGGGACCACGCGATCGGCGGCGATCTTCATCACCAGCCGGCCCGTTTCCACCGAGCCAGTGAAGGCGATCTTGCGAACGCCCGTGTCGCTCACGAGCTGCTGTCCCGCTTCTGCGCCATAGCCGGTCACCACGTTGAATGTGCCGGGTGGCAAGCCCGCCTCGAAACAGATTCGCGCAAGCTCGAGGGTCGTGATGCATGTCTCCTCGGCGGGCTTCATCACCACGGAATTGCCGGCGGCGAGCGCCGGTCCCGCGCCCCGCCCCGCCTGCGTAATGGGTGCGTTCCAGGGAATGATGTGCGCGGTGACTCCGAACGGCTCGCGCACCATGTACATGAGGTGGTCGTTGGACGCCGGGATCACCTCGCCAAGGATCTTGTCGGCCACACCCCCGAAATACTCGAAGTAGCGCGCGCAGGTTTCGACGTCCACGCGCGACAACCACAGCGCCTTGCCGGAGTCGAGCGACTCGAGCCAGGCCAGGGCTTCCAGGTTCTCGCGAATGCGGGCAGCAATGGCGACCATGACCTGGCTGCGCCGCGCAGGCTTCATGGCCATCCATGCTGCCTGCCCCGCGGCGGCGTCCTCGACGGCACGCCGCACGTCCGCTGCATCGCCACGAGCGAACGAACCGAACACCTCGCCGCTGGACGGGTCGCGATTGGAGAAGTACCGCCCGGAAGCCGGCGGCACCGAACGCCCGCCGATGAAGTGCTCGTAGCGATCCCGCACCGGGATGCCTCGATGCGGCATTGCTGCACCTGCAAACAACCCGTCTGCCTCTGCCATGCGCTCCTCACTGCTGCAGCACAACAATTTTGTGCACAATGTGGTACACGGTGATGTTGACACACTTTCCGACGGAGGTGTACTTTGGGACCATCGGCGCCGCGGTTTCCAGGTGTCCGCCTACCAAAATTTCAGGAGGCAGTTCATGGCGCAACGGCGAAGCGGGCCGCTCGCGGGCATCCGCGTACTTGAGCTGGGCTCAAGCGTCGCTGGACCGTTCTGCGGCCGGCTCCTTGCAGACTTCGGCGCCGAGGTAATCAAGGTGGAAGTCGCCGAAGGCGATGCCGTCCGCAGCATGGGCAAGCGGCTCGAAGGCAAGTCCCTCTACGCTGCCAGCATCTTTCGCAACAAGCGGCTTGTGAGCATCGACATGAAGACGCCACGCGGACGCGAGATCATCGCAGCCCTGGCTGCGAAGTCCGACGTGGTCGTCGAGAACTTCCGCCCTGGCACGATGGAGCGTCTGGGGCTGGGCTACGACAAACTCTCCGCCGACAACCCCGGACTCGTCATGGTCCGCATCAGCGGCTTCGGCCAGACCGGCCCCTATTCGCAGCGCGCGGGCTACGGCGCGATCGGCGAGGCCCTGAGCGGTCTTCGCCACCTGACGGGCGACCCGGACCGCCCGCCGGCCCGCATCTCGGCCTCCGTGACCGACGAAGTCACTGCGATGTACGGCGCCCTGGGGGCGGTGATGGCACTCTTTTCGCGCGCGACGTCGGGCCGCGGCCAGGTCGTGGACGCGTGCCTCTACGAGTCCGCCTTCAGCCTTATCGAGCCGCACGTTCCGGCCTTCGACAAGCTGGGCGTGGTGGCGCAGCGAACCGGCTCCCGGCTGCCGGACTCGGCCCTGAACAACACTTTCGTGACGAAAGACCGGCGCTACCTCCACATCACGGCCATGGGCGACGCGGTGTTCGCGCGCCTCGCCGACGCCATCGGCCGCCCGGGGCTTTCGACCGATCCGAAGTACCGGACGCAGATTGCCCGGTCGACCAACGAGGAAGAGCTCGACGGCATCATCGGCGAGTGGGCAGCGGCACTGTCACTCGTCGAGGTGATCGCGGCGTTGAACGGCGCCTCGATTCCCGCCGCGCCCATCTACACCGTCGAGGACATCTTCAAGGACGAGCACTTCGAGGCGCGCGAGATGCTCGTGCGCGTGCCCGATGCGGAGTTCGGCACCGTCGCGCTAACCGGCGTGGTGCCCAAGCTGTCGGCCACGCCGGGCGAGATCCGGCACGCGGGCCACAAGGTGGGCGAGGATACGGCCGACGTGCTGGCCGATGTGCTCGGACTCTCCTCCGCGGAAATCGAGCGCCTGGTGCACGAGCGGGTGATCGCGATTGCGCCAGCCCCCGCCTCCGGGGAACGCCTGGCGCAGACGGCATGAGCGCGGCGCCGGAATCCCGCGACGACTTCAAGCGCGAGCTCGACGAGGAGTTCGATCGGCGCAAGGCCAAGGCGCTCGCCATGGGCGGACCGGAGAAGCTCGCCAAGCGCGCCAGGCCGGGGTTGATCGACGCGCGTGCCCGCGTCGATCGCCTGTTCGATGCCGGGACGTTTGCCGAGTCGGGCCTGTTCACGACATCGATCCACTCGTCCGAGGACGCCGAGCGCTCGCCGTCCGACGGCAAGATCACGGGCTACGGACGCATCGGCGGGCGCTGGGCGGCCGTGGTCTCGAACGACTTCACCGTGTTCGGCGCGTCGAGCAGCGCGACCAACATGCGCAAGATCGCGCACATGAAGCGCGTGGCCACGCAGCGCGGTCTGCCGATCGTGTTCTTCGGCGAGTCTTCCGGCGCCCGCATGCCCGATACCATGGGCGGACGTGGCATGGGCCTGGGGCTCGGCAACGATCCCACGCAGTACCAGCGCATGCGCGAGACTCCCTGGGCCGCCGCGGTACTCGGCATGTGTTATGGGTCGTCATTCCTCTATACCTGCTGCTCCGACTTCCGCGTGATGCGCAAGGGCGGCGTGATGGCGGTTTCCAGTCCCCGGCTGATCGAGCTTGCGACCAACGAGAAGATCGATGGCGAGGCCCTGGGCGGTTGGCAGGTGCACTCCGAAGTCACTGGCCTCGTCGACATGGTGGTGGAGACCGACGAGGAAGCCGTCGATGCCGTCAAGAAGTTCCTGTCCTACCTGCCCTCGAACCACAACGAGGCCCCACCCATACACCCGGTCGAGCCGGGCTCGGGCGAGGCGATGGCCCGCATCCTCGACCTCGTGCCGCCAAACCGCTCCCAGGTCTACGACATGCGAAAGGTCGTGGCAGCCATCGCCGACAAGGGCAGCGTCTTCGAGATGAAGCCCCGGTATGGGAAGGTCCTGGTCACGGCACTCGCTCGCCTGGATGGCAGGTCGGTCGGCTTCATCGCCAACAACCCGCTCTTCAAGGGCGGCGTGCTGGATTCGGACGCGGCCGACAAGGCCATCTCCTTCATGGTGATGTGCGACTCGTTCAACATCCCGCTGGTGCTGCTGGTGGACACCCCCGGCTTCGTGATCGGCGCGGAAGCCGAAAAAAGGAAGGCCACCGGGAAGATCGTGAACTTCATGAACGCCTTGCAACTCGTCACGGTGCCCAGGCTATCGATCATCATCCGCAAGACTTTCGGCCAGGCGTACCTGAACATGGGCGGCGGACGCAACTCGGACGAAGTGGCCGCGTGGCCAACGGCGGAAGTGAGTTTCATGACGCCGCGATTCGCGGTGACGGTCGTGCATGGCACGCGCCCCGGCGAGCCCGGCTTCGAGGAGCAGCTCGCCGAAATGGAGAAGGACAACAACGCCTATGAGATCGCACGGACCTACGCGGTGCAGAACGTGATCAAGCCCGGGGATACGAGGGATTACCTCATCCGCATGCTCGACATCCATTCCCTGAAACTCACAGGCGGCGTCGGACAGCACCTGATGCGCGCCTGGCCCACCAGCTACTGACATGTCCTTCGGAGCAGTCCTCGTCGCCAACCGCGGAGCAGTCGCTTCGCGCGTCATTCGCGCTTTGCGCAGCCTCCACATCCGCTCCGTCGCCGTTTACTCGGAGGCCGACCGCGACTTGCCGTACGTTGCCGAGGCCGACCAGTCGGTCGCGATCGGCCCATCCGTGCCTCGTGAAAGCTACCTCAACGCGGAACGCCTGCTGCAGGCCGCTCGCACCGTGAGGGCCGACGGAATCCATCCCGGGTACGGCTTCCTGTCGGAGAACGCCGCGTTCGCGCGACGCGTGGTTGAAGAGGGCTTCTGCTTCATCGGCCCCTCCCCACGGTGGATCGAGGCGATGGGCCACAAGACCAATGCCCGAGCCCTCGCCGAGACTTGGGGCCTGCCCGTGGGGCGCGGCACGAAGGTGCTCGGTGACGGGGGAAGCGAGGAGCTGCTGCGCCAAGCCGACGAGATCGGCTACCCCATCATGGTCAAGCCGGCGGCTGGCGGCGGGGGCATTGGCATGATGCGCGTCGACTCCCCCGCTCAACTGCTGGAAGCCATCGGCAAGGCGCGTTCGGCCGCCGAGCGCGGCTTCGGCGTAGGCGATGTGTACCTCGAGTGCCTCGTGGCGCGTCCGCGACACGTGGAGATCCAGGTGTTGGGCGACCAGCACGGCAACGTGGCGCATCTCTTCGATCGCGACTGCTCGGTGCAGCGGCGCAACCAGAAAGTCATCGAGGAAGCGCCGGCCCCCTGCATCGAGGCGGCGCGCCGCATCGAGGTGGCCACCCGTGCCGCGACGGCACTCGCGCGCGCGGGATACGACAACATCGGCACGCTGGAGATGCTGCTGGGCGCCACGGGCGAGTTCAGCTTCCTCGAGATGAATACACGCCTGCAGGTCGAGCATGGGGTGACCGAAGAGATCACCGGTGTAGACCTCGTCGCAGGCCAGGTTCGCAGCGCGGCAGGCGAGGCGCTCTCGGCCATCCTGCCGGATACGATCGAGACTCGCGGCCATGCGATCGAGGCGCGAGTCTGCGCGGAGGACCCGGTGCGGTTCTTCCCGTCCATCGGCAAGCTTGCCGTGTTCCGGCCGCCAATGGGGGCGGGCGCAAGGGTGGAAACGGGATACGCCGAGGGCAACGCCATCACGCCCTTCTACGACTCGCTCATCGCGAAGGTAATCGTGCACGCGCCAACGCGCGATGAGGCGATCGCCCGCCTCGACGAGGCCCTCGCCGGCTTCGAGATCGTCGGCGTGAAGACCAACATTCCCGCTGTGCGCCTGGTACTGGCGAGCGAAGCCTTCCGTGAAGGCCGCGTGCATACCGGCCTCATGCAGGAATGCCTCGAGGCGGCGAAAGCCCTGAGGAGCGCGGCTTGAGCCACTGGCAGCCGGGAATCGACGAACTGGAGCAGCGACGCGCGTGGGCCGAGGAAGGCGGCGGTCCGGAGGCCGTCGCGAAGCACACGCAGGGCGGGCGGCTCACCATCCGCGCGCGCATCGACCGGCTCGCGGACAGCGGTTCCTTCCGGGAGGTCGGCAAGCTCACCGGCGCCGGCATGTACGAGGACGGAAAGGTGAAGTCGGTCCTTCCGGCGCCGTACGTGATGGGCATCGCGAAGATCCGCGGACGTCCGGTCGCCATCGGG
>Ga0163153_10000849_pt1 | contig 50650 bp, 51 predicted proteins | sample OliLakLV19MP6IB1_FD_148629 | JGI IMG/M metagenome (GOLD analysis project Ga0163153, IMG submission 148629) | Freshwater microbial mat bacterial communities from Lake Vanda, McMurdo Dry Valleys, Antarctica - Oligotrophic Lake LV.19.MP6.IB-1 | ecosystem: Environmental > Aquatic > Freshwater >... | reverse complement strand
TTTCGTGGGCTGCTTCGACGAGCAGCGACTGCCGCCACGCGAGCCAGAAGATGAGCGCGAGCCCGCCCAGGTCGAGTGCGATGGCGGGAACGGCGATTTCGGGGCGGTTCCACCCTAACGTCAGGGCGGCCACGTTGAGCGCGATCAGCACGGCAGCCGCGAAGACGCCGGCAACGATGCGGCGGCGGACCCTGGAGGTCATTCGGCCTCCGCGCCGGTTTGATGCAGGTCAAGACGGCGCCGCATGCCGCTGCCACAGTGGTAATGCCCACATGCAACCCAATTGAACATGCTCCCCGTCGCACAATCCGAGCTTGCCATCGATCCGGACCTGATCCGCCGGTACGATTCCAGCGGCCCGCGCTATACGTCCTATCCCACCGCGGATCGCTTCGTCGACGGCTTTGGCGAAGTGCAGTGCCGCGAGTGGCTCGCCAGGCGCAACATCGGCGGCATCCGCCAACCCCTCTCGGTCTACGTGCATCTGCCCTTCTGCAACACGATCTGCTACTACTGCGCCTGCAACAAGGTGGTGACGAAGGACCACGGCCGCTCGGCAAAGTATATCAAGTACCTCGCGCGCGAAATGGCGCTGTATGACGAGCTGCTCGGGGATGACCGCTCGATTTGCCAACTGCACTGGGGAGGTGGCACGCCGACCTTCCTCTCGCGGGCCGAGATGCGCGCGCTCATGGACGCGATCCACCGCCATTTCCTGCCGGTGCCCAACGCCGAGTATTCGATCGAAATCGATCCGCGCAAGATCGAACCCGGAACCATGGCGTTCCTCGCGCAGCTCGGCTTCAACCGCGTGTCGGTCGGCGTGCAGGATTTCGACCCGGCGGTGCAGAAGGCCGTCAATCGCATACAGAGCGAGGAAGAGACGCGCCGCGCGATCGACGAAGCGCGCGCCAACGGCTTTCGCTCGGTGAACCTGGATCTCATCTACGGCCTGCCGAGGCAGACCGCGGAAAGCTTCGCGGCGACGCTGGAACGCGTCATCGCGATATCGCCAGACCGCATCGCGCTGTACAACTACGCGCACCTGCCCACGGTGTTCAAGCCGCAGCGCCGCATTCTCGCGGCCGAGATGCCCCCGGCCGAGGCGAAGCTCTCAATATTCACCCACGCCATTGAGCGGCTCACCGGCGCCGGCTACACGTACATCGGCATGGACCACTTCGCCAAGCCCGGCGACGACCTGGCGATTGCGCAGCGCCAGGGCCGCCTGCACCGCAATTTCCAGGGCTACTCGACGCATGCCGACAGCGACCTCGTCGCCTTCGGCATCTCGGCCATCGGCCGCATCGGCCCGACCTACTACCAGAACACCAAAACGCTCGACGAGTACTACGACGCGCTCGACTCTGGTCACCTGCCGGTGCTGCGCGGCATCGAGCTCACGCAGGACGACCTCGTGCGCCGCGCGGTCATCCAGGCGCTGATCTGCCATTTCAGGCTTTCGACCGAGTCCATAGAGCTTGCGTACCTGGTCGACTTCAAGGCCTATTTCGCGCGGGAGCTCGCCGACCTTTCGGCCTTCCAGGCCGAAGGCCTCGTCGATGTGACCGCAGATTGGATCAACATCACGCCGCGCGGACGGATGCTGGTGCGCGCGATCTGCATGGTGTTCGACCGCTACCTGCGCGACAGCCGGCGCAGCGCAAGCTATTCGAAAGTCATCTGAGATGGCCGACGCCCCGACGCTCGCCCTCGCGGCGAGCGCATTTGTGATGGGCGTGGCCTCCGGCGTGCATTGCATCGGCATGTGCGGCGGCATCGTCGCGGCGTTTTCCACGCAAACAAGCATTGTTCGAATCGTGCGCGACAACTCGATGTTGCGGGAGCGCCCGCGCCTGTCACTGCTGGTGCCGTTCAACCTTGGGCGGGTCGGCGCCTATGCAATCGCGGGGGCGATCGCAGGCGCCGTCGGTGGCGCTGGCGCCTATGCGGCCGGCGCGATCGACCTCCAGGTCTGGCTGTTCGTGGTCGCCAACGCGATGCTGGTGCTGGTCGGCCTGTATCTTGCGGGCCTGAGTCCCGTGCTGGCCAAGCTGGAAACGCTGGGCGGGCCCCTGTGGAAGCACGTTCGTCCGTTGGCCGCAAGCTTCCTGCCCGCGCACACGCCCGCACGCGCGTTCATCGCCGGCAGCCTGTGGGGATGGCTGCCCTGCGGGCTGGTCTACGCAATGCTGGTCACCGCCGTGGCTGCGGGCAGCCCCACGAGAGGCGCCCTTGCAATGATTGCGTTCGGGCTGGGCACCCTGCCGAACCTGGTGCTTGCCGGGCTCGCCGTCTCGCGCATGCATCGGCTGGCCACGCATCCCGCGCTCAGGCGCATCGCCGGAGGCGTGGTGCTCGGTTTCGGGCTGATCGGCCTGGCGCGCGCGGCGGATGTCGCCGCTCTCGTGCGCCGCGGGCTGCTCTGCCTGGATTTCGGTTGAATCGGTCGCGGCTCCCTCAGGGCCAGGAACACTTCGGCGCCGCCTGCAACGTCTCGCGCTGTTCGATGGTGAGATAGCGCATGGCGCTCAGCGCACCACGAGGACCGGGACCTTGGAATGCGTGAGCACCTTGGTAGTCTCGCTCCCCAACAACAATCCGGACAGTCCGCGGCGGCCGTGGGAAGCCATCACGACGAGGTCGCATTTCTTCGTGCGCGCGGTCTTGATGATCGCGTTCCAGGGCTGGGGGTCGGTGGCCTTTACTGAATTGACGGCGACGTCCACTTCGTCCGCGGCCTTGGCTGCCGAGGCGAGGGCGGCCTGGGCCTCCTTCTCGACCGCGGCCTTGAAGCCTTTGGGCGTCATTTCAGGGATAAAAATCGCGCCCTCTCCATACACTGGCGGTACGTATGAGGGCATCACGTGCAGGGCCGTCAGGCGCGCGCCGAGGCTGCCTGCCAGGGTGGCCGCGGTCCTGACGGCTTTCATCGAGAGCTTCGATCCGTCGGTGGCGACAAGGATGTGCTTGTACATGCGGGGCTCCAGTGGTGGGGAAAGTCGTAATCCAGCCTCAGGATAGCGCTGAAGTCCCTGCCGGAATTGATTCACGTCAAATCTCACGCACTTCGGGATGCCGCAAGGAACCGGTTCCGCCTACACCCGCCGCCTGAACCACAACAGGCTGAGCATCACCGCACAGAACGCGAAAAGCGCCGCCGCCGCGCTGAGCAAGGCGCTGATTTCAGTTTCCCTGCGCTCCAGCGCGAACTGCGAGTTGAGTTTCTCGTACACCTTGCGCATTTCCGCCGCGGTGCCGGCATGGAAATACTCCGCACCGGTAATCGCCGCCACGGCTTTGAGCGTGGGTTCGTCCAGCCTTGCATAGAACGAGAAGTCCTCGGAACCGACCAGCGCGCCATCGATGGTGCCGAACCCGACCGTGAACACGCGTACGCCGTAGCTGGCGGCGATCTTTGCGATCTCCAGCGGATCCGGGCCGGTCGTGCGCCGGCCATCGCTGATCAGGATCACGGCACCCGAGGTGTACGACCCGGGCGCCACCGGCTTGTGCTCTTTCTTGGCCGCTTTCTTGGCGGACTTGTCGAGCGGCGAAGCGCCTCCGCTGGAAAAGCCGCTCCCGTAGATCGCGGACTGCAGGTCGAACCCCTCGTCAGGAAACAGAGTGGCCAGTGAAAGCAGCAACCCGCTGCCGGTAGCCGTGGCCCGCTGCAGCTGGAAGCGGTCGATCGCGGCAAGCATTTCGTCGCGATTCTCCGTGGGCGTCTGTACGACCGAGGCGGTGCCCGCAAAGGTCACGATGCCAAGCCGCACATTGTTGGGCAGGTCCTTGATGAACTCGCGCGCGGCGGCTTGCGCCGCACTGATGCGGGTCGGCTGCACGTCGGCGGCCAGCATGCTGCGCGAAACGTCCATGGCCAGCACGATGGTCAGGAACTGCGCCGGCAGCGTGATCGTGGCCGAGGGCCGCGCGGTGGCAAGGATTGCCGCCGTGATGGCGAGCAGGAACAGCGCTGGGGGAAGATGACGCCGGATCTTCTGGCCGGGCCCCATGGCGGCGCGCACCAACGCAAGATTCGTGTAGGTGATCGCCTCTTTCTTGCGCTTGCGCAGTACATAAACGTAAGCACCGGCGAGGGCCGGCACGATGAGCAATAGCCAGAGCAGGTCCGGCCAGAGGAAACGCATTGCTACTCCTTGCGGGGGCGCATCGATAACTGCAACGAAACTCTATCACTGCATGCGGGCTTTTCGCGTGTAGCTTTCGCGCGAGCGTGTTAACTTTGGCGCATGAGACGAGCAGCGCTCTACAGCAGCACTCCGCGCACCAGCGTGAAGCCCCAGGCGCCCGAAATGGGGCAGCCTCCGGCGCCGCGGCGAACCCTGCGGCAGCGCCTCGGCGCGTTCGGCAGGCGGTTCGAGCGCTCGCTGATGCTCATGGCGATCGTCCTGGTTTCGGTCGGCTCGGTGCTCGCCACCCTCGCGCTGCAGCCCTCGCAGCGGGAACTCGCCCAGGAAGACATCGACGCGGCGGTCCTGCACACGCTCGAGAATAAAACCCTGCCTTCGCGCGCGGCCAAGGCCGCCGAAGCGGTGCGCGAGTCGGTGGTGCGGGTGCGCGGCTACTACGAGGATCCGAGCGACCCCAAGAGCGAAGACGCGCCGCGCGGCGTCGGCTCCGGCGTGGTCATCATCGACAACGGCACGATCCTCACCAACCTGCACGTGGTCCAGGGCGCAAAGCGCGTCACGGTCACGTTCTATGACGGTCACGAGGCCGAGGCCGAGTTCGTCGGTGCGCAGCCTGAGAACGACCTCGCGGTGATTCGCGCCAAGACGATTCCGGACGACTTGCCCGCGGCCACGCTCGGCTCGACTGCGCGGCTGATGCCGGGCGACGAGGTCGTTGCCGTGGGTTTTCCTTTCGGCATCGGCCCCTCGGTGTCGGCCGGCGTGGTCTCCGGCATGAACCGCGAGTTCCGCTCGGAGCAGGGCCAGCGCTCGCTCAAGGGCCTCATCCAGTTCGACGCGGCCGCCAACCCGGGCAATTCCGGCGGGCCGCTGGTCACCATGGGCGGTGAAGTGGTCGGCATCGTGACCGCCATCCTCAATCCCACCAAGGCCGGCACGTTCATCGGCATCGGTTTCGCGGCCACCATCGAAAGCGCGGGCGCGGCGGTCGGCATACCGCCCTTCTAGGAGACTTCATGGACGAAAAGGCACGGAACGCAGGCGCAGCCGCATCGCTCATGGAAAGCGTGCTCTACGAGGTCAAGCGCGTGGTCGTCGGGCAGGATCATTTCCTGGAGCGCGTGCTGGTGGCGATCCTCGCGCAGGGCCACCTGCTCGTCGAAGGCGTGCCGGGGCTTGCAAAGACGCTCACGGTGAAGACGCTCGCGCGCGCCGTGCGCGGGCAGTTCAAGCGCATCCAGTTCACGCCGGACCTGCTCCCTGCGGACCTCACCGGCACCCGCATCTACAACCAGAAGTCGGGCGAATTCGGCACCTCGCTCGGACCCGTGTTCACGAACCTGCTCCTCGCCGACGAGATCAACCGCGCTCCGGCCAAGGTGCAGAGCGCGCTGCTCGAAGTCATGCAGGAAAGGCAGGTGACGATCGCGGGCGAAACCTACAAGGTGCCCGAGCCTTTCCTCGTCATGGCCACCCAGAACCCCATCGAGACCGAAGGCACGTATCCGCTGCCCGAGGCGCAGGTCGACCGCTTCATGATGAAAGTTCTGGTCGGCTACCCGAGCGAGGAAGAGGAATTTGCGATTGTCCAGCGCGTGACCGGTCCGCCGACCGAAGTCACGGCCGCCGCCACCACCGAGCAGATCAAGGTGCTGCAGGAGGAATGCCGCAAGTGCTACGTGGACCCCGGCCTCGTGAGCTACGCGGTCAAGCTGGTTGCAGCCACGCGCGACCCCGCCCGCTTCGGCCTCAAGGACATCGCTCGCTACATTACCTTTGGCGCAAGTCCGCGCGCAACGATCAACCTTATCGAAGGCGCGCGCGCCATGGCTTTCCTGCGCGGGCGCAACTACGCGCTGCCGGAGGACGTGATGGACCTCGTGCCCGACGTGTTTCGCCATCGTCTGGTGCTGTCCTACGAAGCCTTGTCGGACGCGCTCACGGCCGACGCGATCATCATGCAGGTGCTCAAGGCGGTGCCCAAGCCCGACAAGCCGCTGCAAAGCCACGTGCAGGTCGCCACCGCCTGACCGGGATGGCGCAGAGCCAGGAACCCGCGGGCGAAGGCGCGCGCGCCGCAAACGACGCGGAGCGCCTGCTGCGGCGTCTCGAATGGACGGTCATCCGCCGCCTCGAAGGGGTGCTGCAGGGCGACTACCGGACGCTCTTTCGCGGCTTCGGCATGGATTTCGCCGACCTGCATGAGTACCAGGCTGACGACGATGTGCGCTACATCGACTGGAATGTCACCGCGAGGCTGCAGGTCCCGTATGTGCGCGAGTTCCAGGAGGATCGCGAAGTTGCGGCATGGTTCCTCTCGGATCTCAGCGGCTCCCTCGACTTTGGTTCGCAGACGGTCCGCAAGCGCATGCTGGCTGCAGAGTTTGTTGCGGTGCTCGCCCGCCTGCTCACGCGGCGCGGCAACCGCGTCGGCTCCGTGATCTACCGAGGGACCGGCATGCCACCCGAGGGCGCGCTGCCGGCGCGTGCCGGCCGGCTGCATGTGCTGCACCTGCTCGATCGCATGCTGAAGCCGCGCGCGGGCCAGGGCGGCGCAAGAACGCACGACACGGACCTCAGCGAGCTCATTGCCCAGGCGCAGCATGCGATCAAGCGCCGCTCAGTCGTTTTCCTGATTTCGGATTTCGTGAGCCGGCCCGGCTGGGAGCGCCCCCTGGGCATGCTCGCGCGCAAGCACGAGATCATCGCGGTGAGGCTCTGCGATCCGCTTGAAAGCGAAATGCCCGACCTCGGCATGGTCGTGATGCAGGATGCGGAAACCGGGGAACAGTTGTTTGTCGACACGCATGACAGCGGCTTTCGGCGGCGATTTGCTAAAGTGGCAGCGCAGAGGGAGCAGGCGCTGCGCGAGGCGCTGGCCTGCGCGGGCGTCGACTGCCTGGAGCTGTCCACGCACGAGCCGATCGACGGCGCGCTGCTGCGTTTTTCGCGCATGCGCAAGCAGCGCAGCCAGCTTGCCGCCGGCGCGAGCCTCGCAGGCGCCACGGCGCGCGTGGTCGCGGGCCAAGCGTCATGATCGATCCAGCTTCGCTGACCGTGCAGTGGCCCACGATGTTGTGGGCCATGGCCGCGCTCCCGCTGCTTGCGGCCTTCCACCTGTGGCAATCCGTGCGCGCAAAACGCGGTGTGATGCGCTATGCGGGCCTGGGCGCGGTCGCAAGTGCGACCGGCCGCATGGCGCGCGTGCGGCGGTTCATCCCGCCGATGCTGATGTTCCTCGGCCTCGCGGCGCTGCTCTTCGCGATTGCGCGGCCACAGGCGTCTCTGGTCATGCCTGCGCGCGTGGAGAACATCATCCTCGCGATGGACGTGTCGGGCAGCATGAAGGCGACCGACATCGCGCCCGACCGCATTACCGCGGCGCGCAGCGCAGCCAAGGCTTTCCTCGAGGCGCAGCCGCGCAGTGTCCGCGTCGGCGTCGTCTCGATTGCGGCCTCGGCCGCGGTCGCCCAGGCCCCGACCGACAACCGCGAAAACGTTTTGCAGGCGATCGACCGCTTCCAGCTGCAGCGCGGCACCGCCCTCGGCAGCGGGATCATCATTTCGCTGGCCACGCTCGTGCCGGAGGCCGCGATCAATGCCGAGAAGATCATTTCGGGCAAGCCACCTTTCCCGCCGGGCGGGGTGTACCCGTCATACAACTCCCCGGAATTCAAGCCCGTGGCGCCGGGATCGCATGGCTCGGCGGTGATCGTGCTGATGTCGGATGGCCAGAGCAACATGGGACCGGACCCGATCGCGATGGCCACCATCGCGGCCGAGCGCGGCGTTCGCGTCTTCACGGTGGGCATCGGCACGCCCGAAGGGACGACGCTCAGTGCCCAGGGCTGGTCGATGCGCGTGCGCCTCGACGAGGATGCGCTCAAGAAAATCGCCACGACCACGCGAGCCGACTACTACCGCGCGAGCGACGCTGCGGCGCTAAAGAAGATCTACAGCCAGCTCAGCTCGCGGCTGGTGCTCGAAAAACGGCAGACGATGGAGATTACCGCCCTGTTTGCGGGGCTGGGCGCACTGCTGGCGATGTGCGCGGCCCTGCTGTCGCTGTCCTGGTTCAACCGGCTGGTGTGAACGCAGACTAGACGAGAAGAGGGGCTTGCCCCTCCTCAAGACCTCCCCCTAGCCGAGAAGAGGGGCTTGCCCCTCCTCAAGACCTCCCCCTAACCTAGTTCGGGTCCGGCAATCGCAAACAGCCGGGTCACGTCGTTGAACGGCTCGCGGCGGTTGAGCACCATGCGCGTGTAGGGACGCTGCAGTGTGAAGCCCGCCTGCCGAAGCCAGGCCCCCAGGGCGACATGCTCGGCTGGCATGTCCAGGAACACAGGCGCGCTGACTTCCTTCAACGCAGCGGCCATCAATGCGATCGCCGTGTCCTCGGAAGCCGCCACGCAAGGGCCCAGGTCATTGGCGATGCGCCCATCGCGGCCAAGCAGGAATCCTTCGACCTGTCCCGGCTTGCCGGCAACGAGCGCGGCTTGCGGAAGGCGCGCGCGTAACGCGCCGATCAACTCCTCGCGGTCTGCGCGAAAGGCCTGTTCATCGAGTGCACAGACTGCCTCCCAGTCGGCGCCGGTCATGCGGCGCACTTCGATCCGCGGCGCCGGTGGCAGCACCGGCTTGTCAAGGCACTGCATCCTTTCGATGCCCCACGTGTCCTCGAACCCCAGCAGGCGATAGACCTCGCGTCCCGCGGGCGTGGCATCGAGGATCGCAACAAGGCCCCGCGCCGAGAGCGCGGCCATCGCAGATTCCATCAACCGGGTAGCCAGGCCCTGCCGGCGGTGCGACTCCGTGACCAACACCATGCTGATCCAGCCGAAGCCGCCGGTGGAAAAGGGCAGCGCTAGCGAGGTGGCGACCAGCGTGCCTTTCGCATTCATGAGCCCGAACCCTTCACCGAGGGCGAGCATCGTGCCCCAGTCGTCGGCCGTCTGGTTCCAGCGTGCCTCGGCACTCAGGGCGACGCAACCTGAGATGTGCTCCGCAGTCAGCCGGATTTCCGCGAGCGGCCCGGCCGCACCCGGGGCGCCTTCAGTACTTCCCATCGCGCTTCGAAAAGTGGGTTTCCTTGCCCAGGCTCGGCATGCCGCGCTGGACCCAGTCGGCCACCCAGTCGATCATTTTCGAAAGCGGCACTTGCGGTTTGCCGAGCAGGTTCTGCGTGAGCCCGGTGTCGACGAGCCACGCCGTCGGCGCCTCGGTCCCGGTGATCTCGACCGGCTTGCCCAAACGCCTGCCGAACTCGGCCGCGAGCCAGCGCACGCTGACCACCTCCGGGCCTGAGACGTTGTATGCGCTGGCAGGCGAGGTCGCGTGCGCGAGCAGGCGCAGGGCCTGCTCGTTGGCCTCGCCCTGCCAGATCACGTTCACATGACCCATGGTCACGTCGACCGGATTGCCGGCCAGCACCTTGGTCGCCACGTCATGCAGCACGCCGTAGCGCATGTCGATCGCGTACTCGAGGCGCACCAGCGCCGCGCGGTTGCCGTACTTGCGCGAGCCGTACTCGAACATCATCTCGCGCCCGACGCACGAGCTCGCGTAGTCGCCGGGCGGCGGCAGGCGCGGCGTCGACTCGGGCGCGCCATGGCCGTCGACATCCGCGAATGGATAGACGCACGCAGTGGAAAACACCGAGAAGCGCGCGGACGTGAAAGTCTCGGCCACCATGAAAGGCACGGCCGCGTTCATCGCCCAGGTGAAGTCGGGATTCTCGGCCGCGCCGAACTTGTGGCCGGCCATGAAGACGATGTTCCCGATCCGCGGCAGCTTTTCGAGTACAGCCCGGTCGAGCAAGTCGCATGGGATGCATTCGATGCCCTGCGATTCGAGCTTCTGGCGCAGGCCCTTGTCCGAGAAGCGCGCCACGCCGACTACGCGCTTGCCCGGCGCCGCGCGTTTGGCCATGCGCGCAAGCGTCGGCCCCATCTTGCCGCCCACGCCGAGCACCATGAGGTCGCCCTCCAGCGCAGCGAGGTCGCGCTCGAGCGCCGGTGATGGCGCGGTCATGAAATCCTCGATCGCTTCTGCGTCCGCGAATCCGTTCGGGAGTGCCGGCATGCGAATGAACCTGTGGAAGTTGCGCTGACCACGCGCGGATTCGGCTGATTATAATCGCGCACGTATCTGCGGATCCGCAGCGCCCACACCTCCAAGGAAACCATGAGCAAACCTGCCCGCATCCAGACCACCGTCGTCGGTTCGTATCCCATTCCCGAGTGGCTGGTCGCCCTGCCCTCCGAACAGGCGCTCATCGACGCGACGCGCGTGGTGATCGACACGCAGCAGCAGGCAGGCATCGACCTTGTCTGCGATGGGGAGCTCTACCGCTTCGACGTGAACCACCCGGAAACCAACGGGATGATCGAGTACTTCGTGCGGCCGATGCAGGGCGTGCGCACCGAAATCAGCTTCGACGAGCTCTTCATGTACCGCAAGGACTCGGGCATGCGCTTCCGCACACGGCCGCCGGGGCTGGTCGACGGCAGGATCGGCGGCGGCACGCTCGACCTGCCGCTGGCCTGCGCGCGCGCCAAGGGCCTCGCAACCAAGCCGCTCAAGTTCACGATCACCGGCCCGCACATGCTGGCCAAGACGCTGCTGGACAAGCACTACAAGAGCCCGGAGAAACTTGCGATGGCGATCGCGGACGCCCTGGCCAGGCAGGTGAAGCACCTGAATGCGGATGTGATCCAGCTCGACGAAGCGAATCTCCCGGGGCACCCGGACGAATGGAAATGGGCGGCGGAGGCGATCAACAAGGTCCTGGACGCAGTGCCGAAGACCGCCAAGGCGGCGGTGCACCTGTGCTTCGGGAATTACGGCGGGCAAAGCATCCAGAGCGGCAGCTGGGGCAAGCTCATGAAGTACCTGAATGCGCTGCACGTGGATCACATCGTGATGGAAAACGCGCACCGGCCGCCGGAGGAGCTCGCGGTGTTCAAGGACCTGCGCAAGGACATCGGCATGGGCCTGGGCGTGGTCGACATCAAGGCCACCGAGGTCGAATCGGCCGACGAGATCGCGCGCGCCATAGAAAGGGCCGAGAAAGCGATCGGTCGCGGGCGCGTGAAGTACATCCACCCGGACTGCGGCTTCTGGATGCTCAAGCGCAACATGGCCGACGGCAAGATCCGCGCCCTCGTCGCCGGGCGGGACCTCTACGAAGGGCGAAGCTGATGAATAATTGGATCGCGCGGCCGGGGGGTCTGAGGGGGCCGGCCGTGAGGCCCCCCCTTTCAAGCGTCGCGCGGCCGGGGGTCAGGGGGGCGGCCTTGAGCCCCCCTGCTTCGCCTCCCCGACCTTGACGATCTTCATCGTATTGGTGCCGCCGGCCTTGCCGATCGGCTCGCCGATCGTCAGCACGATGAGGTCGCCGTCCTTGACCACGCCGTTCTCGATGAGCACGTTCTCGGCTTCGCGCAGCAGCTCCTCGCGGTCGTGGCCGACGTACTTCACCACGAGCGGATAGGTGTCCCGGAAGAGCGAGACGCGGTAGCGCGTCGCAGTCTGCGCGGTGAGCGCATAAATCGGGACGCCGCAGTTGAGGCGGCTCATCCACAGTGCGGTCGAGCCTGATTCGGTCAAAGAGGCTATCGCCTTGACCTTGAGGTGGAACGCCGTAAACAGCGCGGCCATCGCGATCGACTGGTCGACGCGCGTAAAGGTCCGGTTGAGGAAGTCCTGGTCGAGGTTGACCGGCTGCGACTGCTCGGCCTCGACGCAGATGCGGTGCATCGCCTCGATGGCTTCGACCGGATACCGGCCGCTGGCCGATTCGGCCGACAGCATGACTGCATCGGTCCCGTCGAGCACCGCGTTTGCAACGTCGGAAACCTCCGCCCGCGTCGGGATCGGGCTCGAGATCATCGACTCCATCATCTGCGTGGCCGTGATCGTGAGCTTGTTGTTCTCGCGCGCCATGCGGATCATGCGCTTTTGCAGGGCCGGCACCGACGCATCGCCGACCTCCACCGCCAGATCGCCGCGCGCGACCATGATCCCGTCGCAGGCGCGCATGATGTCCTCCAGCGCGGGGATCGCTTCCGCCCGCTCGATTTTGGCGATCAGCAGCGCCTTGCCGCCGGCTGCGCGCATGAGTTCGCGCGCCATATACATGTCCGCACCGGTCTTGGGGAACGACACCGCGAGGTAGTCGGCATTCAGCTTTGCCGCCGTCTTGATGTCCTCCATGTCCTTGGCCGTGAGCGCGGGCGCGGTGAGGCCGCCGCCCTGGCGATTGATGCCCTTGTTGTTCGAGAGCACCCCGCCATGCCGCACTACCGTATGCACTTCCGTTCCGCGCACCCCGGTGACGTCGAGCACGATCTTGCCGTCGTCCAGGAGCAGCACGGCGCCGGCCGAGACGTCGCGCGGCAGCTCCTTGTAGTCGAGGCCGGCGCGCTCCCCGTTGCCCATCTCGATTTCTGCGTCGAGAACGAATTTCTGGCCGGTCTCGAGCATGATCTTGCCGTCGGCGAACTTGCCGACGCGGATCTTCGGGCCCTGCAGGTCGGCCATGATGCCGACGGTGCGGCCGACCTTGCGGCCGACGTCCTTGATGAGCTGGGCGCGCTTGAGGTGGTCCTCCGCCGTGCCGTGCGAAAAGTTGAGGCGCACCACGTCGACGCCTGCGCGGACCATCCTTTCGAGCACTACCGGATCGGAGGAGGCGGGACCGAGGGTGGCGACGATCTTGGTACTGCGCAGCATGGCGAACTCTCTCGATGGGCTCTCGGGGGTGAATCTCCTTATACCAGAACGAGATGACGGGTTCGCCTAGCGGCCCACCGGGCGTAATCTGCGAAACCCGGTTCTACAAAAGGCTCCCGGGCGGCGAATTTTTCTACAATGGAGCCTTCTCTGAGGATCACCCAATGACCAGACCCGCGGAAGTCAAAGTGCTGGAAGGCACCACGCCCGGCACGCGCTTCGACCAGTTCGAGGTGGGCGCGAAGATGGGAGAAGTCAGCTTTACGATCACGCCCGAAATCATCGACGAGTACATCCTGGCGGTCGAAGGCGACGAAAAGCTTTACGTCGTCGACGGACGCATGGCCGCCCCGCCGGACGTGCTGTGCGTCTACATGACCTCGACCCTGTACCAGAAGTACCCGCCGATCCAGGGCATCATCATGTGCGAGGTGGCCTTCGGCTATCGCCACCCGATCTGGCGCGACGAAAGCACCGAAGTGCGCCTGTCCGGGGAAGTCACGGACAAGTACGTCAAGAAAGAGCGCAAGTTCGTGAAATGGAAAGGCCGCTACAAGCGCGCGGACGGCACGCTGCTGGCCGAAGTCGAAAACACCTTCTCGGTCCCGGAGTAACCAAATGGCCCACGACAAAACGCAGTCTGATGAGAAAACGCGGCAGCACAAGGTACGGATGACGCAGGAGAAGATCGACCGCTACGGCAAGCTCAACGGCGACAACGACATCCTCCACTACGACCACGACTACTGCATTCAGCGCGGCTTCCGCGGCACGCTCGCGCATGGCATGCACAACATGGCGCCGGCCGTGGATCTCGGCCTGGAGAAGTACGGCGGGGACTTCTTTTACCGAGGGCAGGTTTCGGTACGCTGGACCGGCCCGGTCTGCCCGGGCGACGAGCAGGTGACCGTGCTGGATGCCGAAGACAACGTGGTCGCCACCGTGGCCAACGTCCCGGGCAAAGGCACCGCAACGATCATGATCGGCAAGTCGACCCTGCGGAAAGCGTAGCGATGCCCGCGGCCCAGTACTGGTTCGAGGATTTCACGCCCGGCCGCCAGTTTCCGGGGACGAGCCATGCGCTGGACGAGAAGGCCTTCAACCAATTCGCGCAGATGACGGGCGATGCGCATCCGCTGCATTACGACGCGGAGTACGCGAAGAAGACGCCGTTCGGCAAGCCGCTCGCACATGGCCTCCTGCTCATGTCGATGACCGCGCTCGGCGCCACCCCCCTGTCCGCCCATGTCGAGTCTTCGATGGTGGCTTTCCTCGAGCAGGGCGGTAAATTCCTCAAGCCCGTGCTGGTCGGCGACACCGTCACGCCGGTCATGGAAGTGGCTGAAGCACGCACGACCAAGAGTCCCGTCAACGGGGTGGTGCGATTCACGGTGCGCCTCACGAACCAGCGAGGCGAAGTGGTGCTCGAAGGATTCCACACCTACCTCATCAAACGGCGGCCCCATTGAAGAAGGTCTACGAGGCGGTCATCCCGCCCTCCGGCTGGAGCGACAAGTTCACCTTCTCCCCCGGCGTGAAGGCCGGGAACCTCCTTTACATCTCGGGCATGACCGCAGCCGACGAGAAAGGCAACCTGGTGGGCCCGGGCGATATCGTGCGTCAGACCGAATACATCTTCGAGAAAATGGGCCGCATCCTCGCCGTCGCCGGCGCGGATTTTTCAAACGTGGTCGAGACGACCGACTACTACCTCACGCTCGAGGGCTATGCCCAGACGGCCGGCGTGCGCCGCAAGGTTTTCGGGGGCCCGCCCTATCCCGCAGCCACCGGCGTCCAGGTGGCGGGCCTCATCCGCCCGGGCGCCCTGATCGAAATCAAGGCAGTCGCCGTCCTGAACGCGGGCGGGGCATGAGCACGGTCTATCGCGACTTCTCGCAGGCCGCGCTGGACGCTGCCTACAACAACCGCGCCGCCGAGCCCGGACTCGAGACGATCAAGGCCGACTGGGACCGTCGCAGCCTCGCAATGTACGCGCGCGCAAAGGTCGACCGCGACCTCGCCTACGGAACGGCACCGCGCCAGAGGCTGGACTTTTTCCACGCTGCGTCCAAGGGCCGTCCGACAGTCGCCTGGATCCATGGCGGGTACTGGCAGACCAACGACAAGGAGCCGAACGCGTTCATCGCCCAGGGATTGCTCGCGCACGACCTGAACGTCGCACTGCTCGAGTACACCCTCGCCCCCGGGGCCACGATGAGCCAGATCGTGGCGGAGATCCGCGCCTCGATCGCCTGGCTGGTCGGGCGCATGCAGCCCCAATTCGGCACCGGCAAGCGGCTCGTTGTGGCCGGCCATTCGGCGGGCGGGCACCTGACCGCCATGGCCGCCGGACTTCCGGGCGTCACGGCGGCGCTCCCGGTCAGCGGGCTCTTCGACTTGGAGCCGATTCGGCTGTCATACCTTAATACAGCGTTGAAGATGGACATGCCAGAAGCGAGCGCTAACTCTCCCATGAAACTTCCGTTGCCTTCGGTGCCAGTCACGGTGGCGGTTGGGAGTGCGGAATTGCCGGAACTTGTCCGGCAGTCTGAGGATTTCCACGCGGCTTTGCAGTCTGCGGGACGACAGGCGCGAATGCTCGTGGTGCCCAAAGCGAGCCACTTCACGATCCTGGAGGAGGTCGCGCGGCCCTCGGGCACACTGGCTGCGGAACTGGCGCGGCTGGCCGGCAACTGACTGCCCGATTGACTACCCGGTGGGCGCCGGCCGCCTCTGGAATATAGCGTTCCGTATATATGAATTGCCCGGAAACCCGCACCGGGAGCCATTCTTCGCAAATAAATCCGGGCAATTCGCACATCCGGAGTACCCGCTCTCCCAAAACTCGGCTATATTTCCTGTCGGCGCGTCCTGTCGCGCCCAACCTTGGGGAGGAGGTTAATAGTGCTCGCCACGCAGATACGCCAGAAGGACGGCATCTTCTACTTTGCAAGCGTCCCGGCCAAGGACCTGCTCGGCAAGGTGCGCTTCATCAGCCGGTTCTATGGCGAAGGCGAGGAAATCGCCCCGGTAAAGATCTCCGCCGACGACGAGATCGCCCAGTTCATCGCCAGGATCGAGCGCACCGACAAGGCTTTCCAACGCACGCTCTCCAAAGCGAAGGTCAAGCAGCTCAAGAATTTCTACGAAACCGCGGTCACCCAGCCGCCGATTCCCGGCACCGTGCTGCTGTTCACTTCGGAGAAACTCGGTTTCCGCACTGCGGGAGTCGAAGGCGTCGGGCACCTCTCCGAGCCGCAGCAAAAATTCCTCATCGTCGATGGCCAGCACCGCCTTGCGGCGCTGCGCTTCCACCTCGACGACCGTCCCGAAGATGCTTCGCAGATCAACGTCCCCTGCATGATTTTCGATGGCCGCAGCGAAGACTTCGCGACCGAGATGTTCGTGATCATCAACTCGACGCCCACCCGCATCAACAAGAGCCACCTCGTCGACCTCTACGAGCGCGTGTCCTGGGCCGAGCCGCACCGCAAGTTCGCCTCGCGCATGGTCGGCGCGCTCTACAGCGAAGGCGACAGCCCGTTGCGCTACCGCATCAACCGGCTGGGCGGCCGCAGCCAGAAGGACAAGTGGATCCTGCAGGCCGAACTCTTCAACGAGCTGCAGCGCTGGACCAACCGCGAATGGCGCAAGATCCAGGTCGCCGGCGGCAGCGCCAAGGAGGCCGGGCGCTACTACGGCATGCTGCGCGATTTCCTCAAGGCCGCCGAGCGCGTCTGGGACGATGCGTGGGGCCACGAGAGCTACATGGTCACGCGGCCGGTCACCATCAAGGCGATGATCCGCGTCTGCGCGGATCTCACGCATTCCGACGGCGAGCCGGTCGAAGGCCGCGTAAACCGCTGGGAAAAGCGCCTCTCGCCCTGGCGCGACCAGATCAAGGCTTTCCGCGCCGAGGGTTTCTACGACCGCTTCCCCGCCAAGGGCGAAGTCGAGCGCGTGAGCCGCGTGCACAAGGAGCTGTCGAGGCTCGCGGGGATCGAAGTGCGCGCCGCCAAGGGCAACGGCGGTTAGCAGCCCTCCGTTTTCAAGTGGCGGTGCGGAAGGCCGGGCGAGCGCGCATGCGCGATGCAGAACTCCCCGACCCAGTCTTCCATGGTGCGGGCTGTGCGTAGCGGACTTTCGTTGGCCCGGTCCAGCCGGTCGCGCGCGGCTTCGGCGTCGCGCCGCATCTTCGCCTCGTCCACGCCGAGGATCCTGCCGTCGCGCAGCACGAAACGCCCCCCGACCATGACCGCATCGACCGCGGTGCCGCTCTCGCCGTTCACCAGTTGCAATAGCGCGTCGCGCAGCGGCACGTAGTTGATGTTCCCCAGATCGAGAAAGACGAGATCGGCGAATGCATTCGGAGCAATAGCGCCCAGTTCGCTGCCGAACCCGAGTACACGTGCGCTCCCCGCAGTCGCAAGGGTGAAGGCTTCCCCCGCCGTGAGCCATTCGCGGTGGTCCGGCCCGCGGATGCGCGACAGGTAGGACGCGAGGCGCGTGGCCTCGAACATGTTCTGCGTATCCGAAGTGTTGGCGGCGTCCGTGCCTATTCCGACCGCGACCCCGCAATCGAGCATTTCGCGCACCGCGGCGAGCCCCGAGCCCAGCCGCAGGTTGCTCAACGGATTGTGGGCGATCGCGCTTCCGGCATCGGCAATGCGACGCATGTCGTCGCGATCGATCCAAATCGCATGGGCGCCGCTGAACCGCTCGCCCAACAGGCCAAGGCCCGCGAGATGCGCGGTCAGGCTCATGCCGTAGCGCTTCTTCGCGATGACCGCCTGCGTGGCCGACTCGGCCAGGTGGGTCTGGATGCCCACCGCGAACTCGCCTGCAAGGTCGCGGCAGGCGGTCAGGAAATCGTCCGAGCAGTGCATCGGGATCGTCGGTCCGAGCGCCGGGCGCACAAGGTCGCGATCGAAAGGCCAGTTCTGCAGGATGGCGCGGCAAGCGCGCAGGCTTTCGGCATAGGGCGCGGTGGCCGCGCGGCGCGCGGTGTCGCGCAAGGCTTCGGGCAACGCGTCCACCAGGCCGGGATAGGCCTGGTACAGGGTGCGGTCGGAGATCATCGGCGCGATCACTGCGCGCAGGCCGACATCGCGATAGGCGCGTCCGACGGCCTCGATCCCGTCGATCGAGGGTACCGGGTATTCGACGAACAGGTCGTAGGCCGCAGTGCAGCCCTTGCGCACCATCTCCACGGCGCTCAACTGGGCGCTCAGGTACTTGTCCTCGAGGGTGCGCGAGCCGTTCAAAGCGCCGCTGCCGGTCAGGAACATCTCCAGCGACAGGCGCTCCCCCACCGAGCCCTTGCCTAGGCCCCCGTGCGCGTGCGTGTGCGCATTGACCAGGCCCGGAATGATCAGCCGGTCCGCCGCATCGATGAGCTCGGCGTCGGCGGGGGCCGGCATCCCGGGCGCGCCAATGACGCTGACCCGGCCGGCCGTGATCAGCAGGTCAAGCGGCTCTGCGCGCGTCGCACCGGCTGCCAGCACGCGCCCATTGCGAACTATCTTGTCGCGACTCTCAACCATTGTCCGTGCTCCCTTCCCTGAATCCCGCCCGCCCTCAGGCGGCCGCCACGCTGGCCGGGTGGCCGGTCATGTGCCTGCCGATCTCCGCGGTCTCGGCCCGCTCGCGTCCCGTCTCGAACACCAGGCGTCCTTCGAGCATCACCACGATGCGGTCGCCGAGTTCGAGCAGTTCGTCCAGGTCTTCGCTCAACAGCAGCACCGCAGCGCCCCGGTTGCGCGCCTCCAGAATTCGTTGCCGGATCTCGCGCGTCGCCGCAAAGTCCAGCCCGAGGCAGGGATTCTGCACGATCAGCAGGCGCACCTCGGCGCCCAGTTCGCGTGCGAGCACTGCTCGCTGCACGTTGCCGCCGGAAAGGCTGTCCATGCGGGCGTGCGGTCCGGCGCAGCGGATGCTGAAACGCCCGATCAGGTCGCGCGCGCGCTGTGCAATGGCCGCGCGGTCGATGCGCCACCCCGGGCGCGCGTAGGGCGGCACGTCGAAATCGCGCAGCGCCAGGTTCTCGGCCACCGACAGGGTCCTCACGCAGCTCGACACGAGCGGCTCCTCGGCGAGGAGGGACACGCCGCGCTCCCGCATCTCGCGCCGCGTGCGCCGATAAGCCGCGCCGTCGACCCTGATCGAACCGCTCTCCGGTTCGCGTTGTCCGGCCAGGACCTCGACCAGTTCCTTCTGCCCGTTGCCCGACACGCCGGCAATACCGACGATCTCGCCCGACGCAACCCGCAGCGTCAGGTTGCGGACCGCCAGCGTGCCCCTGTCGTTCAAAGCGGACACCCCATGCAGCTCGAGATAGTTCGCTCCCGCAGTGCGCTCGGCGCGCGCAGCGCTTGCGGGAGCCGGACGCGCACCGAAAGTCATTTCGACCAGGGCATCGGTGTCGAGCGCCGCAACCGACCCGCCACCGGCATTGCGGCCACCCCGCAGCACGGTAACTACGCTCGCATGGGCACGCACCTCGCGGAACTTGTGCGTGATGAGGACGACCGTCAGCAAACCGGCATCAGCCAGGCGGCGCGCATGCGACAACACCTCGTCGGACTCCTGCGGCGTAAGGACACTGGTCGGCTCGTCCAGGATCAGCACACGCACGCCGAGATAAAGCTGCTTCAGGATTTCGAGCTTTTGCTTCTCCCCCGCGGCGAGCGACGCGGCCAGCGCGTCCGGGTTGAGGCTGAAAGGCATGCGCGCGAGAAACTCCTCGATCCGCCGCCGTTCGGCACGCCAGTCGATGACCGCAGCGAGGTCGGCGCGCGCGAGGATCAGGTTCTCGGCCACGGTCATGCCCGGCACCAGCGTGAAGTGCTGGTAGACCATCCCCAGGCCCGCGCCGTTCGCGGCGCGCGGGTCGCGGATCGCGCGCGCTTCGCCGTCGACCCGGATGACCCCGGAATCGGCGGCGTAGAACCCCATTAGGCATTTGACCAGCGTGCTCTTGCCCGCGCCGTTCTCGCCCAGCAGTGCGTGAAACGACCCGGGCTCGAAGCGCACCGACACGCCGTCGAGCGCGCGCACGTCGCCGAAGCGCTTGCACATGTTTTCGGCTTCGATGAGCGGCGGCGGGTTCGCGTGCATGGCACTAGCGGTTGATCGAGAGCTCGCCGGGCGCGCCGACCAGCCGGTGGCGGCGTGACGAACTCATGATGAGCATGGCGAGCGTCAATGCGTAGGGCGCCGCGCCGATCAGGTAATAGTAGGCATTGACACCGACCGCCTGCAATGCCGGACCGAGTGCCGAGGCGCCGCCGAAAAGCAGCGACACCCAGAAGCAATTGAGCGGGTTCCATCGGGCAAAAATCACCAGCGTCACGGCCATCAGGCCCTGGCCACTGGACAAGCCTTCGGCCCAGGTGCCAGGGTAGGCAAGCGAAAGGAACGCACCCGCGATCCCGGCGAACACGCCGCCGACCGCAGTCGCCAGCGTACGTGCGAGGTTCACCCGATAGCCCGCGGTCCGGGCGGCCTCGGCGTTGTCGCCGACCGCGCGCACGATCAATCCCCAGCGTGTGTTGGCCAATGCCCAGCGCATCGCCAGCGCCACCGCGATACCGGCAAAAAAGAGCGGGCTCACTTCGAGCGCGGAGCGGATCGCGGGCACGTCGCTCCATTCGCCGAGCGCGATCACAGGCAGCCGTGGAGCGCGCGGCTGCACGAACGGCTTGCCCAGGAAGAAGGCCAGGCCGGTGCCGAGAATGAACAAGGCGATGCCGACCGCGACATCATTGACGCGCGGCAGGTTGCAGACCACCGCGTGCAGCAGGCCGAACGCCGCGCCCGCGCCCGCGGCGGCCGCGACACCGAGCCATGGCGAGCCGGTCAGGTAGGACACCCCATAGCCGCTCATCGCGCCCATCAGCAGGGTGCCTTCGAGGCCGAGGTTCACCCGGCCGCTCTTCTCGGTCAGGGTTTCGGCAAGGCTGACGAGCAGATACGGGGTCGAGATGCGGATCGCGCCGCCCAGCACCGCGATCACCACGCCCCAACCGCCGAGTTCACCCGGGTTCATCAAACCGCTCCACGCGCCTGCAGTGGCTTGAAACGGCCATACAGCGCGTTCGATGCCAGCACGCAGACGAAGATCATGCCTTGCAGCACCTGGGTCGCAGCGTCCGGCAAGTCGAAGCGCCGCTGCATCAGGCCGCCGCTGGCCGATATGCCGCCCACGAGCACGGCGAAGAAAATGATGGCAAGCGGATTCTGGCGCGCAAGGAAAGCCACCAGGATGCCGCCATACCCGAACCCGACCGCGAGCGAGCTGCTGGCGGCGCCGTGCACCGCGACGATTTCAACCGCACCGGCCAGGCCGGCTGCGGCACCCCCCAGAGCGCAGACCAGCAGGGTCAGTCGCCCGATCGGCAGCCCGACCAGTTGCGCGGCGCGCACGTTGCCGCCCAGTACGCCGACCGCGAATCCGAACACGGTGTACTTCAGCAGCGCGAACGCGGCAAGACAGGCAATCACGCCGAACGCGAGCCCCCAGTGAACGCCGATGCCAGGCAGGTTTCCCACCATGGCGTCCGGCGGGATCGGCCAGCTGGTGGCCTTGAGGGACACCGCCGGATCGCGCATCGGGCCGCTGACCAGGTGGTTGAGCACGGCGATCGCGATGTAATTGAGCAACAGGGTCGAGATGGTTTCGTTGACCCCGCGCAGGTGTTTCAGCGCGCCGGCCACCGCGATCCATGCGGCGCCGGCAATCGCGCCGGCGGTGCAGATCGCGACCGTGACGATACCCGCGGGCAGGCCCGCCGCGGCAACCCCGGCAAGCACTGCGAACACCCCGCCCGCCACCAGCGCGCCTTCGCCGCCGATCACGAGGAGGCCGGCGCGCGCCGGAATCGCGGTGCAGAGCGCCGTGAGCATCAGCGGAGCGGCCTGGGTGAGGGTTGCCTGCAACGAGAACGGCGTGCCGAACCCGCCCAGCCAGAGCACCGAGTAGACAGCGAGCGGATCGAGACCGTTCGCGAGCAGGAACAGCGCGAACAACACCAGCGCGGCCAGCAGCGCGCCCGCGGTGATCGCCGCGGTTTCCGCGCGCCCGGACATCAGCGGGCGAGGCCGGTCTTCCCGATGGCGCCTTCGACGAGGAACTTGACGCCGAGCTTGAACTTGTTGTCTTCGTTGTCGATCGACTCGCCGGCTTTGAGGATGACGTTGCCTTCGTTGTCCTTCAGCGGGCCGCGGTAAAGGGCGAGCTTGTCGTCGGCGAACGCCTGGCGCGCGCGCAGCACTTCGGCACGCACCGCTTCGGGCACCGCCGCGCCGAACGGCGAGAGCTTCACCATGTCGCGCTTGAAGCCGCCGCGCAACAGGTTCGGGTACGGGCCCTGGGTTTGCCAGGCGCGCACGAACTCCGCGCCCCTGCCCCAGTTCCACTCGGCCCCGGTCAGGAATCCTTTCGGCGCAAGCGCCGAAAGGTCGGTGTGGTATCCGCAGGAGTAGATGCCGCGGCGCTCCGCGGTTTCGATCACTACCTTCGGGCTGTCGCAGTTGCCGACGATGACGTCGACCCCCTGGTCGACCAGGCTGTTGACCGCCTCGGCTTCCTTCACCGGGTTGTTCCAGTCGCCCGTGATCACTACCTGGCAGGTGATTTTCGGGTTGACCGAGCGCGCGCCAAGGACGAAGCCGTTGCAGTTGTTGAAGATGAAGAAGAGCGGTTTCGCGCCGATGAAGCCGATCTTGCCGGTCTTGCTCATGCGGCCCGCGGTGACGCCGCAGAGGTAATGGGGTTCTTCCATGTAGCCGCGGTACCCGATGGTGTTTTTCGGGTCGCCGTCCTTCCACAGCCCGCCGGCATGCACGAACAGCACTTCGGGAAACTTCGGCGCTGTCTTCATGATGAACGGCCAGAACCCGAACGAGGTCGGGAACAGCACCTTTACCCCGTCCAGCCGGATCATGCTCTCCATCACTTTCTCGGATTCGGCGGTCTCGGGCACATTCTCCTGCTCGAGGAGTTTGACCCCGTCGAGGCGCGCGATCTGGCGAGCCGCCACCCCGTGCGCCTGGTTCCAGCCGTAGTCCTGGCGAACGCCTGTGTAGAGGAATCCCACGGTGAGAGGCTTAGCCTGCGCGCGCGCCAGCGACGGCAGCATGGCGGCGAGGCTGCCGGCGGCGATGATGTTGCCGGTCTTGGCGAGAAACTGGCGCCTGGAATTGCGGATCGGGCGGGTCACTTGAGTCTCCTTGTTAGGCGGTCTGGAATCGGAGCGGCTGATCGGTCAATAGATGCATCGGTCAATGGATGCGCCTGTATGGGCACACATTGTAGACACGGTCCAGGCGTCATTCACGCCCGCATCAGGAAATCGTAGGCCGAAAGGGTGTGGACGCGCACCACGTCGAGGAATTCCCGGATCGGTGGCGACCCGAACATTGACCCAGAGTGAGTCCCACATCGCGGCTTCCTCCCTCTGATGGACCCATTGTGCGATTTCTGTGAACGCGGCGCGCAGGAACGCTTCATCGAGGTGCGAGCCGTCGAGCAGCGTGAAATCGAGATCCTCGGAGAACCGGTAAGTTTCGAAGTAGCACTTCTTAAGGCACGTGCCACCCTTGAAAATCCAAGAGTCGCGCGTGCGCGGATTCTGCGAAATTCCGGCGAGCATCCAGCCGAGCACGTAGTCTTTCTCGACAACGTTCGGGTCGAGCCCGACTTCGCCAGCGAACTCGAGGATCTCCTGCCTGTCGATCATGCCTTCGGGTCCTCGGCGAAGCCGGCGGGAACGCGGAGGCGCCAGGCCGTAACAAGGCGGTCAGCGGGGAGTTTCGGATCGAGCTTGGCGTTTCCGGCTGAGAGCCGTTTGCGGCAGTCAGATATGAGTCCCTTTTCATTTGGAAAATACATCGCCGCAAGAAATCCAAGACGCTTGAAGACTGCTTTATTCCCGAGCCGGTCGGCGTACTCGATGAGGATCTTCCGGTCGCGATGCACTGAACTGAAATAGGACTTCAGCATATCGAGCACCGACCGGATTCCGCCACCCATTGTCGGCGCATCGAGCAGGTCGACTACTGTGCGGGTTGGGTCGGACACATTCACCTTGACCTTCCCGCGCCAGATTGGCTTCAGGCCGAACATGGATTGCCCGTTCACCGTCCGCAGGTTGAATACGGCGCCCCGCGCTTCCACGCGGCGCGCGCGCGGCCGGCGAGTGGTCACCACCAAGACCGGGCGAAACAGTTGCTCGGTCAGACCCCAATGTGCCGCCGCGCTCCAGCCACCGATGTAGCAAGGGGCGAAGAGTCGATCGGCGATGACCCATGAGTCCTCAAGCGGGAGGTCCGAGGTGAACGACTCGAGCGGGACCGGCACATACAGGCCGCGGCGCACCCTGGTTAGCCATCCGCGGGAAGACCATTTCGACAGCAGGCGAGCAGCTTCTGCTTGCTCAACATTTAGGGCGCGGGACGCATCGGCAGGGGAAATGCTGCCTTTGGCTTGCCGCAGCACCTTCGACAACCGCTCGCGTGACGCTCCTCGAAGACCTCCAACAGCCGCCATAGTATACCCCGTGCAACAAAGTTACCTCTAAAGGGTAATTACGTTGCATAGAGTATACCTGCCCGGCCGCCTGTGGCGCAATCCCCGGCGAAGCAGGTCAACCAGACGAATGCGGCTCCTGCGGTCGTAAAAACTTAGACTTTATTTTTGGAAGATCCAGGTGCAGTGCGGGTCTTCAGCTACCTTGGTTTCCAAATTCAACAACTACCCCGCCGCCCTCGCCTCCAGCGCGGCAACCGCCGGCAGGGTCTTACCTTCGAGGAACTCGAGGAACGCACCGCCCCCGGTCGAAATATAGGAGATCTTGTCCGTAACGCCGTACTTGGCAATCGCGGCGAGCGTGTCTCCCCCGCCTGCGATCGAGTAGGCCTCCGAATCCGCGATGGCGTGCGCAATCGTTTCGGTACCGGCGCCGAACTGGTCGAATTCGAACACGCCGACCGGTCCATTCCACACCACGGTCCCGGCATCCATGATGAGCTGAACCAGCGCCGCCGAGCTCTGCGGGCCGATGTCGAGGATCAGGTCGTCTTCCGCGACATCGCGCACGGCCTTCTTCTCGGCTACAGCCGTTTCCGAGAATTCCTTTGCGCAAACGACATCGATCGGCAACGGCAAGCTGCCTCCTTTGGCCACGATCGTCGCCATCACCCTGTTGGCTTCGCCCACGAGGTCGTGCTCCGCCAGCGACTTGCCGATGCGCACGCCTGTAGCCAGCAGGAATGTGTTCGCGATTCCCCCGCCGACGATGAGCTGGTCGACCTTGTGCGCCAGCGACTCGAGGATCGTCAGCTTGGTCGACACTTTCGACCCCGCGACGATCGCCACCAGTGGCCGCGCGGGATTCGCTAGCGCCTTGCCTAGCGCGTCGAGTTCCGCAGCAAGCAGCGGACCGGCACAGGCCACCGGCGCGAATTGCGCGACCCCGTGCGTCGTTGCTTCGGCGCGATGCGCAGTGCCGAAGGCGTCGTTGACGTAGACATCGCAAAGCGCTGCGATCTTCTTCGCGAGTGATTCGTCGTCCTTCTTTTCGCCCACGTTGAAGCGGCAGTTCTCCAGCATCACCGCCTTGCCGGGCTGCACGCTCATCGGGTCGAACTGGCCATCGACCCAGTCGCGCACCAGCGGCACATCGATGCCGAGCAGTCCGGCAAGATGCTTTGCCACTGGCGCAAGCGACTCGGACTCCTCGAACTTTCCCTCGGTCGGACGGCCGAGATGCGAGACCAGCATGAGGCGCGCGCCTTTGCCAAGCGCGTGCCTGATGCCCGGCAGCGCCGCGCGGATGCGCGTGTCCTCGCTGATCTGTCCATCCTTGAAGGGCACGTTGAAGTCGACACGCACCAGCACGCGCTTGTCCTTGAGGTCGAGATCGGTCATGCGCAGGAAGTTCACTTCGGTCTCCTTGCGGCGAGGAATGCGGCCATCGCCTGCTGCGGCTCGCCGGATTCGTACGCGCGCTTCTGGTATTTCTTCGCGGCGACGAGGATGTCGTCGAACTGCGCCTGAGTCAGTTCCCGCAGGCGCTCTTTCGTCAGGCGCACCGCATGCGGCGGCTGGCTTGCGAGCTGGCGCGCAACTTCGAGCGCTTTCGCAAGAACCTCCTCACGCGGGACGAGGTAGTTCACCAGCCCGATCTCGTAGGCGCGCTGCCCGCTGATGAATTCCCCGGTAAGCGAAAGCTGCGCGTTCAGGCCGATCGGCAGGTGCCACATCATCTGCGAGGTGCCGAGGATCGAGCCCAGCCCCGCCTTCACTTCGGGTTGCCCCACTTTTAGCTCGGGGTAGCCGACGCGCAGGTCGCAATACAGGCCGACCTGGTAGCCCGCCCCGGCGGCGACGCCGTTGTAGGCCGCGACGGTCGGCTTGTCGAGCGCGCGGATCGACGCGTACATCGCGTGCTGGCGGGTAAACCAGTCCTCGACGTCCGCCGCGGTATACCTCCCGGCCTCTTCCAGGTCCTGGCCGGCGGAAAAGGCGCGCTCGCCGGCGCCAGTGATGACGATCGCACGGACCGCGGCATCAATTGAAAGCGCGGCAAGCGCCTCGGGCAATTCGCGGCGCATGTCCGCGTTGACCGCGTTCATCGCCGACGGCCGGTTCAGGCGCACAACCGCAATCTCGCCGGTCCGCTCGACCAGCACCGCGCTCGTCGCCGCGGCCGTGCCTTGAACCATTACTTCGCGCTCATGAACGCGATGGTGGTGTCCAGCATGCGGTTCGAGAAGCCCCACTCGTTGTCGTACCAGCCGCCGACCTTGACGAGCGTGCCCTCGGCCACTTTGGTGAGCGACCCGTCGAACGTGCAGGAAGCCGGGTTGTGGTTGTAGTCTATCGACACGAGCGGCTCCGTCGTGTAATCGAGGATGCCTTTCATCGCGCCGCCCGCCGCTTCCTTCATGAACGCGTTGACCTCGTCGACGGTGGTCGCGCGCCCGGCCGCAAAGGTCAGGTCTACGATCGAGACATTGATGGTCGGCACGCGGATCGCGTAGCCATCGAGCTTGCCGTTGAGCTCGGGCAGCACCAGCCCGACCGCGGCGGCCGCGCCGGTCTTGGTCGGGATCATCGACATGGTGGCCGAGCGCGCGCGGCGCAGGTCCTCGTGGTAGACGTCGGTCAGCACCTGGTCGTTGGTGTAAGCGTGCACCGTAGTCATGAGCCCGCTGACGATGCCGACCTTGTCGTTCAGGATCTTGGCCATCGGGGCGAGGCAGTTGGTCGTGCAGGACGCATTGGAGATCACGGTGTGCGACGCCTTGAGCGTGCCGTGATTGACGCCGTACACCACGGTCGCATCGACATCCTTGCCGCCCGGGGCGGAGATGATCACTTTCTTCGCGCCGGCGGTGAGGTGCGCGCCGGCCTTTTCCTTGGTGGTGAAGAAACCGGTGCACTCGAGCACCACATCCACGCCCAGTTCCTTCCAGGGAAGTTCGGCGGGATTGCGCTTGGCGCAGACGCGGATCTTGTCGCCGTTAACGATCAGGTTCTCGCCCTCGACCGTGACGGTGCCGGGGAACTTGCCGTGCGCCGTGTCGTAGCGCGTCAGGTGCGCATTGGTTTGCGCGTTGCCGAGATCGTTGACCGCGACGATCTGGAGGTCATGCTTCTTGCCGCCCTCGTAGTGGGCGCGCAGGATGTTGCGGCCGATACGGCCATAACCGTTGATTGCTACCTTGAGTGCCATCTTCTCGACTCCGGATGTTTAACGCTGGGACAGGACCTGCTTGACCGCGGCGGTCACCGCCTCCGCGGTGATATTGAAGAACTTGAACAGGTCGCCGGCGGGCGCCGATTCGCCGTAGCGATCGAGACCCACCACGGCGCCCTCGAGCCCGACGTACTTGCGCCAAAAATCGGTGACCCCGGCTTCCACCGCGACCCTGGCCATCCCTTTTGGAAGCACCGAGGCACGGTAAGTTTCATCCTGCCGGTCGAAGACCGTCGTCGACGGCATCGAAACCACGCGCGCCGCGATCCCGGCTTCGGCAAGCTGCTTCTGCGCGGCCAGCGCCAGCGGAACTTCGGAGCCGGTGGCGAGGATGGCAGCAGTGGCCTCCGCAGCTTCCGACAGCACATAGCCGCCGCGCTGTATGTTGGCGATCGCCCCTTCGCTGCGTTGCGCGAAAGCGACGTTCTGGCGTGAAAAGAGGAGCGCGCTCGGACCGTTCTTGCGCTCGAGGGCGAACGCCCACGCGACGGCCGATTCCACGGTATCGCAGGGGCGCCAGACATCGAGCCCCGGCATGAGCCGCAGGCAGGCGGCATGCTCGACCGACTGGTGGGTCGGGCCGTCCTCGCCCAGCCCGATCGAATCGTGCGTGAACACCCAGATCGCGCGCAGCTTCATCAGCGCGGCCATGCGCAGAGCATTGCGCGCGTAGTCGGAGAAAGTCAGGAACGTGCCGCCGTAAGGAATGAACCCGCCGTGCAGCGCCAGCCCGTTCATCACGGCGGACATGCCGAATTCGCGCACGCCGTAGAAAAGGTAGTTGCCGCCGCCCTCTTTACCGACCGGCTTGGAGCCCGACCACAGCGTGAGGTTGGAGCCCGCCAGGTCCGCCGAGCCGCCGATCAGCTCGGGCAACGAAGGCGCAAGGCCCTCGATCGCGTTCTGCGATGCCTTGCGCGTGGCGATGGTCTCGGCCTTGGCGTTCGTCGCGGCCACAAATGCACCGGCCTTGGCCGCAAAATCCTTCGGCAGCTCGCCGGCCATGCGACGCTCGAACTCGGCCGCCTCGGTCGGGAAAGCCCGCGCATAGGCGGCGAACAGCTTCTTCCACGCGGACTCGCGCCGCGCACCTTTTCGCTTCGCGTTCCAGCCGTCGTAGATGGCCTTGGGCACCTCGAACGGCGGGAACTTCCAGCCCAGTGCCTCGCGAGTGGCGGCGATTTCCTTGTCGCCCAGCGGAGCGCCATGCGCGCCGCCGGTGTTGGCCTTGGTCGGTGCGCCCTTGCCGATCGTGGTCTTGCAGCAGATCAGCGTCGGTCTCATGGTTTCGCGCCTGGCCTTGCCGATCGCGCGATGCACGGCCGCCACATCGTGCCCGTCGACGTTCGGGATCACCTGCCAGCCGTAGGCCGCGAAGCGCTTGGGTACATCGTCGGTGTACCAGCTCCTGATATGGCCCTTCTCGGAGTCGATCGAGATGCCGTTGTCGTCGTAGAACGCGATGAGCTTGCCCAGACCAAGCGTACCCGCCAGCGAGCACGCCTCGTGCGAGATGCCTTCCATCATGCAGCCGTCGCCCATGAAGCAATACGTCTGGTGGTCGACGATCTCGTGGCCGGGTTTGTTGAATTCGGCCGCGAGCAGCCGCTCGGCGATCGCCATGCCGACCGCATTGGAGATGCCCTGGCCAAGAGGGCCGGTGGTGGTTTCGATCCCCGGGGTGACGCCCACTTCCGGGTGCCCCGGGGTCTTCGAATGCAGCTGGCGAAAATGCTTCAGCTCCCCGATCGGCAGCGCGTAACCGGTCAGGTGAAGCAGCGAATAGATGAGCATCGAGCCGTGGCCGTTCGAGAGCACGAAGCGATCGCGGTTGGCCCAGTGCGGATTCGACGGGTTGTGGCGAAAGTTGCGATGCCACAGCGCCACCGCGATCTCGGCCATGCCCATCGGCATGCCCGGATGCCCGGAATTGGCCGCCTGGACCGCATCCATCGAGAGGAAGCGGATGGCGTTGGCCAGGTCCGTATCGGAAGCGTCGCGCGAGCCCGCGCTGGATTCGGATTGCGGGGCTGGGGGGTTCATCAGGAGTTCGACTGCCAGGCTGCGGGGAAGACGCGAATTATAGCCAATGGCCCCTGCCGCACCGGACCCCGGGCTGAAACTGCCATTAAACTGCGCACACCATGACGATGCCTTTTACCAGCCCGGACAACTACGTCCATCTCGTCTCGCCCGAATCGGACGAGGATGCCCATTGGTTCGTGTTTCGCGGCGACCAGCTGCTGGTCGAGATGGGCCCGCCGTCGCCCGTGCCAACGGACGACCTGCGCGTCAAGAGCCGCCCGAGCTGGGCGCGCGTTCCGTTCGGGCGCGGCACCTCGACGCTAGGCATCGACCCGGTCCGGACGCTCTACTTCGGCAAGCTCGGCGATGCGCACCTTTACGCGGCCGAGGCACCGCGGGGCGCGGAGGCGCCCGGGGGCATGGCCTGGCAAGGCCTGCGCGTGCTTTTCTCGGTGCTCGAGGACGCGCACTTCGCACTTGCCGGACGCGCGGTGCAGCTTGTCGACTGGGACCGCAACCACCAGTTCTGCGGACGCTGCGGCGCGCCAACCGAACCCAAGAACGATGAACGCGGGCGCATCTGCAAGGCTTGCAGGCTTACCTTCTATCCGAAGATCGCGCCGGCCGTCATGGCTTTGGTCCGGCGCGGAAACGAGATCCTGCTCGGGCGCAGCCCGCACTTCCCGCCCGGCATGTACAGCGCGCTTGCCGGATTTGTAGAGCCGGGCGAGACGCTGGAACAGTGCATCGCGCGCGAGGTGCTCGAGGAAGTCGGCGTGCATGTAACGAAAGTCGAATATTTCGCCAGCCAGCCGTGGCCGTTTCCCAACTCGCTCATGATCGCGTTCTTCTGCGAGTACGCGGGCGGCGAAATCGCGCCGCAGGAGACCGAGATCGAGGCCGCGGAGTGGTTCGATATCTTCCAATTGCCTAAACTACCAAGTAAAATATCGATCGCCCGGCGCCTGATTGATGCAGCCATAGAAAGAATGCGCGGCGAGGCCGAAGGGAACGTTGCACGCAAGTAGCGGTCTTAGTTGTCCCCGGAGCATCGGGTAGGCATTTGAAGTCACACGCGGGCGACTGGCCTGACACCGGCAACTGCCGGCAAGGGACGGCCCAAGAGAGGTCCTGCACGAAGTGCACGGTTTTCGTTTTTTGGCCGCAAGGCGAATTGTGAGGCGCACCCTGGAGCGCAGCCCTTAGAGGGCACCGGGTTGCGCCTTCGCGTTTTACGGAGGGGGAACGAAGATGAACGGTCTGCACCTGATCGGCGACCTGAATGGCTGTCGCTGCGATCCGAATATCCTGCTTGATGGCGAGCGTTTCCGCGAGCAGTGCCTGCAGATGGTGCGCGATTCCGGCCTCACGATCATGGACTCCACCTTCAAGCAGTTCGAAGGCTCGGGGTTCACCGGCACGATCGTCCTCGCCGAATCCCATCTTGCGATCCACACGTGGCCCGAAAGGCAGGGGCTCACGCTGGACATTTACGTCTGCAACTTCAGCGGCGACAACAGCGCGAAGGCTCGCGCGCTCTTCAAGGCGCTGATCGACCATTTCCAGCCCACGGACGCGGCCACGCACGAGATCGACCGAGGCGAGCACCTGCTCACCGAGCCGCTAAATGCCTCGACCGGGTTCTACATCAAGGCCACGCGCCAGATCGGCGAGTGGCAGACCAAGTACCAGAAGCTCGCGATCTACGACACGCCGCACTACGGCAAGCTGTTCCGGCTGGACGGCTTCAACATGACATCCGAACGTGATGAGTTCGTCTATCACGAGAACCTCATCCACCCGGCGGCCACCGCGCACGCCGGACCCAAGCGCGTGCTCATCATCGGTGGCGGCGACGGCGGATCGTCCGAAGAAATGCTCAAGCACCCCTCGGTCGAGCAGGTCACCATGGTGGAGATAGACGCCGAAGTCATCAGCGTCGCCAAGGAGCACTTCGGCGCCGTGCACAAGGGCGTGTTCGACAATCCCAAGCTGCGCGTGCTGATCGAGGACGGCCTCCAGTTCGTGCGCGAGACGGAAGAGAAATTCGACCTCATCTTGCTCGACCTCAACGACCCGATGGGCCCCGCCGAGCCGCTGTACACGACCGAGTTCTTCCAGCAGTGCCGGCAGATCCTCGCCCCCGGAGGCGCGCTCACGCTGCACCTGGGCTCGCCGGTGGCGCAGGGACCGCAGGTTGCGGAACTCTCGACGCGGCTAAACTCGGTGTTCCGTATCGTGCGGCCCTACACCATGTTCGTGCCGCTCTACGGCTCGCTGTGGGCCATGGCGTGCGCTTCCGACAAGCTCGACCCGAAATCCTTCACGGCCGACGAAATCGACCGCCGCGTCGAGCACCGCAAGCTGATCGAGCTGCAGTACTACAATGGAGAGACGCACGAGGCGGTGTTTGCGCTGCCGAATTTCGTGCGCGACATGGTCAACCCGCCGCGCCTGCGGCAGCCGGCCAGAGGCAGCCGCCTCGGGGTCGTTCGCACCGCAACCAAATAGGCAGGGGAGCCGGGCAGCCGGCAACTTACCGGCTGAGCGGCTACTTCGGCGCGTCAGTGTACATGGGCTTACCCTCGGAGAGGCGCAGCCAGCCCTTGACGATGCGGTAAAGGAACCAGATGGCGTCGGCTGCAAGGACCGCGAAGCCGACCAGCACGAACGCAAGCACGACGCCGATTACGCCCCACAGCAGCGACCACCAGAACGTGCGGATCTGCCAGTTGAAGTGGGACTCGTACAGCGTCCCGGCCACGTCCTCGCGCTTCACGTAATTCACGATGATGGCCGCGAAGATCGAGAACCCGACGAGGAACGACGCGGCCTGCAGCGCATAGACGACCTGCGTGAGCTGCTTGAGCGAGTGGTCGGTTTCCGGTCCCTTCGCCGCAGCTTCTTCGGTCGTCATGCCGCCTCCTGGAGTGGACTGCGTGCTACTTGCCGGCGCCGCTGCGCTGGAGCAGCGTGGTCATCACGGTATCTGCGTTCGCTCGAGCGATCGCTAGCGCGGTGAGGCCGTTTGGCGCGGTCGCGTTCACGTTTGCGCCGCGCGCGAGCAGCAGCTCCGCCATCGCCGTGTCTCGATTGCGCACTGCGGCGAGGAAGGGGGTGACACCGCTGGCGTCGGGCTTGTCGACCCATCGGCCGAGGTCGAGCAGCTCGGTCACGCCCTGACGGTCTGGCCGCAGCACGGCCGTCATGAGGTCGTTGTACTTCGGGGTGTAGACCTTCGGTTCGACCCCACCCACAGCGGCCATGGGCACCGGTTGCGCAGAGCGTTCGCGCCGCGCGCGGGGAGCCCCTTCAGCCGCGGGCGCTTCGGCTCGTGCGGCGGGCTCCGTCCTCAGGGCTGGGGCAGCCCGGGCCGGCGCTGCAGCCGCGAGTGCGGGCGCCAGGACAGGCGCGGCAGCAACGAGGGTGACCGTCTTGGGCGCTTCTATGACCTTAGGGGCTTGCGCGACGACAACCGCCTCAGGCTTTGGCGTGGATGGCGCTGGGGCAGCCGCCGGCACGGCCACTGGTCGCGGAGCGGGGGCGAGTGTTGGACTGACCGTCGGGACACTCATTGAAGCCTGCGACGGCGAACCCGGGCCGTCGTCTAGCAACCCGCCCATGAAGACGGCCCCGGCCATGATGGCTAAGCCCACCCCAAGGAAGATCAGTGCGGCGATCGTCCACTTGCGCTGCACACGGTTGAAATGCTCGACGCTTTCCCAGGTCTTGTTCTGCCAGGCCCACTCGCGCCCTTTGAAGAGCAGCACGAAAGGCACGAACAAGCCGATGACCGGGATGAAGACCAGCAGCGAGAGCCAGACGCGGTTGAAAAGGCCCCACAGCCAGTTCCAGAAGAATCCGCCCCAGCTGAGGCCCTTGACCTCCTCCGGAACGGTCGCGTCCTTACCTTGCCCAGAAGTATTGTCCATTCCGTTGCCTCCCCAAGCACGCGTGGACTTCAGGCAGCGACAATACTACGAATCGCGCGAGGCTCGGATTTGCGCCGCCGCGCCTTGCGCCTTTTGGATCAGGCGACGGTCGCGAGCACCTCGGAAATCGTACCGACGATCTGGTCGATCTGAGCTTTCTCTACGATCAGCGGCGGCGACACCGCGATCGTGTCGCTCGTCACGCGGATCAGCACGCCTTTGTCGAACGCCTTGGTAAACGCCTCGAACGCACGCTTGCCAGGAGCGCCTTCGCGCGGATGCAGCTCGATGCCGCCCACCAGCCCAATCACCCTCAGGTCCATCACGTGTTTCGAAGCTTTAAGCTTCCAGAGCGCGTCTTCCCAGTACTTCGCGAGCTCCGCTGCGCGCGTGAGCAGCCCTTCTTCGGCGTAGACATCCAGCGTCGCGATGCCCGCGGCGCACGCCATCGGGTGACCCGAATACGTGTAGCCGTGGAAGAACTCCATTCCGTCCGGGCCCTTCATGAAGGCCTCATAAATTTCATCCGAGATCAGCACCGCGCCCATCGGGATCGTGCCGTTGGTGATGCCCTTGGCGCAGGTGATCATGTCGGGCTTCACGCCGAAGTAATCGGCAGCGAAGGGCGTGCCCAGGCGCCCGAAGCCGGTGATCACCTCGTCGAATATCAGCAGGATGCCGTGCCTGGTGCAGATCTCGCGCAGGCGCTCGAGGTAACCCTTGGGCGGAATCAGCACGCCCGTGGAACCGGCCACGGGCTCGACGATCACCGCGGCGATGGAGGAGGCGTCATGCAACGCGACCAGCCGTTCGAGGTCTTCGGCAAACTCCACGCCGTGCGCTGGCTGCCCGTGAGTCATGAGGTTGCGCACCGGATCGTGCGTATGCCGGATGTGATCCACGCCCGGGAGCATCGCCGTGCCGAAGGTCTTGCGGTTGCCGACGATGCCGCCGACCGACATGCCGCCGAAGTTGACGCCGTGATAGCCGCGCTCGCGGCCGATGAGGCGAAAGCGGCCGGCTTCACCGCGCGCGCGATGGTAGGCAAGCGCGAACTTGAGGGCCGTGTCGGCCGACTCGGAGCCTGAGTTGGTGTAGAACACGCGCCCGACGCCTTTGGGCGCGATGGCTGAAAGCCGCTCTGCGAATTCGAACGCGATCGGGTGGCCCATCTGGAAAGAAGGCGCGAAGTCGAGTTTCTTCGCCTGCGCGGCAATCGCTTCGGCGATCTTCGGGCGGCAATGGCCGGCGTTCACGCACCACAGGCCCGCGGTGCCGTCGAGGATCTTGCGGCCCTCCGGCGTCCAGTAGTACATGCCCTCCGCGCGCTCGAGCATGCGCGGCGCCTTCTTGAACTCCCGGTTGGCCGTGTACGGCATGAAGAAGGCACTGCCTTCGAGGTCGGTTGCGGTTGCCTTTACTGCGGTGTCGGCGCGATCGTTCATGCGGTTTTCCTCTCTCTCAGGCTGGCTGGGCCTGCCCGGCGACAACCGCCGCGGCCACCATTGCGTTGATCAGCACGCTCGCACCGGCGGCAATTTCGTCGGGACGCGCGTTCTCCAGTTCGTTATGCGACAGGCCGCCTTCGCACGGCACGAAGATCATGGCCGTGGGCGCAACCCGGTTCAGGTACACCGCATCGTGCGCCGCGCCGCTCACTATATCGCGGCAGGACAGGCCGAGCGCCTTGGCCGAAGCGCGCACGCTATCGACGAGCCTGGTGTCGAAATGGCTCGGCGCGAAGTACAGCACTTCCTTGACGTCGATGGTGACGCGGCACTCGGTTTCGATGGCTTTCGCCGACTTGCGGAGATCCTCGACCATCGCGAGCAGCGTTTCGTCCTTTGCGTTGCGCACGTCGAGCGTCATGTTCACCATGCCCGGAACGACGTTGCGCGAATTCGGCGACACGCGCAGGTGCCCGACCGTCGCGCGCGCGTTGTCCGGATAAGTGAGCGCCACGCGGTTGGTCTCGACGACCAGCCGGCTCGCGGCAAGCAGCGCGTCCTTGCGCAGCTCCATCGGGGTCGGGCCGGCATGCGAATCCTGCCCGATGATCTCGACGTCGAACCAGCGCTGGCCGAGCGCACCCTGCACCGCGCCGATCGTGGTCTTGGTGTTCTCCAGCACGGGCCCCTGCTCGATGTGCGCCTCGAAATAGGCGCCGACCTTGATCGGCTTCGCCTCCCCGCGATAACCGATGGCGGTGAGCGCGTCGCCAACGCTGACGCCGTCGACATCTTTCTGCGCATGCATCTTAGCGACTTCATAGATCGACGCATAAACCCCCGAGCCCATCATCGTGGGCACGAAGCGCGAGCCTTCCTCATTGGTCCAGGCAGCCACTTCAATCGGCGCGCGCGTCTGGATGTTGAGCTCGTTCAGGCGCCGCACGACTTCAAGCCCGGCGAGCACCCCGTAGGCGCCGTCGAACTTGCCCCCCGAGGGCTGCGTGTCCAGATGGCTGCCTGTCATCACCGGCGGCAGCGAATTGTCGGATCCCGCGCGGCGGGCAAAGATGTTGCCGATCGCATCGACGCGAATCGACATCCCCGCGGCCTTGCACCACTCGACGAAGCGGTCCCGCCCCTGCCGGTCTAGGTCGGTGAGCGTGATGCGCTTGACGCCGCCCTTGGGAGTGGCGCCGATGCGGGCGAGGTCCATGAGCGACTGCCAGAGACGCTCGCCGTTTACCTTGAGGGGCGCCATGGAAACTCCGGGAGAGCATTCAGAATGGGGGGTACAAGCTTACCGCAATTGCTGCACGCGATGGCACCATCGCGCATCCGCGCCGCGAGGTGCATCATGTCGGTTGAACGTTTACCGAGGACACCGCATGAGCAGCAAGCAGGCAAGCCATTCCCCCGAAGGCGTCACGCAAATGCTGGCCGTCATCGGCGTCGCGCTCGATCCCGCGCGTGCCGCTACTGTGGCCGCGACCATCACCACGTACGTTTCAGGCGCCAGCAAGGCCTTCGCCGCGATCCCGTTCGAAACGGAGCCCGCGACCTACCTCGCCCGCAGCGCAGAGGACGCATCGTGAAATCCAGTGAAGTCCTGGAGTTGTCCGCAGCCGGACTCGCCCGCGCAATCCGCGCAGGCAAGGTGAGCTGCGCGTCGGCCATGGAAGCGGTGATCGCGCGCGCAGGCCACGTCCAGCAGGGGTTGAACTGTTTCGTGCGCATCGACGCCGACGAAGCGCTCGCAGCGGCCCGCCTTGCCGACCTCGAACTCTCGCGCGGCATCGTGCGCGGCCCCCTGCACGGCGTGCCGATGGCGCACAAGGACATGTACTACCGCGAGGGCGTGCCTTCGTCGTGCGGTTCGAAGATCACCGTCGAGCGGCCGGCGCCGACCACTGCAACCGCGCTCAAGCGCCTCGACGCCGCAGGCGCGATCCAGTTCGGCGTGCTCAACATGGCGGAATTCGCCTACGGCCCCACCGGGCACAACTATCACCTGGGCCACTGCCGCAATCCCTGGGACCCCGAGCGCATTACCGGCGGCTCGTCATCGGGCTCGGGCTCCGCGGTGGCGGCGCGCGCCTCGTTCGCAGCGCTCGGATCGGACACCGGCGGCTCGATCCGCGCACCGGCGACTTTCTGCGGGCTCTCCGGCATCAAGCCGACCTGGAGCCGCGTGTCGCGCCACGGGGCAATGCCGCTTTCGTTCTCGATGGACACGGTCGGACCGCTGACGCGCACGGTCGAGGACTGCGCGGTGATGATGGGGGTGATGGCGGGCGCCGACCCGCTCGATCCGACCTCCAGCCGGCAGGCGGTGCCGGACTACGTGGCGCGGCTTTCTCGTCCGATGAAGGGCCTGCGCATCGCAACCACGAAGCGCTATTTCCACGACAACATGGATCCCGAGATCGAGTCCCTCGTGCAGTCGAGCCTTGAAACGTATGCAAGGCTCGGCGCGCAGATCGTGGAGGTCGACCTGCCCGACATGGAAGCCTGGGGCCACGCGGCGGTCATGATCATCGCGGCCGAGGCGGCCGCTGCGCATGCCAATTGGCTGCGCACCCGGCCGCAGGACTATTCCGAGCAGGTCCGCGCACGGCTGGAGATCGGCCTTGCGATCCCGGCCACGACCTACCTCGAAAGCCTGCGCCTGCGCGGCGTCGCGCTCCAGCAGTTCTCTGAAAGCGTCTTCGGCAAGGCCGACGTCCTGCACGTGCCTTCGGTCAGCTTCCAGACGCCGACCATCGCCGAGACCGACGTGGGCGGGGGCGAGACCATGATGAAAGTCATGAACACGATCACGCGCCTCACGCGGATCGGCAACTACCTCGGGTTGCCGTGCCTCTCGGTGCCCGCGGGCTTCGCGAAAAACGGCATGCCCACGGCGGTCCAGTTGATCGGAGGCCAGTTCGACGAGGCGACGCTCTTCGCGGCCGGGCACGCTTACCAGCAGGCGACCGGGTGGCACTTGCGCTCGCCGATCAAATAGGCCCGCGCCAGAGTAATGTGAAACTTTTATTTGCAAAAGCCTAGGACTGGTGCGGCGATTCGGCCAGTTTACTTTCCAGTTTTAGCAATCAATGCTGGCGCGGCTCGAGTACTTTCTGGTAAAGGGTCGCGCCCGTGAGGTCCCTGAGGTCGACGCGCAAGGCGGTGGCGTTCGGGAGCGCACAGGCTACCCGGTCAGTGAGTGAGCGCACTTACCCGGACGGGCGACCGGCCTAGGATCGGCTCATCCACTCAAGAGGAGTCCGTCATGGCAAGCCAAGGCAACAACCCGAACAAGGGCAACCAGAAAGGCGGCCAGCAAAGCGGCCGGCAGAAAGAGCAGGACGGCAAGCACGCCGACAAGGGCCAGGAGAACGATGTGCCCCCCGGCGCAAACGACACCGGCAACAAGAGCGAAGGCGGCAAGTTCGACAGCGGCAACCAGACGAACCGGTAGCGGTCGCGAGGCGCAAACAAAACCGCCCCGGGGTTGCCGGGGCGGTTTTTATTCCAGGGATAACGTTACTGGACGCGAATTTCGTAGACCGGGGCGGTGTAGCCCTCCGGACGCGTGTAGATCACGGTCGCGGAGGGCGGGGCAAGGCGTGCGGTTTCCGGGTGAACGTAGGTCACGTTGCCGCGCGAATCCACTACCACGGGGTCGCTTCGCTGCCACAGCATCCCGTTATCCCAGTATTCGCGGACGGCATAGCCGTAATTGCCGGGGTGAACCGGGTACGCCGAAGTGTTCTCCACGCTCGGCGTGCTTCCGGTGCTCGAGTTGTCATACACGTCCACACCGTAAAGGATGGTTTGCGCTTGCGTCGCCGTGCCGAATGTCGCGGCGGCCAGCGCGCTCGCCAGCAAGAGTTTGAAATGTTTCATTGGGGTCATCTCCGTTCAGTTGGGGAATCGGGCCGCTGGTCACTGCGGCGGCTCCGTGTTGGTTCCACTTTAGAGCCGCCGGCCGGGAAGGGCTGTCAGCCATGCGCCCTTTGATCCGTCAGGCATCACCCATGTGGAACCGGTATCTCCTGCGCACGCATTGCTGCACCCGTAGGACGTCGACCCACACGCTGACGAAACTTGCGTAACTTGCGTACCCAAGCGAACAGACCCCTGTCAGACACATGGCGGTCGAGTTGCTCGACCAGCCGGCGGTTCACGATGTTGCACACCGCTTCGGCCGCCACGGTCTGCGGATCCAACCACGCGGGTCAAGTCAGCGGGAAAGGATATCGACCGAAGCCACCGCGATGCGCAACTGCCCCGCGTCGGCGGTGGAGACGTCTTCCGGGCGCAATTCCTTGAGGCTGGAGTGGACGAGGGAGAACAGCTTGCGGTCGGCGCGCGCCTTCTGGCCGTCCTGCGCGTTGCGGTAATCCTTCAGGGCGTTTGGCGCGATGTCGATCGCAACCGTCAGGCCACGCGGGGCGGTCTCGCCGGACCCGTTCCGCGGAACCCAAGTGATCGAAATCTGGTTGAGCTGCGGCCGCAAGTCCACCGCCGCATCCGAAGGAAACAACGGACCCAGGAGGTCCGCCCATTTGACCAGCGTTGGTTGGTGCATGGTGCGTCTGAATCCCCGAAACGGCCTGGCTAGACGTGCGTTGCGACGGCACGAAATGCACGGCCTGATTGCATTTTTCTCAGCGTCGAATCTACGCGATGTCGCGCCAAAACTCTGCGCGATAGCTCACAGAGTGCGCTCACAAGTGCGCGTGTTATCGTTTGCGTGGCAGGTTCCTGAGGAGGAGACATGAAATTAATCCGGGCCGTCGCGGCTGGTTGCATCGCGTTTGCTTGTGCGGGCAATGCGCTTGCGCAGGCTCCGGTAGGGCCCTGGCCGGCGAAGCCGGTGCGCTTCATCATCCCGTTTGCGCCTGGCGGACCGACCGACATCATCGCGCGGCTCGCAGGGCAGAAGCTCACCGAGATCCTCGGCCAGCCGATGGTGGTCGAAAGCCGCGCCGGCGCGGGCGGCAACATCGGCACTGCGGCGGTTGCGAAGGCGGCCCCGGATGGATACACGGTGCTGCTCACCAGCTCTGCGTATGCGGTGAACGTGAGCCTGTCGCCGAATGCGGGCTATGACCCGGACCGCGACTTCATTCCCACCGTGGTCGTCGCGAAACAGGCCAACCTGATCTTCGTCCACCCTTCGCTCGGGGTGAAATCACTGGCCGAGCTGCTTGCGTCCGCGAAGACGCGCAAGCTCGCGTTCGCCTCACCCGGCAGCGGGACGACGCCCCACCTGACCGCCGAGAATCTTTTCAACGTGATCTCCAAGCTCGACATGACGCCAATCCATTTTCGCGGCGCGGGACCGGCGATTGCCGCAGTCGTAGGCGGCGAACCCCTGGTCGGCGCCGGAGCCGCCTCCACACCCTTGCCGCACATCAAGGCCGGCCGGCTTCAGCCGATAGCGGTGTCGTCCGCGGCGCGGGTGGCCGCCTTGCCGGACGTCCCGACTTTCGCCGAAGCCGGTTTCCCGGGCGTTGAAGACGACACGTGGCTCGGGATCTTCCTGCCTGCAGGGACACCGCAGCCGATCGTGCAAAGGCTCAACGAGTCGGTCAACCAGGCGTTGCGCACGGCGGACATGAGAGAAAAGCTGGACGCCCTGGCGTTCGAGCCGGTCGGCGGCACACCGCAGCAATTCGCGAACTACGTCAAGGCCGAGATCGCGAAGTGGGGAAAAGTCGTGCGCGCGGGCAACATCAAGGCCGAGTGACCGGCCCGAACTTCAGATGAAGCGTGTGCCGGGCTTGAGGCCGAGGTAGTACTGCCCCACGCTTTGCAGGTGGGTGAAATTGGCCTGGATCTGTTGCGACACCGCATTCATGTCGCGCAACCGCCGCTCGAAAGGCTGGCTCTCGAAGATCGCGGTGGCGCCGGCGTCGGCGTAGGCGGCGTGCACGACATCGCGAGCCTCGCTGATCGCATAGGTCGAGGCGAGGCGAAGCTGTACGCGGGTTTCGAATCCCAGCTGGCCCGCACGGCATTCGCGCCACATATCGCGCAGGATCGCCACGATCCAGGCGCGTGCCGATTGCAGGCGTGCTTCGGACTGGGCGATCCGTGCCTGGATCCAGCCGTCATCGCGCAGCGGATTGCCGGTGCCCGAGGGCGTCTTCTTCGCCGCGAGCGCAATGAAGGCATCGAGCGTTGCTCGGGCCACCCCTAAACCAACAGCGGAAAAGCCGGCCTGGTAGACGTTCATCGGTGAAAACCGGTACAGCGGCCCCTGCTCGCGCCTCTCGGGCTCGAGTTCCGGCGGGGCGCCTTCGGGCAGGTGATGGTCGCGCGCGGTCGCCCGCGCCACCAATGAATACTCCGCCGGCACGAAGAGGTCGGTGACCGAGTAAGTGTCGCTGCCGGTGCCGCGCAGCCCCACGACACTCCAGCTGTCCGCCTTGATGGCGACCGCGCTTCGAGGGACGAGCATCGTGCGTTCCAGCGGGCGTCCGTCAGCGTGCTCGAGGATCTCTCCGACTTCGTCGGTGCGATGGCAATGCAATCCCAGCCAGCTCGCGTGCCGGTTGCCGCTGCCGAATCCCCAGGTGCCACTCGCTTTCCAGCCGCCGGTGACCGGCGTGGCCCGGCACTGGGGGCCGAGCGAATAGCCCCACGCTACCGCGGAGCGGGAATCGCCGAAGACGCGATGCGCGGCCGCCGGCTCCATGTACGCCGCCGACATCGAGCATCCCGAGCTTTGCGACACGCACCAGGCGGCACTGGCATCGCCTGCGGCGATTTCGCAGACGACCTGGAAAAAGGTCGCGGGCTCGAGCTCCGCGCCGCCGAAGGTGTGGGGCAGGAACATGCGGAACATCCTGGCCTCGAACAGGGCATCGAGCACCTCGGCCGGCAGTGCGCACTCCGTGTCGATCCGATGTGAGGCGGCCTCGAGCACAGGCCTCAGCGCCCGCGCGCGGGCGACCCAGCCGGCTTCGATTTCACTGGCCGCGCCGCTCACCTGGGCTTTTTCTTCCACTCTTCGAAGCGCGCCCGCGTTGCCTCGTTCGGCGGATAGGTGCCCGGCAATGGACGCCCGGACCGGATCTCCTCCATCACGAAGCGCTCCAGCTGCTCCTGCGCGTGCGCGTCCTCTGCGACTTCTTCCGCCAGGTGCCGTGGCACCACGATCACCGCCTCCGCATCGCCGACGATGACGTCGCCCGGGTACACAGCCACGCCCCCGCAGGCAATCGGCACGTTGAAGTCGACCGCATGCTGGTGCGTGAGGCTGATCGGCGCGGAGGGCGCTTTGCAATACACTGGGAAAGGCTCCGCGGAAATTTCCGCGGTATCCCGCAATCCCCCGTCGGTCACCAGGCCGGCGACGCCGCGGACCGAAAGGCGTTGCACGAGGATGCCGCCGGCCGATGCGCACCGCGCGTCGCCGCGGCAGTCGATGACCAGCACGCACCCGGCCGGCGTGATCTCGATCGCCTTGCGCTGCGGGTGCCCAGGATCCTGGTGAATGCCGACATGATCGATGTCCTCGCGCGCCGGGATGTTGCGAAGCGTGAAGGCCTCGCCGACCAGAGTCGCAGACTTCGATGTCAGCCGCGAAACGCCCTGCAGCACCTGGTTGCGCAATCCGCGCTTGAAGAGCTGCGTGGAAAGCGTTGCGGTCGAGCAGTCCGCAAGGCGAGTGCGCGTGCGGTCGGACAACCTCGCGGACAAATCCGCGGACGATCCTCCGTCGGTTTCGCTTGCGGCTCGGCTCATTGCGCGAGTATTACACGATCGACTTGGGCGCCGGTAGAATCGGAAGCCACCACAACGCATCGATGCGGATTTTCGACGAAAGCGCGGGGCGCTGCCGCGATTCGCCCGGGGGAATCGGATAGGATGATTCATGCCCCCGACCGACTCATCGACGCCCGTCGAGCACCCGCAGCGTGAACAGTTCCTTTCATTGCTCACCGGGGCGCTGGAGGCGAATACTTTCGTCAAGCTGGTGCTTGCAAAGTATCGCGGCAACGAACCCGACCTCGTCCGCGTCACGGCCCGCAGGTTGGTCCTGAAAAGCCAGCCGGCGATTTCGTTCGTCTACAGCTACAAGACGCGGGACATCACGAAAAACGTTTCCCCGGAAGAAGCGATCCCGGCAATTGCGGAAGCCCTCGGCACCCAGTTCGAGAACGCGCACCTGTTGACGACGACGCAGGACGTGCAGCTGGCCGTGAGCCGCAAGGGCAAATACAGCCTGCGTACCGGACGCGCGGCGACCACCAACGCCCCGCCGGACGAGCATGACCGGCAGAAGCAGCGGTCCCTCGGCCTTGACCGGCCCTTTCTCACGGCGCTCGGCATCACGGATGCGCGCCATCGCCTGATTCCTTCCATGGCGCGCAAGTGGAAGCAGATCAACAAGTTCGTCGAGGTGCTGGACCATGCCTTCGAGACCTCCCCGCTGAAGGACCGCGAGAGCGTGCGTGTGGTGGATTTCGGGTCCGGCAAAGGCTATCTCACCTTCGCGGTCCACGACTATCTCGCCAACACGCGGGGCCTCGACGCGAGCGTTACCGGCGTCGAACTGCGCGAAGACCTCGTGCGCCTTTCCAACTCGGCGGCGGCAGATGCGGGCCTGGGCGGGCTTACGTTCGAGCACGGCGACATTCGAAGCCACGCCAGGGAGCCGATCGACCTCATGATCGCGCTGCATGCATGCGACACCGCAACCGACTATGCGATCCATGCGGGACTGCGCGCCGGTGCGTCGATCATCCTGTGCGCCCCGTGCTGCCACAAGGAAATCCGCCCGCAGATGGAAAGCCCCGCACTGCTGCGCCCCCTGCTGCGGCATGGGATCCACCTTGGGCAGGAGGCCGAGATGGTGACCGACGGCCTGCGCGCGCTCCTGCTCGAGTCGCGGGGCTATGACGCGAAGGTCTTCGAGTTCGTGTCGCTCGAGCACACGAGCAAGAACAAGATGATCCTTGCGGTGAAACGGCCCCAGCCCGCGAATCGCGCGGACATCGAACGGCAGATCCAGGAGATCAAGGCGTACTACGGCATCCGCGAGCAGAGCCTGGAGAAACTATTGGCGTCCCCGGGCGGGGCTTAGGTCACTCAACGCGCGGTCAGTCCGCCGTCGACCACGAGCTCCGTACCAGTGACGAAGGCGCTCGCATCGCTTGCAAGAAACAGGATGCACTGGGCGACATCGTTGGCGCGGCCCAGGCGCCCGATCGGATGCATCGCCTTCCAGCGCGACTCGATCTCCGCCCGCATCGCCGGATCGACCTTGCCGAGAATGTCCTGCGCCATGGGCGTGTCGATGATGCCCGGGTGGATCGAATTGACGCGGATGCCAAGACCCGCCTCTGCGCATTCGACTGCCGAAGCCTTGGTGAAGAGCCTCACGCCGCCTTTGCTCGCGCAGTAGGCTGCCTGCTTCGAGAACCCATTGAGGCCGGCCACCGACGAGATGTTCACGATCGAGCCGCCCTTCTTCATCGCGGGGATCGCGGCGCGCGTGCCGAGGAAAACGCTGTCGAGGTTCACGCTCATGACACGCTTCCAGTCCTCCAAAGTGGTTTCGGCGATGGTCTTTACCAACTCGATGCCGGCGCAATTGACGAGCACATCGAGAGCGCCGAAAGTCGCCACGGCCTCCTTGACGGTGCGGTCCCAGTCCGATTCGCTGGCGACGTCCATTTCGATCGCATGCCCGCCGGTTTCGGCGACCGTGCGGCGCGCGCCCGGCAGGTCGCGGTCGGCGGCGACGATTCTTGCGCCATGGCTTGCGAGCAAGCGCGCCGTCTCGGCGCCGATCCCTGAAGCCGCGCCGGTAATCAACACGACCCTGCCTTTGAGCTGTTGCATTTCGGGCATGGCACTACTCCTTTTTCGCGCACCAGAACTGGTACATGGATTTGAAGGACTGCGGATACGCACTTTCGAAGCGATGCCATGCGTCGAGATCGGTTTGGGCGCCCGGGTCCGGGAACATTTCCTGAAACCGCTCGCTCGCATGTGCCTCGCATTCCATACGCACGAAAGTCAGGCCGAGTCCGGCAAGGCTTTCGGCGATGTGCGGCAGGGTGAACTCATGCTCCTTGACGTGCATGAGCAGGTCGCGGCACCCGTTCAGCGTGAAGAAATCGCCGAACGTCAGCGCATCCCTTCCCGGATGGTCCGCCGGAAGGCCCGCGATCGCGCGGCGGCTCCGGCGGATGCCATCAGCCGTCTGCGGATATCCAAGCGGCTGCAGGAATGCTCGCGCGGCACGCAGGCCGGCCCTCGCACTTTGGCTATACAGCGCGATGCGCATGAGGCCGTCGTCTTCCATCAGGTTCACCAGCACTCTCCATCCCCGCATCGGATCTTCGAGGTGATGCAGCACACCCGCGCTCTCGACGATGGAAAAACGATCCGTAAGCATGTCGAGGCGCAGGAGATCGGCCTGCGCAAAACGGACATTGCCGATGGCGAACCGCTCGGCCATGCGCAACGCATAGGCCAGGCTCGCCCGGCTCAGGTCGACCGCAAGAATCGCGGCCCCCGGGAACGCGCCCGCGACCTGCAGCGGATGATGCCCTGTTCCGCAGCCCGCTATGAGGATCCGGGTCGGACCGTCAGGGGCGCGGACAACGCGCCCGGGTCGAAGCCGGCCTGAAAGTGCCTCGTAACTGTCCTCTTCCTGGTGCTGCAGGCTCGCCCAGACCGGGTACGGGTTTTCCTCATATTGCGACCTCACTGCGACCGAAACCGCATCGTTGATCGGGGTGAGGCTGGGGATTGCCGCTTCGAGCGCCTTCTCGCGCCGCCGATTGAAGAGCTGTTCGTCGATGACCTGCTTGAAAGGCTCGCTCCAACCCTCCGGCGGCGCGTCTGCAATGCGCACGCTCTCGGCAAACGTGGACAGCGGGTCGTAGAGGCCGGCAATCGCGAGTTGAAACTCGTGACCGCGCAGCGAGCCCGGAGTGGTGACGCTTTCGCGAAGATCGGTCCGAAGCCGCTCGATTTGGTTACGCTCTACCTCTGTCTCGAAAAAGGCGTACCCGGAGTAGAAGCACTGGCGGGCAAGCGCGCAAATGAACTCGAGGGCCACGCGCGGCACCGCATCAGGAAGGAGATGAAGCGAGCGCGCCAGCACCGCCTTGCGCAGGCTGGTCAAAACTTCTTCGACCTCGAAGTCCATGAACGTCGTTGCCGGCAGCGCCGCGAGCAGGAGCGGCGAGCACATGAAAGCCCGCGCTTCGGGCTCCGCCAGGTCGAAAGGATCCGAGTCCTCCCGGGTCGCCTTCAGCAAAGCGGGAAACGCGGGATCACCCTTCAACAGCCCGCAAACGGCGGCGGCAAGGAAGCTGTTGGAGATCGATTCATCGGCGCACAGGCTGGCCACCAAGGCGCGTTCTTTCTCACCGGGAGCGTTGAACGTCACGCCATGCAGCGCGATTGCCAGGGTGCGCCTCAGTCTCGCATGCGCGGGGGCCGCCGAAAGCGAGTGCATTAGCAGTTCGACGGCTTCGCCGCGGCGCCCTTGGGCCTGCAGGGCAAGCGCGCCGTCCGCCTGTGCATCGGCAAATGCAGAGAGCCTCGCTGCCGATTCCCCGGGACGCCCCAGCTTGCCCAGCAGGACGCTTGCATTGAGCAGCGCGCCGGCAAAGTTCTCGCGTTGCCCGATCGCCGTGCCTAGCGCAGCCAGTGCCTCCATCTCGCGCCCGGTGGCTTCGAGGGCTTCGGCCAGTGCGACCCAGGCTTCCGGAAACTCGGGACGCAGCCGCAGTGCAGCGCGCAACTCGTTCTCCGCGCCTTGCAGGTCGCCCTGCTCCAGCCCCATCAGGCCCAGGTTGAAATGGGGCGCGGGATAGTGCGGATCGAGCCCGATCGCCTCGCGGTAAAGCCGTGTCGCCCCGGCTGAGTCGCCGTGCTCCTGCGCTGCGATCGCCTCATCGACCCGCACGCGTGCCGCAGCGCTCGCGACGTCGGCGGTCATTTGACTGCACGCCAGGCACGATGCGGCGCAGCCCGCCCCGGCCGCCTGAAATCTTCGGGCACGCTCTGGCGGGTGATCTCCGTGAGGCCGAGCGGTTCGAGCGCGGCGTCCAGCTCGAACGACCGCAGGTTGGTCGAGAAGAACAGTTCGCCCTCCGCTGTCAGCAGCGCGTGGCAGCGCCGCACCATCGCCGCGTGATCGCGCTGGACGTCGAGGACGCCCTGCATCTTCTTCGAGTTGGAAAACGAGGGTGGATCGAGGACGATCAGGTCGAAGCGCTCCGGGAGGCCGCGGGCGTCGTCAAGCCAGGCAAGCACATCCGCCCTCACCAGCCGGTGGCGGCCGGTTTCGATCCCATTCAGTGCGAAGTTGCGCGCGGTCCACGCCTGGTAGGTATTCGACAGGTCGATCGTCACGGAGGTACCGGCGCCTGCCGCCGCGGCATAGACCGAGAAGCTGCCGGTATAGGCGAAGAGGTTGAGGACATTCGTCGTTAGGCACCGGCCCGTGCGCTGCGCGACGGTAGCGGCCACCTCTTCGCGCGCCGGCCGGTGGTCGAGGAAAAGACCGGTGTCGAGATACGTATCGAAGTTGACCTCGAAACGGTGGCCGCCTTCCATGACGACGAAGGCTTCGGCCGGCTCGTCTTCGAGCTTTTCATACTGCGAAAGTCCACGCATGCGCTCACGCCGCTTGAGGTGGAGTTGCGCCGCCAATACGCCGGTCGTCGCGCAAATCGAATCGCAGACAGCCGTCAGCCACGCCGTGTATTCGGTGTCCTCCATCTTCCACCCGGTTTCGATCTCCTGCACATGCAGGTGCGTTTCGGCGCGCGGAAGGACCGTCTCATACCAGTCGATGGCGAACGGAAACTGCGGGACGTCGCGGTCGTAGACCCTGAAGCAGGTAATGCCGCGGCGCCGCGCCCATTTCTGCCAGTGGGCGAGGTTCTTGCGCAGGCGGTTGGCGAATGGGGAGACGTCCGGGGGGATCGAAGGCATGGGGGCGGCGCCGGGGCTCTCAACGGCGCCAGAGGCATTTGCGGTATCTTAGCCGAGCGGCCGGCAGGTATGATCGGCGTGCAATGTGGGGGAGGGAGGGCATGGAAAAGCGCAGGGGCGACAAGCGCAAACGCAGTGCTGCGATCACGCTGGTGCTCGCAGGCAGCCTTACGGGATGCGGCGACCCGGAGGCGCAGCGCGATGTGTACACGAACCTCGAATCCTGCCAGAAGGACTGGCGCGACCCAAAGGACTGCACTCGCGTAGCGGACGGACAGCGATCCTCCAGTTACTTCTATGGCCCGCGCTACTTCGGGTCGAGCTACCCGAGCGGCCGTCCGCGCTCCAGCCCGAACGCAATCGATGCAGCGCGCGCCGGACGGGGCGGCGTGACGCACATGGCCAGCGGCGCGCGCGCGTCCTCCGGCGGTAGCTCGAGCAGCAGTTCGGTCAGCCGCAGCGGGTTCGGCTCGAGTTCCCATTCGATGTCCTCGGGCGGCTGATGCGCCGGGAGGCTTCCGTGCCGCGCGCCGACTGGCAGGAGCGCTGCGAGTCGGCGGGCTTCAGCTACCACTCGATGGACGGGGTCTACTGGGACGAGACTGCGCGCTATGCCTTCAGCGCGGCCGAGGTCGACCTGCTCGAAGCGGCGACCGAGGAGGTTCACCAGCTCTGCCTCTCCGCAGTCGACGTCGTGGTGAAGGAAGGCCGCATGGCGCAGTTCGCGATCCCCGAACCTTTTCACGCGATGGTCGCGCAATCATGGCAGCGCCGCGACCCCTCGATGCTGGGACGGTTCGACTTCAGTTGGGACGGCGAAGGCGACCCCAAGATGCTCGAATACAACGCCGACACGCCGACGTCGCTATTGGAGGCGAGCGTGGTGCAGTGGCACTGGCTCGAGGATGTGCGCCCGCAGGCCGACCAGTTCAACTCGTTGCACGAAAAGCTGATCGAGCGGTGGGGCGCGCTCAAGGGGTCCGATGCCCCGCGCCCCCTGTGGTTCGCCTCGGTGAAGGACAACGATGAGGACTTCGGCAATACCGAGTACCTTCGCGACACGGCGATGCAGGCGGGATGGGACACGCGCGCGGTCTGGGTCGAGGACCTGGGATGGGATGCTTCGAGGAGGTGTTTCGTGGACCTCGACGATGCGCCCGTCGAGCGCATCTTCAAGCTCTACCCGTGGGAATGGATGGTGCGCGAAGCCTTCGGCCCGCACCTCTTGCCGCAGACCACGCACTGGGTCGAGCCGGCGTGGAAGATGCTGCTCTCGAACAAGGCGCTGCTCGCCGTGCTGTGGGAGCTCAACTACGGCCACCCCAACCTGCTGCCGGCGTACTTTTCTCCCTCCCATTTCGCCGGCGAGTATGTGAAGAAACCGCTGCTCTCGCGCGAGGGCGCGAACGTGACGCTCAATCGCCGGCTGGGCGTGGTGCGCGAGCCCGGCGGCTATGGCGCCGAGGGCTGGGTGTACCAGGGCTACGCGCCGCTGCCTGGCTACGAAGTCCGGAGCACTCACGATGCCGCGGCAATCCCTGCGAAGCGTTACCCCGTGATCGGGTCATGGATCGTTGGCGATGCCGCCGCGGGAATGGGAATCCGGGAAGACGACACGCCGATCACGCGGAACACCAGCCGGTTCGTTCCGCACTATTTCGAATGAGGAGAAAGTCCGCATGGAATTCCTGAAACTTTCGCTGCAGGGGCTGGACGAGTTCCTCGTCTACTTCACCATGTGCATCGGGTTCGTCGTGGTGTTCCTCGCGATCTACGTCCATATCACGCCTTATCGCGAGATCACGCTGATCCGGCAGGGCAACGCCGCGGCGGCCGCAAGTCTCTCGGGCACGCTGATCGGCTTCGTGCTGCCGCTCGCCTCCGCGGTCGAGCACAGCGTGAATGCGTACGACCTCACCATCTGGGCCACGATCGCCCTCGTTGTGCAACTCCTGGTCTACCTGGTGACCCGCGTCGTGCTGCCCGACATCGGTCGTGACATCCCTGCCGGCAAGGTGGCTTCGGGGGTGTTTCTCGGGGCGTTATCGGCCGGCGCGGGCATCCTGAACGCGGCGAGCATGAGCTACTGAGCGGTCCAGCGCACCGCCCGAGCGACTTTGGGCTATTCTTGCGGCGTACCCAATGCAGTTGTTCGACCCACCTTTAAGGAGTCCGTCGAATTGGCCAAACCAAATTTCCAGTACGAAAAGCGCCAGAAAGAACTCGCCAAGAAGAAAAAGCAGGAGGAGAAGCGGCTGAAGAAGCTCGCCGCTAAGGCTGCGGACGCCCCCGAGGGCGCCGAGGCGCCGCCGGCCGTGCCCGAAGAGGCCAAGCCCGCGGGCTGACCGCCGGTCGCAGACGCAAAAAAGCCCGGCGAACCGGGCTTTTTGTTTTCACGCAATGGCTTCGCTCAGCGCGAGTAGGCGACGACCTTCTGCTGTTGCTGGCCCAGGCCCTGGATGCCCAGGGTCATCACATCCCCCACCTTAAGGAAGACCGGGTTCGGCTTGACGCCCATGCCGACGCCCGGCGGCGTGCCGGTCGTAATGATGTCGCCCGGCAGGAGGGTCATGTACTGGCTGACATACGAAACCAGGTGCGCGCAGTCGAAGATCATGGTGCGCGTGTTGCCG
>Ga0163153_10000847_pt1 | contig 50716 bp, 35 predicted proteins | sample OliLakLV19MP6IB1_FD_148629 | JGI IMG/M metagenome (GOLD analysis project Ga0163153, IMG submission 148629) | Freshwater microbial mat bacterial communities from Lake Vanda, McMurdo Dry Valleys, Antarctica - Oligotrophic Lake LV.19.MP6.IB-1 | ecosystem: Environmental > Aquatic > Freshwater >... | reverse complement strand
ATATAATAGAATATAAATCAAATAATTCCCAATGCGCTGAGGTATTTTTCGGCATCCAGGGCAGCCATACACCCGCTTCCTGCTGCGGTCACTGCCTGGCGGTAAATTTTATCCTGGGCATCACCCCCGGCAAACACCCCGGCACGGTTAGTTTTACTGGTACCTGGCTCGGTGATTAAGTATCCGCTAACATCCATATCCAGCCAATTTTTAAATATGCCGGTATTCGGCTGATGGCCAATAGCGACAAAAAACCCTCCAACAGGCAGGTCGGTGATCAAACCGGATATATTGTTTTTTATAATAACCGATTGTACCGTTTGTTCCCCTTTGATTTCCTGGGTTTCACTATTCCACCACATTTGAATATTGGTGGTATTCATAACCCTTTCCTGCATGATTTTAGAAGCACGAAGCTCATCCCTGCGGACAATCAGGTGGACTTTACTGCATAACTTGGACAAGTAAATCGCTTCTTCAGCGGCTGTATCACCTCCGCCCACGACAGCAACTTCTTTTCCTCTGAAGAAAAAACCATCGCAAACTGCGCAGGCACTTACTCCCCGGTTCATAAACGTTTTTTCAGATGGCAGGCCAAGCCATTTTGCGCTCGCCCCGGTGGTGACTACCACTGCATCCGCATGAATTTCCAGATCAGCCTCAGAAGTGAGGATATGGACAGGTCCTGAAAAATCGACTTTTTCGATTCTTTCATACCGAAGAATAGTACCAAACCGCTCGGCTTGTTTTCTAAAATCTTCCATCATTTCAGGACCTAGGATGCCCTGCGGATACCCGGGATAATTTTCAACTTCGGAAGTCAGGGTTAATTGCCCGCCTGGTTCAGTGCCGGTATACAACAAGGGCTGCATGCCCGCCCTCCCCGCATAAATTGCCGCAGTATATCCGGCAGGACCCGAGCCAATGATAACACAATGGTGTTTTTCCATAAATTGAGGGTGCGAAGGTACGCTTTTAAGGCTAAAACATGGACTGGTTTTGAATATATGAATACCGCCTACTGTTTGTCTGTAAAAACAACACGTTTACCGAATTTTTTTTAATATTAGCACGATATAGTTTTATTTCGCACCAATGAATAACCTGATATCCTGGTATTCTAATGGATTCTGGCTGGCGAGTTTTGCCTTAATCTTATGGCATTATTTTAAGGAAAAGGAAGGTTGGACCAAGTTGTTCCAGTTTCTTTTTGTTTTGGGGATTTCTACCTATGCGATCTCTTTCTCCTTCCTCCCCAACAATGCCGGTCATAAATTGATTATTTTATCCAAGGATCTGATCCTGATGGGGTTGATTTCCCTCGCTTTTCAAGTCCTTAGGAATTATAAACACCTCTATTGGTTATCCGTATTCCTGTTGTATGTATGTTCCCGGCTGTATCTGAGCCACTGGCAAAAAACTTTAGTTCATGAAACGGGTAAGCTAAACCAGGAAAACGAATGGGAGCTACTGGTCCAAATGAATGAATCCGAATCCACTTTACCAATAAAGGAAATTATTGAAAAATATCAATTGCTCACCACAGTAGCATTTTCAATGGGAGAAACCGATCAAACCGAGCTTGACAATTATATTTCCATTGAAATTCCTGAAAACCAGGAAGCCCAACTGGACCGGATCAAAACAGAAATCGGCAAAAATCCATCCGTTGCATGGGTAGAAGAAAATGACCAAACCCAGGCAATACCCATCATACCGGTTGAGCCTTTTAAATCGGGTTTCAAAGCGTTGACCAATGATCCTTTTACCAATAAACAATGGCCTATTGAACTGATGGGCTGGAATCAGGTCATGTTGTTATTTAAATCCGGCAAAATCCTCCCTGAAAAAAAATCACGCATTTTTATCCTGGATACGGGTATTGATGGGAAACATGAAGACCTGGCCGGGAACTACGAATCTTTGGAAGCCAAATTTGACCGCGATGACAAAGGTCACGGCACCCATTGTGCCGGAATTGCTGCCGCCATGACCAACAATGCCATCGGAATTTCCTCTATCAATCCGGGACCCGAATATGTTTCCGTCACCAGTATCAGGGTACTCAACAGTTTTGGGATGGGGACCCAGCGCGACATCATCAATGGTATTCTAAAAGCAGCTGATGCCGGTGCTTCCGTCATCAATATGTCATTGGGGGGAAGAAGCCTGGACATAGGCCAAAAAGCTTATAACGAAGCCATAGCCTATGCCAATCAGCGCGGGGCCATCGTGGTGGTGGCGGCAGGTAATGATAACTCGGATGCCAGGGGGTATGCCCCAGCAAACGCTGTGGGTGTCATCACGGTAAGTGCAATTGATACGTTTAAAAACAAGTCATCATTTTCCAATTCGGTGGCGTTCATTAAAAACAAGATTGCAGCGCCCGGTGTAAACATATACAGTACTATCCCTGGAAACCAATATGCTGCGTTTAATGGTACCAGCATGGCTGCCCCTTATGTATCCGGATTGATCGGTTTGATGAAGAGTATCCGCCCTGGATTGACGACCTCAGAAGTTTATGATATCCTCGTTCAATCCGGCACTTCCAGCCTCAGCCCTGAGACTACAGGCCAAATCGTGCATGCGGGAAGGGCTATTGAAAAACTGATTGAAGGGCCTATTTCCCGCCAATAATTATCCTAGGATAAAATCTTAATCAGGTTTTTGACCGATACTTCCGGAGAAGGCATATCGATTAATTCGATCCGGGATTGAATATAATAGGGTAACCTGTCCATCAGTTTACTTAGGATGAATGATTTTAACGTGGACTCGTCCATAGCAGCAATCAATGGCCGGTGTTGCTTTTGAAGGGTGAGCCTTTCGAACAACTTTTCTTCTGGAGTATGAAGAAAAATTGTTGTTCCTTGAGCATTCATCCACTCCATGTTCTGATGATGGCAAGGTGTGCCACCCCCGGTGGACAGTACCAGATTTTCGCGCATTCCCACTGTTCTGAGGTACTTATGTTCTGATGCTCGGAATCCGATTTCACCGATCTCCGAGAAAATTTTAGTGATGGTTTTTCCTTCCTGGTTTTCAATCCAATCATCCAAATCTAAAAACTCGTAACCGAGCGCCGCCGCCAACAACTTTCCAACAGTAGTCTTGCCGGAACCCATAAAACCCACTAAAAAAACCCTGGATGTCATTAACCGATGCAATATTATTATTTTTGCCTCAAATAACTATTAAAACAATGATTCAATCTATTATTCTTCAAACGTCCGGTAGCGGTGGCCTTTTTAATTTATTGATGTTCCCGCTCCTGCTGGTCATTATGTATTTTTTCTTTATCCGTCCACAACAGAAAAAACAAAAAGCCCAGGCCACTTTTCAAAATGAAATTAAAAAAGGTGATGAAGTAGTCACTATGAGTGGTATTATCGGAAGAGTAAACAAAATTGAAAATGATATTGTTTCCCTGCAGATCGATACCAAGTCCTATGTCAATGTGGTAAAGTCTGCGGTTTCCAAAGATATGACCGAGGCTTATAAAAAAGGGACTCCGGCAAAAATGGAATAGCAGTCCGGCCTGCTTTTTCTGTTTTTAATTCGGGCTTGATTTGTATTCCGGATTTTCTGATCCATGCTGCCTTAATAACTAATTTTGTTGACCAGCAAAACGAGTATCAGTAAAAAATAAGAGATAAAAAAACGGTCTGATATTTCAGGATGAACGACGGTTCGGATAAACATAATGATCAGGCATAAAATTACCCACTGATGATCCGATGTTCTTTTAAACACAATTATTGCAGGCTGGAGCACTAAGAAATCTGTTTCAGGAGTTGGTCTGGATCCCGGTAGATCATCGCTTTCCGACTAAAATCCGCCAATTAAATGGTTGATTTTTTATTGCAGGTAATTGCTGCCTCAAATTATTGTAAACTCTTTAGTCACCGTCCGTCTTGATTGGACTCCTGCATTCCATACCTAAACCACATAGGGGATGATATCTGCAATATAAACAGGCTCTAAAGACAGTATAAGTGCATAACAATCCATAAGTCCTATGCAATAAAGTGACAACTAATCCAGCTAGCGTCTTAAAGTTCATGAGACGGCCAGTATCGGGAAGACTATCTCAGTATGGTCACATTCCCCTGCTCTGTAAAGCGGTCACCACCAATACAATCGACTACCAGATAATACGCATATACATCAGGAGGCAACAATTTCCCCCTAAACGTACCATCCCAGCCTACACTTTGATTAGTAGATTCAAACACTTTTTCCCCCCAGCGATTGTAAATTACCAGGCTCATCCTGTCGACAATCAACCCTCTCAAAAAGAGCACATCATTTTTGCCATCTCCGTTGGGTGTAAAAGCATTGGGCAGAAAGATGTTTGGCCTGTCGCATACCGGTACAGTAACCGTTATGGTCACTTCCCTGATTTGGATACATCCGTCCGGATTGGTTGCAGTCAGTCGGTACGTTGTAGTTTGAGTGGGGGTAGCTACCGGGTTAGGAATTGATGGATTGCTCAACCCTGTTGTCGGAGTCCAGCTATAGGTATAGCCAGGAATATTAGTAGCAGTAATCTGTGACGGCTGACCAATAACTATACTCGTAGGCGTTGCGGTGACTGTTATAGTTTCTACGTTGCTAAACCGGATATCGACCGAGTCCCTTGTAGCACATCCTTGCGCATTGGTTGCCTGAACAAAATATTTCCTGCTGGCGGTGGGCCTGATGACTGGGTTTGCTGTATTGGCACCTCGGACAATTTCAGTGGTTGGTGTCCATACATAAGTCAATACTTGATTCGGGTTCAGATTTGTCACCTGTAGTTGAATAGAATCTCCTTCACACACCAATCCACCCCCAGGTACTGCAATGGCAATGCGCACAGCAGACGGGTCAATCCTAATGGTATCGCTTTTTTGACATCCAAATTGATCCGTCCCGGTAACTCTGTACGTTGTCCTTTGGGTCGGATTGACTTGCACGGTATCGCCCCTACCGATTGATGTTCCGGCGGGATTAAACCATTCAAAAGTAACTGCAGGATTATTCGAACTTACTTTAATTACAAAGGAATTTGCGGTACAACTGATAGTATCTCTGAAAGAAGGTACGACGGTGAAGGCAGGTGGCACAATCACTTTGACCTGTTTGGTGAGTTGACAATTTCCCCGTTGAATATCTGTAACAGTAACTGAATAGGTTGTGGTGGTCTGAACAGTCACCGTTGGGTTGGCCAGGTTTGGGTTGTCGAGTCCCGTAGCCGGGCTCCACGCATATTTAAATCTGGAATCACCCGTTGGGTTGAGGGGAGTGGGTACTCCCGAACAGGCAGAAATACTATCCTTAATTTTATTCAATTCGTCCACCAGGGGAATACCGACTTTTACCGTTTTACTCAATGTACAATTGGCAAACCGGATGTCGGTAATCGTAACAGTAAATACTGTTGGGACCGTAATCGTTGCCACCGGATTAAACTTCGTGGCGTCGTCCAATACACCTACAGGCGTCCATTGGTATTTGAGATTGGGATCTGCCTTGCCATTAGGATTTAAATTGATGGGTACCGAGACACAAGCTTGCAGAGAGTCCGGAATCAGATCCAGGGCCAATTTTACCGGTACAACCACCACTACCTGTTTACTTCCTGCTGCACACGAATCAGTGGTATTTGCAATCGTTACGGTAAACGTAGTCACCTGAGTTACTGTGGCAATGGGATTGGCCGCATTGGCATCATTTAAAAACTGAGCAGGGCTCCAGGTGTATTTCAAAGCAGGGTTTCCCGTCGGATTCAATGCAATACCCTGTCCGGAACAAGCAATAACGGTATCCTTAATGTCTTTAATAGCATCACTTAACCGGATGATAACCTTGACTTGTTTCGTAACAAAACATCCGCCGCGCAAGGTATCCGTAATACGGACATTATAGGTGGCAGTAAAATTCAATGTAGCCGTCGGATTGGCAATAAAAGGATTGTTTAGTCCGGTAGACGGAGTCCATTCATATTTAAATCCGGAAGTCCCTGAAGGGTTCAAGGCAATGGGTACACCGGCACAGGCTGAAACACTGTCTTTTAATCTATTCAATTCCTCTACGAGTGGTATACCCAGTTTTACACTTTTTGTAATCTGGCAATTATTGAAACGGATATCAGAAATCGTTACAGTAAATACAGTGGGCACCGTAATCTTTGCCACTGGATTAAACTTGGTGGCATCGTCCAATACCCCTGCCGGCGTCCACAGGTATTTGAGATTGGGATCTGCCTTACCATTAGGATTTAAATTGATGGGTACCGAGATACAAGCTTGCAGAGAGTCCGGAATCAGATCCAGGGCCAATTTGACTGGCACGACCACAACTACCTGTTTACTTCCTGCTGCACATGAATCATTGGTATTAGCAATCGTTACGGTAAACGTAGTCACCTGAGTTACTGTGGCAATGGGATTGGCCGCATTGGCATTATTTAAAAATTGAGCAGGGCTCCAGGTGTACTTCAATGCAGGATTACCGGCAGGGTTCAATCCTATACCCTGCCCGGAACAAGCAATTATCGTGTCTTTAATATTCTTTATCGCATCGCCCAGCAGGATGATGACTTTAACTTGTTTAGTTATAAAACAACCTCCATGCAGGGTATCTGTAATCCTGGCAGTATAAACTGTGGTAAAATTTAATGTAGCCGTTGGATTCGCTATCAGGGGATTGTTTAGTCCGGTAGACGGAGTCCATTCGTACCTGAATCCCGGATTACCTGAGGGATTTAGTGCGACGGGGACACCGGCACAAGCCGACACACTATCTTTTAATTTATTCAATTCCTCAATGATGGGGATACTCAGTTTTACTGTTTTAGTGACCTGGCAATTATTGAAGCGGATATCAGAAATCGTTACGGTAAATACAGTGGGCACCGTAATCGTTGCCACTGGATTTATTTTTGTAGCATCGTCCAGAAGGTTTGCAGGTGACCACAGGTATTTGAGATTGGGATCGGCTTTTCCATTTGGGTTCAGGTTTACGCCCACATTGGTGCAGGCAGCCAGGCTATCCGGAATTACTGCGGCTGCAATTTTGGAAGGAAGAATGACCACCAATTGTTTGCTCAATACACAGGTATCTGTTGGATTGGTGATCACAACGGTAAACCGGGTAATGATATCTACTTTTGCTATTGGGTTTGCCGATGTCGGATTATCCAGAAATTGAGCAGGCGTCCAGGTATATTTCAATTTGGTACTTCCTCCCGGATTCAGTGGAACCCCTATACCGGCACAAGCGAGTACGGTATCTTTAATTCGCTGAATCTCATCACTCACCGGAAGGACTACAACTATTGTATGTGTACCCAAACCTATGCCCGTATTGACATCAAAGATGTCGGCGATGAAGGTACGCGGAGAATCCACGACAAACATCGGGTTGGGAATATTGAGATCGTTGAGTTTAGAATTTGGCCTCCATTTATAAGAGTATAGTGGATTGGCTTTTGGATTTATTCGAAGGGCTAACTCCTTACAACCCGCTATGGTATCCCGAAGTTGAATACACGGGAGCAAACCCAGGCTGATGGTTTTGCTGATAGAGGGGGCACAATCATCAGTAGTCGACAAAGTCACTGTATAATTTCCTGCCTTTGCATAGGTGTGCGCAGGTTCCCTTTCAGTAGAGGTAGATCCATCACCAAAATTAAACAAGTAATTGGTCAGCTGGTCGCTTAGATTGACCACTTTTACACTCAGGGATCCGCAGGTATTGGTCAGTATAAAATTGAGATTGGGTTTGGTCAGTGATCGTATAAGTATAGAATCCCGGCTGGTACATCCGGTTTTATTATCGACGGTCACGAATAAATACACCGACTGGTTTACATTGGATTTGATGACGGGCTCTGGAGTATTTGCTCCACGGAGTATAAGGGGACTGGGGTCCCAGGTATAGGTATATTTCCCTTTGATCGAATCGGAAAGGATAAAGTTTATTTTTACGGTATCCCCGGTGCACACATCCCATTGGTCCCGGTGATCACCCGGGTTCAAAAATGAAGTAATAAAAGTCTTGGATTGAGTGGCTTCGCATCCATTCCCATTTTCCCTAATGGTGAGCCTGACGGTGGCTGATACAGTATTGGGAATAATTATTACCGGGTTTTTCAAGGTAGAAGTCTGTGTCTGATTGGAATAGGTAATTGTCCACAGATAAGTGGCCGTTGGGTCTAAACCCGTACTCTGGTCAATCAAAAACAGGGTCAGGTTTCCATTGACACAAGTCCCCGGTTGGGTGATAAATTTAGCCTGGATTGAAGCGCTGGACTTGAGGTGGATAAAATGAAAAGCGGTGTCAAAACAAGCACTGTCTTTGGTAATGACGAGGGCCACTTTATAAAACCCGGTATCGGTATATTGATAAGTAGGGTTAGCCAGGTCACTGGTTGCATTTTTATTCCGGTCAAAGTCAAAAAACCACTTGGTCTTGTCGGCATTAGTGCTGTTTTCGCTTTTAAAATTGACGGTGAGATTATCACATTGCAGGGTTGGTGCATCAATTTTGGCGTCGATCAGATTGGCACAATCGATCACATTTACTTCAAAATCGCGGTAAACCGTGCCAATCAATTTTCCCTTCCGGTATTCTTCCACTTTTAAACCTAAAACATAAACTCCAAGCGTTTTGGGCTGGGCAAAGATCTCACCAGTTTTGGCATCGATACGAAAGGGGTCCCCTCCCATCATATCGTTTTCACTATAAGGTGCGATCCAACTGACTGGTTTAAAATCAGGTTTGTTGGGCGGTTGGGGTTTAGGAAATGATTTGGTAGCACCCGTAAAAGGGGTCCACAACTTGTAAACCAGAGAATCTCCATTTGGGTCGGTGGCATTGTGCACCATGGTAAATGGTTTGCCGGCACAAATATAGGTTGGTGCCCACCGGGTAAATTGTGGTGCGCTGTTGCATTCGGTCATCGCCTCTTCCGAAATAAAAGTGACCCAGGATGCCCCGGTCAGGAGGGGTTCCTGGATATTTTGAATCGGCATGTTCCGGCAACATCTTTGATACATGAGATAATATCCTCCGGATCTGAAAGGCAGGTTGATGGTTCCTTTATAGGTTGTTTCATGCACACAGACACTCCTGACTCCCTGTAGGGTGCAAAGGTCTTCCCTGATTTCATTAAGGGTATCATCCAGGTTCAATTTTAGCAACAACTGGCCTTTAGTACCCAATTGCCCTAATAATTCACCAGTCCTATCGAAAATTCCGATGGAAGCCGGATTATCGAAATAAGCCTCGGGGTCGCCATTAAAACAATCCCGGCGCATGACCACAGTGACTTCATAAATATCTTTAGCAATACACCGATAGGAAATGCTACCACCTACAATGTGCGTAGCCTGGGCATAATGACCCCATGCCATAAGCACCAGAGTAATAAAGCTCCTTAGTATAGCCTTGCTTTTATCCTGCATAGAAGGGATATCGATTTTGTTCATGGTACTTACTATTTATGTGGTTTGACTTCGACGATTTCCACTCTTCGCTCCTGGGATGCATCCAGGCTGAATATCGAAAGTCTTTGGTTAGCAATATTGTCTGGCACTCGTCTGGGCGCTGTGGTCTCACCAAATGATTTTTCAGCAATCCTGAGCTGGCCATTATTGAGGAAGTTGGCTAATACCCCGTTTTGATATTTTAAAAACTCATTTTTAACACTGAATATCCGACGCTGGCCCAGGATCAGGTTATATCGTTCAGAAGCCCTGGGGCTGGCATAACCCCGAAGGAATACTTCAAATTTATCTCCACGGTTTAGCATACCGATCAGAATGTCGAGAAACCGCGACAAGTCATTATTCCCTTTTTTCAACCGATCGTTAAAAAAGGTTTCGTAGGTCTGGTCGCTTTCCGGAATTTCCTCCTGTTTCAGTTTGCTGGCCCATTGGTCTTTGTATTCTTCTTTACGCGCATAATATGGTGGGTACGTTTCACTATACAACTTATCGGTTCGGGGTTTATACGAACGGATATCCGGTTGATCATTATCGAAAAACAGGATCAGCGGCAGGAAGGAATAGATGTCTCCAATATCCAGGAACATTTTTTCGGTAATTGTATTTGCATTAATTGGACGGGTATCCAGGAATAATGTACTGGGATTATATCCTTTCTTATTGGCGATAATGCGGTACTGCCTCCCCCGGATCAACGGAAAATTAAAATCGTTGCCATTCAGATTGATCTTTGAAACGATTGAACTATCATGTTGATCTATCATTGTTACTTCTGCACCCTGCAAGGCTTCCTGGGTCTTTTTATCAAAGGTCAGTACATTTAAATCGATCTGATCGGTTTCCAGATATACCTTCCTGGTCATTTTCTGGGAACGGCTGATGCCAAAGGTTGAAAGGCTGACGGTATCCGGTCTGTATTTTTCTTTTTCCGCCGTGATTAGGTAATCCTTATTCCGCTCCAGTTTAAAAAGAAAATCATTGGCCGTTGGATTGGTGAGCACGATATCCGGTGTATTTGGCACCGTCAGGTTTTTCAGTTTTACCGTAGCGCCTATCAATGCTTCCAGCGTGTTTTTGTCAAATACGGTTACTTCCAATTCAATATCAGTCGGCACCAGGTCAATATTATAGATATCATAACAACAGGCTTCCTGGAGGGCATCCAGATAAGCGGAACCTACCCTGTTAGAGGACATTAAGCCTTTGTGACCATCCTCTGACAAGGTAAAATAAACATCGTTGAAACTACTGTTGATAGGCACACCGGTATGTTCAGGTTCATCCCAGGTATTATTTTTTAAAATAGATTTATACACATCAAAACCTCCCAAACCAATATAGCCTTCCGAACTAAAATAAAGTTCTTGCAACGGTTTATGAAAAAAAGGAGTGATATCATTCTCTGCCGTATTGACCCTGGCCAGATTTTGCGGAGCAGAAAAGGAACCATCGGAGTTTAAAGTAGCAAACCAAATATCCAGTTTACCCTTGCCGCCGGTGCGGTCTGAAACCCAGTATAAAACCTCCTCCTGAGTCCGGTAGTTTACCCCTAAATTCGGTTGGGTATTGGTAAATCCCGTCAGGTTAATCGGATCAGGTAATTTGATGACTTCTCCGTATGCACCATTTGACCAATCGCGGTAATACAAATCGCAGCGGATATCAAATGCATTGGTGTATTCACAAAGGTTAAAGTACATCCTTCCGCTTTTTTCACTGATGGCAGTATGGGCCGTATGACTCAAAGGATTATTGATGCCACTCAGCGCATCGCTGGCTACTCCGTTGACCGACAACAATAAATTGGAAAAAGTACGTTTGGGATAAGACTGATCAGCAGGCAACTCAAATCTCAACGAAGAATAAAATAAACTATCTCCTTTCCGGAAGGCACCGAACTCCGAATACGGTGTATTGATATCATCCCCCAGACGGTTGATTTTGATGTTTTCCATAGTCTGATTAACCTGGGTAATAGCCCAGTCACAGGCTTTGATTTCTTTATCTGCTTTTTGGGTGAAATAGGGATTTTCATTGGTATTTTCCGTCAGGTACATTTGATAATCACCTTTCGCCTGCGTATAGTTACCCTGTCGTTGCCGCATCTCGGCGAGGTAAAATTTATCGAGGGGATACGTATCGTTTTTATCCAGATTGATTACCTTTTGATAATATTGTTCCGCTACTTTATACGAATTGATATATCGTGCAGCTTCTGCCGCTCCGTGCAAACGATCAATTTTTGTACTATCAAATTCCAGGGCATTCAGATTGTATATCAAAGCTGAATAATAATCCTTAGCCGCTGCAGCTTCCGTGGCCGCTTTCACATAGGCCTTATAAGTCTGGCCTTGCGCTATCAGGCATACCGTCAGGGAAAACAAAAACGGAATAACTTTTTTCTTCCAGTTCATAATCTTCATGGTTTAGAATATCGGACAAGCTTTGAATTGACTCAATGGCTTAACTTTAGTAATGATATAAAGTAAAGAGATTTCGGGTCCCCCTCGCCGGTTGGTTACCGTTTTGAATGCTGAGGTATTGACATCATAACTGATACCAAGTTGTAATTCATTCATATAAACGTGTAATGCCGGCCCAATCGCATCCTTAAACCGGTACATGCCGTACACACCGACGGCGAAATCTTTTCCTCTTTTCTGGTTGAGATAAAATTTGGGGCCGGCCCCCACTATAAACTCCCGGTAAGGCTTTTGGAACTGGGCTATTCCATGCATCAGGATGTCCACCGAGTTGGCGACCTTACCCTGCAGGAGGCCACTGATCGCAACGCGAACCGGTAATTTTACAGATTTATCATCCGTATAAAACGGATTCCTTGGATTATTGAGGTGGAAAGCAGCAAATCCGATATCCGCTTTGGTACGGCTGGATTTTTGAAAACGATAATTGATCCCTGCTGAAAAGTCGGGCACAAATAAAGCCCTCCGGTCAAAAGATTCGGTAATGGCCCGGGTAGGATCAAATTTTGCACCATCAAACTGTTCATCAAAAGTGAGATCATCCAGTGAAAATGCCCTTCGTGAAAAAGCCAGTTGGGCGCCAAGGGTAAGAAAAGAAGATTTATTTACCGGCATTGAATAAGACCCATTCAGACCCAGGGTGCCCAGACTCAATTCTGAATCCCCCGCCCGATCGTAATTAAATACCACCCCGGCTCCAAAAAAGCCGGTCTTATCCCTTTTCCTGTAAAGTTTCATATCATAGGCACCGGTAACTGTCATATAGGGGATTGGAAGTACCTTCCATTGATTCCTGTAATTCGCTGCCATACGGACATCTCCGTTAAAAATACCGGTGAGGCCCGGGTTTATATTTACATGGGCATTATAAAACTGGGTGTAATGCAGGTCCTGCGAAAATATAATATTAGGTGTTAAAATAAATAAACCCATCACCCAGGCTAGTGTAAATAATATTCGTTTCATTAATTTTAATTTATATTAATATAAATTTAAATGTATATTAAGTTGACCAACAAAATAATATATTTTATTACCTCGTTTTTAGAAAATTCATATTATAATCTTCAAAAACCGTGCTAAAAAAATATTAAGGTGTAGTTGCCCAGAAGCACTTCACGGATTGAGTATCCACTACGTTTTAACGAATTGGTAACTATTTTAGTCTAAATGCATTAACCTAAAATTTCAGTTAATAGCCATATAATTTTTTACCTGCAGCTTCATATTTGTCTCCAGGCACCCATCGGGGCTTATTTTTCATACCGGCCACGTTCCAGGCAGTTAATACAAATGCTTTAGTAAACAGATTGAGATAAGCATAGCTGATGTTATCCGGATTATCGATGGCCTGATGATAATACTTGGTAATAGCAGCGTCAAAGGTTTTAAAACCTGAACCAAAAGTGGGTGCGGGTATACCTAAAATCGCAAAACTCACATTATCCGAGCGGTCAAATAATCCCTGCTCCGGGGCCGGATCTGCCACTGTGCTCAATCCAAATGCTGCACAAGATTCATTGATCTCTTTGGCAGCCCCTACCCGATTGAGGCCAATAACTGCTACCAGGGTAGTATCAGAATATCCCGCCCCATCTGAGTTGAGATTAAATATGACTTTATTCCAGGGTAATACCGGATGAGCGGCAAGGTATTTTGATCCCAATAACCCCATTTCTTCCGCGTTCAATGCTGCCAGCAGGATCGACCGTTCCGGGGGATTTTTACTAAAAAACCTGGCAGCAGCCAGAAGGCTTACGGTACCCCAGGCATTGTCACGTGCCCCGTTCCATATCGTATCCTTGTCAATGACTTGTCCGGCTCTCACCCCTACATGGTCAAAGTGTGCGGTCAACAAGACGTACTCATCCCTGAGCTTTTTATTTTTACCCGGGATCATGCCAATTACATTATCTGCTTTTACCGGTCCGGAACTCGCTCCGGAGGTATTGATCTCAATCGAAAGCGTTTTCCCTTTTTCAAAGGATGGTTTGTTGCCCGTGGGAAGCTGTGCCCAGGCATGGAATATTTTCCCCGGCATCCCGGATGATCCTTCCATTACTTCCAGGCGCTCTTTGCTGAAATAATTTCTAAAAAAATTCCAGGGTATCGTCAGACTATAGATTTCGATCAATCCGATGGCGCCCTGTTCTCTGGCAAATTTGCGTTTGGTAGTCATGGAGGCAAAAATTTCCTGCGGCGAGCCTCCCTGGGGCAGGCCCCCTTGCACAATGACATATTTGCCTTTAATATCCAGTCCGGAATAATCATTTCGGTTGGTAGTTTCATCGATCCATCCATAATCCGCATAGATTGCTTCTCCTTTTTGCTGTATGGATCCACCGTCCAGGATGACCAGGTTATTGCCGACACTGTATTGGGCTCCTAACAAATTCATCGTACCGCTTTGAGGGGGTATAAATTTTTGAAATGGGATAGCTTGAAAATAGTTGGCCATTCCGGGCACCACTTTAACGCCGGCTGCCCGGAAGGCATCAGCTATGTACGCTGCGGCATCCTGATTGCCTGCCTCCCCTGTTTTCCGGCCTTTCAACAGGTCAGAAGCCAGATACATCATATCGGCACGGACAATCTCCGGCAATATTTTTTTGTTGATTTTATTTACTATTTTCTGCGCTTCTCCGGATAGAGCAGAAAAAAATAAACTGAATAACAGGATCCAACGGATATAATTTGTCATGGGATGTCAATTGATTTTAAGAATTTTGCAAAATTATAATTAATCAAACATGGATCTTGAAAAATTATTGGGAATTGGCTCCAGGATAAAACATCCAGCCTATGGAGAAGGAGTCATCATCAGGCTGCATGCCATTGCTTATGACGTATGTTTTATTCAGTACGGGGTCAAAAGTGTTGGTAAAGAATATACCGCCTGGGAGATCATCGAACGAATTGTTCCTGAAGGCTCGATCACCTATACCGAAGCGGAAAAGTCGCTGGTGAGGATCCTCCGGCAATGGTCGGATATCACTACGGTCACGCCGATCAATGACAAATGGAATAAAGGTACGATGGTGCTTCAGTCACCTGAACCTGGCCTTAAGCCAAAAGAAATCCCCATTGAAGCTTTTTTCCACAAAATTGTAATGGTCCGGGACAGGTTGCGAGTACTGGAACAAAAAATCAATGCCCACCCTACCCTCACCGATGCAGAAAAAGTGGATATGCAACAGTATATCACTCGTATTTACGGTAGCCTGACCACCTTCAACATCCTTTTTAAATATAAAGAAGATAATTTTGTCGGCGAAAAATCAGAATAGTGAAAAAACTCCTACCCCTCCTTTATTTAGTGCTCGTCGTCTTTGCGGGCTGCATCAGGCCGAAAAACGCTTATACTTCGCTTGCCCCTGGATTGTGGCGGGGCGCTTTGCATCTCAGCACCATTCCTACTTTGTCATTAAAGGATGAGATCGAGCGCTATGAACAAGAAGGGACTAAACCAGTCTATGACCCTGAGGATGAATTGCCCTTTTTTTTTCAAGTAACGTATCCTGAGGGCAGCAATAATCCCTATGTGGAAATCATCAATGGCACAGAACGTATCCGCATCGATGAAGTTTATTGGGGAAGGAACCGCAACACTGCAGAGGATACCATCTTTATTGACTTTGTACTATTTGATTCCCATATCCGAGGGATTATCAGAGAAGGGATTATCGAAGGAGAATGGGTGGTCCGAAACAAACCGAATTACAAAATCCCTTTTAGCGCTCATTTTGGAAAAAAAGATAAATTCCAGGTAGTCCCCGGTACACCGGTTAAAGACCTGACTGGTCAATGGGATTGTACATTTGACCTCAACCTGGCCAAAACCAGCAAAGCAATAGCTGAATTCCGGCAGGAAGGTTCTCTTTTGCAAGGGACTTTTCGCACCCCAACCGGAGATTATCGTTACCTCGATGGGACCATCACAGGAAATAAATTTTATTTGAGCACCTTCGATGGCTCACATGCTTATTTGTTTTTTGGAAAAGTAGAAGGAGATAGTTTATTGGGTTCATTTAAATCCGGCAATCACTTTTTATCCTTGTGGTCAGGTTATAAAAACCCGGTGGCGGAGCTTCCTTCTCCCCTTCAAATGAATAAAGGCACCGGTCAACCTGTTGACTTTAGTTTTCCCGACCAGGATGGTCAGATTAAATCAATGAGTCAATATAAAAAGTCTATCCAGATTCTGCAAGTTATGGGGACGTGGTGTCCAAATTGTTATGACGAAACGCGATTCCTGACTCAATATTTAAAAGATAACCCCACCCTGGACCTGGGTGTTATAGGCCTGGCTTGTGAACGGCACCGGGATACCGCCAAAGCATTAAATGCCCTCAAAATTTATCAAAAAAAAATGGAATTACCCTATGATATCCTGTTGGCTTCTACGACTACCAATAAAGCAGTGACCTCCAGGCAACTGCCTTTTTTAGATTCTATCATTGCCTATCCCACGATGATCATCCTGGACAGGGACCACAAAATCCACTCTATTCATACAGGTTTTGACGGACCGGCTACCAGTAAATATGAGGCATTTAAAAAAGAATTTGATCAAACTATTAAATCATTAATCAACCAACCTAAATGAACGTATTGATTACCGGTGCAACATCTGGAATTGGCGCTGCTACTGCCCGCCTGTTTGCAAAAAACGGCCATGACCTCATATTGTGTGGTCGCCGGGCTGAACGACTTACGGAGCTTAAAAAGGAACTAAGTATGGATTTTGGAATTGAAGTGCTGACCCTTTGTTTTGATATCCGGATATATGATGAAGTGGTTGCTGCAATTGCCGGTATCCCGACTGCTTTTAAGCCTATAGATGTGTTGCTCAATAATGCCGGACTGGCGAGTGGACTTGATTTTACGCATGAAGGTGATCTGGAAGATTGGGAAACTATGATTGATACCAATGTGAAAGGGCTGTTATATATTACCCGGTTGCTCAGCCCGGATATGGTGGCAAGAAAATCCGGACATATCATCAACATTTGCTCTACTGCAGGTAAGGATGTCTATGCCCGGGGCAATGTGTATTGCGCTACAAAAGCTGCAGTAGATATGCTCACCAAAGGTATGCGTATGGATTTTTATACCCATGGGATCCGGGTGAGCCAGGTTGCCCCGGGGATGGTGGAGGAAACTGAATTTTCAAAAGTCCGGTTTCATGGAGATGAACAAAAAAGTAAGCTATACAATGATTTTAATCCTTTAAAATCAACGGACGTCGCGGAGATCATTTATTTTGTAGCTACCAGGCCGGGCCATGTCAATATTCAGGATGTGCTGGTCATGGGTACCCAGCAAGCCGGCAGTAATTTTGTCGATCGCAGTGGTCGCAACTTTGAATCCTGATTAAGCCGGGTATATACTTTAGGTGAGCTGTATCAACTTCGCTTAGCATTAAAAAAAGATTTAATGAAATTATTCTTTTTTCATCTTTAATTTGACCACTCCTCTACTCAATTCGATCTTGTCGGTCTCTTTTAGTTTTTTATAACCATTTCCTTCCGGATCAATATCCTGATCAAGCCCGGTGGCGCTGGTTACCGCTTTGTCTGTCATTTTATCCTTTATCCTGCCTAAGCCGCCAAAAACGGTTGCACTGGTTTTTTCTTTCCACCAGGTACCCTGGAGGCTGCAATTAAAAGTAAAATCCAGGTATCCATCCTCTCCTACCTTGACGTCCAGGGATTCGTTATTATTCCCGCTGTATCCAACGTGGTATTCCATGCGCGGAGACTTGGTTTCCAGTACGTATTTGATGGCAGCGATACCCTTATATTTTCCCAGATCCTCCGCTTTTTTAAAATTGTCTTTAGTGTCCGGATTATCCCCATTCACAATGAGGTAAGATCCGGATTCTATGATCACTCCGCCATCCCATCCACCAATCCATATGCGCAGGGACTGATCGGGTTTCGCTGAATTTCCGGTAATATAGCGGTAACCGCCTATCTTGATTTGCTGGGGTTGGGACTTGAATTCTTTTCCATCGACCAAAACGGTCATCGAATGATCCTTCTGAATTTGTGCTGAGGCAGTGACCACCATCAACCAAATCAATGACATGCAAACCAGATTTTTCATAACCCAATAATTTACCCATAAAGGTAACTTTGCTTTGCTTTAAGGAGGTGATTCACCTTGTTAATTTTCCAGCCAGAACGAATCAATCTTATTTTAGGCCTTCCAGTAACTTATCCCGGACTTACTGCCCTGAATACCTGCATCTTTTTACCTTTGTGGCATGTTAGCAACGACGGCATCCAGCCCGGAAATGGCCTCTTCTTTAGGTTTGACTCCGGAAGAATTTGAAAAAATCAAAACGATCTTAAATCGGACACCCAATTTTACTGAACTCAGTATATATTCCGTCATGTGGTCGGAACATTGCAGTTATAAAAATTCTATTAAATATCTCAAGACCCTCCCTCGGGAAGGACCTGCCTTATTGGTGGGAGCCGGTGAAGAAAATGCCGGTCTGGTCGATATCGGGGATGGTTGGGCATGTGCCTTTAAAATTGAATCCCATAACCACCCTTCGGCGATCGAACCGTATCAAGGTGCTGCGACCGGCGTTGGCGGTATTCATCGGGATATATTTACCATGGGTGCCCGGCCTATAGCAGCGCTTAATTCCCTGCGTTTTGGCAACCCGGATACCCCGCATATGAAAAATCTGATACGGGGCGTGGTCAGAGGTATTGGAAATTATGGCAACTCCTTTGGAGTGCCCACCGTAGGCGGCGAAACCTATTTTATGGACTGTTACCAACAAAATATACTGGTCAATGCCATGTCAGCCGGGATCGTAAAGGTGGGTGAAACAATCTCGGCGATCGCCCAGGGCGCTGGCAATCCGGTATTTATTGTTGGGTCTGCAACCGGGAAAGATGGAATCCATGGAGCTACTTTTGCCTCCGCTGATCTCACAGAAGACAGTGCAGAAGACCTGCCTTCAGTCCAGGTCGGGGACCCCTTTCAAGAAAAATTGCTCCTGGAAGCGTCTTTGGAAGTCATTCAATCCGGTTGTATCATAGGTATGCAGGATATGGGTGCCGCCGGGATTACCTGTTCCACTTCTGAAATGAGCGCCAAGGGAAAATCCGGGATGGTGATTCACCTGGATAAGGTACCGCTCCGTCAGGATGACATGGAACCTTTCGAAATATTATTGTCGGAAAGCCAGGAAAGGATGTTGGTTGTCTGCAAACAAGGGCAGGAAGCCAAAGTCCTTGAAATTTTTGATAAATGGGATCTGGAGTGTGCCCAAATCGGCGTGGTCACGGATGAGCCCTGGCTTGAATATTTTTTTAAAGGTGAATTGGTGGCAAAAGTTCCGGCAGAAAGTCTGGTGCTTGGAGGCGGTGCACCGGTTTATTCCAGATCGGTTAAAGTGCCGGAATACCTTCGTAAAATCGATGACTTTGATATCCATAAGGTTGAAGTCCCTCAAGACCTCCGTGCTGTGGCCCATCACCTGCTTAACCAGGTCAATCTGGCTTCAAAAAAATGGATTTCCCGGCAGTATGATTCGACGGTCAGAACCGGATCTATGAATACTGTTGATGCTTCTGATGCTGCCCTCGTCTGGATAAAAAATACGAACAAAGCGCTGGCACTGACAGTAGATTGCAACAGTGCATATGTATATGCTAATCCCAACATCGGTGCCCAGATAGCAGTAGCGGAAGCGGCCAGAAATATAGTTTGTTCCGGCGGCCAGCCACTGGCGATCACCAATTGTCTCAATTTTGGAAATCCTTATGATCAGGAGGTATACTGGCAGTTTGTCGAAACCATCAAAGGAATGGGCATTGCCTGCCGGGCGTTCAATACACCGGTGACAGGGGGAAATGTCAGTTTTTACAACCAATCCCAGATTGGCGACCTCAATGTGCCGGTCTACCCTACCCCTACTATTGGAATGCTTGGCCTTTTGGCTACAGAGAATAAAATGACCCTCTCTTTCAAAGAATCGGGTCTGCAAGTCTACCTGGTTGGACCGGTTACGGACGATATTGGATCGAGCGAGTATGTTAGAAGTATCCATAAAATTTCACATTCTCCGGTTCCCCATTTTGAATTAGGTATGGAAATAAAAGTCCAGGAAGCAATAAAAACATTGATTGAACTTAAACAAATCGTTTCAGCCCATGACGTCAGTGAAGGAGGTTTATTGATCTGTTTATTTGAGTCCTGCCTTGAGCATCGGCTGGGTATGGATATTCAGAGTATACCCGGTATTCGGCCAGACAGTTTCCTTTTTGGAGAGGGACAGTCCAGAGTGGTTATAGGGGTCCGCCCTGCTGAAGAGCCTGCCACTTTGGAACTATTGGGAAGCCGGGCAGCACCTTATCATAAACTGGGTACCACACAAAATGACGGGATTTTTCTGGTAGACGGTCAATTTATTGGGGAGATCAGTGTCTGGTCGGAATTGTATAAAAACAGACTTTCAGATTTGATGGAATCTTAAGGTTATATGGTTGATTTTTAAGTAGAAAAAGGTTAATTTTGCATTAAATTATTATGTAATATGATAAAGCGCTTAATCTATATTTTTTTAGGTATGGGTATCCTTATGGGTTTTTCCCAATGTGCCGGGACCAGTTCCAAAGGTTTAACCGTTAAAGGTAAAATTTCCGATGGGTCCAATCTCCGGATTTTCCTGGATAAACTACCAATAGCTTCACAGAAAATTGAAGTCCTTGCCCAGTCCGAGATTGGCAGTAGCGGGAAATTTGTTATTACCACTGAACAACCCGTGGAAGCAGGAATCTACCGGGTAAGGATTGGTGGACGCAATGTAATGCTCATTCTTGATGGAAGTGAAAAAGTCATTGAATTGACAGGCTCCATGGGAGATATGGACACCGGTGAGATGGAAATAAAAGGTTCGGATGAATCAGCCAAAGCCAGTGTCATCACCGGAAAACTCAACAACAAGGAGATTGGAATCGCTCAAATAAGAAAAGAAATAAACAATTTTGACAACCCGTTGACTTCCCTGATGTTGGTCATGGGTACCATTAATGAGACCAAAGAAGATGTTGAATTGCTGAAATCTTTAGTAGTCAAACTAAGGGAAAAATTCCCCAGGAGTTCGTACACCACCGATCTGGACAATATCACTACGATGATGGAAAAAAATATCATGGCCAGTCAATCTGCCATGTTGGTAAAAGAGGGTGCTGAAGCACCGAATATCAGTCTTCCCAATCCAGAAGGAAAAATCATTGAATTGAACTCCCTCCGGGGCAAAGTTGTTTTATTGGATTTTTGGGCTAGTTGGTGTGGCCCCTGCCGCAGAGAAAACCCCAATGTGGTCAATGTTTACAACAAATACAAAGACAAAGGATTTACCGTTTATAGTGTTTCCCTGGATAGGCCGGGCGGAATGGAAAATTGGAAAGCTGCGATTGCAGCCGATAAATTAACCTGGCCCAACCATGTCAGTGACCTGCAATTCTGGAACAGCGCTGCTGGAAAATTGTACGGAATAGATGCTATACCCAGGGCTTATCTGCTCGATAAAGAGGGAAAAATAGCAGGCATCAATCTTCGTGGTGAAGCCCTGGAACCGGCTGTCAAACGATTATTATAATATTTATTCCTCAAAGGATATTAAAGAGCAATCCGGTTACCGGGTTGCTCTTTTTATTTATAGGTAAGTTGCCGCTGCCATTCCGATAACAAAATCGCAGTAGCGATAGCAGCGTTCAGGGATTCAACCGTCCCGGAATAAGGTGGAATTTTAATCGTACGGGTCAACAAAGACTTAACATGCGTTGAGATCCCTTGTCCTTCATTGCCAATGACCAAAATACCATTTGCCGGAAGTGAATATTGAAATACATCAACACCATCCAAACCAGCACCCACCAGAGGAATTTTTTCAAGGCCAAGGCTATTAAGTCCTCCATTCCAATATTTAACACGACAAAAACTCCCCATAGAAGACTGGATCACTTTTGGGTGAACCAGATCTGCACAACCCTCACTCAATCCTACGGTCTTTACATCGAACCATTCAGCAGTCCTTAAAATGGTACCCAGGTTACCCGGGTCTTGAATCTGATCCAGATAAAGATGTATACCGGGTTGAAATCCGGCCTCCCATACTGGATAAGGAGGAGGAATATACCCTATCAGTAAAATATCCGGAACCGTGTCCATATTGGAGATTCGGGCCATCTCTTTGTTGGATACCGGGTGAATTTTATCATCCCATTCCTGCGATAAAACCTCCAGGTGATCTGTTATTTCAGGGGTGATAAAGATCCGGTCGACAGCCCTATATCCGCCGCCCAGGATGTCCAATACGGCCTTTTTTCCCTCGGCAACGAAAAGATTGTATTCCTGGCGATACTTTTTATGAACGAGAGATCGTATTACTTTTGCGTATTTTTCAGAAAGCATTGAAGATTAAAATTAACCATATCCTATCTACGATTCAACGTTGGAAACTGAGTTTGTGGATAATTCCTTTGATGTTTCAGATATCTTGTAGCATTACCAAGTTTATCCCGGAAGATAAAGTTTTACTGGTCAGCAATGAGGTTAAACTGAAACCATCCCCGCTGACCAAAAAGAAAATTGACCGAAACAGGATCCGATATGTGATTTCCAATCCAAATTACGGGCTGGGCAAGGGTTACCTTCATTTTTATTTCAAACACAGTGAGCCAGGTGATTCGACCTGGTGGGACAGGTTGTTTATCAATAAACTCTCAGAACGGCCCCAATGGTTTACTGAAGAAGGGGCCCGCCAAAACCAGGACGATCTGGTCAAACATATGAATGCAGCAGGTTATTATCAAGGGTCCGTCACCTACGAGGTTAAAGAAACTAAAAAAAAGGCAAAAGTAATTTATACGGTATCTCCCGGTAACCCCCTTCGGGTAAATTCTGTCCGTTATTTGTGTGAAGAACCAAAAATCCAGAAAATCTTAGATTCCCTGAAACCAACACTATTGTTAAAAATAGGGAGCCCTTTGGATGAACAATTACTTTATCCCGACCAGGCAAAGATCATCCAGACCCTTCAGGATGCCGGTTATTATCAAATCAGTAAATCCAATTTTGACTACTATTATCAGGATTCAACCCGTCAATCCATCGACCTGGAATGCGCTATTTTAATTCCAGAAGGTCAAACAGGGTTTGAACAATTCAGAATTCAACAAATCCATGTCTTTTCATACGATCGATTGACCAACCCGGATTACAAAATAGACACCTTCTTGGACGGGATTACGTATCATAACAATAGCCCGCAGATAATCCGACCCAACATCCTGAGGAAATATATAAAATTTGCACCCGGTGAATTGTATAATCAGAGTGCTATCCACCTAACCCGTAATACCTTACAAAATCTCGGAATTTACCGCAGTACCAGTGTGCTTCCGGAGAAAACGAGTGATTCAACCCTCAATATCAATTTATTTCTTCCGGCAGTTAAAAGACAATTTGTTCAGATTGACCTGGAATCCAGTTATGTGACCAACCGGGATCAATTGGCTGGCAATAAATTGTTTGATTTCCGGTTGGCCTTCCAATATCGCCATCGGAATTTGTTTAAAGGAGCTGAACAATTTAATGCCTCAGTCATCCCCAATATCGGCTTTCAGGTGGTCTCCAAGAAACTTTTGGTGCCCTGGGGTTTAAACACCCAGGCCAGCCTGACCTTACCGAGGTTTTGGGAAATCGGTCTCGTCCGGTTTGCCAATCAAACCCACCTCATCTCCGACCGATTTTACAACTCCATCCGTAATTCAACCCGGACCCGGATGTCCATCGGAAACGTCTACGAATTGTTTTACAATTTTTATAATGGCCGGAATGAACAATCCGTCCAACGGGAAACCAAAGCCAGTTTTGGATATGAATTTTCAATAGAAAACAGGATATTTTACCGCTACAATCCCATTGGTTTCGATTACCTCAATTATGACCTCTCCCCCGGATTTGACAGCCTGGCCCCTCAATTTCTCCGCAAAAGTTTTGAAGATCGGCTCCTGGCGGGAATCTTTTTAAAAGAAGTCACCGCCGATATCAATAACAAATATTCCAACAACAATGTGTCCCGCTTTTTAATTAGTATGGAAACCTCCGGCCTGGAAGCCGGCCTGGTCAATGTGTTTTCGAAAAAAGAATTGTTACCACGGATTTCAAGGTTTATCCGAACTGAAGTTGATGGAAGGTATACTTGGAAATTATCCAGGACCAATGAAATCGGTATTCGGGTAGCCACAGGTATCGCTTTCCCATTTGGTAAAAATGATAATTCCATTCCCTTTGTCAGACAGTTTTATGTTGGAGGGCCCAATAGTATCAGAGGCTGGGCCATCCGCGAAATAGGCCCTGGATTGGTGGTCAATGAGGTACAAGCCAATAACCGGGCAAGCTTTTATCAAACTGGCAATTTTAAGTTTGAATTCGGTTCTGAATACCGTTTCGATATATTTTCAGTATTTAAAGGAGCTGTATTATTTGATGGGGGCAATGTATGGATACTTAAAAAAGATCCTCTGTTGCCCGGTGGTGAACTTACTCCAAAATTCCTCTCCCAATTATATTTGAGCAGCGGATTTGGTTTGCGGCTTGATTTTACTTTCTTCATGATCCGGTTCGATGCGGGGATCAAACTCCGTACACCGTATCTTCAGGAAAACGGAACTCATCATCCGATTACCCGCAAACTCAACGATTTACAATTTAACCTGTCCCTGGGCCTACCCTTCTAAACTGGTCAGGATCCCATCCTGCTTTTGATTCCAAATTCCGAGCATATGGGACAGTCGTGTGGCCGGTGTGCCCTTGCCGGACAATATTTTCGTCCAAATAATATCAGCTGGAGATGCGCTTTAATCCATTGAGATGGAGGTATTAGTCTTTTGAGGTCTGATTCTGTCCGGGTAACACTGGTGCCATCGCTTAAGCCCCATCGATAAGCCAGTCTATGGATATGGGTATCAACCGGAAATGCCGGTATACCAAAGGCCTGGCACATGACTACCGATGCGGTTTTATGGCCTACACCAGGCAACGTTTCGAGTATTTCCAGATCGGCAGGTACGATACCATTGTATTGTTCAACTAAAATGCGGGAAGTATTCAGGATCGCCCTGGATTTGGTCGGACTCAAACCGCAGGGCCGGATCAGGTTTTCTATAATTGCCAGAGGTATTTCCCGCATTTTTTCGGGAGTGTCCGCCAGTGCAAATAGTGCAGGAGTGACGGTATTGACCCTTGTATCGGTGCATTGGGCGGACAACAAAACCGCAATCAATAGCGTATAAGGATCTTTGTGAACCAACGGTATTTCAACGGCAGGAAAATATTCTTCCAGTTTGGCTAAAATAAGGGTTGCCTTCTCCGATCTGGTCATAGAGCAGTCAGGAATTGAAAGGTATCTACGCCATCCGCATAATCATGGAGAGCCGGGGACTGCGCTGTGCCAGGTCGTATAGTGGCCAATGGGGGCAGATCATGGGTGGAAACAATGACCTGTATATTCTCCTGAAGACCTGTGAGCCGGGCAAGGACTTGAGGAATGTTTTCATAATATTGATAATTTATGGCTGCAATTCTCGATGCCAAATTTGGTTGTTCGACTAAAAAAATGTTAGCGTTTGTAAAGTAATTAATTTTGCCCATGATATAAATGGCGAGGTTGTAATCATAGTTGTTGTGATAGGAATTATTATCCATGACCATACTGAATTGGTCCCACAGGCTCATCAGTCGGGTAAAGTCATACCCGGTTGGTACAAACAAAGAGGATACGTTCCTGCAACCTAAACCAAAATAAAGAAAGACATCGCGGCCCAGCGCGATGAGTTCTTCATCTGTTTCCCGACCATTTAATACCGCTACGCCTACCCTGTTTTTCCGGATAATATGTGGGTATTTTCCAAAATAATATTCAAAATAGCGGGCGCTGTTATTGCTTCCGGTTGCCAATATGGCATCGATATCTTTTAATTTTTCAACGATCTCAAAATAACCAGAAACACGATCGTCTGTTTTTGCCATCAATGCTAATACCACAGGCAATAATACCTCATCCTTATGTGCCAATTTGAGTATGCTGATATGACCTGCCATAAATACGGTCAGCAAATCATGAAAACCCACCAGGGGAATATTACCGGCCATGATGATACCTACTTTTTTGGGGGGTTGATCCGTCTGGGGATACTGTTTTACCCAGTCTCTCAATTTCGATTCATTCAAATAATTAGAACCAATGTGTTTTATTGCCTCCTGAATTGACCGCGTATCAAACCAGGTATTTTGGATAGCAGCTTGTTGTATTGCTAACTGGAGGCTTTCCGGTTCGCCGTTCAGCAAGTTACCTAAATCTACGCAGGCAGCGATGCGGGCTTCCTGATTCATGTGTGCAGTTGTTTTTGATTTTGAGTATAGTTTCTCCATTTCTTCAGGATACTTTCAAATTCATAGGGCAATGCTGATTCAAATTGAATCCATTTGCCTGTGGTGGGGTGCACAAATCCAAGTGTCCGTGCATGCAGCGCATGCCGGTTAAACTCAGCAAATATATTTTCAACAAACTGCCGGTAACGATTGTGAACCGTGCCTTTTACAATCCGGTTTCCTCCGTACTTTTCATCATTAAATACAGGATGGCCCATCGACTGCAAGTGGACTCTGATTTGGTGGGTACGCCCGGTTTCTAATTTACATTTTATCAACGTGACATAATACATTTTTTCAATCACCTCATAATGTGTAATTGCTGATTTGCCCTGGTCCCGATCCGGAAACGTGCTGAAAAGCTGACGAAATCTGGGGTGCCTTCCAATAGGCAGGTCGATGGTCCCATTATCCTGTTCAGGCTCGCCCCAGACTAAGGCATAATATTCTCTGGATGAACTGTGATCAAAAAATTGTTTAGCGAGATGGGACAATGCATATTCGTTTTTAGCGATGACCAGTAAACCAGAGGTCTCTTTGTCGATCCGGTGAACCAAGCCAAGCCGGTCAAACCCTGCCTTTGTGTCCCCTGCAGCTTCTGGTGAAATATTTAAATAAAAAGCAAGGGCATTGAGCAGGGTATGCCTGGGGTTACCGATCCCCGGATGGACTACCATACCCGCGGCTTTATTCACAATCAAAATATCTTCATCTTCAAATAAAATGTCCAGGGGTATGTCTTCGGGACCAATTTCAATCTCTTCATGATGGGGCACAATGACCTGAATGGTTTGTAAAGGTGCAATCCTAAAATTGGGTTTGACGGTGTTTCCATTCACCGTAATGGCTCCTGATCGAAGGCCCTGCTGGATGCGGGTCCGGGAGACATTTTTTATCCTGTCGGTCAGAAAAGTATCAATCCGGCGGGGGGATTGGTTTTTGTCCACCTGGATGATGAGTACGTCCTGCAAATCATCATTTTCAGAGGTTGTAGTCGGATCATCTTCATGTATTGTCATAACAAAACATTAGGCCTGAGCTGACAAACCGGAAGAAGGTGGATTAATCAGGCCCCGCTGTCCCAGTTCGATGATTTCGAGGTTTTTTAGTTGGTTATCGATAAGGTCAAAACGTACGGCGGTGCGCATAAAATGGAACCCTTCCTGACCGCAGGCACCTGGATTAATATGCAGATGGCCCAGTACAGGATCTTTGATAATTTTTAAAATATGGGAATGACCGCAGATGAATAAATCACACGGATTGGCAGCTATCCATTGTTTTATTTTACGCAGATACTTGCCCGGATAGCCGGCGATGTGAGTCATGAATATCCGGAATTCCCCCAGCGTCCAGTTTAATTGAAGAGGAAATTGATTTTGTATTTCGGGTGCATCAATATTACCATAAACGCCTTTAAGCGGTTTAAATGCCGCTAACCGATCGATCACCTCCTGGGTACCAAAATCTCCCGCATGCCAGATTTCATCACAGGCTTCGAATACCGTAAAAATCCCCGGATCTAAAAAACCATGGGTATCTGATAACAAACCGATTTTCATAATATGCGTCAAAAATACTCAAATAAAAAAGGACCATCCATGACAGAAGGCCCTTTTCACTCTGATTCGAGCTTCGTCTAATTACTCTAACAAAACCATTTTTTTGATGGCAAATTGGTTGCCGTGAATCAATTTATAATAACGGACCCCGGTGCCTTGAAAATCTTCTTTAAACAGCTCTACCTGATTATATCCTTTACCGAATTGGCCCTGAATCACCTTAAGGGTTTTCCCGGCTATATCGGTAATGATAATGCTCGTTTCACCGGATTGCGGCAATTCAAAAGCAATGACCGTTTGTTTATTAAAAGGATTAGGACTGTTTTGATACAATACCATACGTTGATCCGGATCCATCGATCCTTTGAACTCCAGCTTCAATGGCCTGGAATCCACCTCATTGGTATAGGCTTCGGACCTGATTATTTTGGAATTAATGGAGAAATGGCGGGACAGCATACCACTGGTCTTTGCTTTTACAGAAATAAAAAACAACACGTCGTCTTTGTTTAATAAAGTCGCCAGGGTACTGTTCCAACTGGTCGAAATCAGGCCTTCCTTCAAATGGGTATATCCGAAATGAGATGGGTCCAATATCAACTTGCCTTTTTTATAACCAGTGTATTCCAGTGTTTTGGGATCCAGTTGAAGGGTAAACTGGTAGCCGATAAGATACCCGGCCTTTGACATCCTGATCGGGATATCATACGATTTGCCGGCCTCCACCTTGATCTCTTCTGTTGAAAAAATGATATCCTCTGCGTTGGTTCGGAATTCCATGCCCATCAGTTGATGCGCAGTGACTGATTCATTGACATCTCCGATTTTAATGCCTACAAAATCATAATTCTTTGAAGGGAGCGGTATGCCTTTCATTTCGAGCACTTCTTTAATCACATAAGGACTTAAACCCCCGGTGACTGATTTATCGGCAAACCGCCAGGATTTATTATTAGGTAATTTTTCATAGATCCCCAGAATCAATTTTCTGAGTTCTACCAAATCCACTACATCGATATCTTTTGAATTGTTTACATCGGCCGCTAAGTGTTTGTATTTGGAGGTTAAGGATTTTACCCCCATGATGTGTTGTTGGATGACCACCAGGTCAAGCGTAGACACGCCATTCATCCAGTCTGCGTTGCGATCCGGAACGACCAGATAGGACTTTGAAACATCGAGCCCGCTAAATTGGTATTTTCCATCATTAGAGGTCATCACAGAAGAGGGGGCAGCGGCGGCCGATCTTAACTCTACCTGCACATTTTGGACGGGTTCTGCATTTTCAGTATTTACACTTCCTCCAAATGAGGCCACATGGGCTTCCACACAGATTTTCGGGGTATTGTTGTCCTGAATCAGAACATATGTAGTACAAAAGTCAGTGTTGCCAGCTTCATCTACCACAAATACACACAGGATCTGTGTACCCAATTCCCGGCAACTGAAACTCATGCTGTCTGGCCCGGGTTTGGTGCAATCTGCAGCCCCGAAGTAAAATTTTAATTTGTCCTTCTGAGTACAATTATCAAAGCTGCCTGCATTAAAATCCTTGGCCCAGATCGTGATCTCTCCCGTATTGGGCATGATCACCGTGGAAATGCCATTATAACAATACGGGGTAGGTTTTTTACAATCTTTTACCGTCAGGTTGATGTGACAGGTATCCGTATTGCCACAATGATCACTGGCGAATACCGTTAGTCGGTAAATGCCTGAACCCAGTTCTTCATTAAAATTTTTTACACTGATGTTGCTTTTCTTTTCAATACTGCCATTGGCTCCGGCATCCAGCTCCCAACGATATCCGATCAGTGCAGCCGGTGTACAATTATCCGCTGCAGTAAAGGGGATTAAAAATTTTTCTTTACACCCATTAACGAAAGAACATAAAACGGAATCCCTGCAATTTAGAACCGGCGCTTCATTATCCACCACTTTGATAATTTGGGTGTAGGTCATATACCCGTCTCCTTCGTCTTTCAGGTGGCGGTATACACAAAATCGATCGCTGGTGTCAGCTACCTTACGATCGTCCACGATCACCTCCGGGTATCGGTCATGGGCATTGGGATCGAATTTACACCAATCAATAAGTTTCCAGGTCCGGACGATTTTATAACACGCGTCCGGAACAATATCGTATCGTATATCTTCATAATTCAGCCCCACCAATTCACAATCGTCATCCATAATCACCGGCCTTCCGGTGACCTCCGGGGCCAGGCTGCCACTGGATAGACAATTTACAGAAACATCTTTTGGAAATTCCACTTCAAAATCTGAACGATGGCGGGTTATGATTTTTTGTTCACAGGTAATCGTAGTGTTACACTTGTCTTTAACCGTCCAGGTTCGTTTTAACCACCCGTTCCCGCATTGGTCAATATATGATTCGTCCTTGGTGACCGGATCACCCACCCAACAATTATCCCAGATGATAAATTGCCCTGGCTCTGCATCCTGACCACGGCCACCGCTCCTCATTACCGGTTTATAAAATGCTGTCCTGGGATCGGTTTTGCCTATGGAGTCCCTGCGGTCAAGACACAACCAGGTATGGCAATACACCGGGGACCACCGATCCCTGCTGTATTCGCAGAGGTGTTTGTAATCACCATGTTCGGCCTGGTGTGCAGGGCCATATATATTACAACCATACCAGCCGAATGCTTTTCCGGTGGCATCTACAGTATCTTGCAGATGGTCATCAAATTCTATTTCGCATTCGATCGCCTGGTAGGCCTGATGATTAAACTCACAGGAACCATCCGATGCATTTATGGTAGGATCATAGTCATATTTTCCATTGCCATTCGCCAGCACCAGATCGTTGGTAAACGTTTCTCCACAAACCGCCTTGGCAGATTCGAGTTTATTGTATTTGTGCCCGTTGAAAAAATATCGTTTCCCTTTTATTTCACGTACATCAGTCACATTGTCACAATACCAATAAAGACTGGGAGGGGTTTCACACACCGGCGGGGTTTTGTCATCTACTTTGATGATGATCATACATTCATTGTACAATAATTTGGAACAGGTATTACCGGGAGCGCCAGGATTAAACGTTGAATTCAGATTAATCACCACTATGGGATTAAAATAGAATATACAATCCCGCCTGTTTTCTATAGCGCACCCATCCCAACCGCCTTCGAAAAACGTATTGTGGATTTGATATTGAGCTGCGCTGCAATTAGTCGGTTCGCCGGGATAATCATTGTTGTTGATCAATGGATTTTTAGTTTCCATATTTGCTTTTAGAAACCAGGCTTGCCAATTGGATCTGCACCAGTTGATTTCAGGCTTGGCATCACATGACTTTTTGCCTTCCGGGTGGAACCGGGTATAATTTATCCAGGCCCGGCACAACGGGATATTGTTATAGGTAAACCAGGTATGTTCCGAACACGGGAACACATGAGGATCGTACCGCGGAATCCCACACGCTTCATAAACCCTCAAGACTACTTGATTTTCTCCACAGGAAGTGAGGTCGAGATAGTCTTTGAATATAAAACAGTTGATATAGTCCTCCAGAAAAGCGTCGTAATCTTTTTTATATTTCCAATAATCCGAATTGCAGGTTTTAGTCCAATAATTTGTCCAGGCATTCCGGGTCGTTGAAATGGAGTCCATAGGAGCCACAGCAAAATGCAAAACATTGCAACAATTATCCCTGCTTCCATTGTCCAGATCTTTTGCATAGATGCGCGCCCAGCAGGTAGCCGGATCCACCGTAATCTGAGTTTTTTCATCACAGAGTGGAGACGGCGGAGAAATGTCCGATATACATACCTTAATCAACTCTTCCTTTTTATTCAGGCAAGGATCAGCCAGGGTATTCAGAACATCAAAACAATGCCTGCCGAAAATACCCCCTGATGCAGGTAATTTAAGTGTAACCGGCAGATTGCCTTCCAGGACAATTTTTTTACCGTGCTCACTATCTTTATATTCCAGTGAATACGATTGTGAAACCGGGCTGCAATCATCTATGGTAAAAGCTTCAATGGTTACGGGCACTATACAATCATGCTGGTTTACCGTTGCATAATATTCTTTTTTACCGTTGAGTACAATAGGGTTTTCGTAATCATCAATTTTAATATATTGTACACAGGTGGTATCCCTGTTGGCGCACCAATCTGCGATTTTCCATTCCCTGCGGATTTTGAATCCACTACCGCAAAGGGGCAGAATCTGGTCCTTATATCCCAGATTGACTTTACAAAGCCCTGCCCGCTGAGTGCCATGGACAGACCACATTAGTACACAAGAGTCGACCTGTATACAGGTATCCCGAACCGCCAATCCGGTGAGACCAGACTGAGCAGGATATGGCGTGTTTTTAGCTACTGCCACAATGACCAGGTCTTTAATCGCAGGTACGACCAGAGAATCCCTGGAGATGCAGGTCCGGATATTGCTGTTAAAGGTATCGCGGGACTGCAGGCGCAACAAAAATTCCGGGCTGGGATAGTTTGCGTGGGTCGGATCGGATGAAAATTGTATCAGGTCATGTCCGGCTCCGGTTGGTTGTTTACACTTTACCCTGCAGTTAAGGACGAGGTGATCCGGGCATTTGATCAGGTGGAGACTGTCTTTACGAATCCTGAGGGTATCCTTACATTCACTGGAATTGCCCCATTGATCAAACGTCCGGATGGTTCGGTACACTCTTCCCAGAATCGCAGAATCACAACCGTATTCCACCCAGTTTAGTTTGTTGATCAGGGCTCTTCCTTCCTGCGAACAATTATCCTGGATAACACCTATGATCTGGTTAAACTGGGCTACCTGAAAACAACTGATTTCAATGCTTTTACAGGCAGGTTGAGGTGGATATTTATCTTCAACCTGGATATAACCCCAACAGCTGTTGAATTGCAGGGTGTCAAGTACGCGGTAAATAAAGGTGTACCCTAAATGCGAACGATCGACCCCCGGATAACTAAAAGTGTGTGTACCGTAAGGATAACTCAAAACGATTTGAAGATTCTGGCAATCCTCAACCCGTTCTAATACATCATCTATCCTGAGCAGGCGTTCGCAATTTTCATCGAGCGATACATTGATCCGATGATTACAGGTGAGCAAACAGGGCGATTGCGCCCATCCCGGCAACAGCATTAAGTTAAATAATAAAATCAGGACCCCGGACCGATTCCACTTTTGCAGCCTGCTCACCATTGTGGTGGCTTGTGGAATCATTACCAGTGGTTTGATTATATTTAATAAAATAAAAAATGGTGTAGCTTTTTGCATGGCGTTGGATACTATTCATCCATGAACCATCAAGAAACATTCCAAAAATTATAAAAATTTGTAATATGAGAGTAATGACAAGGGTATATGCATTTAATAATCAATAAATTATGTTATATTTTAACATATTAAATATTTTTTTAATTTGACGATTTAAATGGCCAAATCCACATTTCATAATACCCAGGTCGGCAAACGGAAATTAAAACTCAGTAATCTTGAAAAGGCGATCTATAAAAAAGATGGGATACTCAAGGCAGAAGTCATTCAATACTATCTCCAGGTAGCACCAACCCTGCTAAAGTATATCCGGGGAAGGCCTCTGAGCCTGATTCGTTATCCGGAAGGAATTGAAGGGGAGACTTTTTTTCAAAAAAACAGACCGGACTGGACACCGGATTGGATCAACAGTGTAGAGCTGGGTAAGGAGAAAAAAAACTATTTATTGGCTGAAGAAGAAGCTACCCTGGTGTGGATTGCCAATCTCGCCGGTCTTGAACTACACATCGGAAATTGTCGCAAGCCGTTATTTACCCATCCGGACATGCTGGTATTTGATCTGGATCCTCCGGAAGAAGGATGGTGGGAAAAGACCAAAAACATTGCCCAATCCCTGCGTGAATTTTTAACCAACTATGGCTATGTCGCTTTTTTAAAAACCAGCGGTAACAAAGGTTTGCATTTGTTTATCCCCATTGAACCCAGTCAGCCCTACGATATTGTAATGGAAGTCCTCAAAAACCTAACCCAGGAATTTGTCAGCCTTCATAAAGATACCTGTACGCTCAATGTGCGTAAAAACCAGAGACTGGACAAGATATTTGTGGATATTCAACGCAACCATGCTTCGCAGACCATCATCGCACCCTACTCCTTGCGTGGCAAACCAGGAGCCCCGGTTTCAATGCCGGTCGATTGGAATGCATTGGGCGACTTAAAAAGTTCGAAAGAATTTACCATTCATAATACCATCGAAAAACTTTCGCAATACGGGGATCCCTGGGATGGGTTTTTTACCAAAGCCGTCCTCCTTCATCCTTTTCGTCCCCTGGCCCAAAACAAATCAACATTAAATCCGGAAGGAAATAAACATAAAAGTCCGGAGCAACTGGCAAGCTATGAGCAAAAAAGGGATTTCAACAAAAGCCCGGAACCGAAAGGAATTGATACCGATGAATACACCTCACCCAATGCCTTTGTGATCCACCGGCACCATGCATCACGGTTGCATTATGATCTCCGGTTACAGGTTGAAGGTATCCTCCGGTGCTGGGCCGTACCCAGGGGATTACCCGATCAGTCAGGAATAAAACGATTAGCAGTTGAAACAGAGCCCCACCCTATCCAATACCTCAACTTTGAAGGGGTAATCCCTAAAGGTGAGTACGGAGGAGGGGCGATGTGGATATTTGCAAAAGGGCGTTTTGAAATTACAAAACAAAAAAAAGACGGGTTTTATTTTCAGTTATACAGTCCTGAACTGGAAGGTGAATTCAGGATGCACAATACCAAAGGAAAAGAGTGGTTGCTGGAAAGGGTTGATCGCAGTCAATGGGATAGAAACACTCTTATAGCTCCCATGCTGGCCGGTTCTTCCACCAGTTTACCGGCAGACAAAGACCTGTTTCAATATGAGGTCAAATTGGATGGTATCCGGGTAACAATCCGGGTCAATGAAGAGACTTTGCAAATATTTTCGCGATCCGGGAGGGATATTACCAAACAATTCCCGGAACTGATACAAGGGCGGGAAGACCTCAATGTCAGTGTAGGGAGTTTTGAGGCAGAAATTGTTTGCCTGGATAAAGAAGGAAGGCCTTTATTTAAAGATGTTATATCGAGAATGCATGCCGGTAACCACGCCATCGATACCCTTAGAAAACAAAAGCCGGTCTATTGTTACCTCTTTGATTTGATCTATCTGGATGGCAGGGTGTTGATAAAAGAGCCACTGGTAAGGAGACAGGAATGGTTGAAAGACATCATTAAATCCAAAAAGGTATTCCGGGTCAGTGAGGTGTTTCCCGATGGAGCCATGCTGAAAAATGCCGCAGAGCAGATGGGCCTGGAGGGTATTATGGCCAAACGAAAAGACAGTATTTATATCCCGGGGAAAAGAAGTCCGGACTGGTTAAAAATAAAATTCCGGAATACCATGGAATGCACGATTATTGGGTTCACGGCAGGCAAGGGTGACCGTCAGCCACATTTTGGTTCCCTTCAACTGGTTTCCAAAGATGATTCCGGACATTGGGTATACCGCGGTCGGGTGGGCTCAGGTTTTGATGAAACCGCATTAAAAGAAATAAAAAATCAGTACCTGTTACCAATGATATTGAAAGAAAAACCGTTAAATCTCAATATAGAGGAAGAAAAAAACACCACCTGGGTCAGGATGGTCCATATCTGTGAGGTACAATACGCTTCGGTCACTCCCAACGATACCTTGAGGGAACCGGTGTTTCTCCAGATGCGGCCTGATCTGGAATAGGTGGAATAATTTTTGTAATTTATAATTTCAATCATTAAATGTCATTAATATGAGGTCAATCTGGAAAGGCCATATCCGGTTTTCATTAGTCACTATACCGATCCGTCTTTACAATGCCATTGAATCAAGTCAGACTGTGAGTTTCAGGCAATTGCATAAAAAAGACCTTAGCCCAATCGGCTATGATAAAAAATGTAAAACCTGCCTGGAATCGGTAAAAAATGAAGACATCATAAAAGGGTATGAATACGCCACGGATCAATACGTGATCATGGAAAGCGAAGATTTACAAAAGGTAAAATTAAAAAGCACCAAAATTATTGACATCGAAGCTTTCGTCAGTAAAGATGAAGTACATCCGGCCTTATTTGATACCCCTTATTTTGCCGGTCCTGACGGTGAGGTCGCGACCAAAGCTTACAACCTGCTCAAAACCAGTCTGGATCAATCTAACCGACTGGCAGTCGGACGTGTGGTCCTTAGGGAAAAAGAAGAAGTCGTCCTGATAGCCCCTAGTGGACCAGGGCTTATGATGTATATGCTCAGGTATCCCAGTGAATTGAGGAGCATCGATTCGGTCCCCCAACTGGATAGTCAGGCGGTCATTGAAGAGGCCCAGCTTAAACTGGCCAATGTACTGGTTGAAACCATGACCAAGCCGTTTAAAGATCTGCCACTCAAAGACCGCTATCACGACTCCCTGATGGAAATTATTCAGGCCAAAATAGACGGGAAAGAAGTGGTCTCGGTGAAAGAGGAAGAAACGCCAATCGTAGACATAATGACTGCCCTTAAAGAAAGTATTCATCAGGCTAAGGCGGACATTAAACCCATGGTAAAAGCTACCGGCGAAATGGAACGTGAATCTCCCGGGTCGAAGAAAAAAAAATCGGCCTGATTCCAGGACCGTTAATTTATAATAGAAGCATAAGAATTTTAGGACCTGATTTTTGTCATAGGCCAATGTCCTGAAATTTATCTATCATTATGCAATGGGATCCATATTTTCATTTATGAAAAAGGCTCTGATGTTAATCCTGAGTTTTATTATCATTTACTCCTGTGAACATGAACCAGACCCAATCCGGTTGGTTAATCTGGAGCTTCAAAATTTAATTCAGTCAGCCAGCCCGGATCAATCGGCCAGTTTTTTCATCATGCCGGAGAGTACGGACCTCACTAACTTACCCAATCAGGACAAAAAAAACCCGGTTACCCGCGCTAAGGTTGAATTGGGCAAACTCTTGTTTTTCGAGACCGGATTAGCTCTAGAACCAAAATATAATGTCTCCACCGATACGTATTCCTGCAGTAGCTGCCATATTCCGTCCAAAGGATTTACAGCGGGTCGTTTTCAGGGGATCGCCGATGGCGGTATTGGATTCGGACTTTCCGGTGAAGGTCGTAGAAAAAACAAACTTTATTCAGGCAAAGAGGTGGATGCACAGGGTGCGCGACCATTGCCGACGATCAATCTGACCTATGTCACCAATGCTTTATGGGCTGGTTCGTTTGGGTCCTTTGGAGTAAATGCAGGTACATCATCTGTCTGGAAACAAGACAGCCTGATCGAAATTAATTTTAAAGGGTTAGAAGGATTGGAAGCCAATAACCAGCGGGCACTTATTGTTCATCGCCAGGTCGTGGATAAGAAGGTGACGGATAAACTGGGATACACTCCACTCTTCGATGAAGCTTATCCCGAGGTACCTGTATCTGCACGATATTCCAGGGAAACAGCCGGGATGGCTATTGCAGCCTACCAGCGAACGATCCTGACCAATCGGGCACCGTTTCAAAATTGGTTGAAGGGCGATGAGGAAGCGATGAGCGAAAAACAAAAAAGAGGGGCTGTATTATTTTTTGGAAAAGCGGGCTGCGTAAATTGCCATAAAAGCCCTTCTTTCAATTCTATGGAATTCCAGGCAATTGGCACCAATCATCTTTTTCAAAGTGGCTTCGATGTATTCAGAACGGATGGCGCGGATAGACGCAACCTGGGTCGGGGTGGTTTTACGTACGAGGAAAATGATATGTTTAAATTTAAAGTTCCGCAATTATATAATCTCAAAGATGTAGGTTTTTATTTCCATGGAGCAAGCAAAAGGACGCTGCGGGAAGTGGTGGAATACTTCAATAAAGGGGTACCTGAAAACCCCGGAGTGCCAGAATCTCAGATTTCTCCTCGCTTCAGGCCTCTTCAACTTACCGGTCAGGAATTGTCGGACCTGACTGAATTTCTTGAAAATGCATTGTTTGACCCAAACCTCGAACGGTATATGCCTGCCGGCATTTTATCCGGAAATTGTTTCCCCGATAATGATCAGGTTTCCAAAGTGGATTTAAATTGTAACTAACCTGGCAAAGTAGGTCGGTTCGTATTAAGGCTATTTATAACTTATATTGCAATATTCCTATCTTTAGGTGTGGCGAAAATTATCCCTTATCAAACCAATAGGTTTCAGCCCATTGATTATAAAAGGGCTGATGATCAGATCCCACCCCAACCCGCTGGTCAGTTGGACCTGTTTAATACCCAGGTCGATCAGGGGATTCAGCTTCCATTGGCGCAGAATACGTTTGAACTGGCTTTAAAACTGGATTTACACAATGATCCGTCGGCGGAGCGGTATTACCTCAAATCCATCGAAAACCATGAGTCCACCGCCCACTCCTTATGCAACCTTGGAGTGATTGCTGCCCACAAACAAAAGATGGCATTGGCCATTGATTTTTTTACCAGAGCATTACTCGAAGAGCCGCGGCATATTGAATCACATTTTAACCTGGCTAATGTATATTTTATCGCCGGCAATATTCCCTTATCCGTATTACATTACCAGGTTGTAATCCAAGTCACACCGGACTTTAAAGATGTCTATTTTAATCTGGGACTGGCCTATCTGGAGATGGAAGATTTCAAATCTGCCCGGATTAACCTGCAGCATTACAAATCCTTGAACCCAGACAAAAACCTGCAAAACCTGAATCTGATCCTGGAGTCCCTGGCTTCCATCATTTAATGTCTGCATCCACCCTGGTGACTCTTGGGCCGCGAACATTTGTCGTTTCATTAAACAAATATTCGGACGTTAATGGTTGTTGATAATCGATTAGGTATAATTTTATTAATTTGTGCAGACCAAATTTAGACCCGAATGGCGCAGGACATTGAGTTGATTTTATCCCGGCAGCTAGCCGAATATCTTTCTACCCCGATCGCTTTGGTTGATCACGATGGGAAAATGATTTATTTCAATGAGTCAGCGGGGCATGTCTTGGGCAAACATTTTGATGAAAATGGAGAGATCGACATCAGGGACTGGGAAGGACGGGTTTTTGAGAATGAAAATATGCTCGACGGGGTAAATATTCACGAAATTTCATTTATCAAAGTATTAACCGGTAGACATATTCTGCAAGGCGAATATTGGATGAGAAATTTCGAAGAGATCAATCAAAAAGTGATGATCATCTGCATCCCCCTGATAGGGATGTCCCAACGGGAGATCGGTGCCATGATCTATTTTAACCTCATCCATCGGTCATGACCCTTCAATTTTGGGGAACCCGGGGTTCGATCCCAACCTTTAATGATGAGACCCAAATTTATGGGGGAAATACATCCTGCGTTTCGTTAGTTGACCAGGGCACCCTCATCATCTTCGATGCCGGATCCGGGATCAAACGATTAACTGATAGCGAATACATTAAAGGATTTAAAGAGTTTCATATCCTGCTGACTCATATGCATTTTGACCATATCCAGGGGCTGGGTTTTTTCGGTCCTTTCTTTAATCCGGAAAACAAGGTAAATATATATGGTCCTGCCATCAATTCAGAAGAACTCATCAAAACCCTTTCCAAATACCTTTCTCCACCTTTGTTTCCAGTCAGGATCAGGGACTTTAAAGCTGATGTTCAGTTTCACGCTTTACCCAAACGAAGCCTCAAAATCGATCACCTCTCCGTCTCTTCGGCCTATTTATGCCATCCCGGTCCTACCCTGGGATACAGGATAAACAATGAACAGACCACCCTTTGTTATATTCCGGACCATGAGGTAGCACTGGGAGTCCCCTCTTTTCCAAAATCAACGACCTGGACATCGGGATTTGACCTGGCTGCAGACACCGATCTTTTGATTCACGATGCTCAGTATAGCAATCAGGAATACCAGGCAAAGATAGGATGGGGCCACAGTAGTTTCAACCAGGCGATCCGGTTTGGTGAATTGTGCAGAACAAAAAAATTATTTTTATTTCACCACGATCCGGCGCATTCTGATCAGCAACTGGAAGAATTACTTGCAGAACAAACTCCGGCCTCACGGAATTTTGAAATTAATCTGGCGAAAGAAGGAGATCGTATTGAATTAAATTGAATTAAATTAATCAGCTGATTTTTCCAGGTTGGCTTTTATGGAGTTGCGACCTTTATGTCGGATCAATTCCCGCTCCGCATAACGACTAAACATGGCTTCCTGATCAACCGTCGTAAACATCGAATGTCCATTATAAAATCCTTTCAAATGGCGCTGGCGAAAACCTTCATACAGGGATACAGCGCAAGCCACTGAAATATTAAGACTTTGTACCATCCCTACCTGTGGGATTATAAAGTTACCATCTGCATGGACTGCCGCTTCTTCACTCACGCCCAAATGTTCATTTCCAAATAACAAGGCAATCTTTCCGGTTAAATCCATTTCGTATAAATTTTTACACCCCGCCACAAGACGGGTAGCCCAGATCTGATCATATCCTTTTAGCCGGACAGATTGAATAGCTTCAGGGATATTGTCAAACTGAAATACATCCACCCATTTGCGGGCGCCTGACGATGCCCGCTTTCCAAGGGTAAACCGGGCCTGGTACTTAGGGTCAGTATAAATGAGAAAAATCTCATGGATACCTACCGCATCACAACTGCGCAGCACCGCACCAATATTGTGCGGATCACTGACATTTTCCAGCATTACGGTGAAATGGATTTGACGCCTGGCAATAAGGTCCCGGATTTTTTTTTGACGTTGGTCCAGCATATGGGACTTCATCGGACAATATTAAACCGGAACTGGTCAAATTTCAGGATATGCAGCGCCTTATTTTCAATACAAATGACATTATTTAAACGGTCATCCACCATAGCAGAGGTGTTGATTATTTTTTCCAATTTAATTTTAGTAGCCAGGCCTTCAAAAGACAAAGCATCATCGCGATGATGAAAGGTTTTACCATACTGGGACAACATCTGGACCAGGTACTGGATCGCATCATAACCTTCATAGGCATCCCGGAGCGGAAAAGTCTGATACGTATGAAAAAATGACTTCCTGAATGCGGAAACTTTATCCAAACTGTAGTCTGCAAACGATGAAGAGGAGATCACTACCTTCAATTGGGAAAACAAACTGGTAAAGTCAACACCATAATCCTGCCACGATGGCATACCCACCACGGTGATGGATCTGTTGTTCCGCATCAGATTGAGGTGGCGGAGAAAATTAAATACTACATTCGGATCATCAAATTCAGTGACGATATAAACATTTTTTGTAGAGTCCAGGTATTTGTATTCATCGCCAAACTTAAAATCATCTTTTACCACTATTTGTGCAAACATCGTGCTGTCCTGGCCATTTAATTCCTGCAATGCAGTTTGAAAATAATTCATCAGCGGCTTAAACCTTTCCCTTCCGACCATACAGACTTCATTTGGTGAAAAACCATCCAGGATATATTTTGTCAGTACTTCGCAATGAGTAGGCAGGGAAGATTTGAGGAGGATATAGTTTGGATTTACAAATTCTATCGTTCTGAAGGAGTTCCAGGGGGCTACCATGGGTACATTATTTTTAATGGACAGTTTTGCCGCTTCATTCAAATGGTCCCTCCTATAGGGCCCGATGATCAGATCGGCTTGTTGTATAGCCGGTGAGTTTAAGACCGGTAAAATGGCATCTGCTGCAGCTCCGACATCGACGACCCGGATTTCCAGCGGGGTATTTTTATTCCCCATGTCCTGAATCCCCATTTTCAGTCCGGCGTAATAATGAAAAAACTTTTCTGATCCTTCCCCACTCAGTTCTTTGTTTATATTTTCTTCAGATAAAGGCAACAAAAGCACAACCTTATAAGCTGTTTTTTTGTCACCCGAAGGGTCGGTCAATTCAGGATCTTTACCCGTAATCTTAATCAATGGATCTTTACCTGAATCTGTCCAGCGAACGGTGTCTACCCGGGTATTGTTCGTATCGGCTTTTTCATATCGACCAGTTTTAGGGTTGTATACTTCTTTTGCATCAACTACCGGGGTCTGAGGTTTGACTGGGGTGCTGGTTGTTTTTTTTGCGGGTGAACATGCGAACATCAGCAGGCCGATCGCCATGCCAACGAGCTTGGCAAGTTTACTCCCATTCAATGGTAGCCGGTGGTTTGGTACTGATATCATATACGACACGGTTTATTCCTTTTACTTTATTAATAATTTCATTGGATACTTCAGCCAAAAAATCATACGGCAACCGGCTCCACTCCGCCGTCATACCATCCATTGAATTGACGGCGCGCAAAGCCAGGGTATATTCGTATGTCCTTTCGTCTCCCATAACACCAACTGACCTGACCGGCAAGAGAATAGCCCCTGCCTGCCAAATGGTGTCATAAAGATTATGCTTTTTCAACATAGCCATATATATTTCATCAGCTTTCTGCAATATCCCGATTTTTTCTTCTGTGATTTCTCCGAGGATGCGTATCCCCAGGCCCGGACCGGGAAAGGGGTGTCGGTTGAGAATGGAAGTTGGGATCCCCAATTCAAGTCCGATTTTGCGGACTTCATCTTTAAATAACATCCTCAGTGGCTCTAGCACTTTGAGTTGCAGCTGATCCGGAAGACCACCTACATTGTGGTGGGATTTGATGGTCACTGCGGGGCCATGCACAGACACGGATTCAATCACATCGGGATAGATGGTACCCTGTGCAAGCCATTTAATGTCCGTCAATTTATCTGCTTCCGCTTCAAACACATCGATAAATGATTTACCAATGATTTTTCGTTTTTGTTCAGGGTCACTTATTCCTTTGAGAGCATTTAAAAATGCTATGGAGGCATCGACTTGTTTGACGTTAAAACCATGTTGGTGGTATAGATCCATCACCTGTCTGATCTCTCCTAAACGCATTAGTCCGTGGTCGATTAAAAAACCATGTAAACGGGAACCTATTGCTTTATGAATCAACGCTGCAGCGACTGTGCTGTCCACCCCACCGGAAATCGCCATCAATACCTGGTCATCCCCTACAGTTTCCCGGATTTTATTTATTTGTTCATCAATAAAAACCGCCGGGGTCCAGTCTCCTTTAAACCCGCAGATTTTATATAAAAAGTTTTCTAATAGTGGTTTTCCCTCCAGGGTATGAGTTACTTCAGGGTGAAACTGAATAGCATAGACCGGAGGGCCGTAAAATTCGGACTTAAATGCAGCCACCCGGATAGATGAAGTCGAAGCCAATAAATTAAAATGATCAGGCAGATCCTGAACGGTATCGGCATGTGACATCCAGACTTGTGAACCATCTCCGATCCCCTCAAAAAACACATCGTCTTTTTCCAGGATATCCAGCCGCGCTTTCCCGTATTCCCGGTGATCTGATTTTATCACGGAACCTCCCAAAGAATCGGCCAGGAGCTGGGCTCCGTAACAAATGGCCAGGACTGGTACCTTACCCAATAACTCGCTCATGGAAACCCTAAGCGCATTGGCATCCCTCACAGAAAACGGACTTCCCGAGAGGATTACCGCTTTGGTCTGTTCATGGAGTTCAAACTGGTGATAAGGTTTGATTTCGCAATAAATATTGAGTTCCCGGATCCGCCGGGCGATCAATTGAGTATACTGTGAACCAAAATCAAGAATCAGGACTTGTTGGTGCATATCATTCAGCTAAGAGGCCCCTGCCCGCTTTTTGAATCCGGTTGGCTTCGGTAAGGTCCTTCATGATCCGGTCCAGGACCCCATTGATGAAATCTTTGCTTTTAGGGGTGGAATAGGTTTTAGATAATTCAATATATTCGTTGATGGTGGCTTTGGTCGGAATAGACTCAAAGTTCAAAAATTCACAAACCGCCATTTTCAGCAAAATCATGTCCACAATAGCTACCCGATCAGAATCCCAGTTTTTAAGGGTGGGTTTGATGATAGCTGCCAGATCTTCTTCCTGGTCGATGACGTGTTTAAGGAGGTCTTTGCCAAATTTCAACGTGTCCTTATCGGTGACCATAAATTCTTTGTAGAATTCTTCCGATGCCGGTAAGGCCTTCATGGTTTTTTTGATAGCTCCGATGACCAGCGAATCATCATCCTCCCAATTGTATAACTGGTCTTCAACGATTTCGTTGAACAATTCATTTTTCCTTAAAAAGCGGTAGAGCTCCAGTAAAATTTCGAGATGGTTGTATGTAGAAATCGTTTTATCGGAATATCCCTTATACCAGTCGAGTTTGGCAAATTCACTGTATATCTTCTTAAAAACATCTTCCTCCACCCATTTGTCAAATTCCCCTTTTATAAAAAGTTTCTGGAGTTTTTTGTTTTGGACCAGGCTTTGAATCAGGTCGTTTTCATACAGGACAGGTACAAAATTTTTATCCTCCGAAGTGGGTAAATATTTGTTTTGAATTTTGTCTGCAATATTTTTTGACTGCTCACAAATCTTTTGAACCAGGTATAGCTGGAAAAGATATAAATCAAAGGATTGTTGAAGGGATTGATCTAATAATTTGGGAAGATGGGCTTCCTGGATGTATGCGTCTCTGTTCTTTGAAAACAGGATCTGCATCACTTTAACACGTAAATTTCTCCTACTTAACATGGGCTGCTGTCGTCACTTCTGATCGCACAAATATAGTTGAATTATTAATATGGATTAAACGAATGAAAGGCTATTTTATGATAGAAATTTAAATAAACCGGCAATTTATTTAATAAGTGCTAAAACTGTTTCCATGGTTGGTAAATGTCTGGCATGCCATTTTTTAATGATTTTACCTTCTTTCCAGAGCAAAAGGCCGGGATTGGATCTCATCATGGTTTTCAGTAATATATCATCTGCCTGATATATCGGATATCTCGCTCCCGTATAGGCTGCAAAATCCTTTATTTGGGCGCTGCCGAGTCCACCGGTGACCGCGACGACCTTGACGCCGGCATCCAGAAGTGGATGGGCCAGCCGGTTGATTTCATTCCTAAAAAAGGAGGCATCTGCAGAGTCCGGGATAAAAACGGATTTGATTTCTTCTCGTGAAGAGGTCCTGCTAAATTTTTTAATTCTCACGGTGTCTGCGCTGACCAGATAAAGGCTATCTGTAAATACGCTGTCTTGTATGATGGTCTTTTCTTCAATGGTCATACCGTATACTTTATAGGCGTTGATCATGAGCATTGGTTTATCTTCAGCCAGCAAATCCTGAGTCACCTCTTTCCCCTCGACATCCAGGATGATAAAATCACTGACTTTGGTCTTGGGCACTGCAGTCTCGCCATATAAAAATTTAACTTCCCACGATTCTTTAGGATATTTTTTGAATTCCTTCATATAGACCGCGTAAGGTACTTCGAGAGTCTCCCTGGTGGTTTTATTCTTTAGAGCAGCAAATTCAATTTTTTGTTGCTGGGCTGCATCCAGCTCGGCTTTCCGGGTAGTCCGAATATCAGCACCGGCCTTAAAAGCCCTGAAATCCCAGACCGGTTCATTCATATAGGTATTATAATAACAAAAAGCACTTCCTGCCAATAATACTCCCAGCATGATGATCACCCGGCGAAAAGGGGTCCACAACTGGTGCTGTATTTTTTGCCAATACAGGAAAATGAAACCGGGGATTAATAAAAATAAATCTTTGAAAAATGAAATTTTGGGATCCAACTTTAAAAAATCACCGAAACATCCGCAATCGGAAACCCTCATCTGTTCTTTTTCGTAACTCCCCCAGGCTGAAAATTCAAAAAAATTACTGTTGGAAGGAACATAGCCGGTCAAATACGTAAAACCGGTGAGCAAAGTAAAAAAGACCAGCAGGAGAAAAAACACCCATGCCGTCAATTTGGGTTTAAAACCAAGCATCAGAGCAAATCCTACCAAAATCTCCAGGAGGATCATTCCTATGGAAATTCCCACTGCCGATTGGGCCATCCAGGGGAATAAAGGCGCTAAAAAAGCAAACCAGGTAGGTTCAAAAGTCTGTTGAAAAGCCGCAAAGTATTGTTCCATTTTAAAGGCCGTGCCCATAGGGTCCACGGCTTTTACAAACCCGGAAAAAACAAACCAAACTCCGCAAAAGTGTTGTAAAAAGGATATGATCCATGATTTCGGCTTTTGTATCCATTGGTTCATACCTATGGTGAGTAAGGCACCTGCTATAGTAAAAGCAATAAGTAAGGTATTCAGGCTCATATCCTAAAAATTTGGGTTGTGATGTTGTTTAATGAGAATCAGGGCAAAAATAGCGTAATTCATGATGTCCATAAAATTGGCATCCGTTCCTTCGGAAACTCTGGTCTCCCCTAACTTATCTTCGATTTCTTTAATCCTTATTATTTTCATCAGGATCAGGTCGGTCATGGATGATATTCGCATGGATCGCCACACCTCATCGTAGTCATGATTTTTGTCGAGCATCAATTGATACACTTCGGTAACGCATTCATCGTAATAACCAACAATGTTGTCCTTGGCCAGAAGAACGGGTTGTCCTGTTTCCTGCTTTTTCAACAAAATCAGGGCCATGAGGCAATAATTAATAATGCCGATAAATTCAGTTTCTATGGAGTCGTTTATTTTCTGATCTTTTTTTTGATCAACTGACCTGATCCTGGCGGCTTTGATATAAATCTGGTCAGTGATGGAGGATGGCCTGAGAACCCTCCAGGCAGTGCCGTAATCATCGTTTTTTTGTATAAACAATTGCCTGGCTTCCTCTACTACGCGGAGGTATTGTTGCGGCGTTCGACTCATGTAGCACAAAGATAATCATGGCAAAGGGTATCCCACATCCAAATAGATCGAATGACCCGGTTTTCGGATAGATAGCCTAAATAAAGGGTATGCAAGGTCCCGGATTCCAAAAAAAGGTGGAGATTTTTATTTCCGAATTATCCTTAAAAATGCTCTGGAATCCAGAGTCTGGAAATTGAGATTTAAAATAATAACTAAAATTTGGTCTGGAAGTATTATTTTTGCACCCTAAATTTCAGAAAATGAACCCGATTCAATTTGTCCAGGATCAATTATTAAAAGAACGCCCAGATACAGGGGTTAAACCTGGCGATCACGTCAACATCAGTTACAAAATTATTGAAGGCGATAAAGAGCGTATACAAAACTTTAAAGGTGACGTTATCAAACTCACGGGATCAGGGCTTACCAAAACCATTTGTATCCGCAAGATCTCCAATGGTATAGGTGTAGAAAGGATTTTCCCCATTAATTCCCCCAGCATCGTAGAAATTAATTTGCTTAAAAAAGGCAAAGTCAGGAGAGCTAAACTGTACTATCTACGCAGTCTATCCGGTAAAAAAGCCCGTATCAAAGAGAAAAAAATCAGTCAGTCCGCTGCTGCCCCTGTTAAAGAAAAAGCTAAAGAAACAGCTGAAGCGTAGTTTTACTTGTTGTCTTATCTTATCTGCTGATTACCAGCTTTCTAGTAGCGGTAAATGCCCCGGATTTGACCTGGATCAGGTAGATACCTTCCGCCAGGTAGTCCACAGATAAACTAAACAAATTGTCTGTATTCAGGATTCTCGACGACTGCCGGATCAACCTTCCATTGAGGTCGGTAATGTCGATCTGGGCTTGTAAGCGGTTAGTTTGAACCAGGTTCAATTCGACGGAAACTCGATCCCGGGCAGGGTTGGGGAATACACTAAATTTTTTTATCCAGTCTTCTTCAGCATAGGAGGTGACAACACAGAAAGGCCCTTGTTTGATAATGTCTACTAAAATAGAATTGGAAGACAGGGAGAAACAATCATCAGCAATTGCTAAGCCTGAAATAAGGGACAGCCCCGGCGAAACCAGCAATCTGCCAGTGTATATCACAGAATACAAGCGGGTTAAACCAACACTGTCTTTATTAAAATCAATAATAGGATTTGAAACCACTTTAAGGATTTTGTTGCTAAAATCTACCATCAGATAGACTGTATTAAATCCAACCGAGTCCGAAGTTGAAAACTGAATAGAATCCGCTTTTGAATCTCCGGAGCATATCGTCAGCACAGAATCCAATTTGTTGGTCTGGATTCGATGAGGGGGCGGTACCGTTTTATGGATAGTTATAAAATTATCCGTCAGGTCATAACAATTATTTGAAAACACGGATTGTAAAACATTTTTATTCAGGGTACCCGTAAAATCGCCTTTGTACGCTACACCGTACACCCGACAACTTGTATTGATCACCCCGGAGCCAAAATTGATCAAATCCACCGAACTGAATCCTGTAATAATATTCTGGAGATCCGTGATGATAAAACGGTAACTCAAGGACCTTGTATTCTGCGGAATAATGCGGATAAGGTCAAGATCCAGATTGGCTGGACATACGTAAACCGTGGTCGAACCTTCCGATGAAGTCAGTACACCGCCGTTGATTTCTCCAATGATTATTTCTATGTTATTTGAGCTAAATGAAAAGCACTCCGATGAAAATTTTGTGAAATCGAGCGTATCCCCTACTACCAATTGAATGGATCCCGCGTAGGATACTCCGTAAATACGGTACAATCCTTCCGATAGTCCTTGAAAATTAAAAGTAAATCCCGGAGTGATCTGGAGTACTTTTTTAAATTCATCTGTCAGAACAAGGGAATAGGGATGCAAGGTGACGTCGACATTTCTAACTTGTACTAGTTTGGATTGGGTATCTGATGGGCAAAATAATTCTTTATTACTTCCATCCGGTAGGCGAATACCTCCTCCTCTTGGTTGTTCACGGATGACCCGGATAAAATTTCCAGATATGCTGTAACACCCATCCGAAAAAGAAGAAACAAAAAGATTACTTTGTTTGCTGATAATTCTGGTTCCGGAGTAGGCTACCCCATAAATCCGCATAGAGTTCAACGATGTATTTTCAAAAAGGAGAGAATCGTTGACTACAAATTCCACGATATTACCTCCATCCGTAGTCAAGACGTATTGGTAGGGTGAGTTACTGGCGTCCTGCCTGGAAAATAGCAGTTTCTTAGGACCCGGATTATTCGGACAGGTAAAATAAGTGGTTTGACCGTCTGCCATCCGTATAGTTCCTCCTTTGGCAACATCAAGATTGGCCGTCAATTGATTGGTACTGATGGCATAGCAGTCACTGCTCAAAGCCCCGGTGAAATTGGAATTAATGTTAATCAGCAAGTTTCCGGAATAGGAAACACCTACGATTTTAATTACACCTGGTGAAAACTGTTCAAAATCCAAAAACCCTCCCGGGAGGGTCATAGCTAATACTTTGTTTTGGGCATTAATGGCCACAATCACATAGTTATTTATACTGTTACCAGTGACCGTAAACGTATATCGGTCGGGTAACCGGTCTCCCGGGCAGCCAAAAAGTATAGTATCTCCCGTTGTAGCCTGGATCTTACCCGCAGAAGGTCTCAATAAAAAAACCTCGAGGTCGTTGGTCGCCCATAAAAAACAATCCGTGCTCAAAGACGCCTGGCTCGACCTGGATACCGTATCACCTGGTTTAATCAATAATGCCCCGGAATACTGCAAGGCCAGGATGGAATATTTTCCATCGGGATTGTTGTTGAGGTCAAATGTTGGACTAGTATAAACTTGTTGGACAATAGAATTTTCGTTGATCAATATAAATGCTGTAAAAGGCGAAATCCCATTGAGTACTCTTAATTCGTATATGTCCGCCTTATTGTCCAGCGGGCAGAATAAGGACTGCGGAGTCAGACTTTGTATCGTACCTCTCACCAGGGTGTCCAGATTTACCCTGGCTGCCGTAATACCCACAACGAAACAACCACTGGATAGGTTTTTGTCACTGATTTTGGAGACATTTTTGATAATATTGAGATTGCCGGTATATGTCATTGCGTGGATGAAAAAAGATTCCTGGGCAGCACCTTCCACCACAAATCTAGTGGAAGAGAAGGTATCGATAATAACCCCTCCGAACCGGGTAAATAAATATAACCGTTTGGAATTGCTTATTCCTTGAATCTCGATGGTTAGCGTATCCTGCGTGTTATTATTCAGGCAGATAGAAGTATCGGGTCTACCATTTTCCAGAAACACACTCAATGGTTTTGGCAAGTCCCTTACAACCATCAGGACATTTTCAGACAACCTGGCACAACCCGTTATGGCTGAAATGGTGCTCACATCCTGACCGACTGTAAATTTTACAGAATCTGTGTAGGATAAACCCCAGATTCTGAACGAGGTTATCGTAGTTCCATCAAAGTTAAAATTGGGGCTGGTCTGAAGCCTGATGATATTATCAGCGATATCGGATAATACAAACGAATATTTCAGATTAGAGGTGTCGGTCTTAAGAATGGTAAAATTATCAGGCTTACCATCCCCTGGACAAGCATACAGGACGTTTTCAGCCTCCGGGGTAAATATGGTATGAGGCAAACACTGACCAAAAGATCGGGATACCATCGCCAGGCAAAAAACAATGGGCAGCATTCTATGCAGGCGGTTTAATCGCAGGCTTTTTATGATCGGTTCTTCCATTTTGATCCAATTAGTTTTGAATCAGTACATTAGTACTATATACTTAACGAACAATTACATCATAAATCGTACCATAAGCATAAAAAAAAACCCCGAAGAACAAATTCCTCAGGGTTCGAAACATCAAAAGGCAAATAAAATGATGATAAATTTTCTATTTCGCAACGACCAGCTTGACTCTATC
>Ga0163153_10000840_pt1 | contig 50994 bp, 36 predicted proteins | sample OliLakLV19MP6IB1_FD_148629 | JGI IMG/M metagenome (GOLD analysis project Ga0163153, IMG submission 148629) | Freshwater microbial mat bacterial communities from Lake Vanda, McMurdo Dry Valleys, Antarctica - Oligotrophic Lake LV.19.MP6.IB-1 | ecosystem: Environmental > Aquatic > Freshwater >... | reverse complement strand
GTTCGAGCCCATGGAATTCACATTGTCGGTGAGATCCTTCCACGTCCCCGCCACACCCGGCACCGCCGCCTGGCCGCCGAGCTTGCCGTCGGTGCCGACCTCGCGCGCCACGCGCGTCACTTCCGAGGCGAACGCCGAGAGCTGTTCGACCATCGTGTTCATGGTTTCCTTGAGCTGCAAAATCTCGCCCTTCACATCCACGGTGATTTTGCGGCTGAGGTCGCCTTTGGCGATGGCGGTGGCCACGTCGGCGATGTTGCGGACCTGGCCGGTGAGGTTCGAGGCCATCGAGTTCACATTGTCGGTGAGATCCTTCCAGGTGCCGGCCACGCCGGGCACCTGCGCCTGGCCGCCGAGCTTGCCGTCGGTGCCGACCTCGCGCGCCACGCGGCTGACTTCCGCCGCAAACGAGCGGAGCTGATCCACCATCGTGTTGACGGTGTTCTTCAGTTCGAGAATTTCGCCGCGCACATCCACGGTGATCTTCTTCGACAGATCGCCGTTGGCCACCGCGATGGTCACCTCGGCGATGTTGCGGACCTGGCCGGTGAGGTTGTTGGCCATGGAGTTGACGTTGTCGGTGAGATCCTTCCAGGTGCCCGCGACGCCTTCGACCGCCGCCTGGCCGCCGAGCTTGCCCTCCGTGCCGACTTCGCGGGCCACGCGCGTTACTTCTGAGGCGAAGCCGTTGAGCTGATCCACCATCGTGTTCATCGTGTTTTTCAACGCGAGGATTTCGCCTTTGACCTCGACGGTGATCTTGGAGGAAAGGTCGCCCTTCGCGATGGCGGTCGCCACGTCGGCGATGTTGCGGACCTGGCCGGTGAGATTGGAGGCCATGAAGTTGACGTTGTCGGTCAGATCCTTCCAGGTGCCGGCCACGCCGGGCACCGCCGCCTGCCCACCGAGCTTGCCCTCCGTGCCGACTTCGCGCGCCACGCGGCTGACCTCGCCCGCGAAGCCGTTGAGCTGATCCACCATCGTGTTGACGGTGTTCTTCAGTTCGAGAATTTCGCCATTCACTTCGACGGTGATCTTGCGGCTCAGGTCGCCGCGCGCGACGGCGGTGGTGACGTCGGCGATGTTGCGGACCTGCGAGGTGAGGTTGTTCGCCATGGAGTTGACGTTGTCCGTGAGATCCTTCCACGTGCCCGCCACGCCCTTCACCACGGCCTGCCCGCCGAGTTTGCCTTCGGTGCCAACCTCGCGCGCCACGCGGCTGACCTCGCCGGCAAAAGCGTTGAGCTGATCCACCATCGTGTTGAGCGTGTTCTTCAACTCCAGAATCTCGCCCTTCACATCCACGGTGATTTTTCGGGAGAGATCCCCGTTGGCCACGGCGGTCGCCACGTCGGCGATGTTGCGGACCTGGCCGGTGAGATTGGAGGCCATCGAGTTGACGTTGTCCGTGAGATCTTTCCAGGTGCCCGCCACGCCGGGCACCTGCGCCTGGCCGCCGAGCTTGCCGTCGGTGCCGACCTCGCGCGCGACCCGGCTGACCTCGCCGGCGAAGCCGTTGAGCTGATCCACCATCGTATTGATGGTGTTCTTCAATTCGAGAATCTCGCCGCGCACCGCGACGGTGATTTTGCGGGACAAGTCCCCGTTCGCCACTGCGGTGGTGACGTCGGCGATGTTGCGGACCTGCGAGGTGAGGTTCGTGGCCATCGCGTTGACGGAGTCGGTGAGATCCTTCCATGTGCCGGCCACGCCCCGCACCTCGGCCTGCCCGCCCAATGCGCCTTCGGTGCCGACCTCGCGCGCCACGCGCGTGACTTCCGAAGCGAAGCCGTTGAGCTGATCCACCATCGTGTTGATCGTGTTCTTGAGCTCGAGGATTTCGCCTTTCACATCCACGGTGATCTTCTTGGAAAGGTCACCGTTTGCGACTGCGGTGGTGACTTCCGCGATGTTGCGGACCTGGCCCGTGAGATTGGAGGCCATGAAGTTCACGTTGTCCGTGAGATCCTTCCACGTGCCCGCCACGCCGGGCACCGCCGCCTGGCCGCCGAGTTTGCCCTCCGTGCCGACCTCGCGGGCCACGCGCGTCACTTCCGAGGCGAAGCCGTTGAGCTGATCCACCATCGTGTTCAGCGTGTTTTTCAACCCGAGAATTTCGCCCTTCACCTCGACGGTGATCTTCGAGGAAAGGTCGCCCTTGGCGATGGCCGTCGCGACTTCCGCGATGTTGCGGACCTGACCGGTGAGGTTCGAGGCCATCGAGTTCACCGAGTCCGTGAGATCCTTCCACGTGCCCGCCACGCCGCCGACCACGGCCTGCCCGCCGAGCTTGCCTTCGGTGCCGACCTCGCGCGCCACGCGCGTGACTTCCGAGGAAAAGCCGTTGAGCTGATCCACCATCGTATTGATCGTCTCCTTCAGCTCCAGAATCTCGCCCTTCACATCCACCGTGATCTTGCGCGACAGATCGCCGCGCGCCACCGCCGTGGTCACCGTCGCGATGTTGCGCACCTGCGCCGTGAGGTTGGTCGCCATGGCGTTCACCGAGTCGGTCAGATCCTTCCACGTGCCCGCCACGCCCGGCACCACCGCCTGCCCGCCGAGGCGGCCGTCCGTGCCGACTTCGCGCGCCACGCGCGTGACTTCCGAGGCGAAGGAGCGGAGCTGGTCCACCATCGTGTTGGTGGCCTCCTTGAGCTGCAAAATTTCGCCGCGCACATCCACGGTGATCTTCTTGGAAAGATCGCCGTTGGCGACCGCGATGGTCACCTCGGCGATGTTGCGCACCTGCGCCGTGAGGTTGCCGGCCATCTGGTTGACCGAGTCGGTGAGATCCTTCCACACGCCGGAGACGCCCTTGACCTGCGCCTGGCCGCCGAGTTTCCCCTCCGTGCCGACCTCGCGCGCCACGCGGGTGACTTCGGAAGTGAAGACCGAGAGCTGCTCGATCATTGTATTGACCAGTTTCGCCGAGCGCAGGAATTCGCCCTTGAGCGCGCGTCCGTCCACCTCCAGCTCCATGGATTGCAGGAGATCGCCCTTGGCCACCGCGCCAATGGTGCGCGCGATTTCGGCCGTGGGCCGCACCAGATCGTCAACGAGCGTGTTCACGGACGCGACCTTCTGCGCCCATCCGCCGATCGCCCCCGGCACCGTCATGCGTTGCCGGAGCCGCCCCTCCTTGCCGACCGTCACGCTCAACCGTTCGATCTCGTGCGCGATGCGATCCTCATGCGCGATGGTCTGATTGAAAGCCTCCGCAATCCGCCCGTTCGTCCCGTCCCAATCCACCGGCAGGCGCACCGAGAAATTGCCATCGCGAAACGCCGTCACCGCCGCGAGCACCTGCCGCAACTGCGCCTTGGCGGAATCCTCCGCGGACAGCGGCACAGCGACCCGGCGCGCTTTCACATTGCGACCCGCTTTCAATCGCCGAGACTTGCCCTTGCCGTTGGGCGTCGCAGTGAACTGGGATTCCGGGGAGGGGCTGATGGTGGAGGGTTTCATGGTGTGTGGGGTTCAGTGGAGAATTGGAAGATGGCGCGTGACAATTGCGCGCCGCCGCCGGTGATTTCGTCGAGGCCCTGGATGCCGGTCGGGCACTTGGGCAACGGCCGCGCCGGAGCGGTGGATTTGGGAACGGTCTTTTTCATTAAATTAAATCCTTTGCTGAGCGTGGGTGAAACAACGGAGGGAATGCCGGCACCAAGCCCTTGTCATTACCTGCATCTTTTTGTGGTTGATCGCTGGGTCGCGGAGCGACCGTGTGACGGTAGCCGTGGGATTCATCCCACGGATCACGCCCGCCCGGCGCGTGGGCGTCGCGGAGCGACGCTTGAAACCACCGACCGAATTCAAGCGTCGCTCCGCGACGCGCGCCCGCGCTTTCACGCGGAACCGTGGGATGAATCCCACGGCTACCATCATTCCGTCGCTCCGCGACGCCCCTAACGCGTGCAAGGAAGACGCGGGCAATGACAGGCTCAAAGCCCAGGACAGCTCGTGCCTCGCAACCTTGGGCTGGAGGACACAATCCCGTTGGGATTGCCGAGCCGGCGACATTGGAGGAAGAAGCGGCGGTTTCATGCGGGCCTTTTTCTCGACGGGCTTTTCCCCCGTTTGCGGGCGCTGCTGAACGGTATCTGCACCTCGATGGTAGTGCCGTGGCCGGGCGCGGATTCGACGGTAAAGCGGCCTCCGACCATCTCCACGCGCTCCCTCATGCCGAGCAGCCCGAGTCGACCGTTCTTCTTCGCCTCGAAGGTCCGCTTCACCGAGAAGGCCCGCCCGTTGTCCTTGATCTTCAGGCGCACGGCGGCGGCAACCTGATCGATGCACAGTTCCACCTCCGTGGCCTTGGCGTGGCGGGCGACGTTGGTCAGCGCTTCCTGGGCGACGCGGTAGAGCACGGTTCGTTTCGCGGCGTCCACCTTTTCCACGCCGGCGAAGACCCGCAGGCGAACCGGGAGTTTCGTCTCCTCCGCAAACGTTTTCACAAAGGCTTGCAGGGCGGGGATCAGCCCGAGGTCATCCAGCACGCTGGGGCGCAGTTCGCGGGCGAACCGGTGCACGATCTCCACCGACTTTTCCACCAGCCGCTGCGTGCTGGAGATTTGGTCCTGCAAGTTCTTCGCGTGGGTCGTGGACCCTGCTTTCAAGTTCGCCAGCCGGATATTGATGCCCGTCAGGGTCTGGGCGATCTCGTCGTGAAGCTCGCGGCTGATGCGCTTCCGTTCCTCCTCCTGCGCCTGGAGAATCTGGTGGGAGAGCAGCCGGAGTTGCTCCTGCATCTGGAGCGATTGGTCCAGCAATCGTCGTTGCTCCTGCTCGCTCTTCTGGAGGGCTTTTTCACCTGCGATCCGCCGCACGATTTCCTTTTCCAACTTCCGGTTCGAGGCGGCCAGCACCTCGACGCGGCGCTGTGTCTCTTCCACTTTTTTGCGCTCGGTGATGTCGATGTGAACGCCGACCCACTCGCGGATCTTGCCGTCCCCGCTGATGACCGGCACCGCTCGGACCGAACACATGCGCCAGGCACCATCGTGCCGTCGCACGCGGTGTTCAAACTCGAACAGCCGCTTTTCCGCCACCGCCGCATTCCAGGCTTCGATGGTGGGCTGGGCATCGTCGGGATGCATCGCCCCGGCCCAGCCGTAGCCCTGATATTCCTCCGGAGTTTGGCCGGTGAACTGGGCCCAGCCGGGCTGCTCGCCTTCCATCCTGCCCTGCGCGTTGTTCGTCCAGATAAGATTGCTCACCGCGAGCGCCGCCACGCGGAATCGGTCTTCGCTTTTGCGCAAGCTGTCATCCGCCTGCTTGAGGGCCGTGATGTCTGAGACCGACACCCGGCACCACTTCCGTGCCTCGCGGGCGGAGAGGGCGGCGGTGCCGCGAAAGCGCGCCCAGAAATCTGTGCCGTCCTCCTTGACCATGGCGAGGTCGCAGGCCTCCTGCCCGGTCCCGGCGAAAACTCGTTTCAAGAAGGCCAGAAAGTCCGGCTGGCTCGCCGGGGCGACGAAACGCGAGAAGCGCCCGGCGGCGAGCCCGATCCGTTCCACGCCGAGCAGGGCGGCTCCCGTCAGGTTCAACTCCTGAATCCGGCCCTGTTCATCGAGGGAGAAATAGCCGACCGGGGCGAAGTCGTAGAGGTCGGTGTATTTCTCCAGTTGCGCCTCAATCTGATCCCGGGCGTCCCGGAGTTCCGTGTTCTGCATCTCCAGTTCGATCTGGTGGACCTGCAATTCGTGGAGCGTCCGCTGCGTGTCCGCCGCTGGCTTGGACGGGACCGGCTTGGCCGATCGATCTCGAAGCTGGGTGGCAACCGCACGGGAGACGTGCGCCATCATGGGACGGCGCTGCCGGTTTGCTTCCAGGGCCTTGAGTTCAGCCTCAGCACGGCGGCGCAGGTCGGTGGCACTGACGGAGGTGTTCGATTTCTTAGGCATGGCGTGGTCGGGTGGCGGGTCAGCTTTTCATGACGCGGGAAATGGTCTGCTGGAGTTTTTCGGCATCGAAGGGTTTCGCCAGGGATCCCTTGAATCCATGGTCCTCGCAGTCGAGAACCGCAGCGGCGTCCGCGTAGCCGCTCATGAGGATGGCCTTCACCGCGGAGTCGAAGCGGAGCAGCTCCCGGATGGTTTCCTGGCCACCGAGGCCGGCGCGCACGGTCAAATCCAGAATCACCAGATCGAAGGGGCGGCCCAGGTCCCGGGCGCTTCGGTAAAGTTCAATCGCCTTCTGCCCGTCCTCCGCCAGCTCCACCTCATGGCCCATGCGTCGGAGCGTGGTCCCGATGACTTTCCTCACGTTCTCCTCATCATCCATCACCAGAATCCGGCCCCACCACGAGGGGGGCTTCGGCGCTTCCGCCTTCGCCGCCACGATCGGTTTCCGGGCGGCGGGCAGATAGAGGTGGAACGTCGTCCCCACGCCTGATTCCGACTCCACGGTGATCGCTCCTCCGTGCTTCTGCATGACGGAATGGCAGATCGTCAGTCCCAGCCCCATCCCGTTTTGAACGCCCCGCTGCCTGGTGGAAAAATAAGGATCAAAGATCTTCGGCAGCACCTCCGCCGCAATGCCGCCGCCCCGATCCGCGATGCTGATGCAAACATAGTGGCCCGGCGGCAGCGCCACGTCGTCGTGGGCACCGAGGACTCTGTTCTCCGCCCGGATGGCAAGCCCGCCTCCCTCCGGCATGGCCTCCGCCGCATTCTGCACGATGTTCCGGATGACCTGTCCGATCTGTCCCGCCTCCACCTCGGCCGGCCAGAGATCGTCCGCGATGGCAAATTGACCCTGGACCCTGGACCCACCCAAAGCCAGCCGGGCGGATTCCTGGATCACCGTGGTCAGTACAGTCGGCTTGCGCAGCGGCGCACCTCCCACGGCGAACGTGATGAGCTGCTGGGTCAGGCCCCGGGCCAGCAGGACGGCTTTCTTGGCTTCCCCGAGGTAATCCTTCAGTTCGTCCCCGAACTGCGCCGGCATCCGGGCGATCTCGATGTTCATGAGAATGGTGGTGAGCAGGTTGTTGAAATCATGGGCGATGCCTCCCGCCAGAACGCCCGTCGATTCCAGCTTGCTCAGGATGAGCCGGTCCGCCTCGGCCCGCTTGCGCTCGGTGATGTCCGTCACCGCCACACGGCACTCCCGCCCCGACGCGGCCATGACCGCCTCCATGCGCACTTCCACCGGAGGCCGGCCCTCCTTGAGCAGCGACACTTCGCAAAATTCCCTGGTCGTGGTCGCAAAGACCTTCTTCATAAAGTCACCAAACGACGGCAGGTCGCCCGCGTTGACGAACAGTCCGAAGCGCCGCTCGACCAGGCGGGAGCGTTCGATGCCCAGCAGGCTGGCACAGGTGAGATTGATCTCACAAATGTCTCCCACGCGATCGAGCGTCACGTAGCCCACCGGCGCGAAATCGTAGAGGTCGCTGTATTTCTCCAGCCCCGCCTCCATCTCATCCCGGGCGCGCTGAAGCTCCTCGTTTTGCATCTCCAATTCGAGCTGGTGGACCTGCAATTCATGGACCAGCCGCTGAGTGTCCGCCTTGGTTCTGGCGGGTTCCGCTTCCGTCTGCTGCTTGCTCAAGGCCGCCTCGGCGCGCTGGCGCCGTGCGGCGTCGGTGGTGGAAGAGGGCAGCTTTGTTTTCATGGTGATGTCTCCTGACCAACCCGAAAACCGGGATGCAACGCAGTGGAGGCGCAACCGGGCACACGCACCAAGTCCCGCAGGGACGGCCGAAAATAGCCCAGCGTTTTTAACGCTGGGTTCGGGCGAAGTGCGGGACAAGCCCCGCCGGGGCGAAAGAGTTCCGCCTCGCGCGGGACGGGCCTTCTGTCGTCCCTGAATCCCAACGGGATTCCATCACTCAGCCCAGGGTTGCGCGAGCTACCCTGGGAACGCGGTCCGAGACTTGTCCAACCCTGAAAGGGTTGCAGCGCGCGGGCTGGGGGTCGGCGACGGAGACGTGACCGGTCGTGCTGCAACCCTTTCAGGGTTGAGGGGAATTTTCCTCGGACTGACCTCGCGGACTCGCAACCCAGGGCTGAGTGCTCCAATCCTTTCAGGATTGAACATGGCCCGTAAAAGATGCGCGCCGGAGCGCGGTCTTCAGGTCTGGTTATCACCCACAACGTTCGTCCGTCGTCCTTGAATCCCAACGGGATTCCATCACTCAGGACTGACCCAGGGCAGCTCGCGGACTCGCAACCCATGGCTGAGTGCTCCAATCCTTTCAGGATTGAACATGGCCCGTAAAAGATGCGGGCCGGAGCGGGGCCTTCAGGTCTGGTTATCACCCATAACGTTCGTCCTTCGTCCTTGAATCCCAACGGGATTCCATCACTCAGCCCAGGGTTGCGCGAGCTACCCTGGGAACGCGGCCCGAGACTTGTCCAACCCTGAAAGGGTTGCAGCGCTCGGGCTGGGGGTCGGCGACGGAGACGTGATCGGTCGTGCTGCAACCCTTTCAGGGTTGAGGGGAATTTTCCTCGGACTGACCTCGCGGACTCGCAACCCAGGGCGGAGTGCTCCAATCCTTTCAGGATTAAACATGGCCCGTAAAAGATGCGCGCCGGAGCGCGGCCGCGCGCTTGGAGAACCTTGGCGTCTTGGCGTCTTGGCGCCCTGGGGTGAAAAGTTTTCTGCATGATTACAGCTTCGGTTTCCCGGCCAGAATTTTTCCCCGCTGGCGGGCGGGCGCAGGTGTTCGCGCGGTTTGCCGGGACTTCTCCATGCTCGCGGCCTGGGTGGCAAAGCGCTTCTCCAGGCTGGCGTGCTTAACGCCCAATTTCGCCGCCGTGGCCGTGGCCTCGCTGATGTCCGCGAAGGTGAGCACCAGTCCGTCAATCCGGTCGTCCAGCGTGCGGTAGGGCATGATGCGGACGGTGAACCAGCGGCCGTCTTTGCAGCTAACCGGCTTCTCCGCCGAGACCAGCGTTTCCAGCACGGCGCGTCCGTCTTCTGACAGTTCAGGATAGCAAAGTTCCGTGGCCAGGTCGGTGATGGGCCGGCCCACGTCGCCGGGGATGAGCTTGATGATCTTCGTCGCCTGCGGAGTGAAGCGCCGCACGTTGAGATCCTTGTCCAGAAACAGCGTGGCGATGTCGGTGCTGTTGAGCAGATTCTTCATGTCGTTGCTGGCGTGCGACAGGTCATCCACCTTGATCTGCAGCTCCGAGTTGACTGACTGAAGCTCCTCGTTGAGCGACTGCATCTCCTCCTTCGAGGTCGTGAGCTCCTCGTTGGTGGACTGCAATTCTTCATTGGCCGATTGCAGCTCTTCGTTGGAGGCGGTGAGTTCCTCCTGCGAGATCTGCCGTTCCTCGCGCGTGGCCCGCACCAGTTCGCGGGCGGCCTGAAGTTCCCGCTCCAGCTCGGCGACCCGCGATCCGTGGGCCGGCACCTTCGTCTTGGTGGAACGGCCCGTCACTTTGGTTTCGACGGGCGTGGGCAGGTTGGTGAAGACGATCATCACCAGGCCCAGAAGCGGGCCGGCTTCCTCGAGTCGCTGCACGGTGACTTCCACGAGCTGTTCCCGGTGACGAGTCCCGACTCCGTGGCCGCAGAAGGTCACCGCGCCTTTTTGCCGGAGCGCTTTCTGGAAGGCGCTGGACAGTTCGTAGCGCAGCCCTTCGCGGGCCATGGCGAAGATGTTCCAGTTGGCCTTGCCGGCGGCGGGTTCGAGATACTGGCCGGTGCGGCCGCTGATGTAGAAGATGTCGCCCTTGTCGTTGACGAGCGCGGCGGGCGGCGCGTAACGCGACAGGACCAGTTGATCCGCCAGCGATTGCAGGCTGGGCGAAGGCTTCGTCGCCGGGTGCGTCTCCGGCCCGCCGGACGGGGGCGCGCTGAAGGAGGAGGGGAACTCGATCATCGCCGGTCGCAAGGCCGACTCCGTGCGCCGATAGATCCTCGATCTGCCGTTGATCGGAGCGAACAAGTCGGTGAACTCGCCCACCGTTTCCGCGCTGCCGAGAAAGAGGATGCCGTCGGGATTCAGGTTGCGGTGAAACAGCGGCATCAGCTTCTTCTGCAGCTCCGGGCCGAGATAGATGAGCAGATTGCGGCAGTTCAAGATGTCGAGCTTGCTGAACGGCGGGTCCATGATGAGGTTCTGCGGCGCGAAGATGACCATCTCGCGAATCTCCTTTCGCACCCGGTAGCCGTGTTCTTCCTTGGTGAAGAAACGGGCCAGCCGCACGGGCGATACGTCGGCGGCAATGTTGGCGGGAAAGCGACCCTGGCGGGCCTTGTCGATCGCGTCGCGGTCCAGGTCGGTGGCAAAAATTTGCAGGGCGATGTTTCCCTTGGGCTTCACGGCTTCCACCGCTTCCCTGAAAATCATGGCCAGGGAATAGGCTTCCTCCCCGGTGGAGCAGCCTGTCACCCAGGCCCGCAGCTTGTGGCCGGGCAACCGGTTGGCGAGGAGCTGTGGGATGGCGTGTTTGAGCAGGTGATCCCAGGCCTCGGGATCGCGGAAGAAGTTCGTCACCCCGATCAGCAGTTCCTTGAAGAGCAGGTCCAGCTCCTGCGAGTTCTCCTGCAGGTAGCGGATGTAGGCGGGCATCTTGTCGATCTGGTGGAGGCCCATCCGGCGCTCGATCCGGCGGTAGAGGGTGTTCTTTTTGTAGAGCGAAAAGTCGTGGCCCGTGCGGGCGCGGAGCAGAAGGACCGCCTTCTCCATCGCGCTGTGCGTCTTGTCTTCCAGGTTCACCTCCGACCTGACGAGGAGCGGAGTGCGTTGCAGATAGGCGAGGATTCTTTCGGGCAACTCCTCAGCCGGGGCCACGATGTCGGCCAGCCCCGCGTCAATCGCGCTGCGGGGCATGCCGTCGAATTTCGCGGTCGCCGGCGTCTGGACCAGGACCACGCCCGCCTTCTCCTTGATGGCGCGCAACCCGAGGGTGCCGTCGGAACCCATGCCGGAAAGGATCACGCCGATGCTGTGCTCCTGCTGATCCTGCGCGAGGGAACGAAAGAAGTAATCCACGGGCAGGCGCAAGCCGCGCGCCGCCGTCGGCGGCAGCAGATGCAGCACGCCGTGCAGGAGGGACAGGTCCTTGTTCGGCGGGATGACGTAAACACAGTCCGGCTGCACCTTGGTGCGATCCTTGACCTGGGACACCTTCATTCCGGTGCCGCGCTGGAGCAGTTCGACCAGGATCCCTTTGCGGTTCGGGTCTAGGTGCTGAACGATGACAAACGCCAGGCCGCTGCCCGCCGGGACATGACCGAGGAATTGTTCCAACGCTTCGAGTCCGCCGGCGGACGCACCGATGCCGACGATGGGGAACGATGCCTTGGCCAAGGACGGGGTCTTCGTCTCCCGTGCGGCGAGGAGTTTCTTGGGGCGGCGTTGCGGCTTGGATCTCGTCTTCATAATCCTACGGGAACCGTGCTGGAGGTTCGCGTGACTGGATCGCCCTAAGCAGGCACCTGGAAATTTAGCCCACGCGCGAACCTGTTGATGGACTTCACGGACTCTCTCACCAGCCGTTGCGTGCTGGCGATTTCTTTCGCGAAGTTTGATTTATCGCCCCGGACCGCTGCTCTGAGGTTCGACAGCCGGACATGGATGCCCAGCAAGGTCTGGGCGATTTCATCCTGAAGCTGACGGCTGATCGTGTGCCGCTCCTGTTCCTGAGCCGAGATTTTTTGATGCGTCGTCTGACGTAAACCTTCCTGCAGCTTCAAGGATTCCTTCAACAGCCTCGGATAGTGTGCGCCGCTTCTGTGACGGGTGGCCTCGGCGCGCTTTTCCCGGGTGACAGCCTGCTGCAACTGACGATGGGTCGCGGCCAGATCCAACGTGTGCTGATTCAAGATGCCGTCCGAAAGGTTCAGCTCCGTTCTGCCCTGCCGTGCGCTGCGTTGCGCATCCATGAGCGGCACGATGGCTTCGTCAAAGAACATTTCCGCCCGCCTGACCAGCCGGCGTTTGCCATCGGAACCCTTGGACAAATCCAGCACGTCGAGCGCGCGTCCGTGGATGCGGGCCAGTTCCAATCCTCCCAACCCAAGGTCCACCGCCTGACGTCCCAGCTTCAACGCCAATGCCTGCGGCATTCCCGGAGACTCTTGCGCGAGGCATTTTTGCAACGCCGCCAAGTATCGCCGCGACAGGCCGGTCAGCTTTCGTTTCATGATGTCCGCCATTACCCAGTCTCCAGACTCGCACACGGGAAGGGTGGCGTTCCTCGGCGGCGAGCGATTGGACAGCCTCACTATTGGCGAAGTGCATCCTGCGTTCTACGGGGGTAAACACCCCATAGGCGCAGCCCGGACAATTTCATAGCCTCGTTCCAGAACGCATGACGGCGCGGATTCTCAGTAAACCATCAACTCACGCCACCATGCACTCGATGTCATTATGAAAACTTTGTTCACGGCAGAATCCATTTCCAAGGGCGGACGTTCAGGAACCATCAGGACCCCGGATGGCATGGCCATTGTCACGCTGGGCAATCCTCTGGAGAAAGGTCTGGAGAAACGCGGGCCGAGTCCCGAACTGCTCTTCGCCGGCGCGTACTCCGCCTGTTACCACGGCGCCGTGACCAACGCCGCCAAGAAGCTCGGTACGCCGGTCCCGGAATCCACGGTGCGCGCCCTGGTGAGCCTGAATGAGGATGAACAGGGCGGCTACGCTCTGGCGGTGCAGTTGCATGCGCACCTCCCCGGCATCGACCGCGCCCAGGCCCAGCACATCATGGATGAAGCGCACAAAACCTGTCCCTACTCCAAAGCGCTGCGCGGCGGCACCGCCGTCACCCTGATCGTGGATTAGCCGGAGCCTCCCGCCCGCCGCTCATCTCGGAGGCATGCGCCTGTCTCGGAGATGCTGCGGATTGCCTTCCCAAGAGGCTCAGCTTTTTGACAGGATGACTCTTCCGGTCATGGATTCACCGTGACCGTGCAGGTGCAGATTAGCCGGATAGAAAAAGACTGAACACAATGAACACATGTTGTACACGATTGCCATCGCATCGCTTTTGATCTGGCTGCTCAGCCTGCTGGCTTCTGTGACAATCGGCGGCTTGATTCACGTCCTCCCGGTGATTGCCATGGTGGTGATCATGCTGAAAATTTTTGAGAATCCCTGTGACCGGTGGGAATGAAGTTCAGAAGTTTGCCTGCCGTCCGGCACGAATCAATTGAAGGACTCTCATCCGCTCCGGCAAACAGCTCATTCCCGGTAGGGTTACACCCCATAGCGCAGCAGCAGCCTGTGGCCTACGGTGGCTCTCGAGTCACAAAACCAATGACGCAACCACCGATGACAAGCGCACCATGAAAATGAAATCCACCCACACGCTCGTGCTCCTCGCAGCCACAGCCACCCTGTTCATCTCCGGCGCCTCCTTGCACGCTGCGGAGACGGATGACCGCATCGAGTCCGCCGCCAAGAAATCCTACGTGTTCAAGACCCATCTCAAGCACGACTCCATCAAGACCGTGTCCAAGGATGGCGTCGTCACCTTGACCGGAACCGTCGCTGACAGTTCCCACAAATCACTCGCCCAGGACACCGTGGAAAGCCTGCCCGGCGTAAAGAGGGCGGACAATCAGCTCAAGGTTAAAAGTGAAGGTCCCGCAGAACATTCGGACGGCTGGATCAGCACAAAGGTGAAGACCGCGCTCCTGTTCCATCGCAATGTGAGCGCCAGCGGAACGGACGTGCAGGTGCAGGATGGCATCGTGAGCCTGCGCGGCGAAGCGTCCAGCCAGGCCCAGAAAGATCTGACCGCCGAATACGTCAAGGGCCTCGAAGGCGTGAAGGATGTGAAGAACGAGATGACGATTGCCAAGACTCCCGCCAGGCCGAACGAAACAATCGTCGAGAAGATCGACGACGCCTCCATCACGGCCCAGGTCAAGGCGTCCCTGATGTCGCACCGCTCGACCAGCGCCTTGAAGACAAAAGTCGAGACGACAGAAGGCGGCGTGACATTGAGCGGCAAAGCCAGGAACGCCGCCGAGAAGAGCCTGGTCACCAGGCTCGTCAACGACATCAAAGGCGTGACGAGCGTGATCAACAACATGACCTTTGAGGCGGCCGTGTCGAAAGTTGACATCAGAATCCCGGCGCCGCAGAACCTGAGAGTGGTAGTTCAGTAATTCAAACCTCGCGTCGCTGTCATCGGGGGCGGAAGCTCATCCGATGGCAGCAGCCATGAAACCAATCGAAAGTAAATTTATGTTATACACAATTGCGGTGGTGCTGCTCGTCCTCTGGCTGCTGGGACTCGTGACCAGTTACTCGATGGGCGGGTTCATTCACATCCTGCTGGTGATTGCCGTCGTCATGGTGATCGTCAACCTCATCTCCGGCCGCAAACGCCTCTGATGCAGATGAACCACATCGGAATATGAACCCTCTGAAACAGATTTGTCTGAAAGTTGCTGAAGCGTTCAAGCAAGTCTGCCTGCTGCCTCAAACCATTATGAACGCCGCCACGCTCAGGCGGCAACGGATCATCCGGGATGAGCATGAAATGGAACGGCTCGACCGCATTCGAAATCCATCGAAGTACCTGGGCAGGTGAGTTTCCTGCCCAGGCTGTCCGGCCCAGAAGTAAGGAATCGCGCTTGCCGGCTTGCGAATCCGGCACGGAACGGAGATAAATATCCGCATCAGCCACCGTCCACCGATGTATAGCCGCGCATGAAACTTCGAACCCCCGCCGTGCTTCTGATTGCGTTGCTGTCGCTCGGCGGCACAGCTTCACACGTCACAGCGCAGGCCGTCGCTGCGCCAAGCGCCTTCACCTATCAAGGGCGTCTGCTGGAGAACGGCGCAGCCGCGCAAGGCGCGCACGATTTGAAGTTCGCGCTGTTCAGCGATGGCGTGGGCGGAACACCCGTCGCATCCCCGGTCACCAACCCGGCGGTCGTGGTGAGCAACGGCGTCTTCACCGTCCTGCTCGATTTCGGAGTGGACGCCTTGAGCGGCCTCAATGGCTGGCTGGAAATCGGTGTTCGCCCCGCCAGCGCGGCCGGCGAGTTCACTCTGCTGAGCCCGCGCCAAAAGCTCACGCCCTCCCCCTACTCCGTCTTCACGTTGAAGGCCGCGAGCCTGGCCGGTCCGCTGCCCGATTCGCAGCTCTCCACCAACGTCGCGCGACTTGACACCGCGCAGACCTTTCGCGGCGCGGTCACGTTCACCGGCGGAATGCGCGGCGACGGTTCCGCACTGAGCAACGTCGTCGCCACCCCGCTTTCCGCGCGGCAGATGGAGCGGCTGTGGCGGATTTCGATCCCGTTCGTCGCCGTCACCAACGCGGGAAACGCGCCCGACGTAACCGGCAAGGGAGCCGTGGCCTATGACTTCCGCATTGGGAAGTACGAGGTGAACAACCTGCAATACGCCGCGTTCCTCAATGCAATGGCGGCGGACGATCCGCACTCGCTCTACAACACCAATTCCGCAACGGACATCCATGCCGGCATCGGACGCAGCGGCTCGCCCGGAGAATATTTCTACACCGTGAAGCCGGGCATGGGGCATCGGCCCGTCGTGCTCGTTGATTTCTATGACGTGCTGCGCTTCTGCAACTGGCTGCACCACGGCCAGCCGTCCGGCGCGCAGGACGCGACGACGACCGAGGACGGCGCCTACACGCTGACGCCCGAAGCGCTGGCCGCCGAGAACGTCCTGCGCAATCCCGACGCTCGCTACTGGCTGCCCAGCGATGACGAATGGTACAAGGCGGCCTATCACCAGCCGCTCGGCCAAGGCGGCGACTTCAGCGAATTTTGGCCTTATCCCACGCGAAACATCGACGCGCCGATCTCCGAGCCGCCGCCGGGCGGAGTGAACTCGGCGAACACCTGCTGCGAAACTGGCCGGCAGGCGACGGACGTGGGCGCTTACGCGGAGTCGCGCGCGTATTACGGCACGTTTGATCAGGGCGGCAATGTGCAGGAATGGACGGAGTGGACGAGTGAATTTCAACCTTTGCGGAACCGCCGCATCCGGGGCGGCTCGTGGAACTACAACGAGTTTTATACCGGCGCAGACGACTACGAGTTCGACACCACGGACTACGATTCTGAATCCATCGGCTTCCGCGTCGCCGGACGAGCCGAGCGCTGAACTGATCTCCAAGGAGAATTCCCAAAAGCTGTCCCGGATGACCACGGGTCGCGGATCGCGGCTGTGTGCAAAGCGCCAGCCGCAGCGGGTAGAAGGACGCCGAGACTTCAGGAGCATTTCAACCGTTGGGCCGGGCGAAGCTGCCGCTCTCCGCGAATCCCAACGGGGTTGCGTCGGGTACGACGATGGAAGAGCTGAAACCCCGTTGGTGTTGAAATTTTAGTTGCCGCTTTTTCCTCACAACCTTGGGCTGGAGGACAGAATCCCTTGGGATTCGGGATGAAGAGCTGGGACTCGCTCGCAGTGATACGCCCCCGCATTGATCACCGCTGCTGTATCCCAGCGAAAGCAGCGAGGAACTGTTTGAACTTTGAACTTGGTCTCATCCCCCCCCCACTCAGAGGAGACGGCACGGTTCACCAGTCCGTTGGCTTGTAGTCCTTGAGGAACTTGCCCCAGATGTGTTCGCCCGTGTTCAGGCCGGCGATGATGGGGTCCACGATGCGCGCCGCGCCGTCCACGATGTCCAGCGGCGGATGAAACCGATGCTCCTTCACCTTGCGCTCGGCGATCTGCACCGGGTCTTCGTCCGTCACCCAGCCCGTGTCCACCGCGTTCATGTGGATGCCGTCCACCTGATAGTCCGCTGCGGACGTGCGCGTCATCATGTTCAGCGCGGCCTTCGCCATGTTGGTGTGCGGATGACGCGTGGTCTTGAACTTCCGATAGAACTGCCCCTCCACCGCCGAGACGTTGACGATGTGCTTGTCGCGCTCCGGCGTGCGCAGCATGAGCGACTTCAGGCGCGCGTTCAGGATGAACGGCGCGACGGCGTTCACGAGCTGCACTTCGAGCAGCTCGACGACGGGAACCTCCGCCATCATCAGCCGCCACGAATTCCGCTCGCGCAGATCCACCTGCTGCAAGTCCTGGTCAAGCCGGCCTTCGGGGAACAAATCCTTCTGCGCCGCGAGTTCATCCGGGAGCATGGGAATCTGCGACAGCTCGGCCGCGTGCGTGAGCCCGGCCAGCGCCGAACCAACCGCGTAGCCGCCGACGTGAGGAGGCGGACCGGTCAAATCATCACGGCGAACTTCCGCCCCGTCACCTCGGCGGCTACCGCCCTCGGGCAGCAGATGATAGCCGCGCAAACCTTCGTAAGCGCCAAGCAGCCTGCGGGCGTTCTCGGGCATGTCGGTCAGCGACATCGTCTCGCGCTGCATCATGTGCTCATAGAAATCCGGCGGACGACGCACGGTCTGGCAGGCGTTGTTGATGACGAAATCGAGCCGCGAACGGGTGTTGTTCAGATGACGGCAGAACGCCTCGACGCTTGGCGTGTGGCGCAGATCGAGCCCGAAGATTTCCAACCGATGACCCCAGTCCTTGAAGTCCGGCTCGGCCGCGTAGCGCAGCGCGGAGTCGCGCGGGAAACGGGTGCTGACGATGAGCTGCGCGCCGGCCCGAAGGAGCTTGATGCCCGCCTGATAACCAATCTTCACGCGCCCGCCGGTGAGCAGCGCGACGCGTCCGCGCAGGTCCGCCAGCTCGGAACGTTTGCGGAAGTTCAGCTCCGCGCACGCCGGGCAGAGCTGATCGTAGAAGTGATGGATCGTGGAGTAGTCCTGCTTGCAGATGTAGCAGTTCTGCGGCTCGACGACTTCGCGAAACTCCGGATCGCCCTCGACCTCGGTCTGCTGGAAGTCGGCGGGCGGATAGACGTTCGGTGTGGTGAAAACTTTTTCGCGACGCAGCTTGCGGATGCCGGTCTCGTTCAGCCGCGACTGATCGCGCTCGATTTTCGCTTCCTTGCGCTGGCGCACTTTGGCCTTCACGAAACGGCGGCGCTCGCTGACGTCCGGGCAGAAGATGTCGCCCGCCGCTTGAATTAACCGGGAGTGTTCCTCGGCGGACAGACCGGCGATCAACGTGCGGTCGGCCGCGACTTTTTCGAGCAGCACGGCGGCGTCGCGCAGGCGTTGCAAGAGCGACTCGTTGTTCTTCGCCACGCCGTCGGAGGTGACCGGTTGAGTGAGGTTTTCAGACATTTCGTTCAAAGCGGGGACGGTAGCAAAGGCGCGTGACCGGGGCGAACGAAATTAGGCACGAAGGCGACAGAGGTCTGTGATAAAAGGGGTGAGGCAGCAAGGAGGCGGTCCGGGTGGAACGGCAGGGTCTTTTGTTTTAGCGGTGTAACCTGCAGGCTGCCAGAGAGTCAGCGCAAAAGGAACAATTCGTGAGCATAAACTCCCGCTCAGGGTCTTATGGATTCAAAACGAAAGACCCTGGGAACGGGCGACCGGCCCGTTGCGGCGGGCGACCCGCCCGCCGCTCTGCGTGCGCCAGCCAGCCCTCATGTGGTATCACCCCGTTCGTGCCGAAGCTCGGCGGCAGGTTGCCGCCGAGAACGGGCGGGTCGCCCGTTCCACCCGGACTCGTGCGCACCGCTCAGCCTCTTGCCCTCACCCACTTTTAATCACACCCGTGACGGAGCTCGATCGAACCTCCTGCCACCAGAAAGGATGTGACGCTCAGTTTTTCAACTCCCGCTTCGCTTGGGAGAACAGCACCGTCGAGCAGAGGTAAATCACCGCTCCGGCCACCGCGAAGGCGATGAGCCAGGATTGGTGAAACGCCGCGCCCGCCTCTTCCAGCTTGTTGCCTTCGAGCAGATGCGGATCGAGGGCAATGGAGAGGTAGCGGACGTAGCCCGCAATGAAGAGGCCGGCGACGCCGATGAAGCAGCCGAGGAAAAGTCCCGCCAGAATGCCGCCCGCCTTGCGTCGCCCGAGATAGAACAGCCCGGCACCGGGCAGGAAGACGTTCAGCGCTCCGGCCAGCCGCAGGTTCTTGTGCGACGGAAGCGGAGGAGGCGTGGCAGACATGTCGGCGCGGCGAGAACCGCCGGCTACTTCGTCATCGGCCAGCCGGCCTGCGCCATCGCCTTGTAGCCGCCGGCGAGCGAAAGGACATTCTTATAGCCCATGCGCTGCGCGACGTCGCAGGTGAGCGCGGAGCGGAAGCCGCCGCCGCAATACATGATGATCTCGGCGCTGGCATCGGGAAACCGCTTTTCAATGTCGCGCTCCAGCACGCCCTTGCCGAGATGCTGCGCCTCGGCCGCGTGACCGGCGGCCCATTCGCCGTCCTCCCGCACGTCGATGAGGATGGCCTTGGGATTTTGCGCGAGCCGGGCGCGGGCTTCCTCGATGGAAATCTCCTTGATGCGCGGGCGGACTTCATTGACGACTTTCAGAAATTCAGGCGAGTGATCCATGCCGCAGACGATAGGTGTGAGCGGAGCCGGGTCAAACAGTTTTCACTTCACGCGAGGGCGGGAATTCATCAGCATCTGCGACTTGTTATGGAAATTGTGAACCTCAGCGACGCGCCTCCTTTCACCACGAAGGATGGCTCGGAGATTCGCGAGCTGCTGGCGTATCGAAACTCCTCGATCCGCAACCAGAGCCTCGCGGAGGCGCGGCTGCCCGTCGGCGCCAGCACGCAGGAGCATTACCACGCGAAGACGGAGGAGATTTACTTCATCACGTCCGGCCAGGGCCGCATGAGGATCGAGAACGAGCTCGCCGAAGTAAAGTCCGGCGACACCATCGCGATTCCGCCCGGCAAGAAGCACAAGCTCTGGAACACCGGCCCCGTGCCGCTCACCCTGCTCTGCTGCTGCTCCCCGTGCTACGAGCACAGCGATACTTTCCTAACCGAGTAATTCCTTCATCCCATCGTGAAACCTCAAAACATCCGTCTGTTTATCAAAACTTTCTGCCCCTGGTGCGACAAAGCCGAGCACTGGCTCGACCAGCGCGGCATCAGCTACGAAACCATCGACGTGCTGGAAGACGACGCGGCGATGCAGGAGATGGTGAAGCTCTCCGATCAGGATCTCGCGCCGGTCATCGACGTGGACGGAAAGATCCTCGCCGACTTCGGCCCCGACGAGCTGGAGGAATGGTGGAGGGAACAAGGTTTCACCAACTGATCTTCAACCACGGATGAACACCGACTCAATCCTGGCTTTCCCCAGCCTGACCGCACATATCCGTGTGCGTTCGTGTTCATCGGTGGTTAACTCAATCTCTGAATGAGCAACAGCCTCGAAGCACCGTTGAAGCCCCGTCCGCGCATTCCAGAATGGCTGCGGCTCAAGCTCCCGACCACCGACACCTTCGGCCAGACGCGCAACCTGCTCGACGGCCTGCGCCTGCACACCGTCTGCGAAAGCGCGAAGTGCCCGAACCATTGGGAATGCTGGAGCAAGGGCACGGCGACCTTCATGATCGCCGGCGACCGCTGCACGCGTGCCTGCGGCTTCTGCGCCGTGAGCACCGCGAAGCCGCTCGCCCTCGAAACCGACGAACCGCAACGCGTTGCCGAAGCCACGCGCCGCATGAACCTCAAGCACGTCGTCATCACCGCCGTGGCGCGCGACGACATTGCGGACGGCGGCGCGGAACATTTCCGCCAGACCATTGAAGCCGTGCGGACGGCGAACCCCGGCATCGTCATCGAGGTGCTCGTGCCGGACTTCTTGGACAAGGATTTCGCCATCGACGCCGTTCTCTCGGCGAACCCGCACGTCTATAACCACAACCTCGAAACAGTGCGCCGGCTCACGCCGGAAGTTCGTTCGCGCGCGACCTATGACCGCTCCTTGAGCGTGCTGCGCAAGGTGAAGGACAAGCGTGGCGACGAGATTTACACCAAGTCCGGCATCATGCTCGGCCTCGGCGAGACGGAGGATGAACTGCTGACCTCGCTCGCGGACCTGCGCGAGGCGAAGTGCGACATCCTCACGCTCGGCCAGTATCTTCAGCCGACGCTGAAGCATCTGCCCGTGGCGGCGTTCATCCCGCCGGCGAAGTTCGACGAATACGGCGAGCGCGCACGGCAGATGGGGTTCATCCACGTCGCCAGCGGTCCGATGGTCCGCAGCTCGTATCACGCGGACGACTTCTCACCGGGCGCGATTGCGTCGCGCAGCCTTTGAGGGGAATGCACGGGTAGCCGCCGACGTGAGGAGGCGGATGCTTCAAATACTGCCTGCGTTCCGCCTTCTCCCGTCGGCGGCTACGGGCATTCGAGCGACAAATGACTTGCCAAGTTCGGATGCGAACGGAGTAATTAGCCCAGCGCAAGGGCATCGGAAGCAGGCGTTGAGTTGACCAAACTTGATCCGCGTCCGATAACCTTCTGCGAATTGTGACGCCAGTTTAGCTCAGCGGTAGAGCAACGGTTTTGTAAACCGTCGGTCGCCGGTTCAATCCCGGCAACTGGCTCCAGTTCCTCAAACCCTCCAAGCGAGAGTTTATCCCCCATTCGCCAGCCCGTTGAGAGGCACCTTCCGTCCTTTTCCCCTTCTCTCCTTCGCGGCCTTCACGCTCCTGGCGCGAGCTTCTCCTCCCCGACCATTCTTTTTTAATTTCCTGATTCCTGACGACCGGGGTTTCGTGGTAATGATTCGGCGAATTCCACCCAGTTGTTTATGAAACGCCTTGCCCTGATTACTGCCCTGAGCGCCTTCACCTCCCTTTCCGGCTTCGCTGCGGACAGCGTCGTCGTCTTCAACGAGATCAATTATCACCCGGCGACCAACGAGATCGCCAGCGAATGGATCGAGCTGCACAACCAGATGGCCATCGACATCGATCTCTCGGCATGGTCGGTGCGCGGCGGCATCGACTACACCTTCGCCGAGGGAACCGTCATCGCGGGCGGCGGCCAGCTCGTCGTGGCCATCAATCCGACGGCGCTTCGGACAGCGACCGGTCTCATGAACATCGTTGGCCCGTTCACCGGACGGCTGAACAATTCCACTGCCCACCTCGAACTGCGCGACCGCAATCAACGCGTGATGGACGCCCTCGATTATGGCGACGAAGGCAAGTGGCCGCTCGCTCCCGATGGCTCCGGGGCCACGCTCGCCAAGCGCAACTCGAACTCGCCAAGCGATTCGCCGGAGCAATGGACCGCCAGCGTCATCGTCGGCGGCACGCCGGGACGTCCAAACCAATACGAGGCCGCGAAGATCGTGCGCAGTTCGCTGGTGGCCTTTGATGCGCTGTGGCGGTTCGAGGCATCCGGCACGGATCTCGGAACGTCGTGGCGCGCTCCAGCCTTCGATGACAGCACCTGGGGCGGACGCAACAACGCCACGCTCGTCGGCTACTGGCCGTTCAATGGCAACGCGACGGGCTTGCGCGGCACGAGTGGAACGCTCATTGGCGCAGTCGCGACGACCACGGACCGCAACGGCGCGGCCGGCGGCGCGCTGGCCTTCAACGGCGCCCAGTCCCAATACGTCAGCGTGGCCGGCGGCGGTGGATTGAACGCCGCGAACCAGGGCACGATCAGCCTGTGGGTGAAATGGACCGGCACGCAGACGCAGGACGCCGATTGCTGCGGCACGTTTGGCGCAGTGCTGGCGCGGCAAGGAAATGGGCTGTTCTCCGACAACATTCTCGCGCTGAGCGCCGCGAACCCCGCGACCGCGCGCCTTGTTTGGAAGCAGTCGGGAGCGTCGGCGACTTTGATCACGGGCACGAACATCGTCGGCACGAACTGGCATCATGTCGCCATCGCCTTCTCGCCCGTCGGCACCACGCTCTATCTCGACGGCGCGTCCCAGGGCACGGGCATCGGACCATCGTTGAACAACAACGCCGGTGTGCCGCTCACCATTGGCGCGTGGGCGGGCGATGGCGGCGGCTTTTCCACGTCGAGCCTCGACGACGTCGCCATCTGGAACAGGGCGCTCAATGCGGATCAGATTGCCGCACTCGCCGCGCAGACCAAGGTGCCGCTCGACTTCGCGCTGCCTGAAAGCGCGGTCTTTTACGCGGGCGACGGACGCCTGACGAGCAACGACGACCTGCGTCTCACCGCGCTGCCGCCCGGCCCGACGACTTATTATTTCCGGAAGACCTTTCAGTTCGACAACGATCCCGCCGCAGCGGAGCTGAAGCTTGATCTCGCAGTGGATGACGGCGCGGTCTTCTACCTGAACGGAAACGAGATTCACCGTCAGAACATGTCCGCCGGGCCGGTCAGTTACTCGACGCTCGCCGCCAGCGCCATCGGCGATGCTTCAATCCTCAACGGCATTTCCATTTCCAACACGAACCTGATCGCCGGCACGAACGTGCTCGCGGTCGAAGTGCATCAGGCCGGCGGCGTCGATCTGGGGATGGTCTTCGGCGCCGGGCTGAACGCCACGATCACGCCATTGATTCAGGGTCCGTCGCCGGAAGAGTTCAAGGGCGGCGACCTCGTGCTCAACGAACTCAGTGCGGGCGGCGGGGCGACGTTCGAGCTGGAGCTGTTCAATCGCGGCGCAGCACCCCTCGACGCGGGCGGCTACATCGTCCGGCGCACCGGCACGCTGGCGGACACGCAGGTCGAGCTCCCGTCGCAAACGGTTTCTCCCGGCGGCTTCCTGCTGTTGAACCGGGCGGCGCTTGGCTTCGGCGTGGCGGCGGGTGACAAGCTGTTTCTCCTGCTGCCCGGCGGTCGCGGCGTGGCGGATGCGGTGGAAGTGCATGGCCGCAACCGCGCCCGTTCGCCGGACGGCACGGGTGAATTCCTCACGCCCCTCGCAGGAACTCCGGGAGGCAGCAACACGTTTGCGTTCCACGACGAGATCGTCATCAACGAGATTTTCTACCACGCGCCGCCGACGCTCGAAGTCCCGGCCACCATCACCGCCACCACAAACATCAGTTACACGAACCTCTGGCGTTACGAGCAGTCCGGCACGGATCTCGGAACGGCATGGCGCGCGCCGGGCTACGATGACAGCGCGTGGCCGGTGGGCGCGGGCCTTCTTTACAACACCACCGCGACGCTGGCCGCGCCGAAGAACACGCTGCTCGACATCGGACCCACGACTTACTATTTCCGCACCTCGCTCATCTACACCGGCACGCCGGCCATCTTGAGCCTGAATCTCCGGCACATCATGGATGACGCCATCGTCGTGTATGTGAACGGCAACGAGGTTCATCGCGCCAACCTCCCTGCGGCCGCCGTCATCCGATACACGAACAACGCCGGCGCAGCCGTGCTCAACGCCATCGTGCGCGGCCCCACCGTCGTCGCGCTCTCGAACCTCGTCATCGGCACGAACATCATCGCCGCCGAGATCCACCAGGCGGCGGTCAATGGCGGCGACGCCGTGTTCGGTCTCGAACTCAGCGGCATCATCGAGGGCGCTCCGCGCATTCCTTATCAAAGTGACTCGGAGGAATGGATCGAGCTCTTCAACCGCAGCAGCAACGAGGTGAGCCTCGCCGGCTGGCGTCTGGATGAGGGCATTGATTATCGCTTCGGAACGAATGATGCCATTCCCGCCGGCGGCTACCTCGTCGTGGCGAAGGAGCCGGAGGCCCTGCGCGCGAAGTTCCCGGGCATCCCGGTGACCGGGCCGTATGCGAACAGGCTGTCGCATTCAGGCGAACGCATCGTGCTGCGCGATCCCGCTGACAACGCGGCCGACGCCGTGCATTACCACGACGACGGACGCTGGCCCGGCGCGGCGGACGGCGGCGGCGCGAGCCTGGAGCTTCGCGATCCGTGGGCCGACAACAATGCCGGTGAAGCGTGGGCGGCGAGCGATGAGACGAGCGGCTCGGCGTGGCGCACCTACAGCTATCGCGGCGTGGCGGCGGCCAGCCCGGTGGGGCCGGATGGTCAATGGAGGGAGTTCGTCATGGGCCTGCTGGACAACGGCGTGATCCTGCTCGACGACATCGCCGTCATCGAGACGCCTTCCACCACGCCGACGAACCTGATTCAGAACGGCGCCTTCGACACCGGCACGAACAAGTGGCGCATCATCGGCAATCATCACGGCGAAGTGATCGACGATCCGGATCAGCCGGGGAACAAGGTGCTCAAGCTCACCGCCACCGGCAGCACCGAGCACATGAGCAACCACGGCGAAACGACGTTCGTGGGCACCCGCGACGTGGTGAACGGCCGCGAGTATTTGATTTCGTTCCGCGCGAAGTGGATCAGCGGATCGCCTCAGTTCCACACGCGGCTTTACTTCAACCGCCTCGCCCGCACGACGCTGATCGACACGCCGTCCTTGCACGGCACGCCGGGCACGCCGAACACCGCCCACACGCCGAACATCGGCCCGACTTACGCCGCGCTGCGTCACGCGCCGGTGGTGCCCGCCGCGTTCGAGCCGGTGACCATCAGCGTGCAGGCGTCCGATCCCGACGGCCTCAACGCGATGACGCTGTGGTGGCGGCCCGACGGCGGTTCATGGAGCAGCCTCGCGATGACGACGGACGACGCGCAGCCGACGCGCTTCCAGGCAACTCTTTCCGGCAGATCCGCCGCGTCCGTCGTCCAGTTCTTCGTCGAAGGCATAGATGGTCTTGGCGTAAAATCCTTCTTCCCCGCCGACGGCACCAACTCCCGCGCGCTCTACAAGGTGGACGACGGTCTCGCCGCAACGAACGGCCTGCACAACGTCCGCCTCGTCACGCTGACGGCCGATACGGATCAGCTCTTCCGCCAGGTGAACCTGATGAGCAACGAGCGCATCGGCTGCACGATGATTTATGACGAGCAGGAGATTTTCTACGACGTCGGCCTGCGCCTCAAAGGCAGCGAGCACAGCCGCACGACTTCGCAGCGCCTCGGCTTCAATGTGAGCTTCAACAGCGAGCAGAAGTTTCGCGGCATCCACGGCACGGTGGCGATTGACCGCTCGGAAAGCACGGGCTTCGGCCAGCGCGAGATGCTCATTCACCAGACGCTCAACCACGCTGGAGGCGTCCCGACCAAGTATCACGATCTCATCCAGGTGATGGCGCCGCGCGACGAATACACCGGCTCGGCGGAGCTGCAGCTCGCGCGCTACTCGGACGTGTTTCTCGACGACCAGTATCAGGATGGAAGCGACGGCAGCGTTTTCGAGTATGAGCTGGTCTATCAACTGAACTCGACCGACACCGGCACGCCCGAAGGCAACAAGCTGCCCAACCCGGATTCCGTCGTCGGCTCCTCCATCCGCAATCTCGGCGACGACAAGGAGAATTACCGCTGGACGATGCTGCTGAAGAACAACGCGGACCGCGACTCCTACGCCAGGATCATGGCCTTCTGCAAATGGATGGAGGCGAGCGGCACGAACTTCACCAGCCAGATCACCAACGTCATCGATGTGGAACGCTGGCTGCGCGGCACGGCGGTGAACGCCCTCTCCGGCGCGGGCGACAGCTACGGCGGCGACGGCTCGCAGCACAATGTTCAGTTCTACGTGCGGCCCGAGGACGGGCGCATCATCTATTTCCCGCATGACGTGGACGCGTTCTTCGACGCCAATCGTCCGGCCGTGCCCAACGGTGATCTCGCCAGGATCATCGCCGTGCCGGCCTACGCGCGCTCTTACTACGGCCACCTTCAGGACATCATCGCCACCACTTACAACGCGAACTACATGACGCGCTGGGCCAGTCACTTTGGCCGGCTGCTCCCTGCGCAGGGCTTCGCGGGACACCTCGCCTTCATCGTCCAGCGCGCCGGCGTGGTGAACAACGCCATCAACGCCGCCGTGCCGAACGCCGCCTTCGCCATCACCAGCAGCGCGGGAAACAGTTTCGCCACGACGAACAACACGATCACCTTCACCGGCACCGCGCCGCTAGCGGTGAAGACGATTGAGATCAACGGTGTGAGCTATCCCATCACCTGGACCACCACGACCGCGTGGTCGATCCAGTTGCCGCTGTTCAACGGGCCGAACCCGCTGGTCGTTCAGGGCGTGAACAGCAGCGGCGTCCGCCTGACCAACGCCATCGACACCATCACCGTCACCAACACCGGTTCCGGCGCGCTGCTGGCCGTGTTGATCAACGAATGGATGGCGGACAATGCCGGCCCGTCCGGGCTTAAAGACCCCGTGGACGGTTTGTTCCAGGACTGGTTCGAGCTGTTCAATCCGAACACGAACGCGGTGAACCTCGCGGGCTTCTACCTCACGGATAATCTCAGCCAGCCGTCGAAGTGGAAGGTGCCGCTGGGCACCGTGATCGCGCCAGGCGGTTTCCTGCTCGTCTGGGCGGACAACGAACCTGAGCAGAATGCGGCCTACGTCACCAACGGCCATCTGCACGCCGGCTTCCAGCTCAGCAGCGGCGGCGAAGCGCTGGGACTTTTTTCACCCGGCCTCGTCGCCCAGCACGCGGTCGCCTTCGGTGCGCAATTCCAGAACGTCAGCCAGGGTTTCTATCCAGACGGCATGACAAACACCTCTTGCTCGATGACGAACTGGACTCCGCGCACGGCGAACACGCTGCTCGGCCCGCAGATTTTCCGGGTGATCTCCTTCATCGGCGGCGTGGCCACGCTGGAATGCAGCACGATTCCCGGACGGAACTACGCCGTGGAGTTCAAGGACAGCCTGGATGACGGAGCATGGCAGCCGCTGGGCGATCCGCGTCCGGCCTTCGGCCCGACGCTGACGGTGATCGACAGCACGGTCACCGGCCCACAACGCTTCTACCGCATCCAGCGCCTGGATTGATCTACAATTCCGGGCTGGAATGTTTTCAACGCATGGAGTGCGTCTGAGGAAGGCGCACCCCATGCATTTAACAATGCCGTCTCGCTGGGACACGAAGAGCAGCAGGCGGAACATTTCACCCGGACCAGCATCGGATCGTTGCCTCGCAGCCTCAGACCCTTCTGAAAGCGAAACCTGCCGCCTCAGCCGCCACGCATTCTTCGGCAGCTCAGCCGATCAGCATCTCGATGAAATGCAGATCGGAGGAGACGGTGACCTTGGGATTCGGCCTTGCGCTTTCAATCAGGCGAACGGGCTGGCCAATCAATTCGCAGGCGGCGGTGTCATCCGTCACCAGCATGCCTTTCTCACGCACGGCGGCGAGCGCCTTGCGGATCACCTCGACGCGGAAGGTTTGCGGCGTCTGCACGGCCCAGAGCCGGGAGCGGTCCAGATGCTGGGCAATCGTCTGGCCATCGTCGGACTGCTTGATCGTATCCGTCACGCGCTGCGCGGCAACCGCCGCACCGCTCTGCCGCGCCGCATCGACGGTCGCTTCGATCAGCTCCACCGTCGTGCAAGGCCGGGCCGCATCCTGGATGGCGACGATCGCGGCGGAGGCGGAGAGCGCTTGGAGCCCGTTCCAAACGGAATCCTGCCGCTCCTTCCCGCCTGCCACGAAGCGATAAGGCTTCTGCAATTCCAGCGTCGCCGCGAGCTCTTCAAACGCGGACTGAAGCCCGTCGCGCACCACGAGAATGATTTCATCGATGCACTCGGCGTCATCGAAACGCTCCCAGGTGTGCGCGACGACGGGAGCGCCGGACACTTCGAGGAAAAGCTTGTCGATGTTCGGTCCCATGCGGGTTCCGCGTCCGGCCGCAACGATGATGGCGCTGGTCATGGGAAAAACTTTGGACTTCGGGCGGGGAGTTTCGAGGAAAAACTTCAGCCGCCGCATGGTTAAAACCGTTCTCCGCTGGAAGGATGAGCTCTGCGAATCCCTGTTGTTCGTGAGCTTTCGAGAGATCAGGGACTCGTGGAACCCGTCCTTCCAGAAGTTTTAAAACGGCTTAGCCGATTGCGCGCCAGTCGAGCACCTTGAGCTGGACGGTGGTGGAGCCGTTGAACTCGTTCAGTTGCGGAACGAACGCCAGATCGAACCGGCCCACCGGCAGCGATCCATCGCCGACGTTCCACAGCACCGCCTCGACGGTGCGCCGGCCATCGGTCACCCAGAGCTTGGCGTGCTTCTTCTCCGCGCCCATGCGCTGCAACGGGCGGGCGTGAGTGGCGTTGCGCAGGACCAGGCGCACGGCGGGATTGCCCATGCCCGTCTGTTCGAGCTGCTCCAATTCGCGCAGCCGCTCCACGGTGAGTTCAGCCGAGGTGACTTCTGCATCCAGACGCAGCGAAGGCTGGAACTGATCGGGCTTGAGCGCGCGCCGAACCAGTTCGTTCAAGCGTGCGCGCAGCGCATCAATCTGATCGGCCTTCACGGTGACGCCCGCCGCCATCGCGTGGCCGCCGTGGCGGACGAGCAGGTCATCACACTCCCGCAGCGCTGCCGCGAGATCGAAGCCTTCGATGCTGCGCCCGGAGCCGCGCCATTCATCGCCATCGCCGCCGATGATCAGCGTGGGCCGGTAAAACTCCTGCATGACCCGCGACGCCACAATGCCGACCACGCCGATGTGCCACATCAACTGGCCCTCGACGATGACGTGATCCGTCTCCGGGTTGAACCGCGCGCGAACCGCACCAATCGCCTGCTCGGAAATGCTGCGCTCGATCTTCTGCCGCTCGCGGTTGCGCATGTCGAGCGACTCGGCAATCGGGTCCGCTTCCGCAGCGTCGCGGGCGAGAAGCAGGCGCAGGGATTCCTCGGCGGTTTCGAGGCGTCCGGCGGCGTTGAGCCGGGGCGCGAGCTGGAAGCCGACTTCGTAGCCGCCCACTTCGCCCGCGATGCCCGCCACCTTTTTCAACGCGATCAATCCGGGACGCTGCGTCGCGTTCAGCCGCTCGATGCCCGCGCTGACGAGGATGCGGTTCTCTCCCGTCAACGGAACCAGATCGGCAATGGTTCCAAGCGCGACCAGATCGAGACTGGGGCGCAAGTCGAACTCCGCCGCGCCGGGCAGTCCCACGGTGCGTCCGTGTTTCAGCAGAGCGTGCGCGAGCTTGAAGGCGAGTCCGACCGAGCACAGTTCGCGGAAGGACGGCGCATCAGCGGGCGACAACTGCGGATTGACCAGCGCGCACGCCAGCGGAGGCGGCGTCGAGACCTGATGGTGATCGAGCACGATGGCGTCAACCCCGCGCCCATCGAGCCATTGGATGGTGTCCACCGCAGTGGAGCCGCAGTCCACCGCGAGCAGCAGCGTGGACGGAAACTTGGCGAGACAGTTCTCCACGCCGGACTGGCTGAGGCCGTAGCCTTCCTCCATGCGATGCGGCAGATAGGCGTTCACCTTCCAGCCGAGCGCCGTGAGGAACTCCACCAGCAGCGTCGTCGAGGTGACGCCATCGACATCGTAGTCGCCGAAGATGACGAGCGATTCGCCGCGCTCACGGGCGGCGAACAAGCGCCCGACCGCCGCCTGCATGTTCGGAAGGAGAAACGGATCGGCGAGGCTCTTGAGGCGCGGTTGCAGGAAGCGCGTGATGGGGTCCGGCTCGCTCAGCCCACGGTTCAGCAGGCACTGGGCGAGCAGGGGCGAAATCTTCAGCGCCTTGGCCAGGAACTCTGTCAGCGCAGGCTGCGATGGCGCGATGGTCCAGCGGTGCTTCATCAGGTGAACCAGCCGCGGAACAGTTCAAGGGCTTTCTTCACGGCTTCAATGATCACAAAAATGTTGAGCGAGAGATAAACGACGGTGCCGACAGACAGCAGATAGGCAAACCAAATCATGACGCCGTCCTCCTCCATCATGCTCGCGGCGAGCAGAATGATGCAGTAGCACGGGAGCGTGTTGGTGAGCGGCGGCAGCGGAGGAAACGGGAGCGCGAGCAGCAGGCCCATGAAGGTCATCAGCAGCGCGTTCACGAAGCGGGCGGCGCGCGTGGTCATCCACGGGGTCCGGCGTGGCCGGGCGATCTTCTCCACGATGCGGACGATCTTCATGCTGCCGCGCAGGACCTTGTCCTGAAAGTCCGGCGACAGCCGCCGGTTGCCCATGACCTTCGGCAGACGAGGAACGACGCCGACCGCGAGCTTCAAACTGAGGAGCGCGACGGACAAACCCAGGACGGTGCTGACTCCAGGAATCGACACCGGGATGATGAACGGCAGGGCCAGCAGGATGACGACGAGGTAGAAGCCGCGGCCATCCGTCCGTTCCAGAAGCTGGTTCAGCGTGATGCCGTCGGGAGAGGAATTGGCTTCCAGCATTTGCGCCAGCTTTTCAGAAAGTCGCTCATGCATGATGCCGGTGGAACGCCGATCGCCGCGTCAGTTGTCCAATTTGTTCGACTTGTCTCTGGCCCTGTTCATGGACGCCAGAAGCGAGGCGACGACGGAGATCAGGATGATGCCCGTGACAATGGCGAGGGACCAGGTGGTGGAGATCTCCATCTGGAACCACTTCGGCGTGCCATGATGCGGATCGAGCAGCATCTTCAGCCCGATGAACACAAGGACGACGGAGAGCCCGACCTTGAGATAGCGGAAATAGCCGATGGCTCCCGCGAGCACGAAGTAGAGCGAACGCAGGCCGAGGATGGCAAACACGTTCGAGGTGAAAACGATGAAGCCGTTGCTGGTCACGCCGAAGATGGCCGGGATCGAATCCACGGCAAAAATAAGGTCGGTGGTCTCGACCATCAGAAGCACCAGCGCCAGCGGGGTCAGGGCGCGGCGGCCATTGAGCGTGGTGACAAATTTCTGGCCTTCAAAGGAAGACGTGACGGGGTAGAGCTTCCGGGCCAGGCGAATCATGATGTTCTTCTCGGGATGAACTTCCTCGTCGCCGGCGAAGATCATCTTGATGCCGGAGAAGACCAGGAACGCGCCCAGCCCATACAGCACCCACTCGAACTCACGGACTACGGCGGCACCGAAACCGATCATGACGCCGCGCATCACCAGCGCGCCGAGGATTCCCCAAAACAGAACCCGATGTTGAAACTCGGGAGGAACACGGAAGTAGGTAAAGATGAGGGCGATGACGAAGACGTTGTCCATCGAGAGCGACAGCTCGATGATGTAGCCCGTGATAAACAGGATGCTGTCGTTTTTCGTCCAGTCCGGCACCATCGCGGGAGCCGCCACGAAGGCGAAGAGCATGGCGCAGCAGAACCAGATGCCGGTCCAGATCAACGCCTCCTTGAACTTGACGACGTGGGCGTGCCGATGAAACACGCCCAAGTCGAGGGCTAAGAAGAACAGGACGGCGACAATGAAGATCGCCCAGGGAGCTGACGCATTATCAGCAAAGGCAATCATCAGGCATTCGCACGGGCGGATGCCACGGTGCTGTCCACACTGACCTGCGTCGATGAAATCGGGCGCTGCCCCTTGTGCCACCACAGAACCAGCGCGCTGGCGATGTAGATGCTGGAGTAGGTGCCCGTGATGATGCCCACCAGGAAGGCGAACGCGAAGTCATTGATGGCGCCGCCGCCGAAGATGTAGAGCGAGAGCGTGGCCAGGAGAACGGTTCCCGAGGTGATGATCGTCCGGCTCAGGGTCTGGTTCAGCGCCTGATTAATGAGATCCTTGAAGGAGCCGCGCACCCCCATCTTCAGGTCTTCGCGGATGCGGTCAAAGATCACGATGGTGTCGTTGATCGAGAAGCCGATGATGGTGAGAATCGCCGCCACAGTGGAGGCGTTGAATTCACGGCCTGAGATGCAGTAGAAGCCGATGGTCATCAGCACGTCGTGAATGACCGCCAGCACCGCGCCCACGGCAAAGGAGAACTCGTAGCGGATGGCCACGTAAACGAGGATGCCAAGCAAGGACAGGAAGGTGGCGAGAATGGCCGTGTTCCGAATTTCCTTGCCGATGGTCGGGCCGACCTTGTCGATGGATGCCTTTTCAAACTTGGCTTCAGGGAAGGCGCTAACGAGCAGCGGCGTAATTTTTTCACCGGTGTTGTAAGCCGAAGTGATGCGAAGAGTGTCCTTGCCGCCGCCAATGTCCTTTTGATATTGGATGAGTGGGTCGGTGATGTCTCCTTTGAGCAGAACCTCACGCACCTTGTCCGTGTCCACCTTCTGCGCAAACCGGAGCGTGACGTTGTCGCCCCCGAGGAAGTCCACGCCCAGCAGCTTCTCGCCGCGCGCGAAGAGGCCGTAGCCCACGCCCACCAAGATGACGGTCCAGGACAGGATGAAGGCCGGCTTCGCCAGCTTCATGAAATCGAGCTTCGTCGCGCGGATGATGCGCAGCATCTTGATGGAGGTCATCCAGCCTTTCACCAGCAGGAAGTCAAAAATGAGACGGGTGACCACCAGCGAGGTGAACAGGCTCGCCGCCACACCAATGGTCAGCGCGACGCCGAATCCCTTGATGGAGCCGGTGCCCATGGCCCAGAGAATGAGCGACGAAATGAGCGTGGTGACATGCGAGTCGAAGATGGTGCCGAAGGCCCGGTCGTAGCCGGCGGCCAGCGCGCCCTTGAGTGACTTGCCCTTCGCCAGCTCTTCACGGATGCGCTCGAAGATCAGCACGTTCGCATCGACCGCCATGCCGACCGTCAGCACGATGCCCGCAATGCCGGGCAGGGTCAGCGTGGTGCCAATCGAGCACATCACGGCGAGAAGAATGAGAATGTTGGTAATCAGCGCCACATTCGCCACCGCTCCCGCGAGCAGATAGTAAATGAGCATGAAACCCGCGACCGCAATCGTCCCATAAATGGCCGAGTTGACGCCGCTCTGGATGGTGTCCGCACCCAAGGAAGGCTCAACAGTGCGCTCTTCAATGATCCGCACCGGAGCTTCCAGCGGGTTCTCCAGCACGTTCGCGAGTTCAAAGGCTTCGCGCAGATCGAAGCTTCCCGTGATGACGCCGCGACCGCCTTCGATGGGGCTGTTGATGCGGGGCGCAGAGTAGAGTTCGCCGTCCAGCACGATGGCAAGCTGATGGGACTTATTGCCCTTGGGAGCGAACTCGCGGGTGATTTCCGCGAACAATCTGGCACCGTCCGGGTTCATCTCGAACTGAATCTCCGGCTCGTTGGTAACCGGACTGCGCGAGACCATCGCACGGGTGAGATAGCCGCCGGTCAGGCCGCGTTCAGCACCCTTCTTGACCAGATAAGACGCCACCTGCTTGCTGCCATCGGGGCCTTTGATTTGCTGGCGCAGCACTTCGTAACCGGGTTCCACAATCCCTTGGGCCAGGAGTTCCATGCTCTCGGGATGAACCATCCGGAATTCAAGGAAGGCCGCCTTTTCGACGCTCTTGCGGGCCGAGTCCATCTCCGACTGGGAAAGACCGGGAAGCTGGATCAGGATGCGATCCTCGCCGGAAGGCTGGAGCAACGGCTCGGCCACGCCGAGCTTGTCCACGCGCTTGCGGAGGACTTCAACGGCGTTGGCGAGAACGACGCTCTTCTCCGCGTTGGTGGAAATCTTGGACGTATCCATGCCGACGAGGAACGAGGTGCCGCCCTGAAGGTCGAGGCCCAGCTTGATCTTGCCGGCGGCTTCGCGCTGGAGACGGTTCAAAATGAACGCGGACGGGTTCTTGTCGCCCTTGACAGTGATGCGATGGGAGAAGTAAGGCACCAGATCGTTCGTGCCGACCGCGTCCTTGAGGTTGCCGAACGTGCGTCCGGGCAAATCCTTCTGGAGCTGCGTGGCACGGGCGACAATGTTCGAGAACGTCGCATCCTTGTTGCGCGCCTTGCCTTGGAATTCAACGAGCAGGTCACGGCCCCTTGGCGGCGTGATCTCGATGACAGACCAGACGACGACAAAAACGATGACCAGTAACTGCCAGAGATGCTTTTGATTCATGGATGGTAGCGGTGGGAGAGTGGGTGAAAAATGGGGGCGTTTGCTCTCAGGCGGGGGACTGGCTGGTGTCACCTTCGCGCTCGGTGATTTCCGAGATGGCGGTCTTGAGCACTTCGAGCTTGGTGTCTGCGGAACGGATGCTAACGCTGCGTTCCCTGACGGTAACCACGATGCCAATAATACCGCCGCTGGTGGTCACCTTGTCTCCAGCCTTGACGCTCTTCATCAGCGTATCATGCGCTTTCTGACGCTTTTGCTGCGGGCGGAGAATCGCGAAGTAGAACGCGAACAGCAGCAGGAACAGAGGAAACATGCTCACGTACCAAGGCGCGGCTGGCTGGCCATTGCCGGCCGGCTGGCCCATCGCCATCATTCCCAGGAACGCGCTCGCTGTGTTCAAAATCATAATGCTTGGTTAATTTGAGCCGCTCAATTTAGGCAGGAAGCGACTTTTGGCAAGCCTAACCTTGGCATCCGGGCACGCCGCACAGGGTCTTTTGTTTTAACGGTGTAACATGCAGGCTGCCAGAGAGTCAGCGCAAAAGGAACATTTCGTGAGTATAAACTCCCGCTCAGGGTCTTATGGATTCAAAACGAAAGACCCTGGCACGCCGCAGCAAAGCCACCGTGATTCTACGAAACGAAGCGGGCGGCATGGAGTTCACCGGGCTTTTCCATCCCAGTCATCCAGCCGCCCGCGCAAGGAACGCAGCTTAAAGTCGTTCCTCGATAAACTTCTCCAGCTTCATCGCGTCCGCGTTGAACTGGCGGATGCCTTCCGCCGTCTTCTCGGTCGCCATCGCGTCCTCGTTGAACAGCCAGCGGAACTTCTTCTCGTCCAAATCAAGCCGGGCAATGTCGCTCGCAGCCGCGCTCTCCGGCTGAAGTTTGCGGACCAGAGGCGTGGTGTTCTTCTGAAGTTCGCCCAGCAATGCCGGGCTGATCGTGAGAAGGTCGCAGCCCGCCAGTTCCTGAATTTCCCCGATGTTGCGGAAGCTCGCCCCCATCACCTCGGTCGGGTGGCCATGCTTCTTGTAGTAATTATAGATGGCGCGGACGGACAGCACGCCGGGATCTTCAGCCGGGGCAAAGTCTTTCCCCGTGCTCTTCTTGTGCCAGTCGAGAATGCGGCCCACGAAGGGGGAGATGAGCTTCGCGTTCACGTGCGCACAGGCCACCGCCTGCGCCAGCGAGAAGAGCAGCGTCATGTTGCAGTCCGTCTTTTCCTTCTGGAGGACTTCCGCCGCACGCGTTCCTTCCCAGGTCGTCGCAATCTTGACCAAAATACGCTCCCGCGAGACGCCGTTCTTTTCATACAGGGTGATGAACTTGCGGCCCTTCTCGATCAATGCAGTCGCGTCAAAGGACAGGTTTGCGTCGGTCTCGGTCGAGACGCGGCCGGGAACAATCTTGAGAATCTCGATGCCGAACAGCACGAGCAGATGATCGACGATGTGGCTGGCGAGCGCCGACTTCGGGACGTTGGCGTTGAGATTGTCGGCCACGGCTTTCTCGACCAGATGCTTGTACTCCGGCATGAGCGCCGCCTTGAGAATGAGCGAGGGGTTGGTGGTCGCGTCGAGCGGCGCGTATTGCTTGAGCGTCGCGAAATCGCCGGTGTCGGCGACGACTTTGGTGAACTGTTTGAGCTGTTCGAGCTGGCTGGCTGGTTGCATAAGAATAAGCGTTTCGGATTAACCCCTGGCTCCATTAGGTTCGGGAGTCCTTTGCGACAACAACTCATTGCCATCGTTCTGGCAACGGGAAACTTTCCATCACCTCCATGAGCAACGCCTCTGGCCAACATGATTGAGAAGTCCCCTTCAACTTTCACATAAGAGGACCGCAAGACTGGCTCGGCTCACAGCGGGCGCGATGACCGGCCGCGCTCCGTTCACGCCGCTTCCGCCAGCACCCGATGCACGGTCGTCAGCAGCTTCCCGGCGGTATAGGGCTTCATCAGGAAGGCGATGCGTTCCAGGCCGGCCGCATCGCGAACTTTCTCGCCGTCCATCAGGCCGCTCGTCGCGATGATCCGGACCGTCGGATCGATTCGCTTCAGCACCCGAATCGTCGCCGGTCCGTCCATGTGCGGCATCAGCATGTCGGTGAGCACTCCCCGGATTTCATGGCGATGCGCCGTGTAGATGGCGACGGCCTCCGCGCCGTCACGCGCCGTCACGACCTTGTAGCCGAAGGTCTCCAGAGTTTCCCTGGTCATCGAGAGCACGGCCGCCTCGTCATCCACCGCGAGAATCAGTTCGCCATTTCCCATCGGCATCGGCTCCGCCGCGTTCTCCGCCGGCTGCGCCTGCGCACCCTCCTGCGCGGACAAATAAATCAGGAAGGTCGTCCCGCTATGCAGCTCGGTCTCCACCTGCACGAAGCCGCCGTGGCTCTTCACGATTCCTAGAACCGTCGAGAGACCGAGGCCCGTGCCCTTGCCCGGCTCCTTGGTGGTGAAGAACGGATCGAACATCTTCTCGGTTACATCCGGCGCGATCCCCGTGCCCGTGTCCGAAACGCGAATCAGCACGTAGAACCCCGGCAATATCATTGCTCCCTGATGCTTGATGTCGCTCTCCAGCACGAAATTCTCCGCGCTGATCGTCAACGTGCCTCCGCTGGGCATCGCATCGCGCGCGTTCACCGCAAGGTTGACCAGCACCTGATGCAACTGCGTCGCATCGCCATTGATCATCCAGAGCGATTCCGGGATCTGGCTCTGGAACTGAATCGTCTTCGGCAGCGTTTCACCGACCATCTTCGCCACGTCGCGCAGCAGATGCCGAGTCTGCAACTGCATCCGCTCGCCTTCCACCCCCCGCGCGAAGGCCAGCACCTGCTTCACCATGTCTGCGCCGCGCCGCGCGCTGGTCTCCAGGATGGCAAGCATCCGCTGGCCTTGCGCGTCGCTCAGCTTTTCCTTCAAGACGTCCACCGACATCATGATCGGCGAGAGGACGTTGTTCAAATCGTGCGCGATCCCGCCCGCCAGCGTGCCGATGCTTTCCATGCGCTGGGTGCGAAGGAACTGCGCCTCGATCCTCTTGCGCTCGCTCACATCGGTGTTCACCACCAGCATTCCGCGCGGTTTGCCCGACTCATCCGTCAGGAGCGTCCACCGGCTGTCCACCGTGACCGTCTCGTCTCCGCGCCGGATCAAGCAGTCCGGGTCCTGCCATTCTCCATGCTGATACGTGCTGGCCTTCGCCCGTTCAAAAAAAGTTCCGTCCGCAAAGACCATCTGATGCGACGACGCATGGGCGCCCGAACCCTCCCAGCCATGCAGTCGTTCCGCCGGCTTGTTCCAGTAAGTGCAGCGGTCGTGCAGATCGATCATCACGAAGGCGTCGCGCGACTTGTCCAGCAGCGCCGCCTGCTCCACGACCTTCTCCTCCGTCTGCTTGCGCACGATGCCCTGCGCCACCGTGTCCGCGATGCAACCCATCAGCTCCACCGCGTCCGCCGTAAGTTTGTTGCGCGAAAACATCGCCACCACGCCCACCAGCCGGCCCTCTACGAAGAGAGGGAAGCCGATGAACGCAACCATGCGCTCGCGCGTGATCCAATCCTTGTCGATGATGTCTGGGTCGATGGCCAAGTTGTGGCTCACGGCTGGCATCCGTTCCTTCGCGATCTTGCCGACCTTCAACGTGCCGATGGGAATGCGTCCGTGCGGCCCGTCGATGTGAGAATAAATTCCCGCGCTCGCCTGGAGTTCCAGCATGTCGCCGGTCGGGTCCAAGGTCCACACGCGGGCGAACGCCCCATCGAGATGCTTCACCACGCATTGCATGCCGCAATGCAGAAAATCCCGCAGGCTGTCCCCGTTCGTCAGCCCAAAGGCCACGTCGGCGCGCAGCGCAGCCTGGCGGGCCTGACGCGTGCGCAGCGCATCCGTCTCGCAGCGATCCGTGATGTCGCGGAACACGACGACCGACCCGATGAGGTTCGTCCCTTCATGCACCGGCGTGCTCGCATATTCGACCGGGAACGGCGTGCCATCCCGCGACTTGAACTCATCCCAGTCGCCAATCGAAACCGTTCCGTCGATGAAGGCCGCACCGGTAAACAAATCATCCTGAGTGGCGGTCGAGCGTTGCAGCCGGAGCTGATGGAGAATGGTGCTGACCGGTTTGCCGATAAGCTCCGCGCCCAGCCAGCCCGTCAAACGCGCCCCGGCGCTGTTCACGAACGTAATCGCTCCCTGCACGTCGATGCCCAGAATGCCGTCTCCCGCCGCGTTCAACAGCAACTCGCTCCGCTTTCCGATCTTCGCGACCTCATCCTCAGCACGACGGCGCGACGTGATGTCCGAACCGAGGCCGATGTAGCTGGAGACCTTCTGCTGCGCGTCAAACTGCGGCGTCATGGTGACCGACAGCCAGTATCGATGACCCCGGCGATTCGAGCACAGCATCTCCAAGACAAACGGGCGCTGGCTGAAAATCCCTTCGCGAAACTTCTGGGTGACGTTCAAGTTCTGCAACGTCCCCAGCAGCAGGCCCGCCGCATTCTTGCCGCGCGCATTGGTGATCTCGTGGCCGCTCACCTTCGTGAAGCCTTCGTTCAGCCAGCCGATGTTTCCCTCCGCATCAGTAAAGAAGACGGCGTGCTCGGTCTTGCGCGCCACGGCCGCCAGCCGCGTAAGCTCCGCCGCCTCGGCATCGGCCGCCGTCGTGATACGAACCAGATACAAACTGACCCACAGCAACAGGAAGAACACGACGAGCATCGCGCCGGCCGCTGCGCTCAACGGCAGGTTCGCCCCAAAATCAAACGTGCCCGCCATGATGCTGGAGGAATGATCCTGCGCCAAAAAGAAGGCCGCCGCCAAAACTGCCGCCACTCCAAGGAACACGACGAGCGCGCCGGTTCCCCGGGCGCGCTTCAACAGATCGCGATGCCGCACTTCATTTCCCATTCAATGAACGGCGGTCGGACCAGACGTTGCCAGAATTCGGTTCATCCCTTGTACGTCGGGAGTAATCAGCCATGCCTTGAACGGAAACTGCGCCCTGCCCTTGGAGGAGGGACGGTCTTTGGCGCGGGAGGACGGCGCGAAGCGTCTTGGACTGCGCCGGTGCTCCGGCGCTTTTTAGAGCGTCCGCATGTTCAAGCGGTTCCGAAAGCGGCGCAGCAGCGCGCGCAGTCCAAGACGCTGCGCGCGCTCGCGTCATCGACTATGAACATTTGGCCGCCTTGTCCGATCAGAGCGACCATCCATTCCTGCTTTGCCCGAACTCCGCCCATCGCGCAGAATCCCCGGCATGTCGTCACTGGTCGAAGCCGTGGTTTTCGCGCCGTCCCGCATTCACGGGACAGGCGGATTGGCGGCCCGTGATCTGGCTGGCGGCACGCAGATGATCGAGCATCTCGGAGAGCGCATCGACAAGGCGGAATCGCTCAACCGCTGCGAAGCAGGCAATCAATCCATCTTCCATCTCGACGAACAGTGGAACCTCGACGGGGACGTTCCGTGGAATCCCGCGCGCTTCCTCAACCACAGTTGTTCGCCCAACTGCGAGGCGGAGCTGATTGAAGGACGGATTTGGATCGTGGCCCGACGCGCCATCGCGGCGGGCGAGGATCTGACCTTCAATTACAGCCATGATCTGACCGACTTCCGCGAGCATCCCTGCCGCTGCGGCTCGTCCGCGTGCGTCGGGTTCATCGTCGCAGAAGAACTCTTCGACTATATCCGGGGATGTTTGGAATCCCCGCCAGACAACGGGGCAGCATGACGGCGACTGGAGCGCCGAGCATTGCTCGGCTTGGCCTTGGATTGCTTCCGTTCGTGCCGAGCAATGCTCGGCGCTCCGAACTCACCCGCTCAAAGGTAACCATCCTGTAACCCTCCCGTCGTTGTTCCCGCGGCAATTCCGGAGTAATTGATCTTCATGGCGCAGAAAATTTTAGTGGTCGATGACGAGACAGACATCGTCGAGCTGCTCAGCTACAATCTGAATCTCGACGGCTTCGAAGTGATAAGTGCGCAGAACGGGATGGAGGCGCTGAACAAGGCGCGCCAGCATCTTCCCGACCTGATCATCCTCGACCTCATGCTGCCGGACATGGACGGCTTCTCCATCTGCGAAATCCTCCGCTGCCAGCCCTCCACCGCAGAGATCCCTGTTATTTTCCTCACGGCGATGGCTGGTGAAATTCCCCGGATGCACGGCCTCGAAGTCGGCGCGGCCGACTGCTGCGTCAAACCGATCCGGACCCGCGATCTGCGCGACCGCGTGAAGAGCATCCTCGAAGCCAAGGCCGCCAAGCTCCTGGCGGCTGAGGCAGAGACCGCCAGCGCAGGCCTGACCTGATTTAGGTTTCCCTCACCGCTCAAACACGCGCCCGGCACAGCGGATGTCCTCCGCGATTTGCGTCTTCAACGCTTCCAGCGATGGAAACTTCTGCTCGTCCCGGATGCGCTCCACGAACGTGATCTCCATCTCCTGCCCGTAAATCTCTTCATCGAAGCCGGGCAGATGCGCCTCCACGCGCAGCTCGGGAACCGCCGAGGAAACCGTGGGACGCAGCCCGATGTTCAGCACCGCGCGGAACCAGCGGTCTCCGAGGTGCGCGCGCGCCGCATAGACTCCGTTGGGCGGGATCATCATTCCCTTCACCTCCATATTCGCCGTCGGAAATCCCAGCTTGCGCCCCAGCTGATCGCCCTGCACCACGGTGGCGGCCAGCGAATAGCAGCGGCCCAGCATCTGGCTGGCGGCATAAAGGTTGCCGGTGCGAATCGCTTCGCGGATGCGCGTGCTGCTCACCACATCGCCATCCAGCGCGACGGCGGACAATCCATGCACGACGAAGCCCAGCTCCTGTCCCAGTTGATTTAGCAACGCGACGTTGCCACTGCGCTTGCGGCCGAAAGTAAAATCGCTGCCCACGCAGACGCCGTAGAGCTTCCCGAAATCACTGGCCAGCATCCTGACAAACGCTTCGCCCGTCTGCTGGCTGAATGTTTCGTCGAAGCAGATCAGCCAGGTCGCATCCACGCCCAGCGCCTCCAGCGTGCGCAACTTCTGCGGCAAAGATTGGATGGAAGGCGGAACGCGATCCGGCGCGACGACCGCATTCGGATGACGGTCGAACGTGATGACCACCGCCAGGCCGTCCTGCTGCTGCGCGTCCGCCATCGCCCGTCGGATCACCTGCTGATGTCCGAGATGGACCCCGTCAAACACGCCGATGGCCACGCACACCTTGCGTCCGCCCGTGTTTAATTCCGCCGCCGACTGAATGACATTCACGGGCGCGACAATAATGCCGGCCCTGATGTGAGGCGATAGAGAAGTCCCGTCGGGTCAATTGTTTCACCAGCATCGCCGCAGGGTTCTTCTCGTTGACACTGTGATCCGTCCCTTTACCGTCTGGCGCATGAACTCACCACTGTCCCTCGCTCTCGCCACCTTGCTCCTGGCCGCAGTTCAGCTCGGCGCGCAAAATCCCGCTGCGCCCAAGGCCGATGCGGATGGATTCACGCCGCTCTTCACGGAGGACGGCACGCCAAAGGGCTGGACCGTCCGCGCGTGGAACGACGTGAAAGATCCACCGGCTGAACCGACGAAATGGATCGTGGAGAAAGGCATCCTGCAAGGAGGTGAACCGCGTGGAAGCTGGCTGATGAGCGAGAAGGAATACGGCGACTTCATCCTCGAGTTTGAGTTCAAGCTCGGCGAACGCGGGAACAGCGGCTGCGCGCTCCGCGTTCCGATGCGCGGCGATCCGGCGTTCGACGGCATCGAGCTTCAGATGGCTGACTTCCGCTACAATCCGCAGGCGAAGGATTCCGAACTCACCGGGGGACTCTACCGCGCCATCGCGCCGAAGAAGCAGGTTTACAAGCCGACCGAGTGGAACAAATGCCAGATCACGCTCAAGGGTCCGCTGATGAAGGTCGTGCTCAACGGCGAGCTGATCCAGGACTTGAACCTCGACGAGCATGATGAAGAAGTGAAGCGTCACGACGGCAAGCCCGCTCCGCCCATCAAGGATCGTCCGCGCAAGGGTCACATCGGTTTCCAGGAGCTCAGCCGCGGCGAAGGCCACGCGCAAATCCGCCACGCCCGCATCAAAGTTGCTCCGTGAAGACATTCCTCTCCGCCGCCTTCGCCCTCGTTGTCCTGACCACCGCCCAGTTCGTCAGCGGCGCTGAGCTCGCGGGTGAGGACTGGCCGCATTTCCTCGGCCCGCGCGGCAACAACATTTCCAGCGAGACGGGTCTGCTCGACAAATGGCCGACCAACGGGCCTCCGGTCGCATGGGAGAAAGCCATCGGCAGCGGCTACAGCGCCCCGAGCGTTCGAGGAGAACTGCTCGTGCTCCATCATCGCGTCGCCAACGAGGAAGTCGTCGAGGCATTCCTCGCCGCCAGCGGGAAACCAGTCTGGCGCCACGCTTACCCCAGCCGGTTCGTGGATCCGTTCGGCTACAACAACGGGCCACGCTGCACGCCGCTGCTCACCGGGAGCCGTTGCTACACCTTCGGCGCGGAAGGCAAACTCACCTGTCTCGATCTCAAGACCGGCAAGCTTGTGTGGGAACGCGACACGGCGAAGGACTGGAATGTGCCCGAAGCATTCTTCGGCGTCGGCAGCACGCCCATTCTCGAAGGCGACCGGCTCATCGTGATGATGGGCGGCCAGCCAAATTCCGGCGTAGTCGCGCTCGAGGCCGGCACGGGAAAAACGATTTGGGAAAGCGTGGGCAAGACAAACTGGCAAGGTGTCATCACGGCCGGCTGGAGACGCGAGGAGCCGTATCAATGGACCGGAATCGAGAAGTCCACGAGCTACGCTTCGCCCGTCGCCGCCACGATTCATGGACGGCGCCACATCTTCTGCGTGATGCGCCAGGGACTCGTCTCCTTGAATCCCACAAATGGCGAAGTCAACTTCAGCCACTGGTTCCAATCTCTCGCCAACGATTCCGTCAACGCGTTCGGTCCCATCGTGCAGGACGACCTCGTGCTCATCTCCGCCGCTTACTATCGGATCGGCGCTGAACTTCTACGCGTGCGGCCTGACGGCAAATCGCTGGAACAAGTCTGGCGTCAGCCGGCGCAGATCCCGAACTCACTGCCCGCCATCCGCGCCACACCGCCGCAGCCGCTGGAGATTCATTGGAATACGCCGGTGCTGCACGAGGGATCCCTCTACGCCTTCAGCGGACGCGACGAACCGGACGCGCAGCTCAACTGCGTCGAGCTCAAGACGGGCAAGCTTCTGTGGAGCCGCGACGAACGCTGGCAGAAGCATCCGCCGCAAGGTTCACAGTTTCCGACTTACGGCCGGGGCTCGGCCATTCTCGCCGACGGCAAACTCATCGCGCTCGGCGAAGGCGGCAAGCTCGGCCTGTTCAAAGTGAGCCCCAAGCAGGCGGAAGAAATCTCTTCGTTCCAGGTTCCGCAGCTCGGTTATCCTTGCTGGGCCGCGCCCGTGTTGTCGCGGAAGAAACTTTATCTGCGCAGTGAGAACCGGCTGTTGTGCTTTGCCGTGGGGAAGTGAGCGAGGAGCGAGGAGCAGGGAGCGTAAAACGTGAAACGTAAGGCGGTATCATTACGTTTTACGTTTCACGTTTTATGCCTGAAAAAGGAACCGGAGCTGCAGACGCGGTGCGCGCCCCGGTCAAGGATGAGAGCAATCGTCCGCAAGCGCGTCGGCCGAGAGCTATGATTTAACACTAGCAGGAGGCCAAAGTAGGGGGCGGCCTCCCTCGCGTCAAGCGGCGCAAAAAAAACGGACGCGAACTGACGAGTCGGTCGTGTTCCATTCCCAATCCAACTCTCACTCCCATTCTCCGATGAACCTACCCACGAAATCAGAGCGCCATTTTTTGGGAGTTGCCTTCCTTGCCCGCTCCTTCAGGGCTTGGAGCTTGGAGGATTATCTGGGGCGTTGCTGTCATGGGATGGGCTTCCAGCCCTGCCGAGGAACTCCCACGGACTAAGAACGGCCACGAACTCAGTTTCCATTCGTGGGTCGTCCTGAAGTCGCGGGAGCCTTTCCACAGCACGCCCCGCGTTCTATCGCGCCGGTTCGTCTTCCGGCATCGGACGGCCCTTGGTCTCCGGCAGAAAAAAGAGGGCGACCAGGCCGAGCAGGAAAATCACGCTCATGTAAGTGGCGGCATTGCGGAAGGCATCAATCTTGGCCTCCGGCGTGGTCGCTCCGGCGCTGGCCCAAGCCTTGATCGACGCCGTCTGCAGGATGCCAAAGGCGGCGATGAACCGTCCCACGTTGTAACAGAAGCTCGTGCCCGTGCTCCTCAGACGAATAGGGAAAAGCTCGGGCAGATAGATCGCAAATCCCGCAAAGAGCGCGAGCTGGCATCCGCCCATGACCGCGCTCATCCAGATGTCGCCCTTGCCGTTGAAGAACTGGAAGAAGCCGACGGTCGCCAAGAGCGCGAGGATGAAGGCGATGGCAAAGGCCGGCTTGCGCCCAATGCCCTGCGCGAGCTTCGTCATCGCCAGCATGCCGAAGAATGCGCCGATGTTCTGCACGATGGAATTGATGCCGATCCAGCGCGCCTTCGCCCCGGCGATTTCCGCCGCAGGCAGGTTTTGGTCCCGCAGGGAGCGCTCAATGACCGGCCCCACCAGTTCCGGAGCGAAGAACCCGATGCCCCACAGCCCGATCACGCCGGCAACGCAAAGAATCATCCCGAAGATCGCCGGCCCGCGCCAGCGGACATCGCCAAAGAGCGACGCGTAGGAGCCGAACTTGACGCCCGCCACGCGGCCCGCCTCGCGCGCCCTTACCCACTTCTCAGGTTCTTTCAGCCGCATCTGGAGGAAGACGCACAGGAAGGCCGGCAACGCGCCGATCAGGAACATGATCTTCCACGACCAGTCAGGCTGAATCGCCTTTGAAGCCACCAGCCCGCCAACCCACATGCTGATCAGTCCGGCGGTGATGTTTCCCACGGCAGATAGCGCCTGCAACGTGCCGAGCGCGCCGGGACGGCTGCGATCCGGCAGGCCGTCAGCAATGAGCGCCACGGCGAGCCCGAAGACGCCGCCCACGCCCAGGCCCGTGATGAAGCGGTAGATGGCGAAATCAATCCAGCCTTTGGACAACGCAGAGAGTCCGGTGAAGACCGAGTACATGAGCACCGTCAGCGTGAGCGTTTTCGCGCGGCCGATGCGGTCGCCCATTGCACCGAAGATCAGTCCACCCGTGGCCCAGCCCGCGACGAAGATCGCCGTGGCATAAGTGCCGTAAGTTCCCGTGTTCATGCCCGGCGGCAGCAGGCTTTCCATCGCGAAGTTGCGCGCGAGAATGAAGAGCTGCTGGTCCAGGCAATCAAACATCCACGCCAGCGAGGCCATGGAGAAGACGAACCAGTGATAGGGAGTCAGGTCGCGCCACCAAGGGCCGGAAGAAGTGTTTGCGGAATTCATTCGGGACAGGTTCAGTTTGGAAATCGATTTGATACCTACACGTATTTACCAGCGCGGCCAAGGGATTTGTCCCGCAAACACCTCCCGGTTCACGCATCGCGTCTGCACCGGCTGCTCTGAATGTGGCTCACGCAAACGAGCGCGAAGACCGCAACGGTCAAAGGAGAAGGGCGTGGAACGCTCCGGGCTCGTCGTGCCTTCGACCTGCCGCGACCGGGCACCAGTCGCGCTCCGCTGCCCGCTGAAAAAGAAAAAGGACAGCCACCGGGCTGTCCTCTCCGATTCAATTGACCGCTCCGGTCAGTTCGCGACGTTCTGCCGCCACGCCGTCATGACACCCCAGAGGTTGATCGGACTGAGCGCGCTCCAATAGCGGAGGTAGCGCGCGCTGCCATCGGCAAAGATATGATTTGATCCTCCCGTGCCGTTGCCAGTTCTGGAGTGACGGCCATGCTCGACCCTCGTGAAATCATTTCCAGAGAGGGATTCAGCATCTGTCTCCAAAAAATCCATGTAGAAGTCAGGGGCTTCAGTCACTTTCTCTCCGAACAAAACTGTATCAGAAGGCAGCTTCACCACGCTGTCCGAAGTGAACGTTCCCTGCATCTTACCAAAATCCCACGCGACGCCTTCCTGCTGCCAGCGCTCCTGCCAGTAATCATTCCAGCCATTGATCAGGTAACTTCGATCAGCGCGATCCGGAACATGGGCAGGGTTGGGACTGGTTGTTGCCGGCTTCGCCCCGTCGCTCGGACAGACGAGCACGCGGAGATCCTTGTAGCCATCGAACAGCGTCGTCGGCCATGCGCCCGGATCTGCTCCGAGCTGGCGCACGGGATAATTCCCGTTGTTGTCGTCGGTGAACATCATCGCCGCGAGGCCGAGCTGACGCATGCTGTTGGCGCACGCGATGCGCTTGCCGGTTTCCTTCGCCTTGCCCAGCGCCGGAAGCAGCATTCCGGCAAGGATCGCGATGATGGCAATGACCACGAGCAGCTCGATGAGCGTGAAACCGCGTTCCTTTGGATCGATGCGGATGCGATGAACAATCATTTTCATAAATTCATTTTGCCCGTTCAGCTTTTCTTCCAATCGCCGTTGTACAGGCATCGACGACGTGCTCTCGATCAGAGGCGCTGAACAGGCCCTTTACATGGGCTGCTCGAATAATCGGTCGCTCCCGGCGTCCACATAAGCACTTGTATGACAAAAAACGGGATTTTTCTTTCTGTGGTCGCCGTGGTTTTGGCAGCCATCTACGTCTTCGCATTCACCGACTGGCTGCGCTCGGACACTATTCAAATCATTCCCACCATCCGCCCCGTTCGCGTGGCGGCTGCGCCGAAAGATTCTGACCAGACTCCGGTTTACCCAGTCTCGTTCGCGTTCAGCGGCAAGTATCATTTCACCTCCGTCAAAGTTGTCGCGGCATCGGATCTCGCCACCAACAAGCATCCCTCCGCGCTGTGGCATCTCACCTCCGACTCCAACTCCGTGCCCACGAAATCCATCGTCTATGGCTATCCCATCAAGGGCATGAAACCCGCCGTGGCGCGCACGCGGCCAGAACCGCTGCAGCCGGACGTGGACTATGTCCTAATTCTCGAAGCGGGAAAAATTCGGGCGCAGACAAACTTCCACACGGCGGCGGTCACTGAAGCGGGCAGGTAAGTCTTCCCGGCCAGGCCCCGGCGATTATTCCGCAGCCAGGTCCGGCGGCACCGCGCGCTTCAAGTGCATCCGCGAGACGCGGGTGTCATCCACTTCCACCACGCGCAGCTCGAAGTCGCCGAGCCGGACGACGTCATCCGTCTTCGGAAAGCCGCCCAGCTTCTGCGTGACCCAGCCGCTCGCCGTCGTCGCCCCTTCCTCTGCCAGCGAGACGCCGGTGATGCCTTCCAGATCGTGGACCGGCAACGCGCCCTGAAGCTCCCATTCATCCGCGCCGATCTGCACGACCATCGGCTTCTCCTGATCGAACTCGTCCTGAATCTGGCCGACCAGTTCCTCAAGAATGTTCTCCAGCGTCACCAGCCCGACCGTGCCGCCATACTCATCCACCACCAGCGCGAGGTGCAGCTTTCGTTCCTGGAACACCTGGAGCAGCTTTTCGAGCCGCGCCGTTTCGGGAACGTAAACCAGTTTTCTCGCGACCGACCGCAGCTCCGCGCCGGACTTCGCCTTCAGCCGCATCGCATACAAATCTTTAAAATGAACGGCTCCCAGCGTCCGGTCGATGTCGCCGCCTTCGCAAAGCGGGAAGCGCGAGAACCGCGTCTTCTCCGCGACATCCAGGCATTCCGTCATGTTCGACTCCGTGTTCAACAGCACGATCTCCTGGCGCGGCCGCATCACTTCGCGCACAACCCGCTGACGGAGATCCAGCGCGTTCAGCACGATGTCGCGCCCCAGCGACGTGCCGCCGCTGTGCTTCTGGGTGGCGGTGAAGAGAAGGCGCAGCTCCTCCTCCGAGTGGATCAGTTCGGCCTCGCTCATCCCTTCCAGACCCAGCCGGCGCAGAAGCCAGAGCGACGTGCCGTTCAGCGCCCAGTTGAACGGATACGACACGACGTAAAACCAGCGCAGCGGATATGCCACCCAGAGCGTCGTCGGCAGCGGCTTCTGGATCGCGAGCGACTTCGGCGCAAGCTCGCCCGCGACAATGTGCAGGAAAGTGATCACCGAAAACCCGACGATGAACGAGATCGTATGCCGCACCTGCTCGGACTCGACGTTGAACCACTGCATCGCCGGAGCCAGCAGCGAGGCGAAGACCGGCTCGCCCACCCAGCCAAGTCCTAAACTCGCCAGCGTGATGCCCAGTTGCGTGGCGCTCAGCGAGGCGTCGAGATTCGACACGAGCACGCGCGCCACCTTGGCCCGCCGGTTTCCCGCCGCGACCATTCCCGCCAGTTGCGTGGCGCGAATCTTGACGATGGCAAACTCCGCCGCGACGAAGAATCCGTTCAACAGGACCAGCACCAGCACCAGCAGGAGCTTGAGCGCGACCACGATGATTTCGTTGGCTTCCATGCTACGTCTTCACTTCCGCAAAAATGACCTTCAACACATCCTGCAGGCTCACGACGCCCAGCTCGGATTGGTTGCGATCCAGCACGATGGCCAGGCGCTGTCCGGTGCGCTGCATCTGGCGCAACGCCACTTCGAGCCGCATCCCGTCATCGAGATACAGCGCCGGCTTCAGGAAATCGCCCGCCGTCCGAGTGGAGTCCAACTCCTCGGAACACAGCAGCGTCCAGACGTTCACCATCCCGGCGATGCGACGGCGTCCGCCCACCTCGCGCCAGACCGGCAGCCGATTGACCCCCTTCGCCCCGCCCAGCGCGATGACTTCCGAAACCGGCATCGTCACGGGAACCGCAGCCGCCTGCGCCAGCGGAATGGTGACGTCGCGCACCGTCAGGTTCTGCAAGTCGAGCACGCGGTTGATCATCGTCCGCTCCTCGCTGCTCAGGCCCTGCGCGGATTCCTGCATCACCTGGCGAAGCTCATCACGGCTGCCAAACAAATGGCCGGTGAAACGCCTGCCGCCCGACCAGCGCAGCAGCACGCGCGACAGCGACGCCATCGGGGCCACGATGGGCCGGAGCACCACGTCCACCAGGCGGAACGGCACCACCAGGCCCATGCAAAGGCGGTTCGGATAATGGCGAAATATCATTTTCGGCAGCAGCTCGCAGACGGCATAGAACGACAGCACGCCCAGCGCCAGCGCCAGCAGCAACAGCCACGGCCATTCGTGGAGCCAGTCGTACAGCCACAGCACGCCGATGCTCGACACGCCGATGTTCGCGAGCGTGTTGCCGACCAGGATCGTCCACAGGAAATTCTCCGGCCGCTCCAGATAGCCCAGCAGAGCGCGAGCGCGTGGATTCCCCGCGCGCATGAGATGGCGAATGCGCAGCCGGCTCAGCGCGAAGACTCCCGCCTCCATGCCGGAGAGGAAGAACGACAGCGCGACGCAGGTCACGAAGATGAACAGCAACGCCATGTTCATGGGAACATCTCCCCCCCGCCTGGCTTGGAACTAAACCAAGCCCATGAAGCAGGACAGGCTTCCGGCCTGTCCCGAAGGCCAAAGCAGCGCGGCTCCGCAGAAATCTCAACCCATCGTTGGGCCGGCATCGAATCTTGCGACGCGTTCAGGAAGATTGGGAACAGGCTGGAATCCTGTCCTGCCTCGTAGCTCTGGATCTGTTGCTCGCTCATTTCTTCTTCACCAGTTCCACGATCAGCTCGCGCACCCGGCGTTCCTCCCCGTACTGCGCCGTCAGCTTCAAGCCGCGGAACAGCACGGATTCACCCATCGACGGGACCACTTCGGCCAGCGACACCATGAGCCCGCCCATCGTGTCCACTTCAGGCACTTCGCCCAGCTCCGGGTACTCGCGGCGGAAGTCATCCACGCGCATCCGCCCGCTCACGCGCCAGCGGCTTTCGCCGAGCTTCTCCATCACGAACCCGGCAGGCTCCGCCTCGGCATGGATGCTGCCGACCACTTCTTCCATGATGTCCTCCATCGTCACCAGCCCGGCAGTGCCGCCGAACTCATCCACCACCATCGCCAGCCCGCGCCGCTGCCGCTGGAGGCTCTTCAGGAGCTGCAACAGGTTCATGCTCTCCGGCACGAACGACGGGAATTCAACCGCCTCCGCCAGGTCAATGCCGGGATCGAGCAGCAACGATCTCGTGTTGAGAATGCCGACGATGGTGTCCGGCGTCTCGTCGTAGATCGGCAGGCGCCGGTGCTTGAACTTCCGCGCGGCGGCAATCATCTCCTCCACGCTGAGTTCGTCTGAAATCGCGGCCATCTGCGAACGCGGCTTCATCACGTCCTTGGCCGTCTTCTGGTCGAGGTTCACGATCTGCAAAATGATCTCCTTCTCCGACTTCGCGAGCGTGCCCTGCTGAAACGCCATCTCCACCAGCTCCTGATATTCTGCGTCTGCGTGGGACACCATCGGCCCTGCCACTTTCCGGACCAGCAGC
>Ga0163153_10000839_pt1 | contig 51025 bp, 37 predicted proteins | sample OliLakLV19MP6IB1_FD_148629 | JGI IMG/M metagenome (GOLD analysis project Ga0163153, IMG submission 148629) | Freshwater microbial mat bacterial communities from Lake Vanda, McMurdo Dry Valleys, Antarctica - Oligotrophic Lake LV.19.MP6.IB-1 | ecosystem: Environmental > Aquatic > Freshwater >... | reverse complement strand
TTTGCGATGAATCGTTTGAATCAGTTCGGCGCTTGCCATGCCATAACGAATCGCAGATGCTGCCCATGAGAGTCCATGCCACTTAGACTGCTTTATTGTCTTGCAACTCCTAACTGAATCTCATCGACGGGACAGCATGCATGAGCAGCAGCAGAAAAACACGCCCGGCACACCCCGGTAGTGCCGACGGGAATCGTGCTTCCTTCGGAGGAATCTCCGGCACAACGATGGCCGGGTCGCGTCGGGTTCTGCGATGGTAATTCTCGTCACCGGGGGATGCTGAGGCGGTCGCGTGCCTGATCGGCCCAAGGGCTGTCGGGAGCCAGCGTGAGGAAGCGGCGAAGGTGGCGGCGGGCGTCGGCGTCACGACCGAGGGAGACGAGAACACCAGCCATGTGCCAATGGGCATCGGCGTAGTCGGGCTCTTGCCGCAGAACGCCCTCGAGAGCGGCGACGGCAAGCTCCCCCTCGCCCAGCTCGACAAGGACGCAGCCGAGGCTCGTACGCGCTCGAAGGTGGTCGGTGTCGAGCTCGATGGCGGCGTAGTACCGCTCGCGGGCAGCCGTGAGGTCGCCGGCCCGGTAGAGCAGTTCGGCGAGCATGAAATTCACGTCGGCCGAAGGGCCTTGCGCCTGGAGCACGGCCCGCAGTGCCTCAGCGGCCTCGACATACTCACCAGCCGCTTCGAGGTCATCGGCGAGATCGAGGATCTCCTCCACGACATCGCCGCGGGAAGGGCGGGGTGGCGATGCAGACGGGAGATCGTCGGTAAGCCGATCCTGCAGGTCAACGATCACCGGGCCATCGTCCGCAGCGTCACCGAGCCGCGATCCGCCGAGGGAGTCCGTATAAAAGGAGAGCTGAAGTTGTCCGCCAGCGCCGAGCAGACGCCCTTCACTGGCGATCGAAAGCCGGCGGCCATCGACGACGACGCGATCAACGGCTTGAGCTGCGGCAGGACCACCACCGGGGGCGAGCCCGGTGAGCTTGGCATCGATCTCCCGCAATGAGAGCCCCGAAGCGAGGAGCTTGGCAAGCTGTCGGCCGATGACAAGCTGTCCAAAATCGAGCCACTCGAGCGAGCCCGACGACGAGGCGACCGTCAGGAGCCCAGTGCGAATCCAATGACGGATCGCGGCTGCCGGAACGCCAAGGAGGTCGGCCATCATCGCGGCGGAATGAAGCCGACGTACGCCGACCTCGGTGTCTGCTGCAGCATCCGGCTGCAGCGCATCCGTAGGGGTGGCTGTGCGTGTGGCGTCTTCCGTGACTATCGGTGACATTGGCGATCGTTCTACCAGTCAAAGGCCCGGCTCGAGCTCTTCTCGCCGGGGAAGTCCTCCGGCAACGGGATTGTGACCTTCCCCGTGGCAGCCCACTCCGAGCCTCGCTGCAAGGTCGCCATGAATCCCACGCATTCCATCGAATAGGTTTCGTGCCCCATGGGCATGTGGAACACCCGGCCTTGTCCATAGTCGATGGTCATGATCATCGGCTCGTGCCGCTTTGTTTTGGGTGACCAGGCCGTGGCCAGCACGTTCATATTCTCGGCGGGGCCCCGCAGGCTGTCGTAAAGCTCGTCTTTCGAGTGCATCCAGCTCGCTGGCATGCCCTGCGTGATCGGATGGTCGGCGGCGCGGATGACGATGGGAAACTCATGCTGGGGGCCGTGGCTGCCGCCATGGCCTGGGGACGTATCGCGGACGAGCTTGCCAGACTCGTCGTAGTAGACGTAGGGACCGTTCTTCTCAGTGCGGCCACCCCAGCCACCAAGGCCGATCATCAGGTTGTAGGCATCCCAAGCTGGGAACGCGTTGTCGGCCGCATGGACGACCACGAAGCCGCCACCATCGCGGAGATAGGCCTCAAAGGCGGCCTGCGTTTCCTGTGGCCAGTCGGCGGCACCGTGCCCGAAGTTGCTCACCACCACGTCGTAGTCGGCGAACGCGGGCTTGAAGTTTGGATCAGCTCCCTTCGCAGCGTGGGTGACGACGTCGACCTTGAAGCGGTCCGCGGCCTCGAGATACCGCTTCATCATCTGCGTCGTCTTCGGCCAGCAGGCGTGGTTGTTTTGGCCATCCACGATGAGCGCCCGGAGTGGCTCAGCGGCAACGCTGGAGATGGCAGCTCCCGCGAGCAGGCATGCGGCGAGAAAAAGACTCATACGCACACGCATCGGCACTGTCTCCAGCCAGAAGGAATTTCGCCGCTCGCCGACCATGGAAAACGTGGTCGTCCAAGCATGATCGCCCGCCTGGGCGGGTCAAACCGCCACGCGGGGCTTTTCCCACAGACCGCTAGTGGACTCCAGTGGTCGGCGCCGTTCAAGTCGTGTGATCGGCTGCCGCCATCGGCCGCACGAGTGGCTGGCCGCTCGTGCCGGAGGCCGGCACATCGCGCTCGTCGTGTGCCGGCGGAGCGGGCTCCACGGCCGGGCCCGGTGCGGCGACCGTGGGCTCGGCCTCACGGGGCGATGGTATTGCCTCGGGCGCGGGAGACGTCGGCCTCGCGGCATTCACCTCCGCGCTTCCCTGGCTGGCAGGGGGCAGCTTGGAGGCCTCCCATCCGCCGCTGTCCGCGGTGGCCGTGGGCCGGTCGCTGTAGGTCCGCACGGGGGCAGCAGCTGATTCCGACTGCTGGTCGAGCGACAGTGCAGGAGCTGGCGCGGTGGCCGGCCGGCTTGCGGCCGATGGCACTGGGGCGGCCGGAAACGGATTGCCACAGGCGTCGAGCGGAATCCGCGTGACGACCGTGCGTGGTGACCGGACCGTGTAGGTGTAAGGCGTCTTCTTTTCGACTACGCGCGGCACCTGCACCGTTCGCTCTTCGGTGACGTACTTCATCACCTGCACCTGCACCGGTTCCACCCGTTCCTCGGTGACAACCTTCATGACCTGCGTCGGGATTTGACGGACCTGCTCCTCGGGCACCATGCGGCAGACTTGGACAGGCACTTTGTTTTCCACCCGCTCAGTCACCTTCCGCACCGTTTGCACAGGCACCTGGCGGACGGCTGTTTCAGCAACCATCTTCATGGTCTGCACGGGCACCTGCTGCACGACCTGCTCATCCACATAACGGACGGTCTGCACCGGCACCTTCTGGGTAACGACACGGTTGACCATCGTGGTCTGCGGCACCTGCACCGGCGTGTAGACCGGCCGAAAGCTGCGGTTGACCTGATTGACCACCGTGCCGGGAGTCATGGTCCAGGCGAAGCCGCCTCGCTGCAAGACAGCCATGCCCGTAAACGGGTCAACGACCCACGTCGCCGGCACCCAGCCGAGCGCGGTCGCTCCCGGTGTGACGACTGGCGTCACGGTATCGACCGCCTGCGTGCCAACCGAGAAGGTCGTCTGCATCGTGGTCACCGGCTCGGCGACGGTGAAACTCTGTTCGCGTTCGCTCGTCTCGATGACCTCGCGTCGCACGGTCTGAGTCTGCTGCTGCATCACGGTCTCGTAGACCGGCTTCATCACGGTGTACTGCTCATCGCGGGTGCTCGTCTCAACCACGTCGCGCGTGACGTCGTAGCTGCGATCTTCCACGACGGTTTCCCAGACCGGCTTCATGACCGTGACACGTTCCTCGCGGGTCTGGGTCTCCCAAATCGGCCGCTGCACGGTGTAGCGACGTTCCTGGGTCTGCGTCTCCATGACCGGCTTTTGCACGGTGTAGCTGCGGGTGTCGTAGACGGTTTCTTGCTCGATGCGATAGGCAGTGACCTGCTGTTCGTCGAAGACCGTCTGGTAGTCGAGCCGGTAGGTCTGGGTCGCCATCGGCGGCGGGGCCACGACCACTGCCGCGCCGCAGCCACCACACTGGCCGCGGGCAATCACAGCCGTACTCAGGCAGGCGACAACCGCCGGCGCGATGAGCGAAAGGAAAGGGACGAATCGCAACATTGACATGGTCTCCTCGAAATGACCCTTTGAGCGTAATCCGACCGGCACGGTCCGCAAGCGGCGGCTCCAGAAAAAAACCCTGTTTTTTCCGGGCCACAGGGCCCCCACTTCGTCACGAGCCGTGCAACCGATCCATCTTATGGCCGAGTCAAAGGTGTCCCACGGAACCTGGGAGACCGGCGACCGCTACGGCGGCAAGGGGATTTGTTCCGCCGCCTACAGCGCGCGGTCGAGCAGACGGCGATTGCGAATATCGCGTGCGGCCGACGGCGGAATCCGGTGGCGGATGCCATCGGTATCCGTGAGAACAAAACCGCCGTCCGGCTGTCGGGACACATCGTCGGAGTGTGCGACGGTGAAGCGGTAGGGACCGCGGTCGGTCACGACGCTCCACTCGGCGGGACGCCCTTCCGAGACCGACACGAGTTGCTGAATCACGGGCATGAACTCCCGGTCGGCGAGCACGTTCTCGAGGAGCGTTGCGAGCGGCGGATCGAGTACGGCGAGCGATGTGATCCAAACCAGCTCGTTTCCGGCCGCCGTCAGGATCGCCACCCCTTCGCGAGGCGCCGAGAACGGAAAGCCTCGTCGGATCTCGACATCGGCGTGCCGCGTGCCGTCAGTCGCCACAAAGTCGATGCCGCCGTCTGCTCGTCGCTCGAGCCGCCATCCTTGGGCTGCCGGAGGGGTTACGGATTCGGGCTCGGCCGACAGCCTGTCATCTCGGGATGCATCGCTCACGGTAGCGCCTCCTCCTCGGCGGCTTTTCGCTGGGCTCGTTCCAGCCTCGCATAGACACCATCGGCGGCAATCAGCTCCTCGTGGGTGCCCACCTCCACGATGCGACCACCGTCGAGCACGACGAGCCGATCCGCACGGCGGAGGGTCGAGAGCCGATGGGCGATCGCGATCGTGGTGCGGCCCGTCACGAGCCGGTCAATCGCGGCCTGGATGATCGCCTCGGTCTCGGGATCGACGCTCGACGTGGCTTCATCAAGAATGAGGATGCGTGGATCGACGAGCAGCGCCCGGGCGATCGAGATCCGCTGGCGCTCGCCACCGGAGAGCGAGTTGCCCCGCTCACCGACCTTCGAGTCATACCCGGCGTGGAGGCGGAGGATGAAGTCATGGGCCCCGGCGGCGCGGGCCGCTCGCACAATCTCTTCTCGCGTCGCGTGAGGCCTTCCGTAGGCGATGTTCTCGGCCACGGTGCCGAAGAACAAAAATGGCTCCTGGAGTACGACGCCGAGGTTGCGGCGATAGTCGGTAAGCGACAGCCGCCGGAGATCGACGCCATCCACTCGAATCGTTCCACTCGTCGGATCGTGGAACCGGCAGACGAGGTTCGCGAGCGTCGTTTTGCCGGAACCGCTCGTGCCCACGAGGCCGATCATCTCACCGGGCTCAATCACGAGATCGATGCCGTGGAGAATCTCCCGAGATCCATAGCGAAAGCGCACGCCCTCGATGTCGATCCGTCCCTGGACACGACCCGGGTGAAGGGGGCGGTCGGTCTCGGCCACCGTTGGCGTGCAGTCGAGGATCTCGAAAATCCGTTCGGCACTTGCCGCTGCCCGCTGGGTGGCCGGGAGCATGCGGACGATCGATTCGAGCCTCCCGTAGAACCGGCTGATATAGGCAAGGAACGCGGTGAGTGTTCCGACGGTCAGCGCGTTGTCGAACACGAGCCAGGCACCGGCAGCCCAGACGATGAGCAGGCCGATCTCGTTGGCGAACGTGAGAAGTGGGCCGAAGAACGACCAGAGCACGTTGACCCGATCATTGGCCGCGACGACCGCCGAGTTTGCCGCGTCGAATCGTTCGCCCTCCCTCGTCTCTTGAGCAAACGCCTTGACGACTCGCACGCCGGGGATGGCGTCGGCCAAGACGCTTGTCATGTCGCCCCAGGCGGTGCCTGCACTCGTGACGCCCCGCCGCATGCGTTCCCGCACGACGTTGACCACCCAGGCCATGAACGGAAAGGGGAGGAGCGTGAAGAGGGCGAGCGTCGGACTCAGCCAGACAAGCACGACCGCGGTGAGGAGAACGAGGAGGATATTGGAAGAAAAATCAACCAGATGAATCGATAGGAAATTGTTGATCCGCTCGGTGTCACTGCCGACGCGGGCGATGAGGTCGCCGGTGCGGCGTGTGGCAAAGAAGTCGAGCGAGAGTCCTTGCATGTGGGCGTAGGTGCGTGATCGCAGATCGGCCGCAATCCGTTCGCTCACCCAGGCGAGCGCCCACTGCTTGGCCCACGATAAGAGCCACGAGACGATCGCGGCACCGGCGAGAATGCCGAGGTACCACCAGACGAGTGTGAACGACACAGCGCGGCCGGACTGCCGCGGAATGAGGACATCATCAACAAGCGGCATCGTTACGTACGGCGGCACCAGCGCGAGGCCGGTGCTGACCAGCGAGAGGACGCAGCCCGTGATGGCCATGCCGGCATGGCCGCGGACGAATGCCATCACCCGCCAGAGCGGTTGCCACGCGGCCCCAGCCGACGCCCGGTCGTCTTCGTCCCACCGTGGGGAGGGAACCTGCGGCAACGGTTCGTCCTGTTCCTCCTCGGCGCGTCGCAGCGTGCGGCCCCGAGACTCCCATGCCTCGGCGAGCGCCTGCATCCCGGCAGCTTTCGCCGCCGAGAACATCCAAACGGCTTCTGTCCTCCCATCCATCACGAGTTCGAGATGACCGAAGGATGTTCGCGTCCGAATCCGAAGATGGACCGTGGCATCGAGTGGCCACGAGAGCGGTGTGCCACCTCGGTCACCTGTGGCAGGATCATCTGAAACAAGCGCGGTGTGCGTGAGAACGATTCGTCCAGATGCGAACTGGCCGCTGCCGTCGAGATCAAACTTGGCCGCTCCAAGCAGAGGCTCCCCGCGCCCGATCAGGGCAGCCCATCCGGGCGGGAGCGCATCAGTGGGGAGCCCGTAAAATGGGGGGGTCTGGTGGGCGTTGCGGGCCATGGGAAATCATAGGGATGCCGCCGTGCCCGCCCGTCCGAGCCTAGGGATCGGGCCGAGGCTGGCCATCATTGCTTGAAAACGAACCTTCCCACTTCTACCATCTTTGCCAGTGGCAACCCGGCCTCCGGGCTGCCACTGGTTTTGTAAGGCACGCGACAGCGACAGCATCGGGCTCCCACCGACGATCACAAGCTTCGATGTCGCGCGTGTAAACTTGAAAAAATTTCTCCGCCGGTTCCCCCTACCTTGCTCGACATCCGTCAGGATTGTCATTTTTTCCATGAGTACGTGTGCGGCCAACGGCCTGCATGCCATCTCCTGCGCGAGGTTTCTCTCGGCCAGCGGTATTGCCGTGGCGTGGCACGCGATATGCACGTCAGGCATGTATCCTTGTTCTTCCCGCCCAGTCCTTCCGCCGCGGACATCTTTCCGCTGGAAATGCGAGCGTCGAGGCCAATGAGCCCCGCGAGTCCTTCGTCTTTCTCCCGACACCAACGTCGGCGTCCTTCGTTCCCCCTGGTTGTTTCCGTGGCATGCCGCCACTTCGGAGGTGCGGCATGACCCAAGTTCTTTCCTCGGTCGAGCAGACCTTCGAAACCTTTGACCGCCATCCGGCGCTCCTCGAGCGAGGCCTCGGCTGCTATTCGCTGCGGATGCTCGATTGGCTCTCGGGCGATTTCCTCGCGCCGCACATCAACGTCATGGCGATGACGCGGTATGGCAAGGAGCCAGCCCGGGCCGAGAACTCCTTCGATCACTTCTTCTCATGGGAGAAGTCGTCTGGGATCCGAACCGACTCCAGCATGGAGGAGTTGCGGCCCTTCTTTGATGAGAGTCTCCGCCGGCTCCACGAGAACTTCCCCGAGTCGTATGTGCTGTGCTACCAGGCGTCGGCCGAGCTTGAGCGGCTTGTGCAGCAGTATCCGGGCATCCGGATCATGAACCCGTCGGCTGCCATCACCGACCAACTCAACCGCCGCACCTGGGTGCGGCGGCAGCTCAAGGCTCTCGGTGTTCCGGTCATTCCGGGGTCCGAGGTTCGGCTCGATCCAGAAATGTTTGAGCCGCTGGTCCAACGACACGGCCTGCCGCTCGTCGTGAGCCTCGACCAGTCGGCGGCAGGGTCAGGCCTGCACCTCATCCACGACGAGGCTGATTTCCGAGCGGTCGCCGAGTCCCATCGGGGAACGGCCGCTGCCGTCATGCAGTACATCGACGGTCGCAGCCTGAGCATGGCCGCGGTGCGGTCCGACACCGGTACGCTCCTCGGGGAGCCCTCGCACCAAATCATCGGACAGCCCGTGCTCACGAACCTGAGCTTTGGATGGTGCGGCAATGATTTCTCGGGCAGCCTCCTCCAGGAGCACGAGATCGATCAGATGCGGGCCATGCAGTTGCGGATCGGAGCCTGGCTGGGTGGCCTCTCGGTGGACGGACGCACCGGCTTCCGAGGCATCTTTGGGATTGATTACATCTCCGACGGCCGGCAGGTCTATTTCACCGAGATCAATCCTCGGTTTCTTGGCACCACCGCGCTGATGGCAGACCGTGAGCAGGAGCTCGGTCGGATTCCGGTCAGCTTTCTCCACATGGTTCCGTTCCTGCCGAGTGTCACCGTCGATGAGGAGTTTGTCGAGGAATACAACGACTCCAGCCCTTCGCTCGACGTCGCGCAGTTGTGTCTTCACAACGTTGCTGGTGAGGACGTGGTAGTTGAGTCGTCAATCGAGCCGGGCCGCTACGTTCTCGATGACGCCGGGCTGAGGTACCTTGGACCAGCGGAGCGGCTCTCGCAGACGGAGTCGTACGATGAGTTCGTGGTGAGCGGCGAGATTCCCGTCGAAGGAACGCACCTCCTCCGTCAATCGGACGAGATCTGCAAGGTCTATACGTACGAGACGGTGCTGGGCCCTGACGGTCGCACGCTCACGCCGCGGGCACGGCGATTGATCGATGCGATCCAGACTGCCTGTACCTTCAGGCCGGTGCGGAGGTAGCCGGCCATCGCCACTCCCGTCGACGGCAGGGTGGCGGCGCTCGCTGCGGCGTCACCGGACGTGCTCGCGCGGTTCTTCGAAGCGGCCCGGTCGCGGCGCGCCTATGACGGCAGCGATCCGGAGCCCTGCGATATTTCGGTCCTGCCACGGGTCGTGTCCGTCGCCCAGGCGGCCGAGTTTGCCGCGATCTGCCGGCCGATCGTGGCGGCCTCGCTGGATCGCGTGCTCGATGGCCATGCGGGCCGCGAGGACGTTGCGGGATGGCCGCTGGCATGGATCGCCGCTGAGGTCAGGCACCTTCCGAACGAATTTTTCGGGAACGTACGGCTCGATTTTCTGCTCGAGGCGGGGCGACCGCGGCTCCTCGAGGGGGGCTGGGTGAACCTGAGTGCGGTGGACTACGCACCGCAGGCGGCGCTCGCGCTGCTTGATGTCGCGCCGCAGCTTGGCGAATGGTTCGTGGTCGATCGGCCGGCGACACGGTTTCGGGAGCGGCTCCGTGAGCAAGGCGTTCGCCGGCTCGCGATTCTCGTGAAGGAAAAGCGATCGATCTATTCGCAGCACGACTGGGAGCTGATCCAGGAAGTGCTTGCGCCGATCGAGTCGGTCGTGGTCGCCGAGCCCGAGTTTTCGTCCATCCGCCGAGCGGACGGCCATGTCATCGTTCACGGCCAGCCCTGCGACGCGGTGTATCTCCGCGCGCTCGACGGTCCGGCGGCGTTTGCGGGGCCGCATGCCGAGTCGAACCGTCGCACGCTCACCATGCTGCTCGACTCGGGCGTCCTCTTTCATGACCACCCGATCACGCTCCTCGCTGAAGACAAGGATCTGGGGTGGCTCGTGGATCGCGAACCGAGCCTCGAGGCTGTCGTGCCGCGGAGCCGTCGCCCCGCCGAGGTAGCCCGCAGCGACGCGAAGCACTGGGTCCTCAAGCTCCGTGACAGGCACTCAGGGGAGGGCGTGTTTCTCGACGAGCCCGAAATGCTTGCCCACTGGGACGACCCCGACGCCGTGCTCCAGGAGCGGATCGAAGCGGATCGGTTTCCGGTCCGTACGATTCACGGTCTCGCAGGCGACGCCGTAGCCGACCTGGCCGTCCATGTGTCCTACTGCTACGACGTCCGCCGGCGGGAGCTCGTCACGGCCGACGTCGCTGGCTACTTCAGCCGGTTTTCCTTGACGAGCGGGAAAGTGAATCTCTGCACCGGCGGCGGGATCGTGCCGGTGCTCAGCGAGCGACGCGATGGATCGCAGGAGGGGAGTGATGCCGCGAAGCCTGCCTGACGACATGCGATCGATTCTCCAGGGTCTCGATCGGGACGCGTTTCGCGACCGCCTCGTGGCCCGCATGTTCTGTGCGGCAGGCGATATCCGCGATGTCGCGCTGTCGCCGATTCTGATCTCGCGGGAGGAGCATGCCTCCTACGAGGCGCTCGCCAGACGTGTCTGCACCGCCGCGCTCGACACATTCGCGGCGCGGATTGACCGAGCAGCGTTTACGGGCGACGCCTTCCAGCGGCTGATGCAGGCGCTCCCCATCCGGCAGCAGGTCATTTCGGGCAACGCCCGGTTTGATTTTCTCGAGACGGCGGATGGCCCGCGACTCGTCGAGCTCAACTTCCTCGGGGTCGGCACGACCGCGCGGCCGCACCAGGCGGCGGCGGCCCTCCTCGATTGCCTGCCAGCACTCGGCGAGCGGCATGGTGTGCTCAGGCCCACCGCCGCGTTTCGCCGCCAGCTCGAGCGCCGTGGCTGCAAGACGCTCGCCCTCCTCACGAAGGACAATGACCGGGAGTATGTCACGCCGTGGCTCGACCGGCGTCTCATCCAACAGCAACTCGCCCCCGTCGACGTCTTGATCGTGCCGCGTGCCGAATGGGGTGGGTTCACGGCCACGGGTGACGGACTGGCCTTTCACGGCCGTCGCATCGACGCCATCTATCCTCGTGAGCTGACCTGGCGGGCCTCCATTGAGGAGGGCATCGACCTCTGTCGCTTTTTTCTCGACACCGGTGTTCCCTGCTTCGATCACTGGGGGCTCGTCCTCGTCGAAGACAAGGACCTCCGATTCCTGGTCGAGCGAGATCCCGGGCTGGCCACGGCGATGCCTCGCACCTGGAGCCTGGGCGAAGAGCCGCCAGGCACGGTGCCGGAGCGAATCGTCCTCAAGCGGCGGCACGAACACGGGGGGGAAGGGGTGTTTGTCGGACCGGCGGCGCTTCCGACCGAGGGGCGTGAGCAGTGGCTCGTCCAGGAAAGAGTGACGATGAATCGCCTGCCGGTGCGATCCCTCCTCGGCTTTGAAGGGGAGGTGGCCTACGACGTGGCGACCCATGTGTCCTTTGACTTTGATATGACTCGCCGCGAGCTTTTGCACTGCGAAGTGAGCGGCTATCTTGCCCGCTACGCCCCGGCGGGCGATGTCGTCAACATCTCGCTCGGGGGCGGCGTTATCCCGGTCCTTGTGGAAGGAGTTGCTTCATGAGTCGGACGATCGGCTGCCTTGGCTATATCGGCCGCCCCGAGTTTGCCTACGACTGCCCGGTGGACCAGACGCAGATTGCCTCGATGCTGGCGGGAGGCGATGACAGGATCGTGATGGCCCACTGGGACGACATCGATCCTGTGTCTCTCGTGACGCAGGCCTGGGATGTTCGTCGCGAGGAGTGGGTCACGGAGGACTATGGCCGCTACGACGCCTTCTTGATTCTCGAGGCGCCGTCCCCCGGCTCGAAGAACGCCGACTTTGACCATGCCGATACCGCGATGCGAGAGATCTTCCGCCGTGGGCTTCCTGCCGTGAACTCCGTACGGACTTTCCTTGAATACCCTGACAAGCGGTATATCGTTGATCGGCCTGACATGCCGTTCCCGCGGACCTCGCTCGTGACGCGTGAGACTGATCTCGACCCGCTGCTGGCCGGCTTGCCATCCGAGGTGGTGCTCAAACCACTCATCGGCTGTAGCGGCAAGGGAGTGCTCCGGCTCCCGAGGGACGCCGAAGCTGTTCGCGAGGCGATGGATCCGGGCCGGGAGTACCTCCTTCAGGAGTTCGTCCCTGCGATCCTCGATGGCGAACGATCCCTCTATTTCTTCGCGAAAAAGTACCGCTATGCGGCGATCAAGCGGCCGAAGCCTGGGGAGTTTCGAGCCAACGAAGAGCATGCGAATTCGGAGCCGTACGAGCCGACGGGCGATGAGCTGGCCTTCGCGGAGGATGTCGTTCGGCGATTTGAAAGTCCGTCCCTCATTGAGCGGGTAGACATGTGTGGGCGCTACGTGATCGAGATGACGCTCGAGTGTCCCGGGCTCAAGATCAAGCGGTGCGGGGTGGAACGCGAAGTCGGTCTTTGGACCTACGAGGCGATCGACATGGCAATCGAGCAGGCCCGCCGCGGGATCATTTGAGGCCGGGGCGGCGGTCGAGGGCGCCGCGGACACCGAGCTGTTCGGGATGGCGCGCGATCTTGTCGGAAAAGACGCGGACGTCGTTCACGATCGGCCGCAGCTCCTGGGAAAGGCTCTTTACGTTGGCTGCGGCTGCGGCCAGATCCTCGTAGACCCGCGGATCGCGCACGAGCCGACCGAGTGTGCCATCCGACTCATTCAGCGCCCGGGTGAAAGAAGCCGCCTGCTGGAGCACCTCGTCGAGCCGGCCGATCGTGGCATCGACCTGGGCGACCATGCCCGCGCCCCGCTCCCCGAGAGGCCGTGTGAGCCCCTCGAGGTTTTGCAGATTGCGGTCGGCGGTTTCGAGGGTCTGCCCCATGCCCTTGACTGTGCTTCGCAGGTCGGTGAGCACCTCCGGGAGGTCCGTGAGCACCCGCTTGATGTTGGCGCGGGCCTGGGGGTCACCCATCACATCATTGATGTTCGTCATCGCCACGCTGAATTCATCGAGGGCCATTTCCGTTTTCTGGATCAGCTTGCCGAAGGAGTCGTTCCCCACCAGCATCCGATCGAGATTGGCCGAAAGCCTCGTGACGGCCGTGCTCGCCTCGGTGAGGGACTCGAGCGCCGTGCCAAGCTTCGGTTCGAGGGTGGCGAAGACCTCGAAGGGATCGCGGGAGACCGCCCCCACGAGCATTTCTCCCTCGGTCACCCGTTGCCGCGGTGGGCGAATGGTGCCCGGAATGAGCTGGATCTCGGCATCGCCAAGAAGCGTGGCGGTGATCCGCGGCGTCTCGTCTTTATAGATCGGCACGTAGGTATCAATGTCGGCCACCACGCTCACGCCTCCGCGCTCGTCGAGAGCGACACTCGAGACTCGGCCCACGAGGATGCCGTTCTTGCGGACCGGCGTGCCGCCGGCCACGCCGCGAGCATCGGTGAAGCTCATCTTGAGGGGCTTGGTGGCCTGCACCAGTGAGGGCAGGTCACCGAAGAGCACAACCAGGATCCCGGCGATGATGGCTGTCGCGAGGACGACAACCCCGACACGAAACTGCATCACCCGCTCGTTCATGCCAGTTCCTCCTCGTCATGTGCCGCTGAATCGTTGGCTCGGGCCTGCTCTTCTTGTAGTTCCATCAGCCGCGTGCCTGCGCGTCCCTCCACAAACTGCCGCACCCGCGGATCGGGCGAACGGTCGAGCTCGGCCAGCGTCCCGTCGAAGACGATCTGGGGCTCACCTGGCCGAAGACGAAACAGCGGATAGAGCATGATCACGCGATCGCCCACCTTGCGGGCGGTGTTCATGTCATGGGTTACGACAACGCTCGTGACAGTCGATCGACGCACCCGCAGTATGAGCTCGTTGATGACATCGGTCATGATCGGATCGAGGCCCGTGGTTGGCTCGTCGTAGAGCACGACGGTTGGCTCGAGAGCAAGCGCTCGGGCCAAGCCAGCCCGCTTTCGCATCCCTCCCGAGAGCTCGACCGGTTTCTTGACGAGCACCGACCGAGGGAGTCCGACTTCGTCGATGAGTGAAGCGACGATGCCGCGGACCTCGGTGGCAGGGAGCCGTGTGTGCTCGCGAAGCGGGAAAGCGACGTTTTCCTCGATCGTGAGGCTGTCGAAGAGGGCGGCCCCCTGGAAGACGAAGCCATAGTGTGTGCGGAGATGGGCGAGCTGCCGGTCGCTCATTTGGGAGAGCGAACGGCCCTCGAAGAGCACGTCGCCGGCCGAAGGTCGAACGAGGCCGATCATGGCCTTCAGCAGCACCGTCTTGCCGCAGCCACTCTCGCCGAGGACGACGAGTGTCTCACCGGCTGCGAGGTCAATCGTGATGTCACGCAGAACCTCTTGGCTCCCGAACCGCACGGAGAGCGAGTCCACCTGCACCAGCGGCGGGGCTTCGGCGTCACGGGGTGCAGCGGTTGCGGGGGCGGTTGCGTTCATGCGGTGAGCCCGGCTCTACAAGAGGCGGCGAGGGCCTTCTGGGCGGAAGAAGTCGTGGACGTTGTTGAGCCAGATGCCCAGGAACAAATCGAGCACCAGGATCATTACGAAGGAGTGGACAAATGCGTTGGTGGCAGCGCGGCCAACTCCTTCGGCGCCCTTGTCGCAGTGGAAGCCGTGGTGGCAGCTCACCAGCGCGATCGCTCCCCCGAAGAAGAGGCTTTTGAAGACCCCGGTCAGGAAGTCGAAGACATCCACGTATTGCCGGGAGTTGTTCCAGTAGTGGTGGTAGTCGATGCCCAGGAGCACATGCGAGTAGAAGTAGCCACCGAGCACGCCCATGAAGTCGGCCATCACCGTCAGCGACGGGATGAGGATCAGACAGCCCAGAAACCGAGGGACGACGAGGTAGTAGATCGGATTGGCCCCGATGCTCTCGAGCGCGTCGATCTGCTCGGTGACCCGCATCGTGCCGAGCTCGGCTGCCATGGCGCTGCCCACGCGTCCTGCGAGCATCGTGGCGGCGAGCACAGGCCCCAGTTCCCGCACGAGCGACAAGTTGATCACCGAGCCGAGCCGTGTCTCCAGGCCAAGCGCCTTGAACTGGCCGTAGCTCTGGACCGCCAGCACCATGCCGATGAAGAGCCCCGTGAGGGCCACGACCGGGAGCGACATGACGCCGATTTGATAGAAGCATGGGATGAGCACGTCCCGTCGCTGACGGCGAGCGAAGATCCAGCCCAGGGTGCGGAAGGCAAACACCGAGACGTCGCCGATTCCGGCGACCGCGGCGATCGCCGTGTCACCGAGGTTCGCGACTTGGCTGGCAAGCCAGCCAGTAATGCCAACAGAGGGTGAAGGTGCGGTTGCCATCGGTGACTCGGGCGCACGGCGCCGCGGGACGGGACGGGAAAGGGTTCCTGACGGTCCTATCGGTCGTGCGGATCGGGCAGCATGAGCCGGATGCGCGAGCGGCGGGAGAAGGCGGCGGACCGGGCAGTCTGGGCTGAGGCCGCCGTGCATGGTGCCGAGGAGTCAGTCTGGATTGCGGCGGCCTGGTGGCCCGTCGAGCCCTTCAGGCGACTCGTCGGCCTTCGCCCTTCATGCCGGGCTCAACCTCAACTGCCGCCTGAAGATCGCCAGGCGGTTCCAGCCAATGCGCTGGAAGGCCCCGCACATGGAGCTCGCGCTGCGGGAACGCGATATCAATGCCGTTGGTTCGGAAGGCGTCGTCGATCGCCAGATGGAGCTCATGCCGCATAATGCGGGTGTTGATGACGCCGGCCGTGAACGCCCGCAACTCGAAGTCGAGGCTGTTTTCGCCAAACTGGGTGAACACGACCGTGGGGGGTGGGTCTGCGAGTGCCAGGGGATGGACCGTGGCCACCTCCTCGAGGAGTTTGGTCGCCAGCCGCGTGTTGGAGCCGTAGGCAATCCCAATGCGGATCACCACACGAAGGTTGGGGTTGGTGAGCGTCCAGTTGATGAGCTTCCCCGTGACGAACTCCCGGTTGGGAACGATCAGCTCCTTGTGGTCCCAATCGCAGATCGTCGTGGCGCGAATCTGGATGCGTGTCACAGTGCCGGTGACATCACCGATCGTGACCACGTCGCCTACGCGGATCGGCCGCTCGAAGAGGATGATGATTCCCGAAACAAAGTTCGCGAAGATCTCCTGGAGGCCGAAGCCGAGGCCCACGGTCATGGCTGCCACTAGCCACTGCACACTCTCCCACCCGATCCCGATCTGATGAAAGCAGATCGCGGCACCTGTCACGGCAACGGCATACTGCGTGACAGCCGTGGCGGCGTAGCGGGCCCCAGCGTCGAGGGGGAGTCGCTGGTAGACCGCTAGGTCGAGGAGGCCCGGAAGATTACGGCAGGCGAGTACTGTCACCGTGGCCCAGATGCCCGCCAGGATTGCCTCGACGAGCGTGATACGGACAAGCTCCCCCGAATCGCTCCCTACGGCAACGCCGCCGTACCAGAGGGTGAACCGTCCGAGGTATCCCACGGCGGGAATGATGTCGTGCCAGATGACAGCGAGGCATCCGCAGATGGCCACGGTCAGCGCCAGCCGCACCAGTCGTCGAGACTGCTCCTGCACGTCGGCCAGCCGAAGCTCGAGGCCGCGGCCGTCGGTGACCGGCAGCTCACCCGCGGATTCCTCCTGCCGAGACGACAGCTCGGCCCGTCGCTCGCGAGCCCGCTTCATCGCCAGCCTTCGGTGAACGAGGACGAGCCAGCGGAGGACCAGCGACCGCACGCCCACGCCGATCCCGATCAGCGCCCACGTCACGACCAGCCGATCGGAGAGCCGCACCGCCGTGTAGTGGTAGCCGGCCAGCGACAGGCCGGCGAGGACCACCGGGAGCACCACCAGCAGACGTGCCAGGAGTCGGGCGGCCACGTGCAGCCACGCTCCCGCGTGCTGTCGGGCCAGCATCGCCTGCACGGGCCCCGACTGGCCGACGAGCCTCCAGGTGATCCCGGCGAGGGAGAGGCATTCAGCCACCAGGGCGAACCGCCCCACGGTGCTCATCAGCAGTTCATCGCCGGTCGACTCGGTGAACATCACGATGACACCGGCCGGCAGGCATATGTACCGAGCCCACGACAATGCCCGCCGGATCGCGATTGCAGCGGTCTTGTCCCAGCCGAAGTGGGCCGGGCCGAGGCCCATCGGCAGGCAGACGACTGAGGCGAAGTTCATCGCGACGAATGCAGCAGCACCGGCCACCAGCGCCGAACCAAGGGCGTAGGCCGAGTCGCCTGCCGTGGCGATTGCCGTGAGCCGCCAGCCGCAGAAGGCTGCGATGGTCGGCCCGGGAACGGCCAGAGTGAATGACACGACGATCGCTTCCAGGGTGGGCCGAAACTCGGTCGCGCTCGAACGCTGGGCATCGTGCGCGAGCGCAGCGAGCCGCGCGGTCAGTCGCCGTCGAATGGCCATGAGCCACAGCACCGGAATCAAGGCAAGCCCGAACAGAGGGCGATCCAAGGCGTCTGCCAGGAGTCTGCGTCCCGTGCGAGCCCAGGCGGCCGGGGCCACAAGGTCCATCGCGGCGTTGGCCGCCAGCGGCAGCACCGCCAGTGACAAAGGGGTCGTGCTTCGCACCCAGAGCACATGTTCGGCGATGAACGTCTGCTGCTCGTCAACGACACCGACGAGCCCCTCCTCGGCCGATTGGAGCGACGCCAACCAGCCAATTTGGCTCCGGGCACTGGTGATCAGGTCGGAATAGAGGGCGAGCCGTGCTTGCAGAACGGTTTCCAGCTCCTCGCGGACGTCGAGCTGTTCAGCGAAGCCGAGATCGTCTCGGACGGTATCAAGGTGGCGTGCCACGGCATCGTCGGCATGGCCGAGGCGTCGCCGATCGGTCTCCCATTCGAGCAGCTTGAAGTTGAGCTCGGCCTGGCGCTCCTCGCGGTCGGCCGCACGCCGCCGGTAGGCCGTCGTGTCTGGGAGCTCAGCCTGCTGGCTCCGCAGGAGGTGACCGATCGCCGGCGAGAACCGGGCCTCCTCAGCCCGCTTGCGGGTCTCGGCATATTGCTGGCCAAGCTCGTTGCGGAGCACGTCGACCCGTTCAAGCTCGAGACGAGCTTCCTTGCCTGCCTCCACAAGCCGGGCATGCTCCTCCGCGAGCTTCGTATTCATACTGGCGGCCTCGCGCACGGCCGGGTGGGCCACGATCGCCGCCTCCCTCGCCTCCTTCGCACGGGCCTCGGCGTCTCGTTGCTCACGGTCGGCGACCGCGTGGGCGAGGAGCGTCTGCCGCCGCACCGCGTGAGACGCGTCCCGCTCAGTCCGCTCACGGTCGAGCGCCAGGACGCGATTCGCTGCCGCGTAGGTTCGTCCTTCTTGCTCGAGCGCCTCGAGCTCAGCCAGCCGACGCTGGCGGGCACACTGGAGTCGCATCCGACGGGCCTCGACGAGCGTAGGCAGTTCGCCGGCGACCGGCTCCGACGCAAGCGACTCGGCGATCGAGTCGAGCCGCTTGCGGACTTCGCCGACGAGATCCGGAAGCTCGCGCGAACGAACGGTCCGCCGCTCGATCTCAGCGGTTACCGCCGCAAGACGCCGGCGGGTCTCGGTGGCGGCAGCCTCGGCATCGTGGTGAGCGGCACGAAGCGACTCGGCCTTCTCTGGAATCTCAGGCTGCTCGGCTATCGGGGCCAGCGGCTTCTCGAGCCGCGAGAGATCCTCGGCCACGCGGTCCGCTTCAGCCCGGAGCGACTCGGTCTGGGCAGACAGTTGAGCCGCTGCGTCGAGGTACTCGAGTGCCGTCGTGAACTGTTCCGCGATCTGCTCGTGAACCGCAGGTGACAGGCCCGAGGCGTCCGCGATCTCCACCCGCTGCCGCTCGATGTCGGCAACCGTGATCGTTCCCCGGGCAGGCTCGGCCGGCTGGCTTGCCGCGGGCGACACGGCAGGGCCATCAGGAGCGCCGGCTGGTGCTGTGGCACAGGCGAGGCTCACGCCAACCGCCCACCACGCTGCCGCGAGACATATCCCGCATCGCCAGAATGACCAACTCCTCATCGCGCCGCCTTCCAGAAGGAAAAACGGCGGGAGAGTAGCGATTCACAGACGGCCAGCCAACCCCGGCTGCCTGCCGGGGAAGTGGTTTCAGGAAGTCGATTCCTCGGCAGGAGCAGCCGCGACCGGCTCCACGGTGGCCACGCCGACAAACGTGAGCTGCTTCTTGCCAGCTACCTCTATGCAGTCGACGCGGATCGTGTCCTTGCCCGCGAACTCGCCCTTGAGGAGCTCCTCGCTGACGGGATCCTCGATGTAGTTTTCGAGTGCCCGACGCAGCGGCCGCGCGCCGAAGTCGGTATCGGAACCCTTCTTGATGAGGAACTGCTTGGCCTCATCGGAGAGGTCGAGCGCCAGGCCACGCTCCGCAAGCCGCTCGCGAACCTTGGCCATCTCGAGGTCGATCACCAGTTTGAGGTTGTCGATCGTGAGGTGGTGGAACACGATCACATCGTCAAGCCGGTTGAGGAACTCAGGGCGGAACACCTTCTCGATTCGCTCGTTCACGCGGCCCTTCATGCTGTCGTACGACGCATCGCCGTCAGGCTTCTGGAAGCCAAAGGCGGCCTCGTTCTTGATCGCATCGGCGCCCGCATTCGTCGTCATGATGACGATCGTGTTGCGGAAGTCGACGTTGCGGCCGAACGAGTCGGTGAGCCGTCCTTCTTCCATCACCTGGAGGAGCATGTTGAAGACATCCGGGTGAGCCTTCTCAATCTCGTCGAGCAGCACCACGGCATAAGGACGGCGACGGATCTTCTCCGTGAGTTGGCCACCTTCCTCGAAACCGACATAGCCAGGGGGCGCGCCAATGAGCCGGCTGACATTGTGCTTCTCCATGTATTCGCTCATGTCGATCTGAATGAGCGCGTCGGCATCGCCGAACATGAACTCGGCGAGAGCTTTGGCGAGCAACGTCTTGCCGACACCGGTCGGCCCGGCGAACACGAACGAGCCGATCGGCCGCTTGGGATCCTTGAGCCCGGAGCGGCTGCGGCGAACCGCCTTCGAGAGGCTCTTGATCGCAGCATCCTGGCCGATGACCCGCTTGTGGAGATCGCTCTCCATCGCCATGAGCCGCTGCTGGTCCTCAGTGCTCATTCGGGTGAGTGGGATGCCAGTCATCTTGGAGACCACCTCGGCGACGACCTCCTCGTCCACGACACCGTCGGCTTCGCGGCCTTTTTCCCGCCAGTCACGGGTCATCTGCTGCTTCTTCTTCTTGAGCTTGTCGGCCTGATCGCGGAGCGCCGCCGCCTTTTCGAAGTCTTGGTTGGCGACCGCCTCTTCCTTTTCCTTGTTGAGCTTCTCGACCTCTTCGTCGATCTCCTTGAGATCCGGCGGCTTCGTCATCGCCTTGAGACGCACCCGCGCGCCGGCCTCGTCGATCACGTCGATCGCCTTGTCAGGGAGGCATCGACCGGTGATGTAGCGACTCGAGAGATCCACTGCCGCCGCGATGGCTGCATCGGAGATGGTCACTCGGTGGTGGCTCTCGTAGCGGTCGCGGAGCCCCTTGAGAATCTCTACGGCTTCGTCCTTTGTGGCAGGCTCGATCATGACGATCTGGAACCGTCGGTCGAGGGCCGAATCCTTCTCGATATACTTGCGGTATTCATCGAGCGTCGTGGCACCGATGCACTGAATCTCACCCCGCGCGAGTGCGGGCTTGAGCACGTTCGAGGCGTCGATTGCGCCTTCGGCACCACCCGCCCCCACGAGCGTGTGGAGCTCGTCGATGAAGAGAATCGTGTTTTTGGCACGGCGGACTTCGTTCATCACCGCCTTGATCCGCTCCTCGAACTGGCCGCGGTACTTCGTTCCAGCAACCATCATTGCGAGGTCGAGAACGACGATCCGGCGGTCCGCGAGCAGCTCCGGCACATTGCCATCGACGACCCGCTGGGCGAAGCCTTCGACGATCGCCGTCTTGCCAACACCAGCTTCGCCGAGGAGCACCGGATTGTTTTTCGTGCGGCGGCAGAGAATCTGGATCGCCCGCTCGATCTCGTTCTCGCGGCCGATCACCGGATCGAGCTTGCCCTGACGGGCGAGCTCCGTGAGGTCGCGGCCAAAACTGTCGAGGGCAGGCGTCTTGCTCTTGCCACTCTTGGGGGTTCCCTCGCCGCCACCGCCGCCGGCACCAGCGGGCTGACGGCCGCCCATGCCAGCCCGTTCACCCCCTTCTTCCATGCCGTGACCGAGAAGATTGAGCACCTCTTCGCGGACATCCTCGAGCTTGAGGCCGAGGTTCATGAGGACCTGCGCGGCCACGCCTTCCTGCTCACGGAGAAGCCCCAGGAGGATGTGCTCGGTGCCGACATAGTTATGGTTGAGGTTTCGGGCCTCCTCCATCGAGTATTCGATGACCTTCTTGGCCCGGGGTGTCTGCGGGAGCTTGCCCATCGTGACCATGTCGGGGCCGCTCTGGACCAGCTTTTCGACCTCCATGCGAATCTTTCGCAGGTCGATGTCGAGGTTCTTGAGGACGTTCGCGGCGACGCCGCTGCCCTCCTTGATGAGGCCGAGGAGAACATGCTCGGTCCCGATGTATTCGTGGTTGAACCGCTGGGCCTCCTGGTTGGCCAGCTGCATCACCTTCCGGGCTCTGTCCGTGAATCGCTCGTACATGTTGGGTTCGTCCTTCCCACGAAATCGGCTCGCCTGGCCGGGTGCCGAAACGGCAGACCGGAACCAGAGAGATCAGTGACTGCAAACCGTACGCCAAATTGCTCGGGGCATTGTAGGGATGAGCGGCAAGAGCGTCCCCTCCCGAGCGTGCCGCCGCGAAAAATATCGATGCCGCGGCTCCTTTAGGCCGCTGCGGACCGGACGCCAGTGTGCTGTCGGTCAGCCGCATGCGTATCGGGGAGAGGGAGCGTAGAAGGCTCGACGCCTCCCGAATCGCCCCGCCCAACGGCCACAATCCGCTCCCTCTCAGTCGCGATGGCTCGCCGCCAACGGATGCCCGTGTCGCTCGCAGACAGTTTCTCGAGCGCGTCGCGGGCCTCGGCCAGCCGGCCCACCCGTCGCAGGAGGGTGGCCAGGAGAAGCTGGGCCTCGCCGTCGGTCGGCGCGAGCTCCAAGAGCTCGCGAAGCCGCGTTTCCGCAGCGACCCAGTCGCGGGCCAGATAGGCATCGCGGGCCTTGACGTAGAAGGGATCGACGTCTGCCGCTTTTGCCCTGGCGAGCGGCGGGGGAAATGCGGCTGCGCCCGAGACGGTGCTCGCCAGCCAGATGACTCCGACCCCAGCCCACACCGCGACGGTGATTGGCAGCTCGACGAGATCAGACCAAATGAAGGTCGTGACGACCGCGATGTCGAGCGACACCGCGAAGGCGAGCGCGAGCACGAGCCCGGCGCGGCTGCCGCGGAGCCAAAGCCACGGCAGGCCAGGCCAGGCCAGCGTCAGGTAACGAAGCGCAGTCATGGAGAGGGTCGCGGCGCGAGAAGGAATCTGACCCGGCCTGGGAGAGTAGGAAACCGGGGGTCTCCCGCCAAGCCTGGTTCTGCCGTGAAGGAAGTGATCCGGGGCCCTGGAGCCCGGTCACGCCGCGGCCGGATTGCCTCGGCAGCTACAGTGATGCCATGGAGCCGACGCGACTTGCGGGGATCACGCTCTGTGTCCTCGTCACAGGCGGGGGTGATGGAACCGCGTTCCGGCGGCTCGTCGAGAGCCTTTTTGCCGCCGGTGTCCGGATGCTCCAGATTCGCGACAGACGACCAGTCGCCCACTCAATTTCTGCTCCATGTCGTCCGTCATGAGGACGCCCACCGCGCAGCCCTACCCGTCGAGTTCGATGCCGATCTCCGCAAGCCATACGGAGCCCACTTTCGGCTCGATTCGGAGGAGACGTTCCGCTCGCGTCGAGGCATCAAAGATGCCACGGTGCGTTCCCTTATGCCCTCACCGCCAGATTTCAGTTCACGCTGAACCAAGACACGGGGGTATCTCCGCGTCGTCCTCGCAATCACCTCCGAAGCGCAAACAGCGCAGGAATGCCAGGAAAAGAATGCAGCCCGAGTCCAGGCCGTCCTGAAAGCGTGGTGCAATCTAGACATTTCCGAAAAGGATGTCGTCGAGGATTTCATAAATGTCCTCCCTGTCTTCGAGTGGCGTCTCATTGAACGCGACGCTTCGCTTCGTCCAACGCATCGTCATATGCCATGTCATGCACCCATCATGTCCCCTTCATCCAAGGACCAGCGGCGGGCCAAACCCGTGAGAAAGGGCGTCCGTCACGAATGGCCGCGGCAGGCAGGGACAAGAAAAGTGCGATCGCTTCAGTGACCGATGCCAGGTCTTGCGGTGCGTTGTCCAATCGGGACTTGCGGAGAAAGGCGCGCCACTGCGCGACTTTGCTGGCATCAGTGGCGAAGGCTGCGGAAAACGCCGTCGGCTCAATCGTGACCGGAGTGCCCCGGTGGGCGAAGGTTTTCTCCATCGCTGTCGCCAGTGACGACCCATCGAAGGCGAACTGACGGGATAACAGCCAGATGTCGTAGAAGTCCTTCATCCGGCTGTTCAAAAGCCCCAGTTTGACCATCGCCTCGAATTTCTCAGCGATCGCGGTCTCGCGACTGTAGCCGCGGAGTTGTGGCGCCGCCTGATCCAGAATTGTCGGATAATCGGTCATCGCTGCGCCGGGAAAGACTACGTCGCCGAAGCCCACGTCAATCTGCATCGGCAGCGGCATGTTCTGGAGCGATCCCCGGAACGTGACGCGGACGCCTGCGTAATCGGCGTCTTCCTTGATGATAATTCCAGCCACACTGTCGGCATCGAAGACCAGTGCATCCGGCTCCACGTTTTGCCCGCACACGTCGCGGATCACGTCCGCGAGATCTTCGACACGGTTGGGCAAACGGCCCAGTAGATCGATGTCTCGCGTCGGTCGGGTGGCTGAGACTCCCCAGGCGGTGAGCATCAGAGCCCCTTTCAGCACGAACTTGTCGGCATGTGTCGAGACGCTGAGCCGATACAGGAACCGTTCCATTGCGTAATACTGGAGCACTTCTTGGAAGGGACGTTCCGAGGCCTGCGCAACCTGGAGCAGTCGCTGCCGGATGGATGCCGGGAGATTCTTGATCGTGCGCTCCGTCACAGCACTGCCTCGATGTAGGGCCGCATGACGTTCGTCACGCGGCAGACGGCGGCGTACTGGAGCAGGGTGTCACTGGTAAACCCGCGTTGCTGCCGGTAGCTGCGAAGCGCCTCCAGGCAGGTGTCGAGTCCAATCTTGTTCCGAAACTTGAAACAGTCGGCGAGCGTCTTCGCGCGGGAGTAGACGCGGAGCGTCACCGGGCCGAGTTCATGCGTCTCGATCCCCTCGGTGAATGCCGCTCCGCTGAAGCGAAAGCTGCGGACAGGCGGGTAGTCGATACGCGGCGGTTCGGCGTTGCGAGCAATGGCCAGATAGACTTCGTGCGGAATCTGGGTCGTCAGCTCGTGAAACGCGAGCGCTGAGATCAGGCAGATGACTCCCTCGGGGGCCTTCTCCGCAACGACCGCCAGATCGGGATGCGAAAGTGGTTCGGCATCCGCGAGCTGGTACAGCCCCCGGCTGAGCTTCTCCAGTTCGCCCTGTTCAACCATCACGCGAAGTGTATTGCGATGAATCCCCGCCTGAAGGGCGTGCGACATTCGCAGGAGCCCCCCCTTCTTCCGGAAGACAGATTTTGCGCGCTCGACCGGGGAGTTTTTGAGGCCAGGGGTGTCCATAGTGCCGCCAGATATTGTGTTCTGGAGGTATTATGGACAACGCAGCTGCATCAGTCAAACTCATGGATAAAGACGGTCAACGGCCCTTCCGCGAGGTCTGAAGGATGCTCCTTAGGTGCTGAGCATGGCTGACGGGGCTTGCAGCTGTCTTGCGCCGCGTCGGACTCCCCCGAGAACCGCCGTGGGAGCACCGTTTTTCGGGCCGAGCGCAGACCGGGTCCAGCGCGGGCCCTTGGGGAGGTCTTCACCGGAAGCTCTTTACAGCGAGCGGATGTCGATCACGCCCTGCTCGCCCGGCGCGGCTGCCGCGGAGCCAAAGCCACGGCAGGCCAGGCCAGGCCAGCGTCAGGTAACGAAGCGCAGTCATGGAGAGGGTCGCGGCGCGAGAAGGAATCTGACCCGGCCTGGGAGGGCAGGAAACCAGGCCCCTCGGGCCAAGCCGGGTTTTTCCCAATACTGTGCGGCACAAGTCCCGCTCAACTGCGAAGTCGCTGCTTGGATCGCCGCTCTCCCAGACAGGGGCCCGCCGCAGGCCGGGAGGCTGCGCAGATTTCCCTCACCCTCATCCCGGCCCTCTCCCAGAGGGTGAGGGGGGTAACGCTTTTGCCCTACCAAACAGGATTGGCTGAGTCAGGTTTTCCGAGCTCGAGCCCTCGCCGCCAACGGTCACCGCGGTTTCGTTCGGCGGGCCGTTTTCTTAGCAGCTTTTTTGCGCTGGCTGGTCGATGTTCGCGGGGACGCTGTTTTCTTTTTTGCGGTGGGATTCGTTTTTGCGGTGGGCTTGCGACCCGGTTTTTTGGCTTTTGCGGGCCGTTTGCGGGCCGCCGACTTCGTGTGCCGAGGGGCCGCGGCGGGCACCTCCATCAACGCCGCCGATGCCCCCAGATCGATGCCGAAGATCGCGGAGAGATCGTCCTCGGCCAGGGCGTGTGCCGACGTGCCGCGAACAGCCTGCGACACCGAAGCCTTGGTTGCCGCTGCCACGAGATCGGTTTGATCGACGCCTCGCAAGAGAAAGAGAAGCTCGGGCTTCGTGTCGAGGCGATGGCCGATGCCGTAGAACACCGCCGCGATGTGTTTGCAGATTCGTGCGCCGTCGGGACAACTGCACGTCACGTTGATTTCACGTGGCGACGGAAACATGCCATCACCCGGCCTCACGAGCCGCTCCATCACGTCGTCGGCTAGCTGACCAGACAAGAGGTCGATCAACGAGCCGATCGACGTCGCACAGTCACGCTTGATCGCCCGCCACTTCCCGGGAGTAATCGGTGAGATGGCGATCGCGATGTCATAGGCCATCGAGCCGGCCACGATCGCCTCGACGCGGCCCCGGCTCACGGCAAGATCCACGACCGATCCGTTGCGGGCATACGTCTTGCCGCGAGGGAGACGATTCGAAATGTCGCTGTAGTTTTCGAGGTTCTTGCACCACGACTGTCCCCAGAAGGTCGTCGCGATGTCGCGGCCGCTCATGCGCACCGGCTCGGGCGTGCGGCCGGCCCGCTTCGCCTGCTTGACTGCCCGCTCCTTGGCGCGGGCAAGCCTCTGGTGAACCGGCACATACTCCGGCCATCCGCCCCGGATATCCCTCCAATTCATCGATGCGATCCTCGTATGCGAACGAACGGTCGGCCACCGTGACGGAATCCTACAGAATGTCGTCCGTTGGATCGCCGTTCGGATTCGCGAGCAGTTGCTCGAGACGGGGCCGCAGCTCAGCGGGAAGTCGGTCGGCCGTCGAGGCATCGATGAGGCCGACATCAATCATGTCGAGAAGATGGACACGATCCTTCAGTCGAAACGCCGTGAGCTTCATCGTGATGAGCCGTTCGAGGTCCATGATCCGATAGCCGTCGAGTGACTGCGTCACCGAGAGGTCGGGAGCCGGAACCGGATCGGTCGATTTGACCGACTCACCGGCAAACAGAATGTGCACTGCCTCGCGGGATGTCCCGTTTGGACCGTCAACGAAGATGTTGATGCCGAACATAAACGAGTGGATGAAGCCGACTGCCTCGAGGGCCCCGACCGCCCGCTTGAGACGTTCCTTGACCATGGCCACTGCCTGCTGCACGCGGTCGAGAACATCGAAGCCGAACGTCACCACGCTCGGCCCCGGCATCTGCGCCCAAAAGTCTCGACGCTCAGTGGCCATGGACGAAAGTCTATCGCCACCAAAGAGTCGATGGGGAATTGGCATACACATGTATAGTATTTGGCTGCTCAATAAAACCCCTCGCGTCAGCGACGGGACGGCGGGGCGTTGGGCGATCCCGTTTCATGATGGAAAACGGGGTGAGGGGCCACCCGCAGCCCTACGGCTAGCGCCGTGGGCTTTTTTTTGAGAGGATCCGCTCCTCGGCTTTCGGCGTTTGATTGCGGCCGACAGGCCGCGTCAGGCTTTTGGCCCACTGCCCTCGCGCCGTCCCGGTCATGTCTGTCGCGAAACAAACCATGCATCGACTTCGCGTTTCGCCCCGTGGGCGGCTCGTGTATGAGGCCGTGGCCAGCCATGACGGGCCGCTCGTCGCCGATGTTTCGCCTGGCGCGGCCGCCCAGATCGCCGCCGCGTTCGCCAACGGGCGCGCTGCAGGGCTTCTGTGTCTGTCGGGCCTTGCCGACACGGTTGCCCTGACTCCTGAGCTGGCATTCTTCCGCGGCGTGGCCCGTCGGCTGGTGACGGCAATCGGCCACCTCACCGAAGAAACCCGAGCCGCGTTTCTTCGTGCCACGGCGCGACGTGACATCGAGCGACTCATACCGCCGCCAGACGAGTTGACTCTCGGAGCGCTCCTGGCATCGGCGCCGCCGATGGGTGGCCTCGAGTATCTCGATGTCGCCGTGCTCCGAGCGATGTGGTTCGAGCTTGCCACCGCCATCCGCGACCAGGCTGCCGGAATGAAGGGGGGCCTCGCGGCGGCGCTCGCGATGGCCGATCCTCGTCTTCATCTGCTCGGCAAGGTGACGTTTCATCTGGCCGAGAACCGCCGCGACGAGGCGCGGCCCTTCGCGTTCCTCGCCACCTATGCCCACCGGCTCTCGGCCTCTTCTGCCGTGCAGCACTTGCCGCTGGCAAAGGCCGTGGAAGAGTCGGCCGACCGTCGAGACCAGGCAAAGCTCGTCGAACTGCTGGCCCCGGTGCGGGCGGCAGCGGACCGGAGCCCGCTCATTCGGGAGTGGCTCGACTCGCGATCCATTTTTTCGCCCCATGCCATCACGATCAGCGAGGCCCACCGCTTCCTTCGTGACGTGCCTGCGATGGAAGAGAGCGGCTTGGCTGTCCGCGTGCCCAACTGGTGGCAGCAACGAAGCCCGCCGCGGCCGACCGTGCAGGTGCGGCTGGGTGACGGTGAACCGTCTGCCATCGGCATTGACGGCTTGCTCGATTTCTCGGTCAACCTGGCCCTCGACGGAGAGCCACTGGGCGAGGCCGAGGCCCGCGACCTCTTGGCAGGCACCGAGAGCCTGACGCTTCTGCGGGGTCGCTGGGTGGAGGTAGACAGAGAGCGGCTGCGCGAGGCCCTGGCCCAGTGGAAGCATCTCGAGCGGGAGCACGCCAAGGGTATCGATTTCGTGCAGGGCATGAGGCTGCTCGCGGGCGCCACCTTCGGCGGAAGCGATGCGACAGAAGACTCAGTCGTTGCATGGTCGCAGGTGACGGCAGGAGACTGGCTGCGGGATACGCTTGCCGCCCTTCGCGATCCGCAGGGGCGGCCGGGCTGCGAGCCCGGAAAAGGCCTGGCCGCGACGCTCCGGCCCTACCAGGAAGACGGCGTTCGCTGGCTCTGGTTTCTCACCAAGCTCCGGCTTGGGGCCTGCCTGGCCGACGACATGGGTCTCGGCAAAACGATCCAAGTGATTGACCTGTTCCTACGGCTTCGTGACGACGATGCCAACGGCCCAGCAACACGGTCTCCCGGAAAGAAAGCGTCCCGCGCCGTCACCCGCAGGCCAAGCCTTCTCGTGGTGCCCGCGTCGCTCATCGGCAACTGGAAACAGGAGCTGGCGCGGTTCGCACCCGACCTCGAGGCGATTTTTGCCCACCGCTCGGAGACACCTGCGGACGTCCTCGATCGCATTGCCGCCTCGCCTGAGCGTGAACTATCCAAGGTCGCCGTTGTGGTCACGACGTATGCACTCGTGAAAAAGCTACCGTGGCTCACCGAGATGCCGTGGCGTTTAGCCGTGCTCGACGAGGCGCAGGCCATCAAGAACGCCTCGTCGGCCCAGACCAAGGCGGTCAAGCAGCTTCGCGCCGACATGCGGATCGCCCTCACGGGCACGCCGGTTGAGAACCAACTCGGTGACCTATGGTCGCTCTTTGATTTTTGTTGCCCGGGCTTGCTCGGCTCGGCCAGTCAGTTCAAGACGTTTATCAGACGGATTGGCAAGCAAGCCGATGCCGAGGGATTTGCTCCGCTTCGCCAGCTCGTGCAGCCCTACATCCTACGGCGGCTCAAGACCGATCCGAAGATTGTGCCCGACCTGCCTGCCAAAACGGAGATGCGATCGGAGTGTGGTCTCTCGCGGAAGCAGGCCGCGCTCTACCAGAAGGCGGTCGATGATCTCGAGCGGGAGCTCAAGGCGTTTCGCGATGCGGGCCGCGGCAACGACATCCGCCGTCGCGGCATCGTGCTGGTGACGACGATGCGGCTCAAGCAGATCTGCAATCATCCCGCGCAGTACCTCGGGCAGAGGGGCACGGCCTACCCGCCGGGCGACAGTGGAAAGTTTCTCCGACTGGCTGAGATTTGCGAACCGATTGCGGCGCGTCAGGAGAAGGTGCTCGTGTTCACGCAGTTCCAGGCGCTCTGCGATCCGCTGGCTGGTTGGCTCGAGGAGGTCTTTGGGAGGCCCGGGGTCGTGCTCCACGGTGGCGTGCCGGTGGGGCGTCGAAAGAACCTCGTGCGGGAGTTTCAGGAGAACGACGATGTGTCGTTCTTCGTGATCTCGCTCAAGGCCGGCGGTACCGGGCTCAATCTCACCGCCGCGTCGCACGTCGTCCACTTCGATCGCTGGTGGAATCCCGCCGTCGAGAACCAGGCCACCGACCGGGCGTTTCGGATTGGTCAAAAACGAAACGTGCTGGTCCACAAGTTTGTCTGCCGCGGCACGCTGGAGGAACGAATCGACGACATGCTCCGAGCCAAGCAGAATCTCGCCGACCAGGTGCTGAGGCCAGAAGCCCCGGGTGAAACTCTGCTCACGGAAATGAGCGACGAGCAGTTGCTTGGCGTCTTGTCGCTCGACGTGAATCGAGCCACTGTTGAGTGACGCGTCTGTGAGAGGGGTTGGTGAGCGGCTCAAAGCCAATGTTCAACCGGGATTGCGACGCGTATGGGACGGGGAGCGTGGCACGGGGCTACCGAAGGAACACCGAGTATTTCAGAGGTTGCAATGGTGGTAGGTACAGTGTCGGCCATGGAGCCAACGCGACTTGTCGGGATCACGCTCTGCGTCCTCGTCGAGGGCGGCGACAATCACGATGCCTTTCGGCGGCTCGTCGAAGGTCTCTTCGCGGCCGGCGTGCGGATGCTGCAGATTCGCGACAAGCGGCTTCCAGACGACGCGCTCGTGGAGCGTGTGCGCACGGCGGTCGCGGCTGCCCGCGAGATCGATCCGAAGAGCCCGCCGCTGGTGATCGTCAACGACCGCGTGGCTATCGCCGCGACCGCCCTGGCCGATGGCGTTCATGTCGGGGCGGGCGACATGCCTGTGCTCGAAGCACGGCAGGTGCTCGGAGACGCCGTGATCATTGGCCGCACTGCCCACACGATCGACGAGGCTCGTGACGCCGTCACTTCCGGGGCAACCTATCTCGGGGTGGGGCCCTGTTTCCCGTCAACCACAAAATCATTTGCCACCCACGCGCCACGAGAATTTCTTCGCGCCGCGGCGGCCCAGCCATTGCCTGTCTTTGCCATCGGCGGCATCACGATCGATCGGCTTGCCGAGCTTCGGGCCCTCGGGATCAGGAGGGTTGCAGTGGCTGCGGCCGTCACCGCCGTGGCAGACCCTGAGGCCGCTGCCCGCCGGTTTCTCGAGGCGCTCGTGGAGTAGCCAACGGCTCTGCCGATTGCGTGGGACTCTACGGGGCCGGTGGTGCACGGCGTGACGGTTGTAGGCCACTCGCGGAGTTCCACGAAGGACCACTCGTCGCGTCCACGATGAAGGGGGGGCGGGGAACGGATTCCCGTGAGACGAGGCGGATGAAGGACCACTTCAAGGTGCCGGGCCAGCGAGCCCAAAGCCGTTGAACGGGTCGCTTCACCTATCAAAAAATCCAGGGAGGGATCATGCGTCGCTTGTTCGTGGTCGCAACTGCGCTCGTTGTGTCGGCAACGACGGTCGGGGTTCGTGCCGGCGAGGCGGGAACCGAGATCGACCTGGCCAGCTTGTCTGAGATCGGGTCCACCTACACAGCCAACACGACGGCCGACGATTCCGCTTTTACCGACGTGGACTACAGCGGCACATCGCCGGCCAGCCGCTTCTACTTGAGCGGCATCATGGGCACGTCGTTTGCTCGGGGGACGGCAGGTGGTCAAAACCAGGTGCTGTCGCTTCCCGGCGTTGCGGTTTCCGTCGGGCAGACCGGCGCGTCCGACCAGACGCTCTTCACCGGCGGTGCCGCGCTCGGCCTCGCACTCGACCGGCCGTTGGGCCAGCTCCGCATGGAAGTGGAAGGCCGGTGGCGTGATCCGATGGAGGGCACGGCGACGGGGTTCGTCGCGGTCAACGGCGTCCCGATCGCCTCGGCCCCGCTCAACTTTCGGTTCGGCACCGGCTGGTCGGCAATGACCAACTTCTGGCGTGACTTCGATGTCACCAACCGATTTGGCGTCTACGCCGGTGGTGGTTTCGGTGCCGGCGGCTACCAGTATCAAACATCGACGACCCTCGTCCCGGGACTCTCAATTGACGGGCAGAACAGCGTGATGACGTTTGCTTGGCAGGTCGGTGTCGGTGGCGTCTACAAGATCAGCGATCGAATCACGGTCGATGCCGGCTATCGGTTCTTCGCTCTCGGCGAAACGGACTTGCCGGTCACTGCCAATGCGAACTTCCCGCCGGTCGCCGTTTCGCTGCCGCTGGGGAACTTCTCGTCGGCCTTCAGCGCGAGCGAGCTGCTCTTTACGGTGCGGATCTACGAGCCCTTCCGCAACTGGCGGTAGGCGTCGAGGCTCCGGGGCGGGCGGCGTGGCGTCTCAAAAACGTCACTCGCCCAGGGCGGCGCGGAGGCGATCCCAGTCGAGCGGCACCCAGGGGACGACGTCGGCGATCGCGTCGGTGAGGGTCTCGCCTCGCGAAGAGGCTGCTGACCCCGCGGTCACGTCGGCCCGCTCGATGGCGGCGTCAACGGCGGCGGTGAGGTGATCGAGCCACTCTGGAACCTCGACGCCCGAGCCACTGGCGACTCCCAGAAACGCTCGGGCCTTCTGCTCGAGTGCCATGGCCGCCCCGGCGGGCTCGCCTGAGACAAGCTCCGACACCGCGGCCGGCACGAGGGCCTCGAGCTCGTCCTGTTCCAAAGCGACCGTGAACGGCCGTCGCACACGGTCGGCAACACTCGCCAGTCGCACGCCCCACTGCCTTTCGAGCGCGTCGAGCCGCGTGATGAGATCGCCTGCCGTGTCGCCGGTTTCATCGCGCATTCGGCTCCGCCACGCCACCGCCGCGTCTGATGCCCCGCGCCGCGCCAGCACGCGGTGGGCCATGTCGACGGGGCGGAGCGTCCAGGCGATCCGGTCGTATTCAGCCTTCAGGCGGAGGTGATCGAGGAGGATGTGGAGGTGTTCGCCACGGTCTGATTGCGATGTCGTTGAGTTCCAATCGCGGTACTCCGCATGGTTCTCGGCGATGCTCTCGAGCACGAGCCGCAGCCGCGAGGCGGCCTGCTTGAGCGGCAGCTCGCCCGACGCCAGATCGGTGGCCAGCCGCGCGGGCCAGCGGTCCCGCCCCGTGCCGTCGTCTGGCTCCGATTCCAGCCGGCTCACGAGCCGCTCGAGATAGTTCCGGATGCCTCCTCGCAGAATGCCCCGCAAGGCCATGGGCGCGAGGAGATGCTGGGTGAAGAGCCCCATGCCGTACCGCTCGACGAACTCCCGCGTGGCCGCAAACGCCTTGTCGTCGCGGAGCCTTTCGAGCACCGACAGCCGCAACTGCCGGGCATGGGTGAGCCAGGTCTCGAGGAGACGCGGCACGAGCTGCGACAGCCCATCAAGGATTCGCGTAGTCGCCTCGAGCGTCGCGGTGCCGTCGGTGACCGCACTTTCGACGATGCGTTCCACGAGCGCCGTCGTGGCCGCCTCAAAGACGCGATCGAACTCGCTGACGCTCGCCGCGCCGACGGGCCGACGGCTCTCGAGCGCCTTGGCCAGTCGAACGATCTCGATCGTCTCCTCGACGAGACCCAGACGCGGCAGCACGGTCGCGAGCCGCTCGAGAAGCCGCTCACGGCACCGCGCTCGAACGACGCGGTCGGCGCGACCGCCTCGGGAGAGCGGGACATACAAGACCGGCTTGCCCGCCAGCCGCTCACGCACGATCGGGAGGATGGTTTTCACGGTGACCGCATCTCCTCGCACAGCAGCGGCAAGCAACTGGCCAACCGCGGCCCGAGGCGTCGCTGGATCTCGCGGTGGGTGGCGGCGCACAAGATGGAGCCACGCCGAGACGGCGCAGCGGGTCTCCTCGGCCTGCACCGCTGCGTCGATGAGCCGCTCGGCCGCCGCGTCGCGCTGCCAGCGGAGCTTGTCGAATTCAGATGGAGACACGCCTGGAGGTGCGTCTGGGTCTTGGCCAGAGACCGCAAGCGCCGCCCGCACGAGAGTTCGCTCGAGCCGTCGGATCGAATGTCGCCAGCCCACGGCGGCGTCGATGGCCTCGCGGGTGACAGCTTCCCGGCCGCGGGCATCATCGCGACACCAGGCGCACATGCTCGTGCGATAGAGCCTCAAGACGCCGGCGAGGAACTCGGCAGCGTCCTCGATGGCACCGATTCCCGAAGTGGTTGATGTCCCCGGGAGGTCGACGTCCAGCATCCCGCCATCGACGCCGTCATCGGTCGAGTCCTGCCAGACCATCGACTCGTATGCCGCCGCCACCCGCTCCTCCGCGTCGTCGTGGTCGTCGTCCTCCTCGTCATCGACGCGTAGCTCCGAGGCCCGGCTCCCCGGCCCCCGGCCGGCGGCGGCTGCTTCCAGCAGATCGACAACACCGCTCGTGTTGGCCTCGACGAGCTCGAGGAACCGGCGCACGCGACCTCGACCTGCAGGCGTCGTTTCAGCTGTCGCGCGGGTGAGCCACTGCGTCGCTGCGGTGAGCCACACCGGCCCCGTCCGCTCGATGGCAGGCCCTTCGAGGAGCGAGGCCCAGTGAACGAGAAGACCGGCGGCTCCGTCGAGATCACCTTCCTCGAGGAGAGCCTCGGCAGCCTGCGCGTGGCTTCGAGGTGATGTGAACGCCGCGACCGCCTGCCGCCAGAAGCCGGGCGGCGCTGCGGCCGGCGCCAAGGCCCTCCGGCTCGCCAGCGCGTCGATCACCTCCCGAGCCGACTCGATGCACTCGCGGCCAGAGAGATGAGGCACGCTCGAGACGGTCGTTGTGGCATGGCGATCCCACCAGCCGGCGAGCTTCTCGAGCGCCGCGCGGGCCGATGCGGCCACGGGGGCATCACCGGCGAGCGAGGCCTTTCGCCAGGCGTCGGCATATCCATCGAGGATCGCCCCGGTCACGCTCACGAGATCATCCACCCGAGGGTCGGCAAGGCTTTCTCCGCTTGGCTCGTGGAGCGGGAACTGACCGGACAGGCCGAGGATGTTCCAGGGATCGACAGCCGCGCCACAGCCGACGGCGCGGAAAAGCAGATCGACCGACGCGTCGAGCGCGGCGATCGCTTCCCGCGGATCACCGCGGCGCCAGAGCGTCTGCCTGGCCGCAACCACGCGGCCCGTGATCCGCGAGAAGAGCCGCGCCGATGCCGCGGGCACCTCGGCCGCCAAGGACTCGGCCGACTCGTCACGGCCGAGCCTCGCCATCACCGCCGAGAGCGCGACATGCTCGACCTGCCTGGCGCGGCGACGGGCCAGCGTGGCATTGATGTGCCGCCGCACGCCACCAAAAGGCTGCCGAAGACGGGCCGCTTCCTCCTCGAGTCGCTGGTGGTGGGCCGAAGGAGCACGCGAGAGCAGCCAGCGATAGAAGTCGTCGCGGTAGCCAGCAATGCGCGGAAGAAGATCGCCGAGAGCAAGTGACGCCTGGGCTGCTCCGGGGCCGTGCCCCGAGAGCCCCGCGGCCATGAGGATGACGCCGGCAAGGACCGCTGCTGACTCCCACGCGAGCTCCACCGCGCGAGTCGGGTCTGTCGCGCAGGCTTGATCAGCGTCCCTCCAGGAGAGGATGCCGTCGAGCGTTGCCTGCTGCACCACGAGCCGGCGGTAGCGGCCCTGCTCGTCGATCCGCGACGGATCCCAGAGGCCGAAGAGATAGTTGGGGCGGCTGGCTGCCGGATGCATGAAGTCGAAGGCGCGAGGGTCGAAGGCCAGCTCCTCGAGGGCGTCGAGGTCGAAGTCGGCCTGACTGAGGAGGGGCGGTGGCGTGACCGCGAGGATCTCGATGGCGTCGGCAACCAGGCCGTGATAGCGACCGTGTGCCGCTCCGGCACCCGCGACAAAGAGAGGTACCGGCCGCACTCGCTCATGGGAGTAGGGGGCGGACAGGCGGCCATTCTCGAGAACGGCGACGGGCCTCCAGCCGACGTAGTCGTTGATGCGATCAATGGCCTTGGCGATGACCGTGCTGTCGATGGCACCGGTCGGCGATTCGGCATCCGCAGCCTCGGCCAGCACGGCGGAGGCCGCGGCCATGACGAAGTATGGTCGCTCGATTGCGCCCGGTGGCTGATGTTCGAGGAGGTCCACGTGATAGCGACGGTACGCCGGCAGGCATTCATCGAACACCGCGGCGAGGATGCGCTTCGCCTGCCGTGCATCACGAAAGGCCGGCTGGGTGGCCTCGAGCTCGTCGAGGCGTCGCCTGAGGAGCGTGGCCACATGCCCGGCTGTGTCGGGCTGCTCCACGACTCCCCTCGGACCGCCGGGCTCGACATCGGCGTAGAGCTCGTCGAGCGCACGCCAGGCCGCCGGATCGAAGGCACCCGACGAGAAATTGAGGTAGCCGGCGACCACGGCCGCGGGATCGCTCTGGCGGGGGCTCGGGGTGTTGCGGTTCATCATCCGCCGTGATCGCCTTAGCCCGCACCGGTCGCGAGCCTGGCCGCTGGAAAGCGGGAAATCCTACCATCTTTGCCGGGCAGCACATTGCGAACTAGGCTTGCCGCGATGGATGGAATCCCCGTGATTCCCGGTTTTTTGGTCCTGGACTTCCCTGGAAAGTGCCACCCATGCTCGCTCTCGCTTCCGCCGCCCATCGGTCGGCGCGCCCACTCGGCCTGGTCATCCTTTCCACGGTCACGGCATGCCTCGCCGCCGCCGGTGCTCACGGCCAGTCGTGTCTCTGCGGCACCGCAGCCGATGAGTTGGTTGCTGCCCGGGCTGGCCTCGACCGAGAGTGGGTTGTCCAGGTGCCCTTCGACTCCGACGCGTGGCGGCTCGAGCATGTGGTCGTCGGCGAGCTCGTCGTGGTGGCCCAGAGTGGTGATGGCACCGTGGCCGCCATCCGTACCGACACACGGCCCGGCGGCCCGCGCCGCGGCGCGGTCGCATGGTCGCACCAGGTAGACGGCACAGGCCCGATCGAGGCCGCCGGCATCAGCCCGAATAGCGTGACGGTGGCCCGCGGACGCGGCATCACGGCGTTTCACACCGACAGCGGTCGCATGGCGTGGACACGATCCCTCAGCGGCATCGCCTCAGCTGGCGCCCTCGCTTCCGAAGGGCAGGTCTATATACCCCTTGATGGCGGCGGCGTTGAGCGGATGCCAGAATCCACTTGGATCACGGTGCCCGTGGAGGGAGAATCCGCCGGTGTGGCAGATGGCGAGACCGCGAGGGTCGGAATCGACAGCAAGGGTGAGGTCGATTTCAAGCCGGTGGCTTTCGGCAACGGCGTCCTGTGGTGCTCGACGCGCGGGCTCATCGTGGCCCTCGTCACCGACGATGATCTGTCCGAGCGGATCGAGTTTGACCTTGGCAGCCCGGCCAGTGGTCCGCCGGTTGTTCGCGGCCAGGACGTGTTTGTGGCCACGCTGGCAGGAGATTTGGCCCGCCTCGCCACGATCCCGGCAGGCCTAACCGCCAACTCCGGTGTCATCAAGGATTCGCGAGGGGCGGAGGCGCCCTACTTCGGATGGCACACGGTGCTCGAGGGCGTGCCGGAGGGGAGCCCAATCGTGGGCCGCGACACGGTGGTGGTTTCACTCGGGCCGTGGGGCCTCGCTGCATTCGACGCATCGAGCGGCGAGCGTCGCTGGCAGGTGCGGCAGGGCGGTCGGCCGCTGGCGATCACCGATACGCGAGTCTGGTGCCTGGACGACACCGGCTTCCTCGTGGCGCGTGACCTCATGTCGGGCGGCCGTCGTGAGCAACTCTGCCTCGGGAGCTTCACGCTGCCGGTCGTGAACACCGTCTCCGAGCGGCTCGTCCTGGCAAGTCCTTCTGGGCTGGTCGTCTCACTTGCGCCGTGGCGATTGACCACGGCCGCGCCTGTGGTGCCGCCGCCGGCGGAGCAGCCCGAGGCAGCCGAGGTGCCAGCCGACGAGGCCGAACCAGCGGCGGAAGGCGACGGCACCTGAACGAGGGACGCGGCTTATCCGCGTACGACCCGGATGGGTACGCGGGCGAGCGGGTCTTGACGGTACGCTTCGGCAAGCAGGTCGTAGATCACGCGGTCGTATCGGACGAGCCGGTGCGGGTCTTGGAAGAAGCATTCGCTGGCCACGGCAAAAAACTCGACGGCGCTCTCGGCGGCGTAGTCGTCGAGGGGCAGATTCCGCCCCTCATCGAGCAGCAGGTCAAACTGCTCTCGGCACGTGGCGATGGCAGCCTCCCATCGGCGGCGGGCGGCGGTTGAAACAAGCGGTGGCACACCATCGATGTCACCGTCGAGAAGGTCGACGAGATGTGCCACCTCATGGATCACGACGCTCCTCGCACCGTCACGCATCCGCGCGCCATCCCTCGCGCCAGACCATGAGAGCACCATGCTGCCCCCGCTCCAGGTCTCGCCGATCCGCGCCTCTTCCCACGCGATCTCTCCACCGCCCGCCAGCGGCGTGACCTGCGGCACGAGGTATTCACTGGGGTAGACGAGGACCGATCGCAGGCTGTCGAGCCACTGGCCAGGCAGTCCAAGCAAGACGAGCCCAGCCTGGGCTGCGATCACGACACGAACCTCGTCGGTAATCTCAAAACCCTGGCAGCCCTCGAACCGCTTCTCAGCCAGAAAGACGGCGATCCAACCCCGCAACCGCGTGACCTCGTCGTCGCCGAGCCAGGCCGCCTGCCGCACGGTTCGGCGGAGGATCTCTTCCCAGGCCGAGGGAAAAGGCTGCTCGATGATCGCCCGGCGCCGGCGGGAACGCAGCCACGAAAACATGGCCAGCGGCCTACACGGGCGGGGGAGGTCCGAGCGGCAGACGTCGCTGAAACAGGTCGATAGCCAGAATAAGGCAGCCGATTGCCAGGGCGGCAAACGAGATCAAGAGCATCGCCGTGTCCACGTTCATCGGGTACCGTCGGCCTCTGCCAGGACCGTCATCGCTCATGCGTCGTTCCTGTCTCTCAGGCCTTCAATCGCGTTGTGACCCGGTCGCCCCGTTGGACGACACCGCGGGCATACTCTTTGACAAGCCGGGCGACGGCTCGGTCGGGCTTCACGCTCGTGACCACCGCACGGCCAACATACTGCCCCTGGCGGTAGACCTCAAGGACATGATCGACCTGGAGACCGTCATCGCTGCCGAGGGAAACCTCGATCGACCCTGTGGCCACGGCCACTACCTGGCCGTCGAGCGCGGGCACGCGGTCCTGCGGCAGGCTGTCGATGTCGAGGCCGCTTTGCTGGAGGAGCAGCCGAGCATTGACGAGCTGTTGCTCAAGCTGGCCCTTCCGCTCCTCGGCGATCTCGAGAAATGATTTCGATTCGGCGAGCTGCGCCGAAAGGTCAGCCGAACGGTTTACCTGGCCGTCAACCTTGGCCTGCTGGTCGGCCACCTGCTTCGTGAGCGTGTCGACTTCCTGCCGGGCCTGGCGGAGATCGTCGGCCGTTTTCTCGATAAGGGCGACCTGCTGCTTCTGCTCCTCCTGGAGCTTTTCGCGGTCGATGCGAAGCTTGGAGAGCTCGTCATTCTTTTCGATGAGCGCCGACTGCAACTTGGCGACGACTTCGTCACGAGACTTTTCGGATTCGGCCACCTGGGTCTGGAGCCGCGAGATCTGGGCTTCGAGCGACTCGCGCTCCTTCTCGGCCTGCTCGAGTTGGAACTTGTATCCGGGCGCCTGTCCTGGGAGGCATTCCTCTTGCGTGCGGAGCACCTCCGCCTTCCAGTCGCGATGGGAGATGGCGATGGCACCAGCGAGCGTCATGAGCACCAAGCTCATGATGAACACTGCAAAGAGAAAGATCTTGCCAATGATGTTCATAGTGCATCCCTCGTCGGGCCCGATAGCGACGGCCGCCGGGCTCCCGAACTGATCCCTCGATGTCTCATTGTCGGTCCGAGGCCCACCGCGGGGCAAGCCGCGTCCCGACGAGCCATTCCAGCCCCAGCATCGCGACGACCGCCAAGGTCGACGCCAGCGGCAGGGTTCCCGCCATTCGCCACGGGCTCTGCCGGCCATCGGGGCTGACGGCCACCCGCAGGGTTGCCGTGGCCCGGCGAGGACCGCGGGCGAGGAGCCGGCCCGAGCCGTCGATCGCCGCGGAAAACCCGGTGTTGGCGGCCACGAGGATGGGCGTTCGCACCTCGACCGCCCGGAAGATGGCCGCCACCAAATGCATGTCGAGCTCGCTCGACCCCCAGAACCAGCCGTCGTTGGTGAGATTGACGATCACGTCGGGGCGGCGGGCGGTGGCGGTCAGGGTGCGGACGATAGACCTGATGGCTCGCGGGAGGGCCGTCTCATAACAGATCGTCGGGGCCACGCGAAAGCCCGCGATATCGACGGCGACGGGCGTCGTGCCTGCGGTGAGTCCTCCGGGCAGGGGCGAGAGTCGGTAGAGAATCGGGAAGCGATCAGCCAGCGGCACATACTCGCCGAACATGACCGGATACATCTTGTCGTAGCAGGCGATTGGGCGGCCGTCGGGGTTGAGGACAAGCGCGGAATTGAATGACTGATAGCCCGCCGGCACCGCAGGCGTGATCCGTTGCCGATCGAGGCCCACGATCCATGCCGTGCCGTAGCGGCGGGCGTAGATGGCAAGCGCGTTGAGCCGTTGGGCGGTGATGGCCTCCCGTCCGCGCGCCTGCCGCGCCTGCCGCGCGGCCGCCGGCTCGCCTGCATCGCCGGGCCCGAGCATCTCATCCAGGACCGCTGCGGGGAGCACCTCCGCCGGATCTATCTCCATGAGCCCGTATCGCCACATCGTCTCGGGCCAGACGATGAGGTCAGGGAGGGCGGCCTCGGCGGCGAGCCCAGCGATCGTGAGCTCGTCGTAATGGGCAAGGACATCGGCGGCCGCGGCCGGATCGTGTTTCATCTCCGTGTCGATGGAGCCCTGCACGATGAGCACATCGAGTGGCTTTTGCGTTGGCGCCGGGGCAGTGGCCAGCCGCATGCTGCCATACGCCAGCGTCAGTGAGACGAGGATCGCGGCCGGCAGTGTCTCGCAGACAATCGCTCGCGTGCTGAAGCGGCCCGTCGCCGTCGCGAGGATCGCTGCGGCGCCGGCCATCACGATGCCGCCGACGCCGACGGCGCCCACGGCATCGGCCACTTGAATGAGTGTCGTCCATCGCCACTGGGTATGACCGAGCCCCGCGAATGTAAATCCACCGAACAGCTCGCTCCGCACGAGATCCGTCGCGATCCACGCGACGGCTGCGGATGGAACGAGTGGCCACTTCCAGTGATGGACAAGCCGCCGCGCGGACACCACGAAGAGCGGCAGATAGCAGGCGAGGTAGGCCGAGAGGAGCACCCAGCCGATTGCCGTTGCCGGCGGATGCGGCAGCCGCAGCCAGTGAATCGCCAGGAGCCAGTAAAGAAAACCTCCGCACCAGACGGCAGCCCATGCCCGCCACCCTGAGATTCGGGGCTGCGTCACGAGCAGAAGCCACGGAATCGGCGCGAGCCACGCGAGCGGCCAGAGATCTCCTGGTGGCTGCACGACGAACATCGCCAACGCACCACTGACTGCGAGGGGGAGCCCGTGCCACGGAGCCGGGCTTGCGGGCAAGCGAAGCCAGGATGCCGAAGCGCAGGCCGCATGCAGTGAGCATAGGCCATAGATGGCTGTAGCGAACGTCCGGCGATGTGGCACGGGCTCTCCCTCGCTTGAGCCAGCGAGCACGTTCGTGTCGAACGAGGCTTTCATTCGGCGACCTCAAACTCGGCGAGGATTCTGCCGACCGACACGACCTCGTCCTCATCGGCATGCTGGGTTACGAGCCTGCCGGTCACGGGTGCCTCGAGATCGATCGTGACCCCTCCGGCCACGAGCTCCACCACGCGATCGCCGGCGAGTACCGCCGCGCCGCGGGGCACCAGCCAGAGCGATACGATTACCGCGCCGTCGCGGATGCCCAGACCAGGAACGATGAGGGGAACGCGGGTGACGGCTCGTGCGGGCATGGCATCACCGCTGTTCGCGAAGCCACGCGAGGACGACGCGACCGACGGTTTCGAGCGACGTGGCGGAGCAGGCCGCGGGGAGATCCTGGGTGGTGTGCCACTCGAGCTCGGTATAGCCAAAGTCGATGATCTCGCACGACGGTATGCCGCCGATATTCCTCAGCGGCACGTGGTCATCCAGGACGTCGTACTTGGCTCGTGGGATGAACTCCTTCGCACCGAGCCGCGCGGCCACGCCCCAGACCGAGTCGACGAGCGGACGGCTCTCGGGCCAGGACATGTTGTTTTTTTCCTGCCATATCTCGAGATGGCGGCCGGCCACCATGTCGACCACGATCGCGGCACGGTAGGCAGGGCCGCGACCCGCCCTCTGATCGGTCTTGTACTGGCGGGCGAAATATTCCGAACCGATGCAGTATTTGTCTCGGTTGCCGAAGACATACTCCTCAGCATCAAACAGCACAAAGTCTACGCCGACCGGACCGGCCAGCTCGGGCATGAAGCGGCCGAGCTCCATGAGAAGGGCGACACCGCTGGCCCCGTCATTGGCCCCGATGAATCGCCCTCGCGGATTGACCGGGTCGCGATCGGGAAACGGCCGCGTGTCGTAGTGGGCTGCGACGAGGATCCTTTCGCGGCGATCCGGATGCCATGACACGACGACGTTTTCGACATGCACGGGCTTGCCGGTGTATCGATCGCGGATCTGAAATGCCTGGCCCGATACGTGGCCGCCGGCTTTCTGGAAGTGCTCGGCGAGCATCACCCGCTGCTGCCGCATCGCCTCTGAACCGGTCGGCCGCGGGCCAAGCTCACAGATGGCCTCGAGGTGCTTGAACGCCCGGTCGCCGGAGAACGCCTGCGGCTCCGCCTCGGCGGCTGCGGCAACGAGCGGAGCGACGAGGAGGAGGGTGGCGATGCGGGTGGTCATGATGCACCGGAAGAATATTTCGGACCGACACGGAGTCTATGCCATGAGGATTGAATGTGCCGCCGCGGCTCGGAGTTTCCTGTGCCATGTCGTCGGGCGAAGCCCGACTCCCAGGCAATTGCTTTCGCGCCGTCGCCGCCGTCCCGGCGTCGGCTCCGTCTTGCGGTCGTCGGGCGAAGCCCGACTCCCAGGCAATTGCTTTCGCGCCGTCGCCGCCGTCCCGGCGTCGGCTCCGTCTTGCGGTCGTCGGGCGAAGCCCGACTCCCAGGCGACTGCTTTCGCGCCGTCGCCGCCGTCCCGGCGTCGGCTCCGTCTTGCGGTCGTCGGGCGAAGCCCGACTCCCAGGCGACTGCTTTCGCGCCGTCGCCGCCGTCCCGGCGTCGGCTCCGTCTTGCGGTCGTCGGGCGAAGCCCGACTCCCAGACACGGGCAACCTCTCGCACAACCTCTCGCACAACCTCTCGCAGGAGGATGAGCCTCTTTTTGACGGGTACACTCAGTGTCTCTTTCCCGCCGGCGCAGCCTCATGCCACACCCTGAATGCTCGATGGCCTCCAGGCTCTTCGCCCTCCTCGTTGCTTTCGGTACGTTCCTCGTCGGCGACGTTGTCCTTGCTGGCGGCGGTCCCGAAAACGTCTTTCTCGTGGTCAACTCCACGAGCGCCAATAGCATCGCGGTGGCCAACGCCTATGTGGCTGCCCGGGGCGTGCCGCCGATCAACGTCTTTATGATCGCGTGGGCGGGGAGTAAGGAAGCCGTCTCGATCGCTCGATTCAAAGATGAGATTCTCGGCCCTATCCTTCGCGGCATCGACGCCCGGAGGCTGTCGCCTCAGATCGACATGATCGTGTACTCGAGCGATTTCCCCTGGCGGATCGACTTCCAGGAGGCGCTCCCGCCCGATCTCGCGAAGAAGGACACGTTTCCGTCGGGATCGCTGACGGGTATGACGATGCTCTTCGGCGCCGTGCGGAGCGGCGTGCCAGCCTGGCTCGATCCCAAGAGCAATCGATATTTTCGTCCGCTGGCAACCGATGGCATACCGGCCACAACGCTTGGCTTCCGAGGCTGGTATGGCTGGGGCACCGACGGTCGCCTTCTGGAAGCTGGAGGAAACCGCTATCTCCTCTCGGTGATGCTCGGCGTGACGGATGGCCGCGGGAACACGGTCGATGAGGTGGCGTCGTATCTCTCGCGGGCCGCCGCGGCCGACGGCTCACGGCCGAAGGGCACGGTCTATCTCATGACGAATTCCGACGTGCGCACCACGACCCGCTCGGCGGCGTTTCCGGCCACGGTGAAGGCGATCGAGCAGCTCGGCGTTCGCGCGGAGATTGCTTCGGGCACGCTTCCCGTCGGGAAGAAGGATGTGGCTGGTCTCACGACCGGCACGCCCACGTTTGACTGGACGACGTCGCGAAGCACGATCCTCCCCGGAGCGATCTGTGAAAACCTCACAAGCTATGGCGGGATTTTTACAGCGTCGTTCGGCCAGACGCCGCTGTCGGAGTTTCTGCGGGCGGGCGCGGGTGGGTCCAGCGGGACGGTCATCGAGCCGTTTTCGATTCAGGCCAAGTTCCCGCATCCGAGCATCCATGTTCACTATTGCCGCGGTGCCAGCCTCGCCGAGGCTTTCTATCAGTCGGTCAGTTCGCCGTATCAGCTCCTCGTTGTCGGTGACCCGCTCTGCCAGCCGTGGGCCGTGATTCCGGAGGTGCGGGCGGCGCTCGCCGACGGAAATCCGCTTGACCCCGGCGTGAGTCTTTCAGGCTCGATTGAGGTGATGCCTTCGGCGACGCTTTCGGACGGCGGCGCGGCCGACCGCTTCGAGCTCTACGTCGATGGGATGCGAGTCGCCTCGTGTTCCTCGGGCGAAGGCCTTTCGCTCGATACGACGATCCTTGCCGACGGCTATCACGAGTTGCGGGTCGTCGCGATTGCGGCCACCGCCATCGAGACGCAGGGGCGGCTTGTTGTTCCCGTCTCGTTTGCCAACGGTACGAAGACACTCACGATGAAGGCCGTGCCGGATCGGATTGCGGCCAACCGAAAGGTGACCGTGTCGATCGATGGGAGTGGCATCGAGGGTGTCACGGTCTTCGCGACGGGTCGCGTGCTGGGACGGATCACGGGAGAGTCGGGCACGCTCGAGGTGCCCGCGGCGATGCTCGGGCAGGGACGCGTGACGATTCACGCAACCGGCCGCGGCGGCAGGTCTGCCGCCGAGAGCGTCAACGCCACACCCGTGACCGTCACCGTCATGGACTGACGGAAGCGGACGGGTGTCACCGCTGGATGGAACCGTCCGGGAGGCGGGCGATGTCGGATGGCACGCCCGTGGGGGCCGCGCCGGCGGCGGCTTCCTGGTGAGCTCTTGCAAGATGCTCGACAAAATCCTTGCCAGCGGCATCGAGCACAAAGACTTCACTCGAGCCGTTGGTCGCACCGTGCGGCCGAACAATACAGATCACTTCGGCCTTGCCCTCCTGCTGCCGAACATGGTCGACGAGCGCCCGCTCGCCAGGGCTGAGCAATCCCGCGGCGGCGGACGCGCGCGGCGCTTTGGCGCTCGCGACTTCAGACGCCATCGCTTCGGCCGTCGTCGCGTTGGATGTTGTCGGGAGGGCATCGCCGCGATCACGGCGATCAAACGACACCGGCGGCATGTCGGGCGGCATGGCGGGCACATGGGCCGATCCGCCGACCGTTGCGAGCGAGTCGACGCCACCGCTCGGATAGACGTTGCGGTACACGAAGGCCAGTTCCGCATCTTCGAGCTGCTCGTGAATCGTCGGGAGCGCCGCGAAGAGTCCTTCGTTGTCGGCCGGGTCGGCGGCGTTGCAGACACCGATCAGCGTGCCGTCAATCGCGAACAGGCCGCCACCACTGCGGCCCTGCACGGGCTGGCCAGCCACCTGCACGTTGGCGGGACCGAGATATTTGTCCACGGCGGTGATCCGACTGTGATGAAGCGTTGGATCGGCCCCGCCATCACAGCCCACGGTGACGACCGAATCCCCAGGTTTCACGATCCGTTCGGGCGAACCGACCCGCACCGCTTCGAGTGGCACGTCCGTAAAGATGCTCACGAGCGCGAGATCCCGCTTGAGGTCCCACGACACAACCTGACCCGCGACGCCTCGCGGCCCACCGGAGGTGAAGAGGTCGACCTCGACGCGGCCCTTTCCATCCGAATCACGAAAGATGTGGCCGCAGGTGAGAATGAGCGCCTCGCCCTGACGACAGTCGATCACCGTGCCCGTGCCCCGAGAGACACTCGACCCGTCATCAACCCGCAGCCTCACCGTCGCGGCGAGAAGCTTTCCCTCGAGCGCGTCGCGTGGGGGCGCGGCGCCTGGCATCGTGGATTTGAGCGGGCCTTCCGATGATGCCGTTCCCTGAAACGGTGCGTCGAGCGCGTCCCGCGGCGGCATCGCTGCGGGCATCGTGGGCAACGGCTGACCCTGGCCTGCGTCGGTGAAGGCCGCGGGCTTCACGGGGGCGTTCACTGGTGACCGGGGCATCTGACGGGAGAGGGGTGGCGGCTCCGTGGCCAAAGGCTGGGCCGCAGCGGCAACCGGCAGGGCCGCGCCCGGGGCAACCGGTGGTGGCGTGAAGGCCGCGGGGGCGCGTCCTCCGAGTGGTTCGGCGCTCTTGGCAAGAAGGCTTTCCAGTTCGCCGCGAGTCGTCGCGCCGTTGATGCGGCCCACCTCATGGCCCTTGACCAGAAGCACATAGCAGGGCACGCCGCTCACGCCGAACCGCCTCACGAGGTCTGCTTCGTGGTCGACATCCACATGCCGCACGAGCCATCCGGCGGCGGCGACCTCCGCCACGACGGGCCCCATCTGACGACACGGCCCGCACCACGACGCAGCAAAATCGAGCAGCACGACATCACCAGCGGCGGCAGCAGCCGGGGCTGGATCGGCCGCCACAACCTGGGCCATCGCGAGCCAGCCGGCAGCAATGCTGGCGACGATGCGTGGTAGCGTGCTCATCCGTGTCTCCGAGTCAGCCGGTGCTGAGTGCAAGCCGCCGCGGTCGAGCGCCACGGCAGGGGGGCGGATAGTGCCGACCACCCGTCGGCCACCACAAGGTCACTTTGCCAATTGTCCCGTGAATAACCCTTGCCCAGTCACCCACGCCGACCGGTGTTTCCCCGTCAGCGCGATGGTTTCTACAATCCGCCACGTCGCCGTCAGCCGTCGACCGCCTCCCCCATCAGGTTCCTGCCCGCATGCCACGTGCCTCGCCGCGCCGATTGCTCGTCACCTCGGCGCTGCCTTACGCCAACGGCCACATCCATCTCGGGCACCTAGTCGAGTACATCCAGACCGACGTCTTCGTTCGGTTCCAGAAGCTCCGTGGGCACAAGGCGATCTACCTTTGTGCCGACGACACCCACGGCACGGCGATCATGATCCGCGCCCGGGCCGAAGGAAAAAGCGAACAGGAGCTGGTGGGGGCGATGCGGGAGGCGCATCTCGCCGACTTCATCGATTTTCAGATCGCCTTCGATCACTATGGCTCCACCAACAGCCCAGCCAACCGCAGACTGTGCGGCGAGTTTTGGGGAGCGCTGCGAAAGAAGGGGCTCATCGTCACACGAGATGTGCAGCAGCTCTACGACCCGACGGCGGGCGTGTTTCTGGCGGACCGCTTTGTCCGGGGTACTTGTCCGCATTGCGGCACAGCAGCTCAGTACGGCGACTCCTGCGAGCAGTGCGGGGCCACCTATGCCCCGTCCGAGCTCGTGAATCCCGTCAGCACGCTCTCCGGCGCCGTGCCCGAGGTGCGGTCGGCCGAGCATCTCTTCGTGACGATCGAATCGCTCCACGCATTCTTGGAAACGTGGACGCGCAGTGGCGCGCTTGATTCGCGGGTGGCCAACTATCTCACCGGCCATTTTCTGGGCGAGCCGCTGCGGGATTGGGACGTCTCACGGCCCGCACCCTATTTTGGGTTTGAGATCCCCGATGCCCCGGGGCAGTACTGGTATGTCTGGTTCGACGCACCGATCGGCTACGTCGCGGCGACGGCAGAGTGGTGCGCGGCCCACGGCGGCTCACTTGACGACTGGTGGAGCCGGGATGCAGCCGGGAAGTCCCGCGCCGAGATCCATCACTTCATTGGCAAGGACATCGTCTACTTCCACACGCTCTTCTGGCCCGCCATGCTCGAAGCTGCGGGGAAGGCACTGCCGGAGAAAGTCCGCGTCCACGGCTTTCTTACCGTCAACGGCCAGAAGATGTCGAAGAGCCGGGGGACGTTTATTCTCGCCCGCACGTATCTCGATCATCTCGATCCTGGAATGCTTCGCTACTACTACGCCTCTAAGATTTCGGGTGGGATCGATGACATCGACTTGAACCTCGAGGAGTTCACCGCGAAGGCGAACTCCGATCTGGTCGGCAAGGTGGTGAACCTTGCCAGCCGCACGGCGCGGTGGCTCGAAGGCACCGGCCTCGCGGAGCAGTACCCGGATGATGGCGGCCTCTTCGCCGCGGCCGCGGCCGACGGCGACGCGATTGCCGAGGCGTACGAAGCGGGTGACTTTGCCCGTGCGATGCGGATCGTGATGGCGGCGGCTGACCGGGCTAACGCGTATGTCGATGCTGAGCAGCCGTGGAAGCTGGCGAAGGCCGGACCCGATTCAGCCGCGCGGCTGCGGGACGTGGCGACCGTTGCCCTCAATCTGTTTCGCCAACTGACGGTCTACCTGGCCCCGGTGCTACCGCGGCTTGCGGAGCAGGTGGGCGACCTCGTGGGAGGCCCGATCCGCTCGTGGGATGCGGCCTCGCAGCCGCTCGTGGGCCTTCCCGTGGCTGCCTTCACACCGCTCATGAAGCGAGTGGAAACGGGCCAGGTCGAGGCGATCCTCGCCGCCTCACTCGCAGACCAGCCACCACCTGAATCACAACCCTCTGGAGACTCGACCATGAGTGATCTTCCCACGGCCAATGACCCCGCCGCTCCCCTCGAGGCCGAGCCCCTCGCCGTCGAATGCACGATCGACGATTTCACGAAGGTTGACCTCCGCGTCGCGCGAATAACTGCCGCCGAGGAGGTGCCCGAAGCTCGAAAACTCCTCAAGCTCACGGTGAGCCTGGGTGGCGGTGTGACCCGCACGGTGTTTGCCGGCATCAAGGGGTTTCATGAGCCGGCTGCGCTCGTAGGACGGCTGGTCGTGGTCGTGGCGAACCTCGCGCCGCGGCAGATGAAGTTTGGGTTGAGCGAGGGGATGGTGGTCGCGGCCAGCGGCGCCGGTGCCGAGGGGGTGTTTCTGCTCTCACCCGACCCCGGCGCCCTCCCGGGAATGCGGCTTCGGTAGGGGTATACTCAGGAACGTCGCATGGGGATCGCTCATGCGGCTTCTCTTTCGCTGGAGCACCGAGCCATGTCTCAGAAGACGATCCTTTTCCCCACCGACTTCTCGACCGCCAGTGATGCGGCGCTTCGGCACGCAGAGACGATCGCCAAGTCGTCGGGTGCGAAGCTGCTCATCGTCCATGTCGAGGAGCCACCGCTCGCGTACGGCGGCGGCGAGCTGTACTACGGCCTTCCGGAGCCCAATACCGAGCGGATTCGCTCGATGCTCGAAGCCGTGCGGCCGTCGGACCCGTCGGTGTCCTTCGAGCATCGCTTCACGATGGGCGATCCGGCTTCTGAAGTGGTCCGGATCGCCGATGAAGAGAAGGCCGAGATGATCGTGATGGGGACGCACGGCCGCACGGGCCTGACGCGCCTGCTCATGGGAAGCGTTGCCGAGCTGATCGTGCGACGGGCGAGCTGCCCTGTCCTCACCTATCGCGAAGTGGACGAGAAGCTCGCGAGCGGCGGCAAGAGTTGAGCAGGGCACCATGACGCTCCGGCCCCTTCTCAAACAGCGGGCCGGCGTGCGGCGAGCGATCCGCGAGTTCTTTGACGCCCGTGGGTTTGTCGAGGTCGATACGCCCGTGCTTGGTGTCGAGGTGCTCCCGGAGGCGCATATCGACCCGATCCAAGTTCAGCTCGCCGATGGCCAGGTGCGCTGGCTCCAGGCGAGCCCCGAGCTTCTCATGAAGAGGCTTGTGGCGATGGGTTCGGGCGCGATGTATCAGGTTGCGCCAGCGTTCCGTGACGGCGAGCGTGGGCCGTGGCATGACGTGGAATTTCAGTTGCTCGAATGGTATGCGCCTGGCACGAATGCCGACGATGCCGCCGAGCTGCTTGAAAAACTCTGTGAGACGGTGCTCGGCACGACTGGCCTCGAGCGGCTCGACTGCGCCGAAGTGTTTTCAGAGCATGCGAAGATCGATCCGCTGAAGGCGACATCGGACGACTGGCTTGCCGCCGTGCGGCGGGCGGGCGTCGTGATGCCAGACGGCCTCGGAAGCCTGCCCGGCGCGGAGATCGCCGATCGCTGCTTTGAGATGCTGCTCTCCGAGGTGGTGCAGCCGCGGCTGGGGCATGAACGCCCCGTGCTCCTTGAAGCATGGCCAGTCTCGCAGGCCGCCTTTGCGCGGATCGATCCGGCGAGGCCCACGACAGCCCGTCGCTTTGAGCTTTTTGTGCGAGGCGTGGAGCTCGCCAACGGCTGGGAGGAAGACACCGGGCGCGAGGAACTTGCCGCCCGCATCAGCGCCGCAAATACCGTCCGAGAAGCCGAAGGCCGCATGGTTCTCCCGTTCCCTGAGCGACTTCTCGAAGCTCACGGCCCGGCGATGCCAGAAGGTGTCGGCGTGGCCCTTGGCTTCGACCGCCTCGTCATGCTCGCCGCGCAGGCCGAGACCATCGACGCGGTGCGATCGTTTCCCGCAGGTGGCACAGGGCGATCTCTTCCGCCCTCACCGCCAAGTTCCAGTTCCCGCTGAACCAAGACAGGATCAGGATCAGGCGAGTCAGACCGCAAATCTCAGAGCCGGCCCCTGTCTGCCCTCGAAACCCCCCGCAAGAATCCATCAAGGCGTGTCTTGGCCCCGATTGGCTACCGGAAGCTGGTTTTCACGGTTTTCGCGTCACTTTTGCCTGGTTTTGGGCCCCACCGGAGGATTTTGGCGAAGCCTATATATAGAGTTCTGGTAGAGACGCCCGGAATCGCACCCAGGAGCCTCGCCGCCCGGTAACGGATCGATGCCGGAATCCAGCGGCTCGTAGGGGCAATCGGGGGCAATCGCGACGTCATGGGCTTTCAGCGAGCGGTTGCCAAAAGAGCAGGGGTCGAGATAATTCAGGGCGGCAGCTTGGGCAATGGGAATGGTCACCCACGGGAACGGAGTACGCGCAGCCTGGCCCTTGGCCGATGGCAGTGTTCATGTGTGCACAAGTTTTCCTGGGACGACAAGGGGCTGGATTGACGGTTTCGGGAAAATCCGTAAAAACGCAGCCAGTACCGCTGCTGGCAAACCGGTGCTAAGAACTTATCGTCCGGTTCGGTCAGAACCGGAGATAAGTGGTGGAAACATCGGTTCCAACCGGCGATAAGTAGTCGAAAAGGCGGTCGCCCAACCAGCGATAAGTACCGGTAGGGCGGTTATGGCCGGGCGACCATGAATAATAGAGAGTTATTTGGCTGAAGCATGACTGTTCGACTGGAACTCCTACCGTGCCTTCCGCGAAACGACGACAATGTCGTTAACTTGGACGACGGGAATGGGACCACAACAGCTGAAGGCTGTGTATTGCGATGCTGGATCAATGACACCCAGTGCTGGATTGGCAACGCCAAGCCGGGAAATGGATACGCCTCGGGCACGATCGAATGGCCATACGCAAAGGCGTACTTTTGGATCGCAAAGGGAGCCGTGTATCTGATACGCCCCGATCAGCCGTACTCTTGGATTTACTACGACGATCTTGGCATTTCG